>ERZ1370068.171-contig-10151_pt1 | contig 20389 bp, 35 predicted proteins | sample MGYA00561227_ERZ1370068 | MGnify/ENA primary metagenome ERZ1370068 (study PRJEB38410, sample SAMEA6850437) | metagenome | study: Metagenomic assessment of the ecological functions of the soil: analysis of the soil microbiota associated with the... | reverse complement strand
TTGTACTTCGTTCAGTTACGTATTGCTCATCTCGGCCGCCTGCCGCGATTCGGTCCGCTGCAGAGCGGCTACGATCACTTCTACGGTTTCCGCGGCGGCGGCGTGGACTACTACACGCACGCCGGCACCGAATCAGAAGGACGATCTCTGGGACGACGACGTGCAGGTGCATCAGATCGGGCTATCTGACGGACCTGCTCGGCAGCCGCGCGGTGGACGTCATCAACGGCTACGCGAAGTCACGGCCGGCCGTTTCTCGTGAGCCTCCACTTCAATGCGCCGCACTGGCCGTGGGAAGCGCCGGGCGACGAGGCGGAGTCCGAGCGGCTGCGCGGGAAGAGCCTCTTCGATTTCGACGGCGGGACGCAGAAGACCTATCAGCGCATGATCGAGCACATGGATCTGCAGATCGGGCGCGTGCTGCAGGCGCTGGACGCGAACGGTCTGACCGAGAACACGATCGTCATCTTCACCAGCGACAACGGCGGTGAGCGTTTCGCCGATACCGTGGCCGTTCACCGGCAGAAAGACGGAACTGCTCGAAGGCGGCGTGCGCATACCGGCGTTGATCTCGTGGCCGGCTCGTGTTCCGCGGGGCCGAACGACGGATCAGGTGGCGATCAGCATGGACTGGATGCCGACGCTGCTGGCGGCCGCGGGCGTCGCGCCTGATCCGGCCTTCGCGCCGGACGGGATCAACCTGCTGCCGGTGCTCACCGCAGAACGCCGCGCCAGTCCCGCGCACGCTGTTCTGGCGCTACAAGGCGAACGCACAGCGGGCGGCTGCGAGACGGCGACTACAAGTACCTGAAGATTCTCGACAACACGTTTCTCTTCAACGTCGTCGACGACCCGATGGAGCGCGCCAACCTGAGGCAGCGACTGCCGGGCGTGCGATCGACGTCGACGACGCTGGCACACCTGGAGATTCGACGATGCTCCAGGAGACCGACGAGAGCAACAGTTTCGGCATCTCGGGCGAACAACAGGCCGATTGCCCGGCGCTGTGAAGCCCAGCGGCAAACCGACAACCGCCGCAGCATGGAAGAGAACGCAAGTCTCAAGTTTCAAGTTTCAACTCTCAGTGACACTGAGCAGTGAGACTTGAGACTTGAATTACGCCTCTTCGACCTCGACCCCAGCGCGTTCCGCCTTCGCCGCGGCGATGGTGATCTTCGTCTGCAGGTGCGCCGGCACTTCGTCGTAGTGCGAGTACTCCATGTGATAGGAGCCGCGGCCGCCGGTCGCCGACGTGAGGTGCTGCTCGTAGGTGAGCATCTCGGACATCGGCACCTGGGCCTTGATGATCGTCATCGCGCCGCGCGTGTCCATGCCGGCGATGCGGCCGCGCCGCCCGTTCAGGTCGCCCATCAGGTCGCCGGCGAAATCCGACGGCGCGTAGACCTCGACGTTCATGATCGGCTCGAGGATCGTCGGCCGCGCGCGCGTCATCGCGTCCTTGAACGCCAGCGATCCGGCGAGCTTGAACGAGAGCTCGTTCGAGTCGACGTCGTGATACGACCCGTCGAAGACGGTGACGCGGAAATCGACCATCGGATAGCCGGCCAGGTAGCCGCGCGTCCGCGCGTCCTGGATGCCTTTCTCGACCGCCGGCACGAACTGGCGCGGGATCGAGCCGCCGAAGATGTCGTCGACGAACTCGAAGTCGGCGCCGCGCGGCAGCGGCTCGACCTTGATCTTGCAGTCGCCGAACTGGCCGTGGCCGCCGGTCTGCTTCTTGTGGCGGCCGTGCGCTTCGGTCGACGCCTTGATCGTCTCGCGGTACGGGATGCGCGGCGGCTTCAGGTTGACGTCGACGCCGAAGCGGCCGCTTCAGCTTCGCGACCGTGACCTCGATGTGCAGCTGTCCCTGGCCGGAGAGCAGCAGCTCCTTGGTCTGCGGATCGCGGCTGTAGCGGATCGACGGGTCCTCTTCCTCGAGCCGGTGCATCGACGTGCTGATCTTGTCCTCGTCGCCGCGGCTCTTCGGCTCGATCGCGTAGGCGAGCACCGGCTCGGGGAACTGCATCGGCGGGAAGGTGATCGGGTCCGCTCTTGTCGCCGAGCGACGTCGTTGGTCAGCGTGTCCTTCAGCTTGGCGACCGCGCCGAGATCGCCCGCCTTGATCTCCGGCACGTTCGTCTGCGTCTTGCCCTGCAGCAGCATCAGGTGGCCCGAGCCGCTCGGCGCGTCCTTCGTCTTGTTGTGGCACGGTCGAGTCGGCCTTGACCGACGCCCGGACACGACGCGGAACATCGTGATGCGGCCGGCGAACGGATCGGCGATCGTCTTCCACACGAACGCGCGGCGGCCGGCGCTCTTGTCGTCGGCGTCGCGCGGCGACTCTCGGCGCCGGCCTTGTCCGACGCCCGCGAACGGCCGGTCGGCGGGCGACGGCAGGTAGGCGACGATCGGCGTCGAGCAGCTGCTGCACGCCGATGTTGACGCAGTCGCCGACGTGCAGACGAGCGGGAACAGCTTGCGCGGCGAGCGTCGCGCCGCGCAGCCCGGCGACCAGCTCGTCGTCGGTCAGCGTGCCGGCCTCGAAGAACTTCTCCATCAGCTTCTCGTCGTTCTCGGCGACCATCTCGATCAGCGCCTCGCGCGCGGCGTCGACGGCGGCGGTCATGTCGGCCGGGACCGCGCCCTCGGTGAACTTGCCGCTCTCGTCGGTCTGGAACAGGAAGGCCTTCTTCGACACGAGATCGACGACGCCGCGGAAGTTCTTCTCTTCGCCGATCGGCAGCTGAATCGGAATCGACCGTGCGGTTGCAGGCTTCGCGCAGCGACGCCAGCGAGCGCTCGAGGCTGGCGCGCTCGCGATCGAGGCGGTTGACGACGACGAGCCGCGGGCAGCCCGAGCTCCTCGGCCGCGCGTCCACACCTTCTCGGTCTGCACCATGCACGCCGCCGACCGCGTCGACGACGACCAGCGCGGCGTCGGCGACGTGCAGCGCGGCGCTGGCGTCGGCGAAGAAGTTGCCCATGCCGGGCGTGTCGATCAGGTTGATTTTCGTGCTTGTTCCACTCGGCGTAGGCGAGGCTGGCCGACAGCGTGTGCTTGCGGGCGATTTCTTCTTCGTCGAAGTCGGTGACGGTCGTGCCTTCGTCGACCTTGCCGAAGCGATTGACCATGCCGGCATCGGTGAGGATGGCCGGATGCGAGCTGGGTCTTGCCGGATCCGCTGTGCCCGACGAGGGCGACATTTCTGATGCTGGCGGCGTCGTAGACCTTCATAACGGGGTCCCCTGCAGTTGGTGATTGGGTGAATTGGTGAGTTGGTGATTGGAGAACCAATCACCCATTCGCCAAATCGCCAACTCGCCAACTCCGTGTATCTGTCATAGGCCGGCATCATATTTGCGGCCGGGGCGATCGCAGGATCACTGCAGGGAGGAAGGTGGCCGGATGAGATCTAGCGCCGTCGGCGTGGATCTTCGAGCTGCGGGAAGGTCGCCGTCCTTGTCTTCGGGATCGCGCGCTCCGGCTTGTTCTTCGACGATGATCTCGACGGCGCGCCGCTTGTCCTCGTTGAGCATGTCGTAGATGACGCCGGCGCCGGCGGAGCCCGACGCCAGCCGCCCGCGCGTGCGCCGCGTCTTGCGGACGGCGATGACAAGGACGACGGCGAGCGATAAGCCAGATGGCCGCGCTCATCACAATCTCAGCTAGCGCCTAGCCCCCGCCATCGCCTACTCGTATCGGAGCGCTTCGATCGGATCGAGGCGTGAGGCCTTGAACGCCGGATACATCCCGAAGAAGATGCCGACGGACGCCGGAGAAGCCGAGGCCGATCGCGAACGACCACCACGGCAGCGAAATCGGGAAGCCGAGGCGAGGTGGACGGCATCAGCCGATGCCGCGCTGCCGAGGGCGATGCCGATGCAGACCGCCGAGCGAGGTGAGGAACGCCGCTTCCATCAGGAACTGAAACAGAATCTCGGCGCCGGCGCGCGCCGAGCGCCTTGCGCACGCCGATCTCGCGCGTCCGCTCGGTGACCGAGATCGACATGATCGCCATCACGCCGATGCCGCCGACCATCAGCGCGATCGACGAGATGACGACCAGCGCGAAGAAGGTGCCGCTGCTGATCCGATCCCAGAGCTTCAGAAACGAGTCCTGCGTGCTGACGAGTCGAAGTCGTTCGCCTCGTCGAGCTTGAGCCCGTGGCGGATCCGCATGATGCGCTCGACGTCGGCCATCGCGTCGTCGCGCGTCACGCCTTCGCGCGGCAGCACGCGAGATCATGCACGTTGGTGATCGGCCGCGTCGCGTCCCATGCGCCCGACGCGGAGCCGAAGACGCGCTGATAGGTCGTGTGCGGGATCGACGACGAAGTCGTCCTGGCTGACGTTGAAGCCGCCTGGCGACGGGCGCTTGTCGAACACGCCGACCACTTCGAAGCGCTCGCTGCCGATGCGGACCAGTCTTGCCGATCGGATCGGTGCCGGATCGGCTCGAACAACAGCTTGTAGGCGGTGTTGCCCAGCACGCACGACGTTCCGCCGGTGCTGGATGTCGGTGCCGTTGAAGAACCGTCCGCCGAGCATCGGGATGCTTGGTGCCCTCGGCGAAGAATCTCGCCGGTGCCGAACACGATCGAGGTTCTTGGTCTTCAGATCGCGGTAGAACACGCGGCGGTTCGTGGTCGGCCCGGGACCGCGCGCCGAGCTCGATGTCCACGCATGCTGCAGCGTTGCCGTTCTGCGCCTCGAGCGCGCGCGCGTCGCGAGAGCGTCAGGTTCGGCCGCTTCAGCAGCTCGCTGAACTCGACGCCGTTCGCGAAGCTGGCTGACGCCGAAGCGCTGCAGGTAGATGATGTTCGGCCCGCTCTGCGCGATCAGATCGCGCAGCGACTGGTCGAAGCCGCGAATCATCGCCGTCATGCCGACGATCGACGTGATGCCGATGACGACGCCGAGCACGGTCAGGAACGAGCGCATCTTGTTGGTGCGCACGGTGTCGAACGCCATCGACGACGACTTCCGAGAGCAGCAGGCGCGGCTCTGAACGCCATCTATTCCCGCCTCAACGCTTCGATCGGGATCGAGCCGCGCGGCGCGCATCGCCGGATACAGCCCGAAGAACAGGCCGACCAGCGCGGTGATGCGTGATGCCCGAGCGCGACCGACCAGCAGCTCGACCGACGCCGGAATCGGCGTGAACTGCGCGATGGTGATCGCGATCGGCGCGCCGAGCACGGTGCCGATCACGCCGCCGAAAATCGACAGCACGACCGACTCGGTGAGCATCTGCGCCATGATGTCGCGGCCGGCGCGCCCGAGCGCCTTGCGCAGGCCGATCTCGCGCGTGCGCTCGGTGACCACCATCAGCATGATGTTCATGATCACGATGCCGCCGACCACCAGCGACAGGCCGACGACGCCGATCGAGCACCGCGAAGATGCCGTTGGTCGCCGAGTGGTAGATGTCGAGGATCGTGTCCGACGTGAAGATGCCGAAGTTGTCCGTCTGCTTCGGCTTCAGGCGCCGCGCGCTGCGCAGCGCCACGGTCGCCTCGTCGATCGCCGCGGCGATCTGCGAGACGTCGCTGCGGCTTGACCGTCATCGACAGCTGCGCGGCGCGAGCCGAACATCATCTGGAACTGCCCGAGCGGGATCACCGCGAACTCGTCCTGCGAGCTGGCCGAGGACGCGCGCCGCGCTTGGCGCTGACGCCGACGACGCGGAAGTGCACGCCTTCGATCTGAATGATCTTCTCGAGCGGATCGACGTCCGTGCCGAACAGACGGTCGGCCGTGCCGCCAGCCGATGACGGCGACCGGCCGCGCGGTGTCGACCTCGGTCGGGCTCATCAGACGGCCGCGTCTCCGCGTCGTAGCTCGAGAATTCCACGTATTCGCCCGTCACGCCCGTGATGCGCGTCTGCTCGATCGACCGGTCGCGATACGTGATCCGGCCGCCGCCGCCCGAGTCGAGCATCACCGCGCTCGCGAGCTCGCTGTAGCTGCGGATCGCGCGGGCGTCGTTCATCGTGATGCGCGGGATTGCCCCGCACCTTCTCGAACTCCTCGTCGCTGCGGGTAATCGGAAACTGCTGAATGTTGAACGAATCGGCGCCGGCCTGGTTGAGGATCGCCTCCTTGACCGACGCGTTCAGCCCCTGGATCAGCGACACCACGGCGATGATCGACGTGACGGCCACGATGTTGCCGAGCACGGTCATGAACGACCGCAGCTTGACGGACCAGATCGCGTCGAGCGCGATGAGCGCGGACTCGATGAACTTGTTCACGCTTACTTCTTTGCCTTGTTATCCACCTTCACCAGATCGCCGTCGGTCATGCCGCGAACCGAGTTATCGGTCCGGTGATGACCTCGTCGCCGGCTCTTCAGGCCGCCCAGCACCTCGAAGTATTTGTCGCCCGCGATCCCCATCTTGATGGGGACGAATTCGGCCTTGCCCGCGCGCACGACGAACACGCCCTCGGTTTCCTTGCGCGTCTGGCCCGGTTTCAGCTCCGCGGCGACGGCGACCGGTTCGGGCGTCTTGGCGGCGCTTGTCGGTCTTCGGCTCCTTCACCACCTGGCCGTTCGCGTCGTACATCAGCTCCCGCACCGCGACCGCGGGAATCGGCACCGCCGTCACCTCTTTGCGCGTCGCCGTCGTGATGTCGGCGGTGCACGTGAAGCCCGGCCGCACGCTCGGCACCTGTTCGTCGAGGATCACGACGACCTTGAAGTTGGTGGCCTGCGTGCCGCGCGCGCTTCGCGTGGCCGCCTGGATCGGGCTGTTGCCGATCTCGGTCACGTGTCCCTTGAACGACTTGTCGGGAATCGCGTCGATCGTGATCTTCGCCAGCTGACCGATCTGCACGTGCGGCAGGTTGGTCTCGTCGACCTCCACTTCGGCCTGGATCACACCCATGTCCGCCAGCTCCAGCAGCACCGTGCCGGCGTTGTTCATCGTGCCGATCACCGCCGTCTCGCCTTCCTGGACGTTGCGGCGGGTGACGATCCCGTCGATCGGCGATTCCATGCGCGACCTTGCTCAGGTCGTAGCGGGCGCTTTCGAGCGTCGGCACTTCTCCTGATTGATGCGGCTCTCCTGCGGCTCGATCTGCTTCTCGCGCTCCTGCACGGACGACTCGGCCACCTTGACGTCGTTCTGCGCCTTCTCGAGCGCCTCGCGCGTGGTGAGCTGCTGCTTCCACAGATCCTGCTGGCGCGCGAGGTTCTGCTGCGCCTGCATGCAGCTGCGCGCGCGCGGTTTCGATCGACTGCGCGCAGCTGTTCGATCGACGCCTCGCGCCGCCTGCAGCGACGCCGAGTTGCCTTCGACGCGCCGCTGCAGCGACTTCGGGTCGATCTGCAGGAGGAACTGGCCGATCGTGCACGCGATCGCCTTCGTTGACGGCCAGGTTCACGACGCGGCCCGGCGTTTCGGCGCTGATCTTGACGAGGCGCTTCGGCTGAATCTTGCCCGAGGCCGACACGACCGCTTCGAGGTCGCGGGCCTTGATCACGTCGGTCGTGACCGGCAGTCCCTTGTCCTTCTTGAAATAGAAATTCGCGCCGACGACGGCGCCGGCCGACGAGTCACGACAGCAAGGGCGATGAGCACGTTCTTGCGCGACATCTAAGCTCCTGATAGCGCTGACTGGATGGCGGCGACGACGATCGCGATGACCGCGTAGACCACGAGCAGCGTGACCGCGATGGGACCGGTGCGCTTTCGGTACAGAACGGCGAGACCGATCGACAGGCTGACGAACCACCAGACGCGGATGAGATCGATCGACCCGAGCAACCGCGCCAGGAACGAGTTCTCCTCGAGAAACGGCAGAAACACCGCGAGGTTCGTCGGGCTCGACATGCGTTTCGCGCGCGTAGTCGAGCGGCAGCACGAAGATCTGCCCCGAGCGCGAGGATGACGCCTGAATAGCACGACGATCGCGTAACACCTGCTTGAAGCGGCGTCGCCGCCGAGCGACGGCGTTGAAGACCGCGAGCGCGATACCCGCGACGACCAGCGCCATCACCGGCAGGACGACCGCCTGGCTGATCGCGGCGAAGTAGGGCGCGCGCCGGCCCTCTGCTTCCATCCGCTGCATCGCCTGCGTCGTTCAGCTTCACGCCGAACGACTCCATCGTCTGCGCGCTGCTGATCGAGCATCGCGCTCTTGCCGATTTCGGTGGACAGGAACGCGAACGTGGATCCGCCGGTCAGCACCAGCACCACCAGCAGCGCCCCGAGCCACGCGCGGCCGGGCGGCGACGTCGGCATGCGCCGCCCGGGCGTGAACATGACGCCGATGAATCCGCGCGGGAAGGCCCTTCGCGGCGGTTCCTGAAACGGCGGGCGCAACGGTTTGCGCGCATGTCAGGCCTCGGTTTCACACATCAAGAAGTAGACGCCTGAAGTCATTTCCGGTTCCGCCGCCGTCCGGCGTGACGCCGAGCCGGCGGATGTCGCGAACACTTTCCGGAGCACGCCGAGACCGCCGTGGAGCCGGCGCCGCGACGGCGGATCGAGCGGCGTGAGCACCTCGGCCAGGTGCACCTCGGCGCACCGTCCGACCCGCTCGAGCGCGGCGCGGCCGGTTGGGGTGACCTCGATCATCACCGACGCGCCGGTCCGTCCTCCGGCGAGCTGCGCCGGACCCAGCCGCGATCCAGCCATCGCGGTGATCGAGGTCGACATCGACGGCAGGCTCGACGCCCTGGAGCGCCGCCAGCTCGGTGAGCGATGCGCGGGCGCGTGCTCAGGATCGACAGCAGGCCGAAATGCGCCGGCGCGGGCATTTCGCCGGCCGCCCGCAGCTCCGCCGCCACCGTACGCATGACCAGCGGAATGATTTCAAGGATGTCGCGCGCGCTTTCGCGCGCCTGATCCCCGGGTCATTGTTAGGGGACCTAACCATTATACGCGTCTGATAGGCTCGTCGGTTCCTTGACAGTGGGAAACGTTGGTGTTTACCATGCACGTCGCCTGCGACAAGGAGCGTGAGCGTGGTCGGATTCGTGCCCAAGGAGATGTTCTTCACGAAGGGTGTCGGCAAGCACCGGGAGAAGCTGACGTCGTTCGAGCTGGCGCTGCGATCCGCCGGCATCGCCGCCTGCAACCTGGTGCGCGTCTCGAGCATCTTTCCGCCGAAGTGCCGCATCCTGTCGCGCGCGCAGGGGATGAAGCTGCTCGAGCCGGGCCAGGTCACCTTCGTCGTCATGTCCGAGGCGGCCACGCGGGAGCCGCACCGCCTCATCGCGGCGACGGTCGGCGTCGCCATCCCGCGCGATCGCGACACTGTACGGCTACCTGTCGGAGCATCACAGCTTCGGCGAGAGCGAAGACATCGCGGGCGACTACGCCGAGGAGCTCGCCGCCGAGATGCTCGCGACCACGCTTGGCCTCGAGTTCGATCCCGACAAGAGCTGGGACGAAAAGAAGGAAGTGCTACCGGCTGTCGAACGAGATCGTCCGCACCCAGAACGTCACGCAGACCGCCGTCGGCGGACAAGAAAGGGCTCTGGACCACGGTGGTGGCCGCCGCCGGTGCTCGTCGGATAGCCCGCGCCCCGCCAGTCGCGCTGGACCGCTCGCCCAGTCAAGGACACAAAGGAGAACAGAGGACACAGAGGGTAACGGTAGGGGCATGCACATAGCCTCTAACGCTCTCGCGCGCACGCAGCTGCTGCCTTATCTTTCGCAGCCGTCATACGCCGCACTTCGCGCGTCTGACTGTCCGCTGCTGGCCTCCTTGTGTCCTTTGTAACCTTTAGTGTCCTTTGTGCACGCATCGCCCTGCGGAGGCGCAACCCGCCGACGCGGTGGGTGTGCGTGCCCAGGGATGGGTGGCGCGTTTACGGCGGTTGCCGATGACGCCACGGCAACCTGGTGGAACCCGGCAGGCCTGGCCGGCGGGTCCACTTCCGGCAGTGTCCTCGAATACGGCCATTTGCCCAATCCGACCGATATCAGACGGTCAAGGGCGTCTTCATCGCCTTTCCTGCCTGGGTCTGAGCTATTACCGCTTGCCAATCAGTGAAATGCAGCCGGCAACCTCTACAGGACGGGGCGCAGCGATCCGACAAGATCAAGGCACCCTCAGCGAGCTCGGCGTGACGGTCGGACAATCCACTGGGCAACCACTTTGTCGTCGGATCAACGCTGAAGGTCATGACCGCCGGCCAAACCCACGCGGGGCTGGATCTGGGCGGCATGGTCACTTTCGGCATGGCCAGAATCGGGCTATCGGTGCGGAACGTCACCGAGCCCACGTTCGGCGAGGGCGCCGATGCGCTCGCGCTGAAACGGCAGGCCAGGGCGGGTTTTGCGCTGAGCACGGGCCCGCGCGGCGTCATTGGCACCGGCGCGGTGGCGGTTGATGCCGATTTGACGACAACGGTGACGGCGTTCGGAGAGCAACGGCGGGTGGCAGTCGGCGGCGAAGTCTGGACCACGCAGCGGGCGCTCGGCCTGCGCGGTGGAGTGAGTCGAAACCTCGTCGGCAGCGAAGAAACGTCGCTGAGCGGAGGGGCCAGCGTGGCGTTTCGACGGCAGAGAAGCCTGACCTCCTACGTGGATGGTCAGGTCACGGGCGGATCGGATGAGACGCCCCGAAGCTGGAGCGTTGGGTTGAGACTGACGTTTTAGGTCACATTTGACGATTTTTGTCACATTCGGGTAACTTTTAAGATTCATGGCCGTTCGCATAGGTGAGCTCCTCCTCAAGGAGAAACTGATTACCGCCGAGCAGCTTCAGCAGGCCCTGAGCCAGCAGAAGTCGAACGGCGGCAAGCTCGGCTACAACCTCGTGAAAATGGGGTTCGTCAAGGACGAGCAGATCACCTCGCTGCTCAGCAAGCAGTACGGCGTTCCCGCCATCAGCCTCGCCGCAGTTCAAGATCGACCCCACCATCGTCAAGCTGGTGCCCACCGAGACGGCGCGGAAGCTACCAAATGATTCCGCTCAGCCGCTCCGGCAGCACGCTGACCATCGCGATGACGGACCCGACCAACGTCTTCGCGATGGACGACATCAAGTTCATGACCGGCTACACCGTGGAGCCGGTCGTCGCGTCCGAAGTCGCGATCACCGACGCGATTGAGAGATGCTACCCGAGCGGCAAGCCTGGCGCTGGCGAGCGGCGGCGAGGCAAGGGCGGCAAGCCGGGTGCGCCAGGGACGCAGACCGGCAGCACGCTCGAGATGGCGAGCCGAGGCCTCGAAGAGCTCCAGGCGTCGCTCGGCGGCGGCGACGCGGACGGCGTGGAAGTGCTCGAGGAGATGCAGGAGATCTCCGCCGAGGCGCTCGCCCGGCAGGGCGAGGATGCGCCGGTCGTCCGGCTCGTGAACGTCGTGCTGATGTCGGCGATCCAGAAGGGCGCGAGCGACATTCACATCGAGCCGTACGAGAAGGAGCTCCGCGTCCGCTACCGCATCGACGGGATCCTCTACAACATCATGGCCCCGCCGATGAAGTTCCGCGACGCGATCGTCGTCGCGCGTCAAGATCATGTCGAAGCTCGACATCGCCGAGAAGCGCCTGCCGCAGGACGGCCGCATCAAGATCCGCTACAACGAGAGCGGCGAGCCGAAGGAGATCGACTTCCGCGTCTCGGTGCTGCCGACGCTCTTCGGCGAGAAGATCGTGCTGCGTCTCCTCGACAAGGACAAGCTGATGCTCGACATGACGAAGCTCGGGTTCGAATCCGAGTCGCTCGCCAAGTTCGAGGAGGCGATTCGCGCGCCCGTGGGGCATGGTGCTCGTCACCGGTCCGACCGGCAGCGGCAAGACCAACACGCTCTACTCGTCGATCGCCAAGATCAACACGCCCGGAAACCAACATCATGACCGCGGAAGACCCGGTCGAGTTCAACCTCGCCGGCATCAACCAGGTGCAGGTGAAGGAGAACATCGGCCTGAACTTCGCGGCGGCGCTGCGGTCGTTCCTGCGCCAGGACCCGAACATCATCCTGGTCGGCGAAATCCGCGACTTCGAGACGGCCGAGATCGCGGTCAAGGCCGCGCTCACCGGCCACCTGGTGCTCTCGACGCTGCACACCAACGACGCGCCGAGCACGATCAACCGGCTGATGAACATGGGCATCGAGCCGTTCCTCGTCGCCAGCTCGGTGCATCTGATTTGCGCGCAGCGCCTCGTGCGGCGCGTCTGCTCCAACTGCAAGGAGCCGCACCCGCATGGCGCCGCGCGGCGCTCGTGCAGGCCGGCTTCAACGAGGAGGACGCGCAACAGCGTCACGCCGATGAAGGGCGTCGGCTGCGACACGCTGCAACAGCACCGGCTACAAGCGGCCGCGTCGGCCTCTACGAGGTGATGGCGATCGGCGAGGAGCTCCGCGAGCTGATTCTCGTCGGCGCGTCGGGCCTCGAGCTGCGCCGCAAGGCGGTGGACGAGGGCATGATCACGCTGCGCATGAGCGGCTTGCGCAAGGTGAAGGACGGCGTGACGACGATCGAAGAAGTCGTTCGGGAGACGGTCAAGTGACGGTACTGGCGAGGCTCGAAGGACTGAGGCGACTGAGGACTGATGGCCACATTGCCTGAACTGCTGAAGACGACGGTCGATCTGGAACGGCTCGGACCTGCACATCGCCACCGACACGCCGCCGCAGGTCCGCGTGCACGGCGAGCTGCAGCGGCTGCAGCTGCCCGACCTGACGCCGGCCGAGACCAAGCAGCTCGTCTACAGCGTGCTCACCGACGCGCAGAAGAAGCGCTTCGAAGAGAGCAACGGAGCTCGACTTCTCGTTCGGCATCACGGCGGTCTGGCCGCGCTTCCGCTGCAACGTCTTCAGCCAGCGCGGCGCGGTCGGCGCGGTCTACCGGCTGATCCCCGAGAAGATCCGCAGCCTTCGGCGAGCTCGGTCTGCCGGCGGTGCTGGCGACGCTGGCCGATCGGCCCGCGCGGCCTGGTGCTCGTCACCGGCCCGACCGGCAGCGGCAAGTCGACGACGCTGGCGGCGATGCTCGACAAGATCAACTCGGAGCGGCACGAGCACATCCTGACGATCGAGGATCCGATCGAGTACATCCACCAGCACAAGAACTGCCTGGTCAACCAGCGCGAGGTGCACAGCGACACCGACAGCTTCTCGGCGGCGCTGCGCGCCGCGCTGCGCGAGGATCCCGACATCGTCCTGATCGGCGAAATGCGCGATCTGGAGACGGTCGAAGTCGGCGCTGAAGATCGCCGAGACCGGCCACCTGACGTTCGGCACGCTGCACACGAACTCGGCGGCGCAGACGATCAACCGCATCATCGACATCTTCCCGGCGAGCCAGCAGGCGCAGATCCGCACGCAGCTCTCGCTCGTGCTCGAAGGGCATCGTCTGCCAGGCGCTGCTGCCGCGCGCCGACGGCAAGGGACGCGTCTGCTCGCTCGAGATCATGGTGCCGACGCCCGCGATCCGGAACCTGATTCGCGACGACAAGGTCCATCAGATCTACGGCGCGATGCAGGCCGGGCAGGAGAAGCTCGGGATGCAGACGGCGAACCAGTCGCTGGCCAGCCTGCTACATGAAGCGGCTGATCACGCTCGAGACGGCGCTGACCGCGTCGTCGAACAAGGACGAGCTGCAGGACATGATCAACCGCGGCGTCGGCGTCGTGCCGGCGCCGGCCTGGCGCGCCGGCCGGGCGGCGCGGCCGACCGGTGGCGAGCGCGAACTAGAACTACGAACTCGGGAACGAGACCGAACGAGGAATTCTGAACGAGGACCAGGACTATGCCGACGTTTGCATTATGCGGGCCGCACGCGGGCCGGGCAGACGGTGAGCGGCGAGCGGGCCGCCGACACGATGGACGCGGCCGTTGCCGCGCTCCGGCGCGAGCAGATCATCGTGACGCGGATCACCCCGGCGAAGGCAGCCAAGGCGAGGCAGCCGACGCAAGGACAAGGTCGGGCAAGATCGGCAAGAAGGTCGTCGGCGAAGAACCTCGCCGTCTTCACCCGCCAGTTCTCGGTGATGATCGACGCCGGCCTGCCGCTGGTGCAGTGCCTCGACATCCTCGGCAGCGCAGGAAGAGGACAAGAACTTCGCCGCCGTCATCCTCTGCGACGCGCACCGACGTCGAGTCGGGCGCGTCGCTGGCCGACGCGATGCGCAAGCATCCCGAAGACCTTCGATCCGCTCTTCACCAACATGATCGCGGCGGGCGAGGCGGGCGGCATCCTCGACACGATTCTCAAGCGGCTCGCGACCTACATCGAGAAGGCGGTCAAGCTCGCCGGCCAGGTGAAGTCGGCGATGATCTACCCGGTGGCGGTCATCGTGATCGCCGGCGCCGTCGTCGGCGTGATTCTGTGGAAGGTGATTCCGACGTTCGCGGCGCTGTTCTCGGGGCTCGGCGCCGATCTGCCGCTGCCGACGCGCGGTCGTCATCGGGCTCAGCGACAACCTGGTCCGGCTACTTTCCCGTTCCTGTTCGTCGGCGGCGGCGCTCGCCGGCTACGGCTTCACGCACGTACTACGCCACCGACAAGCGGCCGCCGCGTCGTCGACGGCGACTGCTGAAGCTGCCGGTGCTCGGCAACATCCTGCGCAAGATCGCCGTCGCGCGGTTCTGCCGCACGCTGTCGACGCTGATCAGCTCCGGCGTGCCGATCCTCGACGGCCTCGAGATCACCGCGAGACCGCCGGCAACGCCATCGTCGAGGACGCGATGCATGGTCACGCGCAAGAGCATCGAGCGCGGCGAGACGATCTCGGTGCCGCTGAAGGACACCGACGGTGTTCCCGCCGATGGTCACGCAGATGATCGGCGTCGGCGAAGCGACCGGCGCGCTCGACACGATGCTGGCAAAGATCGCGGACTTCTACGAAGAGGAAGTGGACACGGCGGTCGCCGGGCTGCTGACGCTGCTCGAGCCGATCATGATCGCCGATCCTCGGCGTCGTCGTCGGCGGCATCGTCATCGCGATGTATCTGCCGATCTTCGATCTGCATCTCCGAAGCTGACGCGATGATGGCGCGATGGTTCGAGTCACCGGGCTGCGGCGGAAGGTCGCGTGGCTGATCGCCATCCGCGCGATCATCAGCACGATTCTGCTCGGGTCGGCGATCGTCACGCAGATCACGCGCGCCGGATCGTTCGCCGTCGATCCGTTCTTCTTCCTGATCGGTCTCACCTACGCGCTGACGATCACCTTCGCGCTGACCGTCCGCTACGTCGACGAGCTACCGCTGGCTGGTCGACGTCCAGCTGGCGGGCGATGCGCTGATCGTGTCGGCGTTCATCTACTGTCACCGGCGGCATCACCAGCTACTTCGCGTCAGCTCTACGTCCTGCCGATCGTCGCCGCCAGCATCGGTCGCAGTTCCGGCGCGGCGGATGCTGGTGGCGACGCTTGGCACCGTGCTCTACGTCGGCCTCGGCGTCGCGCAGTACTGGCCGGCGATCTGGTCTGCTGATCCGTGTGCTGACGCGATGACGCGCTCGTGCTGCCGTCGCCGATCAGTGGCGCGCTACACCGTTGCGCTCAACGTGTTCGGGTTCTTCGCCGTCGCGTTGCTCAGCGGTTCGCTGGCCGACCAGCCTGAGTCCGCGGGCGCGCGGCTGCGAGCAGGCGTCCGACGCAGATCGCGGACCTGCAGGCGCTCAACCAGCACGTGATCGACAGCCTGCCGAGCGGCCTGGCCACCACGGATCAGTCCGCATCGGATCCTGACGTTCAACCGCGCGGCGCAGGCGATCACCGGCGTGTCGTTCCAGTCCGCCGTCGGTCGCCGCCATCGGCGAGGTGATGCAGCTGCCCGCGCCGGTGAACGACGCCATTCATCACGGGCTGCGCGAACCGTGGCGCGCGCGCCACGAGTTCTGGTTCCGATCGCCGGACGGCCGCGGCGACATCGAGGTCGGCCTCAGCGCGACGCACCTCGAGACGCCAGGCGGGCGCGCCAGGTTCCTGTTCACCTTTCAGGACGTCACCAGCATCAAGAGCTCGAGCGTGACGCCGCGCATCCAGCAGCGCCTGGCCGCGGTCGGCGAGATGGCGGCCGGTATCGCACACGAGATTCGCAACCCGTTGGCGTCGATGTCGGGGTCGATTCAGATTCCTGCGGCAGGAGCTGCCCTCGAGCGCCGAGCAGGAGCAGCTGATGGACATCGTCCTGCGCGCGATCGGAACGGCTCAACACGACGATCCGATCGTTTCTGGCCATGCGCTGGCCGCAGCGGTTTCAAATCCAGCGCTTCGACGTGCGCCGCGCCTTGAACGACTGGCGCTCCTGCTGCGCAACAGCGCCGAAGTGCGAGACAAGCCACGAGATCGTAGCTCGACGTGCCGGCGAGGCGGAGCTCTGGTGCGAAGCCGACGAAGGGCAGATCAAGCAGATCATCTGGAACCTGGCGACCAATGGCCTCCGCGCGATGCCCAACGGTGGCCGCGCTCCGTCTGACGGGGCGATCGAGCCCGCGTCGGACGGCGTCACTGACGGTCAGAGGACGAGGGGATCGGCATTCCCGCCGCGAGCTGGAAGGCCTCTTTCAGCCGTTTCAACGGCCGGTTTGCCAAGGGCAGCGGCCTCGACTCAGCCATCGTCCATCGCATCGTCGCCGACTACCACGGCGAGATTCGCGTGAACTCGCAGCAAGGCGTCGGCACCAGCGTCTCCGTGCGCCTGCCGGCGCGCGCGGCGGTCACAACATGGGGATGACATGAGCAGCGCCGCCCAACGCGCCGAGCCGCGCACGATCGCCGCCCGCCGCGCATCCTCGTCGTCGACGACGAGCGGTCGATGCGCGAACTGCTGGCCATCGCTGCTGCAGCCGCGAAGGCTACGAAGTCGCTGCTCGCCGAGAACGGCCGTGCCGCCATCGACCACACTCGAACGCGAACCCGTCGACCTGCTGATTTCGGACATCAAGATGCCGGATCTCAGCGGCGTCGAGGTGCTGCGCGCCGCCAAGCAGGATCGATCAGGACATCCTCGGCATCATGATCACGGCGTTCGCGTCGACCGAGACGCGCGGTCGAGGCGATGCGGCTCGGCGCCTGCGACTACCTGAGCAAGCCGTTCGACATCGATCTCCTGCAAGCATGAAGGTGCGCGACGAAGATCGAGAACCGCCAGCTGAAGCAGGAGAACGTCCTGCTCAAGCGCACGCTGGGGCTGGCGCACCAGTTCTCGAACATCATCGGCCGCAGCGAGTCGATGCTCGGCGTCTTCAGATGATCGAGACGTGTCGCCCACCAACAGCACCATTCTGCTGACCGGCGAGTCGGGCACCGGCAAGGGCCTCGTCGCCCAGGCCATCCATTTCCACTCGCTGCAGCCGCGAGCAAGCCGATGGTCGTCGCTGTCAACTGCGGCGCGCTGCCGGAAACGCTGCTCAGAGTCGGAGCTCTTCGGACACATGCGCGGCGCGTTCACCGGCGCCGACAGCCAACAAGAAAGGGCTGCTCGAGGTCGCCGAGCGCGGCACCGTGTTCCTCGACGAGATCGGCGAGATGAGCGCCGTGCATGCAGGTGAAGCTCTGCGCGTGCTCCAGGAACGGCGCGTTCCGCCGCGTCGGCGGCCTCGAGGAAGTGCAGGCCGACATCCGCGTCATCGCCGCAACCAATCAGGACCTGACGAGGCTGGTCGCCGAGGGCCGGTTCCGCGAGGACCTCTTCTATCGCATCAACGTCGATCCCGATCCGCTGCCGCCGCTGCGCGAGCGGCGGCGATCGGACATCGGACCTGCTCGCCGAGCACTTCCTGGCGAAATACACCGAGCAGATGGGCGAGAGATCACCGGCATCTCGCACGAGGCGATGGCAGCTCCTGATGGGCGCACGAATGGCCGCTACATCCGGGAGCTGGAAAATGTCCTCGAGCGGGCGGTTGCCCTGGAAGCGACGCCGACCATCCTCCCCGACAGCCTGCCACCCGGCATTCGCGGCAGATCTGCCGAGCGCCGGCGGCGCACCGCTCGGCGCTCCCGAGTCAGGCTTTGATCTCGAGGCGCGTCAAGGAAATCGAGATGAGCTAGCATCGCCGAGGCGCTGAAGCGAGCCGGGGGCGTGAGGTCAAGGCGGCCGAGCTGCTCGGCATGGGCTTTCGGTCCCTTCAGTGCGCATTGCGAAACCTAACCTGCGATAACCGCACGGTGTCCCGGGTCCCACTCTCATCGTTCGTCTGGGATCGGCGCTCGCGCTGGTGCTGGTGGCGACGGCTATGCCCTGCTCGCCTCCGTTCCGTTCGCCATTACCACTTCCTGCAGTTTCCCACTTCTCGTGGATGCCTGCCTTCATCCGGTTCCATCCGGATCGTTCATTGGCAGCGGCCGTCGCAAGTCTTCGTCGCGACGTGCTGCACGATCTCGCCCGGCACGCCCGGCCGTGGGATCCGCGCACGTGGCAATCGTGCCGGCGGCACGGCCGTCTGTATGGGCGCGACGGTCTGGCTTCCGGCCCTGCCAGTCCCACGAGCCGAGCTGGCGGCGGCGTTCTGCTTCTCGTGCCGATCGGCCTGCTCGGCATGGTTTCCGCGGTCTCGATCTCGCGGCGCGCACCGCCTGCGGCGATTCTGGCTGCCGGCCGCCGGCACGACAACCTCGGCCTGATGGCTGCCGCCGTCGCCTGCGCTGGTTACGACTCTCCGCGGCCGTTCTACTCTGCGCGTACGCGCGGGCTTGCTGGAACCGGCGGCGGGGATCAGTCTTCAGCCCGCGGAGATCGCCAGGCCGTCGTCGCCGCGTCACTCACCGGCCACCTGGCGGTCTTCATGCTCGCCGCGCTGGCGATTCTCATCCCGCGCGTCGCCGCTCGGCGACGCGGCTGGTCGCCCTGATCGAGCTCCTCTGGGTGCTTGGCGGTACGCGTCGGTCGTGGCAATCCTGATTCGTCGGGTGTTATTGACCTCTTTTGATCTTGAACGACGTTCGCGCGATCGCAATTGCCGCCGCGCTCGCAGTCGCCATCGTCGTCCTGTAGCCGGTGCCGCGCTGATCGTCCGCGGAACCACATGCGAACCATGTGGTTTTCGCCGAGGCAGTCGTTTCTGGAACCGCGACGCCACACACCACACGCTGGCCGCTCGTGATTGGCTGCGCGCTGGTCATCATGGTGTGCGTCGGGATGGCGCCCCGGCCGCCTTGCAGCTTTCGCCGACTGGGGCACGACGCTGCAGAAGCTCTGTCGTCTGTGTGACGTGGGCCGCCTCGATCGTATTGGCGGTGCAAGTCCAGACTGGCCCCTCTCCGGCAGTTCTCACGCGCCGCAGTTTCCGTCCTCGTGGTTCTGGGGCGTGGCAGCTGCGACGATCGGGGCTCGTCGGCTGGGCGCCGCGCCGGAGTGCAGGCACGCGTCCGCGGGACATCGCGCTGGCGATTGAGCGCTACGCCACGGTCGATACCTCGCTTGGCGTCGTGCTCTCGATCTGGACTGCGGCCGATGGCGACCGACACCCAGTTCTTCGATGAACTCCGCCGGGCGGGCGACGACCGACGATCGGGCCCCTGCCCGTCAGCCGTTCACGCTCCGCGCCGTCGTCGAGCGCCCGAGGTCCCGGACCCGCTCTATCGTCCGAACATTTTCGTCATTGTCACTGACAGCCTGCGGCCCGACTACCCGTCTGGTACAACCCTGACGTCACGTTCACCCTTCGTCCATCGGAGCATTCTGCCGACGACAGCATCGTGATTGCGTCAGGCGGTCGCACCGCACACCGGCACTGGCGTTGTCGCAATCGGTTTGCGGGCCGGCGGACTGATTCCCCGCCGGATAATGCGTGCAGCCGTTCTCGGCGGTGAACAACCGTCGAACGGCTTTCTCCTGCAACTCGGGGCAGTACCGCCGCCACAGCAGTCGGCGAGACTCTGAGCGTGATTCTCGGCGATTGGTCAAAATGCTGCGCGCCTCCGGATGCACGCCTGGCTGCGCATCCCGAACGCCTGGACGAGATGGCTAAGCTCGATCTCGTTCGACGTTGGCCGAATCGACGGGGCGTCTGGATCAGGATGGCCAGCAGCGCGCGCCCATCTTTTTCTATTCGCAGCCGCAGAGCCTGCACATTCGGGTGCTGTCGGGCGACAAGTATCCTCGCTACAGGCCTTCGCAGCACATCGAGCTCATTCTTCGCCGGCGGGTTGCCGCGCTCAGTCGGGTGACGCTTGCTTCGGCTAAGCTGATCGCTTACCCGAAAGCCCGCGCGACTTGGCGACGACAGCATCGTGATTCTGACCTCAGACCATGGCGACTACTACGGCGAGCAGGGGCGATGGGCGCACGCGTTCTATCTGGCGCCCGAGACCATCAGAATCCCGCTCATCATGCATGTGCGAGGGCTGCGAGGGCCGCCGTTGGGATCCGACGCGGTCGCCATGTTGACCGATAACGCTTTATGAACTCCTTGGCTACGGCCCTGTGCCGCCCAGGGCCGGCCTCTCCTCGAATCAAGCTTAATACGTAACT
>ERZ1370068.9582-contig-835_pt1 | contig 20397 bp, 20 predicted proteins | sample MGYA00561227_ERZ1370068 | MGnify/ENA primary metagenome ERZ1370068 (study PRJEB38410, sample SAMEA6850437) | metagenome | study: Metagenomic assessment of the ecological functions of the soil: analysis of the soil microbiota associated with the... | reverse complement strand
GGGGCGCTGGGCGCGGGTGACACGGCGACGTTCACGCAGGCCTTCACCACGCGCGACTTCGGGATCGGCAACAAGACGCTGACGCCGGCGGGGGTGGTGAGCGACGGCAACGGCGGTGCGAACTACAGCTATACGTACACGCCGGTTGCGACGGGCACGATCAACAAGCTCGCGCTGACGGTGACGGCGGCGACCGACACCAAAACCTACGATGGCACGACGAGCTCGGCGGCGACGCCGACCTCCGGGGCGCTGGGCGCGGGTGACACGGCGACGTTCACGCAGGCCTTCACCACGCGCGACTTCGGGATCGGCAACAAGACGCTGACGCCGGCGGGGGTGGTGAGCGACGGCAACGGCGGTGCGAACTACAGCTATACGTACACGCCGGTTGCGACGGGCACGATCAACAAGCTCGCGCTGACGGTGACGGCGGCGACCGACACCAAAACCTACGATGGCACGACGAGCTCGGCGGCGACGCCGACCTCCGGGGCGCTGGGCGCGGGTGACACGGCGACGTTCACGCAGGCCTTCACCACGCGCGACTTCGGGATCGGCAACAAGACGCTGACGCCGGCGGGGGTGGTGAGCGACGGCAACGGCGGTGCGAACTACAGCTATACGTACACGCCGGTTGCGACGGGCACGATCAACAAGCTCGCGCTGACGGTGACGGCGGCGACCGACACCAAAACCTACGATGGCACGACGAGCTCGGCGGCGACGCCGACCTCCGGGGCGCTGGGCGCGGGTGACACGGCGACGTTCACGCAGGCCTTCACCACGCGCGACTTCGGGATCGGCAACAAGACGCTGACGCCGGCGGGGGTGGTGAGCGACGGCAACGGCGGTGCGAACTACAGCTATACGTACACGCCGGTTGCGACGGGCACGATCAACAAGCTCGCGCTGACGGTGACGGCGGCGACCGACACCAAAACCTACGATGGCACGACGAGCTCGGCGGCGACGCCGACCTCCGGGGCGCTGGGCGCGGGTGACACGGCGACGTTCACGCAGGCCTTCACCACGCGCGACTTCGGGATCGGCAACAAGACGCTGACGCCGGCGGGGGTGGTGAGCGACGGCAACGGCGGTGCGAACTACAGCTATACGTACACGCCGGTTGCGACGGGCACGATCAACAAGCTCGCGCTGACGGTGACGGCGGCGACCGACACCAAAACCTACGATGGCACGACGAGCTCGGCGGCGACGCCGACCTCCGGGGCGCTGGGCGCGGGTGACACGGCGACGTTCACGCAGGCCTTCACCACGCGCGACTTCGGGATCGGCAACAAGACGCTGACGCCGGCGGGGTGGTGAGCGACGGCAACGGCGGTGCGAACTACAGCTATACGTACACGCCGGTTGCGACGGGCACGATCAACAAGCTCGCGCTGACGGTGACGGCGGCGACCGACACCAAAACCTACGATGGCACGACGAGCTCGGCGGCGACGCCGACCTCCGGGGCGCTGGGCGCGGGTGACACGGCGACGTTCACGCAGGCCTTCACCACGCGCGACTTCGGGATCGGCAACAAGACGCTGACGCCGGCGGGGTGGTGAGCGACGGCAACGGCGGTGCGAACTACAGCTATACGTACACGCCGGTTGCGACGGGCACGATCAACAAGCTCGCGCTGACGGTGACGGCGGCGACCGACACCAAAACCTACGATGGCACGACGAGCTCGGCGGCGACGCCGACCTCCGGGGCGCTGGGCGCGGGTGACACGGCGACGTTCACGCAGGCCTTCACCACGCGCGACTTCGGGATCGGCAACAAGACGCTGACGCCGGCGGGGTGGTGAGCGACGGCAACGGCGGTGCGAACTACAGCTATACGTACACGCCGGTTGCGACGGGCACGATCAACAAGCTCGCGCTGACGGTGACGGCGGCGACCGACACCAAAACCTACGATGGCACGACGAGCTCGGCGGCGACGCCGACCTCCGGGGCGCTGGGCGCGGGTGACACGGCGACGTTCACGCAGGCCTTCACCACGCGCGACTTCGGGATCGGCAACAAGACGCTGACGCCGGCGGGGTGGTGAGCGACGGCAACGGCGGTGCGAACTACAGCTATACGTACACGCCGGTTGCGACGGGCACGATCAACAAGCTCGCGCTGACGGTGACGGCGGCGACCGACACCAAAACCTACGATGGCACGACGAGCTCGGCGGCGACGCCGACCTCCGGGGCGCTGGGCGCGGGTGACACGGCGACGTTCACGCAGGCCTTCACCACGCGCGACTTCGGGATCGGCAACAAGACGCTGACGCCGGCGGGGTGGTGAGCGACGGCAACGGCGGTGCGAACTACAGCTATACGTACACGCCGGTTGCGACGGGCACGATCAACAAGCTCGCGCTGACGGTGACGGCGGCGACCGACACCAAAACCTACGATGGCACGACGAGCTCGGCGGCGACGCCGACCTCCGGGGCGCTGGGCGCGGGTGACACGGCGACGTTCACGCAGGCCTTCACCACGCGCGACTTCGGGATCGGCAACAAGACGCTGACGCCGGCGGGGGTGGTGAGCGACGGCAACGGCGGTGCGAACTACAGCTATACGTACACGCCGGTTGCGACGGGCACGATCAACAAGCTCGCGCTGACGGTGACGGCGGCGACCGACACCAAAACCTACGATGGCACGACGAGCTCGGCGGCGACGCCGACCTCCGGGGCGCTGGGCGCGGGTGACACGGCGACGTTCACGCAGGCCTTCACCACGCGCGACTTCGGGATCGGCAACAAGACGCTGACGCCGGCGGGGGTGGTGAGCGACGGCAACGGCGGTGCGAACTACAGCTATACGTACACGCCGGTTGCGACGGGCACGATCAACAAGCTCGCGCTGACGGTGACGGCGGCGACCGACACCAAAACCTACGATGGCACGACGAGCTCGAGCGTGGTGCCGGTGGTGAGCGGCACGCTCTATGACCCGGTGGGCACGGCGTCCACGCAGAGCTACGACAACAAGAACGTGGGCGCGACGCACCGCGCTGAGCGCGAGCGGCCTGGTGGTGAACGACGGCAACGGCGGGCGCGAACTACGCGATCAGCTACGTGGCGAGAGCGCGGCGACGGGCGTGATCACGGCGGCGCCGCTGACGGTGACGGCCGACAACCAGGTCCGGCCGGTGATGACACCAAACCCGGCGTTCACCGCGACCTACAGCGGATTCCGGGCGGCGACAGCGCCTGAAGTCTCGGCGGCGCGCTGGTGTTCGCGACGCCCGCGACCATCGGTAGTGCGCCGGCGGGTTCTACCCCAACCACGCCGCCCTCTGGACAGACGTCGGGCAACACGCAATCGCCTTCAACGACGGAGTCCTCACGGTGACCGCCGGAACGGTTCGCGCCGCCGGTCTCGATTTCCGCGTTTTCCGCGTTGTCGGGGCGATCGCCAGCACGATCAATCCGCCCGAGATGCGCGTTACCGCGCTGTCGCGGCGCCGAATTCACCGACACGCTGGCTCCCACCGCGGGTCGAGCACGGTCCGCAACCTCGGCACATCTCGCCGACGATTTCCATCATCAACTGCGGGATCCGGCTCTCTGAGCGAGGGTTGCGGTCCGCGCTGAGGCGCGCTGCGAGGCCGAACGAGATATGCACAAAGAAGGATTGGCGATAAAGATGGCGCTGCTCGGGTTGCTGCTCGCCGCGGCATTGGCCGGTTGTCAGGCAACGCCATATCAGCCGGCCGCTGATGCCGGCGGGTTTGCCGAGCTGGAGCTCGTCGACGGTATCTGGCGTATTCGCTTCATGGGCAATGCATACACGACGCGAGAAACTGCGCGGAGTTATTGGCTGTATCGCGCGGCCGAACTGAACGTATTTCAAAGGGATATGACGGGTTCGAAGTACTGCCCCAGGATCGGCCTGGCTCGATCGCAGGGCAGCGCCCTTATCATCGAGAGGCGAGATAAGGATGCTGAAAACGCCGTTCGAATCTGTCCCCCAGGACATTCAACGCGGAGTCGTTGAAAGCGGCCCTTGATCCGTATGTCAATGGCGCGAAATGCGACACCCGGACAACGTCTGGCAACATTTGCCCGCACGCGCACGATTATCTTCTCGCCAAGAGCGGGCCGAAGCCGGCCTCGTCGAGGGCCGAAATGCCACCATCGAGTTCCGTGAGCTCAAGCCAAGATGGCTACTAATCCGTGAACAGGCAGAGCGGCGCGCGGCGGAGCCTGCAGCAGCGCCGGCAGAGAAACCAAAACCCGCGCCGGTCGTCGCCCGGCCGCAGCGCCAGCCGGTCACTGGGGCCGAGTCACCGCTGAAACGGACGGGGCCAGTGCGAGGTCAAGCCGGTGATGACGGACCAGGACCTGGTCAACTGCGGCGCGCGGGCGCGCTAGACACAACTCCCGTCGCTTTGGTCCGACGGTCAGGCGGCGGCGCGCTCCGCGTGCGTGTTCTCGAATTTCCCGAGCAGCTCGGCGCGTTTTTCCGCGTGGCGGCGACGTTGCGAGTCTTGATGTGGCCGAACCCGCGGATCTCCTCGGGGAGCGAGGCGATCTGGCACCGCGAGCGAATGGTTGTGCCGGCGAGAGCTCGGCAAGCAGCGCTTCCACGTCCGCCTCGTACTCGCGCGATGAGGCCGCGCTCCATGCGCCGCTCGGCGGTGTAGCCGAAGATGTCGAAGGCCGTGCCTCGCAAGCCTTTCAGGGCCGCGAGGATCTTGAAAACGCCGCCCATCCAGGGGCCGAAGCGGATCTTCTTCGGCTCGCCGGTGAGCGGGTCGGTCTTGCGCGAGCAGCGGCGGCGCGAGGTGGTAGACCACCTTGTAGTCGCCCTCGAACATGCCTTCGATCTTCTTGCTGAATCGCCGGTCGCTGTGCAGGCGCGCCGACTTCGTACTCGTCCTTGTAGGCGAGCAGCTTGGCGTAGTAGCGCGCCACCGCTTCGGCGAGCTTCGATGAGTTGGCTTTTTCTTTCTCGACTGCTCTGCACCTTGTCGACCAGCGACCGGTACTTCTCGCGCGTAGGCGGCGTCCTGGTAGCCGGTCAGGAACTTCACGCGGCGCTCGACCAGCTCGTCGAGGTTGCGCGAGAAGTGCTGGTCGATCGGGATCACGTCGCGGCGGGCGTGGCGATGCGCCGCACGCGCTCGAGGTCGACCGCGGCGCGCCGGCCCCAGACGAAGCTCTTGCTGGTTGAACTCGACCGCGACGCCGTTCAGCTCGATGGCGCGCTCGAGCGCCTCGCGCGGCGACCGGCACCCAGCCCTTCTGGTAGGCGTAGCCGAGCATGAACATGTTGGTGGCGATGGCGTCGCCCATCAGCGCCGCTCGCCAGCTCGGTCGGCGGCGACGAACTCGGCCTGCTGCGCAGCGTTTCGCGGATGTCGCCGTGCAGGTCCGAGCCCGGCAGCTGCCAGTTCGGGTTCTTCACGAACTCGGCGGTCGGCGTGACGCGTCGCGTTCACCACGGCGCGCGTCTGCGACGGCGCCATCTTGGCGATCGCCTCGGTGCTCGCGGTGACCACCAGGTCGCAGCCCAGCACGAGGCTCGCGCTGCCGGTATCGATGCGCGTCGCGTGCAGGTCCTCCGGCCGCGCCGCGATCTGCACGTGCGACATCACCGCGCCGTACTTCTGCGCCAGGCCCGACATGTCGAGCACCGACACGCCCTTGCCCTCGAGGTGCGCCGCCACGCCGATGATCTGGCCGATGGTGATGACGCCGGTGCCGCCGATGCCGGTGATCAGGATGCCGTAGGCGTCTGTCGAGGCCGGGCAGCGTCGGGTTCGGCGAGCGCCGGAAAGTCGTCGACGGCATTCGCCGCGCGACTTGCCCTTCTTCAGCCGGCCGCCTTCGACCGTGACGAAGCTCGGGCAGAAGCCCTTCAGGCAGGAGTAGTCCTTGTTGCACGAGGACTGGTTGATGGTGCGCTTGCGGCCGAACTCGGTCTCGAGCGGCTCGACCGACAGGCAGTTGGACTTGACGCTGCAGTCGCCGCAGCCCTCGCACACCATCTCGTTGATCACCGCGCGCTTCGCCGGATCGGGAACTCGTTCGCGCTTGCGGCGGCGGCGCTTCTCGGAGGCGCAGGTCTGGTCGTAGATCAGCGCCGACACGCCGGGCATCTCGCGCAGCTCGCGCTGCACCGCGTCGAGCTCGTCGCGGTGGCGGACGGTCACGCCGGGCGCCCAGTCGGTGCCGTGCGGGTACTTCTCCGGCTCGTCGGTGACGATGACGATCGGCTTCACGCCCTCGGCGGCGATCTGGCGCGAGATCATCGCCGGGTCGAGCGGGCCGTCGTGGTGCTGGCCGCCGGTCATCGCCACCGCGTCGTTGTAGAGGATCTTGTAGGTCATGTTGACCTTGGCCGCGACCGCGGCGCGGATCGCCAGCAGGCCCGAGTGGAAGTAGGTGCCGTCGCCGAGGTTGGCGAAGATGTGCTTCTCTTCGGTGAACGGCGCCTGGCCGATCCACGGCGCGCCTTCGGCGCCCATGTGCGTGAAGGTCGACGGTGCTGCGGTCCATCCACACCGCCATGAAGTGGCAGCCGATGCCGGCGACGGCGCGGCTGCCTTCGGGCACGCGGGTCGACGTGTTGTGCGGGCAGCCGGAGCAGAAGTAGGGCTGGCGGATCGCCGTCACGCGCGGCTTGGCCAGCGCTTTTCCTTGAAGTCGAGGAACGCGAGCCGTTCGCGCGAATTGCGGTCCCAGCTGCTCGGTCATGCCGAGCTTCTCGAGTGCGCTGAGCGATCGCCGCGCGCGACCATCGCCGGCGTAATGCTCGTAGTGCGCGGGCAGCAGCCAGCTGCCGGCGGGCTGGCCGCCGCTGCGGCTCCACTCGCCGCTGTCGTCGAACTTGCCGACCACGCGCGGCGCGCGCGCCTGCCTTCCAGTTGTAGAGCTCTTCCTTGATCTGGTACTCGATGAGCTGGCGCTTCTCCTCGACCACCAGGATCTCTTCGAGGCCCTGCGGCGAAGCGGCGCGCGCCCTGCGGCTCGAGCGGCCAGGACATCGCGACCTTGTAGACGCGGATGCCGATGTCGCGCGCGACGTCTCTCGTCGATGCCGAGGTCGACGAGCGCCTGCATGCACGTCGCCGTAGGACTTGCCGGTGGTGACGATGCCGAAGCTGCGCGCTGCGGCGAATCCCAGACGATGCGGTCGAGGCCGTTGGCGCGCACGTAGGCGAGCGCGGCGTAGACCTTGTAGTCGAGCATGCGCGCTTCCTGCTCGAGGATGCCGTCGGGCCAGCGGATGTTGAGGCCGCCCGGCGGCAGCGACGAAGTCGGTCGGGATCTTCGATCTGACGCGGTCCGGGTCGACGATCGACCGAAGCGCCGGATTCGACGACGTCGGTGACGCACTTGAACGCGATCCAGCAGCCCGGAGTAGCGGCTCATCGCGAAGCCGTGCAGGCCGAGGTCGAGGTAGTCCTGCACGCTCGACGGGATTGAGCACCGGGATGCAGGCAGGCCTTGAAGATGTGCTCGCTCTGGTGCGGCAGCGTCGAGGACTTCGCGCGCGTGGTCGTCGCCCGCGAGCACCAGCACGCCGCCGTGCTTCGAGGTGCCGGCGGCGTTGGCGTGCTTGAAGACGTCGCCGCAGCGATCGACGCCCGGGCCCTTGCCGTACCACATGCCGAAGCACGCCGTCGTAGTTCGCGCCCGGGAACATGCCGACCTGCTGCGTGCCCCAGATCGCGGTGGCGGCGAGGTCCTCGTTCACGCCGGGCTGGAACTTGATGTGGTGCGCTGCGAGGTGCTTCTGCGCGCGCCACAGCGCCTGGTCGAGGCCGCCGAGCGGCGAGCCGCGGTAGCCGGAGATGAAGCCGGCGGTGTTGAGCCCGGCGCGCAGGTCGCGCTCGCGCTGCAGCATCATCAGGCGGATCAGCGCCTGCGTGCCGGTCAGGAAGACGCGGCCGCTCTCGAGGGTGTACTTGTCGTCGAGCGAGGCCTGCGTGGCGAGATCGGCGGGGCGTTCATCAGCTCGGGTTAATCAGCACGCAAGGGCTTTGATCCGCGGCGGCCTTGATCGCGGCTTCGCGCGGCTGCGGCGGTCCCAGTACGGCTCGGGACCGAACGACGCGGCGAGGAACTCGATGAAGACGCGCGTCTTGGCCGGCAGGATGCCGCCGGTGCAGGGTAGACCGCGTAGATCGCCACGTCGCTGTCGAAGGTATAGCCCGGAAGCAGCGGCGACGAGCGAGCCGTCCTCGCAGATGGCGGCGCACGTCCCAGGTCGATTTGAGCGCGATGCCCGAGGCCGGCGAGCGCCCACTCGCGCAGCACTTCCCAGTTGTCGCAGGCGTAGCGGCCGCGCGACGCGCACCGAGCCCGGCTTGCCGCTCGGATCCTTGTATTCCCAGGTCATCGCGAAGTCGTTGGTGGTGAGGCAGTTGTGCTGCACGAGGTCCTCGGGAGAGCTTCGGCGTGCCGTGGCAGCGCAGGTACTCGCGGGCTCGCGCAAACGACGCGCCGGTTGGGCGCGAGCCGGCGCGCGGCGAGCGAGGAATCCTCGAGCTCGGCGATGCGCACGGCGAGGTCGAAGCCTTCCTCGATCACGTTCACGCTGCGGTCGGAGAGGCTGAGCGCGAGCTGCACCTTCGGGTAGCGCGCGGCGAATTCCGGAATCAGCGGCGCGACGTGCTGGTGGCCGAACGACGCGGGCAGCGCGACGCGCAGCACGCCCTGCGGCTCGACGCGCCCGGCGGCGACCGCCGCGTCGGCTTCGTCGATCTCCGCGAGGACGCGCGTGCAGGCTCTCGTAATAGCTCGCGCCTTCGTCGGTGAGATGCAGGCTGCGCGTAGTGCGGTTGACGAGCCGAACGCCGAGGCGCGCTTCGAGGGCGGCGAGCGCTGCGGCTCACGAGCGCCGGGAGAGGCCGAGCTCGCGCGCCGCGGCCGACAGGCTGCCGGCACGCTACAACCCTCGCGAAGACCGCCATTTGCTGAAGAGGCATCCGCCACTCTTTGCAGTTTATGCAAAAGTGTTTTACAGAACAACCGTATTCTAACCGCAGGTAAAAGAACTATGATTGTGTGCGTTGCAGCAGATTCGGTCGGTTCCTCCTCCTCCTCTTTCCGACGGATCGCTCAGGGGCAGCGCCCGCAAGGGCCTGCCCTTATTTTTCAGCGGCTTGGCTGCTACGGCTTGGCGCCTTCAACCGCTCCAGACGGTATCCGTAGTTGTAGATCGGGACGACGCGGTAGCCCGATTCCGGACGCAGGTCGAGTTTCTTCCTGACCTGGCTGACGTGCGTGTCCACCGTGCGCGTGGCGAGGTCGCCGCTGCGGCCCCAGACGGTCTCCTGCAGATGGCCGCGCGACAGCAGCCGGCCGATGTTGCGGAACAGCGTGACGGTGAGCTCGAACTCCTTCGGCGTCAGATCGACCTCGGCGCCTTCCTTGCGCACTCTCGCCGCGCTGCATGTCGATCTCGAACGGCGGGAAGGAGAGCTGCTTCTTCTCCTCGCTCGGGTATGCGCGCCGCAGCAGCGGCGTGCACGCGGGCGAGCAGCTCCTGGCGGCGCACCGGCTTCACCATGTAGTCGTCGGCGCCGTGCTCGAGCGCGAAGACGATGTCCTGCTCGGAGTCGCGCACCGTGACGAACAGCACCGGCACGGTCTTCGAGACGTTGGCGCGCAGCCAGGTCAGGACTTCGGCGCCGGAGACGTCGGGCACCTGCCAGTCGAGCATGAACAGGTCGAAGCTCTCGCGGCCGGCCTGCTTCATGGTCTCGCGCCCGCTCTGGTAGCCGTGCACGTCGTGGCCGTCCTCGACCATCCAGCGCCGAGCAGCGCCAGCTGGTCGGGATCGTCTTCTAGAATCGCGATTCGCACCGCGCGTCTCCCACAGTCTTTAACAATGATACTGCCATGGAAACCAGCCCCTGCGCATCGCCTTGCTGTGGCGGCGGCACCATCGCGCGGCTGGTGCTGGAACAGGCGCGCCGCGAGGCGCCTTGCCCGGCATCGAAGTCGTCGCGCTCGCCGGTCGCAGCGCTGGCTCGCCGGCCGCGGCGCTGGCGCGCGAGTTCGGCGTCGACATATGTGATCGGGCGGAGAGGCGTTGCTCGCGCTGCGCCCCGATGCGGTGCTCGAGGCGGCTTCGCACGACGCGGTGCGCGAGCACCTGGTCGCCCTGCTCGAGGCGGGATCGGCGTCGTCGTGCTCTCCGGCCGGCGCGCTCGCCGACGACGCGCTGCGCGCAGGCCGCCGAGGCGGCGCCCGCCGCTCAGGCGCGCTGCTCTACGTTCCCTCCGGCGGCATCGGCGGCCTCGATGCGCTGAAGACCGCCTGCCTCGCGCGGAGTCGACGAGGTCGAGCATCCAGGTCGCCAAGCCGCCTGCCGCCTGGAAGGGCATTCCCTATGTCGAGCGCAGCGGCGTGGCGCTCGATCGGCTCGACCGCGCCGGTGACGCTGTTCGAGGGTCCGGCGCGCGAGGGCGTGCCGCACTTTCCCGCAGAACGTGAACATCGCCGCGGTGCTCGCCCTGGCCGGCATCGGCATGGACCGCACCCGCCTGAAAGTCGTTGCGGACCCGGCGCTTACGCTCAATACGCACACCATCCGGGTTTCCGGCCGCTGCGGCCGCTTCACCGTGGTGCTGGAGAACGTGCCCTCGCCCGACAACCCGAAGACTTCCTGGCTCGCCTGCTACAGCGCGCTTGCGGCGCTGCAGGCGCTACGGAGCCGGGTGCGATACGGCAGTTGAAATCCGAAGCCGAAATTTCTTGACCAACCTGTCGGAAAACTCACATAATTTCGGGTTCCGCCGGAGGGTGCCCGAGCGGCTAAAGGGGGCAGACTGTAAATCTGTTGGCCTTGCGCCTACGTTGGTTCGAATCCAACCCCTCCACCAGCATGAACGGGCGCCTCGGCGGCGGAGCGGAAAACTGGGTGAAGTGACTGTGAATGCGATGCAGGCGGGTGTAGCTCAATGGCAGAGCAGAAGCCTTCCAAGCTTATGACGAGGGTTCGATTCCCTTCACCCGCTCCAGGACAGCGAATTCCGCCCATGTAGCTCAGTGGTAGAGCACTCCCTTGGTAAGGGAGAGGTCACGCGTTCAATCCGCGTCATGGGCACCAGGTGATCAGTCAAGACGTAGACGAGCAGACAAGCGTCATGGCAAAAGGCAAATTCGAGAGAACCAAGCCGCACGTGAACGTGGGCACGATCGGGCACGTGGATCACGGCAAGACGACGCTGACGGCGGCGATGACGCACATTCTGGCGAAGAAGTACGGGGGTGAGGCGAAGAACTACGACCAGATCGATGCGGCGCCGGAGGAGAAGGCGCGCGGCATCACGATCAACACGGCGCACGTGGAGTACCAGACGGAGAAGCGGCACTACGCGCACGTGGACTGCCCGGGGCACGCGGACTACATCAAGAACATGATCACGGGGGCGGCGCAGATGGACGGCGCGATCCTGGTGGTGTCGGCGGCCGATGGGCCGATGCCGCAGACGCGCGAGCACATCCTGCTGGCGCGCCAGGTGGGGGTGCCCTACATCGTGGTGTTCCTGAACAAGGCCGACATGGTGGACGACAAGGAGCTGCTGGAGCTCGTGGAGGTGGAGGTGCGCGAGCTTGCTGTCCAAGTACGAGTTTCCCGGGGACAAGACCCCGATCGTGATCGGCTCGGCGCTGAAGGCGCTGGAGGGCGACGACAGCCGACATGGGCGATGAAGGCGATCCTGAAGCTCGCCGAGGCGCTGGACTAGCTACATCCCGACGCCCAAGCGCGAGATCGACAAGCCGTTCCTGATGCCGGTGGAGGACGTGTTCTCCATCTCGGGCCGGGGCACGGTGGTCACCGGGCGCATCGAGCGCGGGCGTCGATCAAGGTGGGCGACGAGATCGAGATCGTGGGCATCAAGCCCACGACGAAGACGGTGTGCACGGGCGTGGAGATGTTCAGGAAGCTGCTGGACGAGGGCCAGGCCGGGGACAACGTCGGCATCCTGCTGCGGGGCACCAAGCGCGAAGAGGTCGAGCGCGGCCAGGTGCTGGCCAAGCCAGGCTCGATCACCCCGCACGCGAAGTTCGAGTGCGAGGTGTACGTCCTGTCGCAAGGAAGAGGGCGGGCGTCACACCCCGTTCTTCAACAACTACCGGCCGCAGTTCTACTTCCGCACCACGGACGTCACCGGGGCGGTGGAGCTGCCCGAAGGGCACCGAGATGGTGATGCCGGGGGACAACGTGAAGATGGTGGTGACGCTGATCACCCCGATCGCGATGGAGCAGGGCCTGCGCTTTGCCATCCGCGAGGGCGGCAAGACCGTCGGCGCCGGCGTCGTGGCCAAGATCATCGAGTAACTGAGGACCGGGCACAGGGGCATAGCTCAATTGGCAGAGCGTCGGTCTCCAAAACCGAAGGTTGGGGGTTCGAGGCCCTCTGCCCCTGCCAGCGAACGCACGCGGAACGCTGAAGACGATGATGCGACAAGATCAAGCTGGCCGTCGCGGTGCTGCTGGTCGCGGCGGGTATCGTGGGGCTACTACTGGCTCGGCGAGCAGGCGCTGGTGCTGCGCGTCCTCGCCGTGGTGGCGGGCATCGTCGCGGGCAGCGGCGGTCGCCTGGTTCAGCGCGCCGGGCAAGCAGTTCGCGGCTGTTCGCGCGCGAGTCGGTGGCCGAAGTGAAGAAGGTGGTCTGGCCGACGCGCAAGGAAACGATGCAGACCACGGCGGCGGTGTTCGCCTTCGTGGTGGTGATGGCGGTGTTTCTGTGGATCAGCGACAAGACACTGGAATGGGTGCTGTACGACCTGATTCTCGGCTGGAAGAAGACATGAGCGCCGAACGGCGACAAGCGCTGGTACGTGGTGCACGCCTACTCCGGCTTCGAGAAGTCGGTGCAGCGCGCGCTCGAGGACCGCATCAACCGCGCCGGCATGAAGCGACAAGTTCGGCAAGATCCTGGTGCCGGTGGAGGAGGTCGTCGAGATGAAGGGCGGCCAGAAGCACATGTCCGAGCGCAAGTTCTTCCCGGGCTACGTGCTGGTCGAGATGGAGATGAACGACGACACCTGGCACCTGGTGAAGAACACCAACAAGGTGACCGGCTTCGTCGGCGGCACCGCGACCAAGCCCGCGCCGATCCCCGAGAAGGAAGTCGAGGCGATCATGCAGCAGATGCGCGAGGGCGTGGAGAAGCCCAAGCCCAAGGTGCTGTTCGAGAACGGCGAGATGGTGCGCGTCGAAGGACGGCCCGTTCACCGACTTCCAGGGCACGGTGGAAGACGTGAACTACGAGAAGAGCCGCCTGCGCGTGGCGGTGACGATTTTCGGTCGCTCGACTCCGGTGGAGCTCGAGTTCGGCAGGTCGAAAGGCGTAGTACCCGGGGAGGACAGCCGGCGCCGTTGACCCACAAGGAGAGAGCATGGCAAAGAAAATTGTCGGGTTGATCAAGCTGCAGGTGCCGGCCGGCAAGGCCAACCCCTCGCCGCCGATCGGCCCGGCGCTCGGCCAGCGCGGCCTCGAACATCATGGAGTTCTGCAAGGCGTTCAACGCCCAGACGCAGAAGGTCGAGCCCGGCCTGCCGCTGCCGGTGGTGATCACCGCCTACGCGGACAAGAGCTTCAGCTTCATCATCAAGACGCCGCCGACCACGGTGCTGATCAAGAAGGCCGCCGGCATCGAGTCGGGCAGCCCGCGGCCGCACACCGACAAGGTGGGCAAGATCACGCGCAAGCAGGTCGAGGAGATCGCCAAGGCGAAGATGCCCGACCTGAACGCCGCCGATCTCGAGGCGGCGATGCGCATCGTCGCCGGCAGCGCGCGCTCGATGGGCGTCATCGTGGAGGGCATGTAAATGCCGCACGTATCCAAGCGCAGGAAGGCGTTCGCGAGCAAGGTCGACCGCGACAAGACCTACGCGGCGCTCGAGGCGATGAAGCTCGTCAAGGAGACCGCGACCGCGAAGTTCGACGAGGCGGTCGACGTCGCCGGTGAACCTCGGCATCGACGCGAAGAAGGGCGACCAGACGGTGCGCGGCTCGGTCGTGCTGCCGGCCGGCACCGGCAAGAAGGTGCGCGTCGCGGTGTTCGCGCCAGGGCGACAAGGCGCAGGCGGCGAAGGCCGCCGGCGCCGACATCGTCGGCATGGAAGACCTCGCCGAGCAGGTGAAGGCGCGGCAAGATCGACTTCGACGTGGTGATCGCCGCGCCGGAAGCGATGCGCGTCGTCGGCGCAGCTCGGCCAGATCCTCGGCCCGCGCGGCCTGATGCCGAACCCGAAGGTCGGCACGGTGACGCCGGACGTCGCCGGCGCGGTGAAGAACGCGCCGCGCCGGCCAGGTGCAGTTCCGCGCCGACAAGACCGGCATCGTGCAATGCACGATCGGCCGCGCCTCGTTCTCGCCCGAGCAGCTGCGCGACAACCTCGCGGCGCTGGTCGACGCCCTGAACAAGGCGAAGCCCGCCGCGACGAAAGGGATTTTTCTGAAGAAGGTTTCGGTGTCGAGCACGATGGGGGTCGGCGTGAAGGTCGACCCGTCCTCGCTCTCGGCGCAGCAATGACTTTGGCAGTCGTCGTCAAAGACCGTAGGAGTCCGCAGTACGGGCTTAATCGAGTTTCGTCCTACGCAGACGGCGTTCCTGATTCCAGGTCCGCCGTAGTCACAGCATGAAGGAGGTAGACCTTGAGTCTTAGTCTGGAGCAGAAGCAGGCGATGGTCGCCGAGGTCGCGTCCAAGCTGGCAGGCGCGCAGGCCGTCATCGTCGCGGAGTATCGCGGCCTCGACGTCGGCGCGCGTGACGCAGCTGCGCGCGAAGGCGAGGAAGTCGGGCTCGTATCTGCGGGTGCTGAAGAACACGCTCGCGCGCCGCGCGGTCAAGGGTACGCCGTTCGAGAAGCTGTCCGAGCAGATGGTCGGTCCGCTGATGTACGGCATCGCCAGGACCCGGTCGCCGGCGCGAAGGTGCTGTCCGAGTTCGCCAAGGAGAACGAGCTGTTCGTGATCAGCGGCGGCGCCATGCCGAACAGCCTGATGTCCGCCAAGGACGTCAAGGCGCTGGCGCTGCTGCCGAGCCGCGAAGAGCTGCTGGCCAAGCTGGCTGGGCACCATGCAGGCGCCGATCGTCAAGCTGGTGCGCACGATGAACGAGGTGCCCGGGCAAGTTCGTCCGGACGCTCGCCGCCGTGCGCGACGCGCAAGGAAAAAGCCGGCGCGCTTAATACGGATATCAGGAACCTAATTCGAATCTAGGAGATAACAGATGGAACGCGCGCAAATTCTGGAAGCAGTATCGAAGATGACCGTCCTCGAGCTCTCGCAGCTCATCAAGGACATGGAAGAGAAGTTCGGCGTCTCGGCCGCGGCGGCAGTCGCGGTGGCGGCGCCGGCCGCGCGCGGCGGCTGCCGGCGCCAAGGCGGAAGAGAAGACCGAGTTCACGGTCATGCTCACCGCCGTGGGCGACAACAAGGTGAACGTCATCAAGGCGGTGCGCGAAGTGACGAGCCTCGGCCTGAAGGAAGCGAAGGACCTCGTCGACGGCGCGCCGAAGGCCGGTGAAGGAAGGCGTGTCGAAGGCCGACGCCGACGCGGTGCTGAAGAAGCTCGATCGACGCTGGCGCGAAGGGCGAAATCAAGTAGTTGAACGTCTGACACCCGGGGCGGGGTCGCACGACCCTCCCCGGGGTTTTGCATTGTAGAAGCACCATTGCAATTCAAGGTCTTAGGAGCCTGACATGACCTATTCGTTGACCGAGCGTAAACGCATCCGCAAGAGCTTCGCGAAGCGCGCCATCGTGCAGAAGGTGCCGTTCCTGCATCGCGACCCAGCTCGAGTCCTACACCGGCTTCCTGCAGGCGCACGTCGCGCCCGAAGTCGCGCCGGAACGAGGGACTGCAGGCGGCGTTCACCTCGATCTTCCCGATCGTCAGCCATTCCGGCAACGCGCAGCCTCGAGTTCGTCAGCTATTCGCTCGGCGAGCCGCCGTTCGACGTCAAGGAGTGCCAGCAGCGCGGCCTGACCTACGCGAGCCCGCTGCGCGCCAAGGTGCGCCTGGTGATCCTCGACAAGGACGCGCCCAAGCCGACCACCAAGGAAGTGAAGGAGCAGGAGGTCTACATGGGCGAGATCCCGCTCATGACCACCACCGGCTCGTTCATCATCAACGGCACCGAGCGCGTGATCGTCTCGCCAGCTGCACCGCTCGCCGGGCGTGTTCTTCGAGCACGACCGCGGCAAGACGCACTCTCAGCGGCAAGCTGCTGTTCTCGGCGCGCGTCATCCCCTACCGCGGCTCCTGGCTCGACTTCGAGTTCGACCCGAAGGACATCGTGTTCTTCCGCGTCGACCGCCGCCGCAAGATGCCGGTGACGATCCTGCTGAAGGCGCTCGGCTACACGCCGGAGCGGATCCTCGACGAATTCTTCGACTTCGACGCCTTCCACATCGAGCCGACCGGCGTGCAGTTCGAGGTCGTGCCCGAGCGCCTGCGCGGCGAAGTCGCGCGCTTCGACATCAACGACAAGTCGGGCAAGACCATCGTCGCCAAGGACAAGCGCATCACGGTCAAGCACATCCGCGACATGGAAGTCGGCGGGCATCAAGCGCATCAGCGCGCCCGACGAGTTCATCCTCGGCCGCACGCTGGCGCACAACGTCGTCAACGCGCGACACCGGCGAGATCATCGCCAACGCCAACGACGAGATCACCGAGACGCTGCTCGCCCAGCTGCGCGAGTCGAAGGTCGGCAAGGTGCAGACGCTGTTCACCAACGACCTCGACCAGGGCCCGTACATCTCGCAGACCCTGCGCGCCGACGAGACCGCGGACATGAACGCAGGCGCGCGTCGCGATCTACCGCATGATGCGCCCCGGCGAGCCGCCGACGGAAGACGCGGTCGAGGCGCTGTTCAACGGCCTGTTCTTCGCCGAGGAGCGCTACGACCTCTCGGCGGTGGGCCGCATGAAGTTCAACCGCCGCATCGGCGCGCCGAGCGAAGCGCAGCTGGCAGGTGCGCTTCGCGGACCATCGCGCTGCCCAAGGAGGCCGAGGACGAGCTGCGCGCGTACTTCAAGAACGCGCCCGAGCTGCTCGCTCAGCAAGGTGAGCCTGGAAGGCGTCGTCGAGCGAGGCCGAGGCGCCAGGCCGTGGTCGACAAGATGTTCCACGACCTGAAGAGCAAGGGCATCGACAAGCAGAAGCTCGAGGCCAAGATCGAGCAGCGCCTCACGCTCTCGCCCGAAGGACATCGTCGAGGTGATCCGCATCCTCGTCGAGCTGCGCAACGGCCGCGGCGAGATCGACGACATCGACCACCTCGGCAACCGCCGCGTGCGCTCGGTGGGCGAGCTGGCGGAGAACCAGTTCCGCGCCGGCCTGGTGCGCGTCGAGCGCGCCGTCAAGGAGCGCCTGTCGCAGGCCGAGTCCGAAAACCTGATGCCGCACGACCTGATCAACGCCAAGCCGATCTCGGCGGCGATCAAGGAGTTCTTCGGCTCGAGCCAGCTGTCGCAGTTCATGGACCAGACCAACCCGCTGTCCGAGATCACGCACAAGCGCCGCGTCTCGGCGCTCGGACCGGGCGGCCTGACGCGCGAGCGCGCCGGCTTCGAGGTGCGCGACGTGCACCCGACCCACTACGGCCGCGTCTGCCCGATCGAGACGCCGGAAGGCCCGAACATCGGCCTGATCAACTCGCTCGCGCTCTACGCGCGCACCAACAAGTACGGCTTCCTCGAGACGCCGTACCGCAAGGTGAAGGACAGCAAGGTCACCGACCGAGATCGATCTACCTGTCGGCGATCGAGGAGGGCAACTACGTCATCGCGCAGGCGAACGCGGCAGATCGACAAGAACGGCAAGCTGACCGACACGCTGGTGTCGTGCCGCTATCAAGAACGAGTTCGAGCTGAAGTCGCCCGAGGAAGTGCAGTACATGGACGTGGCGCCGTCGCAGATCGTCTCGGTGGCGGCCTCGCTGATCCCGTTCCTCGAGCACGACGACGCCAACCGCGCGCTGATGGGCTCCAACATGCAGCGCCAGGCGGTGCCCTGCCTGCGCCCGGAGAAGCCGCTGGTCGGCACCGGCGTCGAGCGTACCGCGGCGGTCGACTCCGGGCACCTGCGTCATCGCCCTGCGCGGCGGCGTCGGTCGACTACGTCGACGCCAACCGCATCGTGGTGCGCGTCAACGACGACGAGACCGTGCCGGGCGACGTCGGCGTCGACATCTACAAGCTGACCAAGTACACGCGCTCCAACCAGAACACCAACATCAACCAGCGCCCGATCGTGAAGCAGGGCGAGCGCATCGCCAAGGGCGACGTGGTCGCCGACGGCGCCTCCACCGACCTGGGCGAGCTCGCGCTCGGCCAGAACATGCTGGTCGCGTTCATGCCGTGGAACGGCTACAACTTCGAGGACTCGATCCTGATCTCCGAGCGCGTGGTCGGCGACGACCGCTTCACCTCGATCCACATCGAGGAGCTCACCGTCGTCGCGCGCGACACCAAGCTCGGGCCGGAAGAAATCACGCGCGACATCTCGAACCTGTCCGAGGCGCAGCTCGCGCGCCTGGACGAGTCGGGCATCGTCTACATCGGCGCCGAAGTCGAGGCGGGCGACGTGCTGGTCGGCAAGGTCACGCCCAAGGGCGAGACCCAGCTGACGCCGGAAGAGAAGCTGCTGCGCGCGATCTTCGGCGAGAAGGCGTCCGACGTGAAGGACACCTCGCTGCGCGTGCCCTCGGGCATCTCGCGGCTGCGTGATCGACGTGCAGGTGTTCACGCGCGAAGGCATCGAGCGCGACAAGCGCAGCCAGTCGATCATCGAGGACGAGCTCAAGCGCTACAAGACCGACCTCGCCGACCAGATGCGGATCGTCGAAGCCGACACCTTCGAGCGCCTCGAGCGCCTGCTGACCGGCAAGACCGCCAACGGCGGCCCGAAGCGCCTCGCCAAGGGCACCAAGGTGACCAAGGACTACCTCGAGTCGATCGAGAAGTACGACTGGTTCGACATCCGCCTCGCCAACGAGGAAGCCGCGGCGCAGGTCGAGGGCGCTGAAGGAGTCGATCGCGCAGAAGCGGCGCGAGTTCGACGCCATGTTCGAGGCCAAGCGGAAGAAGCTGACGCAGGGCGACGAGCTGCCGCCGGGCGTGCTGAAGATGGTCAAGGTGTACGTGGCGGTGAAGCGCCGCCTGCAGCCGGGCGACAAGATGGCCGGCCGCCACGGCAACAAGGGCGTGATCTCGAAGATCACGCCGGTGGAGGACATGCCGCACATGGCCGACGGCACGCCGCGTCGACATCGTGCTCAATCCGCTCGGCGTGCCCTCGCGCATGAACGTCGGCCAGATCCTCGAGACGCACCTCGGCTGGGCGGCCAAGGGCCTCGGCATCGAAGATCGGCGAGCTGCTCAAGCACGCAGCAGAAGCTGGCCGAGCTGCGCAAGATCGATCGAGCGGATCTACAACGCAGCGGCCAGGAAGAGGACGTCTCCAAGCTGACCGACGAGGAAGTCGCTGCAGCTCGCGCAGCAACCTCAAGGAAGGCGTGCCGTTCGCGACGCCGGTGTTCGACGGCGCGGCGGAGAGCCGAGATCAACGCCATGCTCGAGACTGGCCGGCCTGCCGGTCGTCCGGGCCAGGTGACGCTGTTCGACGGCCGCACCGGCGAGGCCTTCGACCGCCAGGTCACCGTGGGCTACATGCACGTGCTGAAGCTGCACCACCTGGTCGACGACAAGATGCACGCGCGCTCGACCGGGCCGTACTCGCTCGTCACGCAGCAGCCGCTCGGCGGCAAGGCGCAGTTCGGCGGCCAGCGCTTCGGCGAGATGGAAGTCTGGGCGCTGGAGGCCTACGGCGCGGCCTACACGCTGCAGGAGATGCTGACGGTCAAGTCCGACGACATCACCGGCCGCACCAAGGTGTACGAGAACATCGTCAAGGGCGACCACAAGATCGACGCCGGCATGCCGGAGTCGTTCAACGTGCTGGTGAAGGAAATCCGCTCGCTTGGCATCGACATCGATCTGGAGAGGTACTGATGAAAGCGCTTCTCGAGCTCTTCAAGCAGGTCCAGCAGGACGAGGAGTTCGACGCGATCAAGATCGGGCTCGCATCGCCCGAGAAGATCCGCTCCTGGTCCTACGGCGAGGTGAAGAAGCCGGAGACCATCAACTACCGCACCTTCAAGCCGGAGCGGGACGGCCTGTTCTGCGCCAAGATCTTCGGGCCGATCAAGGACTACGAGTGCCTCTGCGGCAAGTACAAGCGCCTCAAGCACCGCGGCGTGATCTGCGAGAAGTGCGGCGTCGAAGTGACGCTGGCGAAGGTGCGCCGCGAGCGCATGGGCCACATCGAGCTCGCCTCGCCCGGCGGCGCACATCTGGTTCCTGAAATCGCTGCCTTCCAGGCTGGGTCTGGTTCTC
>ERZ1370068.9162-contig-796_pt1 | contig 20404 bp, 36 predicted proteins | sample MGYA00561227_ERZ1370068 | MGnify/ENA primary metagenome ERZ1370068 (study PRJEB38410, sample SAMEA6850437) | metagenome | study: Metagenomic assessment of the ecological functions of the soil: analysis of the soil microbiota associated with the... | reverse complement strand
ACCCAGACCCGAACGTGCCATCTTGATGGCAGCCGCCAGCGAATCGATCGCCTTGTCCTGCCCGTAGATGACGCAGCTTGAGATTGCGCTCGAGATTGCGCAGCACTTCTTCGTCCGATCTGCGACACGCTCTTCGCCGGAATGCGCGCCATGCGCGCCACCGACGTCTTCGATGTGCCTGCACCTCGACCGATAGGCTCGCGTTCGTTGACCGGCTTCAGTCGCAGGCGCGCGCCGCCTCGTCGACCACGTCGATGGCCTTGTCGGGCATGTGCCGTTCGTTGATATGTCGCGCGGCGAGTTCGCTCGCGGCGCGATCGCATCGTGCGTAGTAGCGTGATGCCGTGGATGCTGCTCCGAAGCGCGGCTTCAGGCCCATGAGGGATGTCGATGGTCTCCGACACCGAGGGTTCGACCACCGCTCGATCTTCTGGAAGCGGCGCGCCAGCGCGTGATCCTTCCTCAAAGATGCCGCGGTATTCCTGGTAGGTCGTCGATCCGATGCAACGCAGCTCGCCGTTGGTGAGCACCGGCTTGATGAGGTTCGACGGCGTCCAGCGACGCCGCCGCGACGCCGCGCCCGGCGCCGATCACGGTGTGGATCTCGTCGATGAACAAGAATGGCGCCCGGCTGCTTCTTCAGACTCGCCGATCACGCTCTTGAGACCGCTTCTCGAAATCGCCGCGATATTTCGTGCCGGCGATCAGCGAGCCCATGTCGAGCGAGTAGATAGTGCAGTCCGACAGCACGCCGGGAACCTTGCCTTCGGACGATCATGCGCGCGAGGCCCTTCGGCGATGCGCCGTTTTTCCTACGCCGGCTTCGCCTGACGTACAGAGGATTGTTCTGCGGCGCTGGCAGACAGGATCTCGATGGTGCGTTCGACCTCGAGCGTGCGGCCGATCAAGCGGATCGATCTTGCCGTCCTGGCGCGAGCTGGTTGAGATTGGCGGTGTACTTGTCGAGCGCGCTGCCGCCGTCGCCGTCGCGCATCGGTCCTTCGCCGCTGGTCTCTTCCTTGGCGGTCTTCTCCTCGGCGATCTTCGACAGACCGTGCGAGACGAAATTGACCACGTCGAGGCGGCGTGACTTCGGCGCGATTCAGCAGATGGACCGCATGGCTCTGCTTCTCGCTGAAGATGGCGATGAGCAACATTGGCGACGCCGACTTCTTTCTTGCCCGAGGACTGCACGATGGAACACGGCGCGCTGCAGGACACGCTGGAAGCCGAGCGTGGGCTGCACTTCGCGGTCCTCGTCGTTCGGCAGGCGCGGCGTGGTGCGATCGAGGTGCTCGTTGAGCGAGTCCTTGAGCCGGGCCAGGTCCGCGCCGCAGGCGCGCAGGATCTCGCGCACCTTGGGGTGTCGAGGATGGACAGCAGCAGGTGCTCCACCGTGAGGAACTCATGGCGGGCTTCACGCGCCTTGGCGAAGGCGTCGTTCAGACAGAATTCGAGCTCTTGCGATAACACCTTTGCAACCTCTCGACCGTTAGATCATCTACGCCATGCCTCTTCGAGCGTGCACATCAGTGGATGATGATGGTCACGGGCGTAGGAGGTCACCAGGGCCACTTTGGTTTCCGCTATTTCATATGTGAACACACCGCAGATGCCTTTGCCCTGGGTATGTACCTCGAGCATGACGCGCGTCGCAGTCATACGGTCCATACGGAAGAACTTCTCCAGAACATCGACGACGAACTCCATGGGCGTGTAATCGTCGCTGAGCAGCACCACCTGATATAAGGGCGGCTGCTTGGTCTTGGGCTCGGCTTCTTCGACGGCGAGGCCCGCGCCGCCGTGATCAGGGCGTTCGGATTCGGAAATGGGCATTGGCGCTCTTTATAGGGGTCGTCGATTGGCAACACAAGGGTGCTCGCGACGGCTCGGTTTGCCAAGACAAAACAAGCGCTTGAGGCTGCTGCAGAGCGAAACGTATCATCATGGAAATGACGGCAAACTTCTGGAATCCGGGCGCGGGCGGTGGAGGCGACTTGCGCGCTTCCGGTGCTTGCGCGCGCGCCCCAGGTCGCCACCTTCGTACTGGCGCTCGCGCTTGCCGCCCAGCTCGCATTCATCGTGGTGGCGCATGACCGGCCGAAGCCGGCAGGCAGCGCCGCCGCCGGGCGCCGCTGGCGCGCCGGTCGCCCAGCTCGACATCGGCGGGCTGGTCAACGCACACCTGTTTGGCAACGCGGCCGCTGCGGCGAGCGGCGATGCCGCGAATGCGCCGCCGTCGAGCATGCCGCTGGTGCTGGCGGGAGTCCTGCGCGACCGACGATCCCAAGCAAGGCATGGCGATCATTGGCGAGAGCGCCCAGGCTGCGAAGGTGGTCGCCGTCGGCCAACAGGTGCCCGGCGGCGCCCAGCTGCACTCGGTATACAGCGACCGCGCCATCATCGATCGCGGCGGCGTGCTGGAATCCGTATTCCTGCCGCGCCGCACGGAGGTCCAGGTCGTCCGTGCCGCCGACTGCCCTCGCCGGTGGCCACGGGAGACGGCAACGAAGCTGCGCTCGACCGCATGCGCAAGCTGGTCAGCGACGATCCGGGCCTGATCAGCCAGGTCATGCGGCCGCAGCCCGTGTTCGCGGGCGGCGAGATGAAAGGCTTCCGCGTCTATCCAGGCGCCAATCGCCAGGCCTTCGCGCGTATGGGACTGCGGCCGGCGATATGGTCACGGCCATCAACGGCACGCCGCTCAACGACAAGGACCGGGCGCAGGAGATTTTCGGCACGCTCGCGTCTTCGACCGAAGCGCGCGTCACCATCACGCGCAATGGCAGGCAGCAGGAACTGGTGCTGAATATCGCCGCAGATCAGCGCCGAGGCCGAACGCCTGGGTTCCGGTGGAGATGGCAATATCCCGATGCCGAGCAGGCCAGCCGCCCGTCCGAGCACGAGTGGGAACGAATAACAATGACTAGTACGGGAATTACTCAATTCAATGATCAGACTTCCTTCCGGGCGAGCGCTCTTGCTCGTGCTGGTGCGCGTTCGCTGCCACCGGCATCGTCGGCAGTACGCCAGCACGGCAGAACACCGGCCATACCAACGGCCAGCGCATCACGCCGAGTTTCAAGGACGCGGAGATCGGCCAGGTCATCGAGGCCGTCGCCGCGGCCACCGGCAAGACCATCATTCCCGACCCGCGCGTGCGCGCGCAGGTCACGATGCTGTCGCAGACGCCGATGACGCCCGGACGCGTTCTACGAGGCGTTCCTCGGCGCTGCTGTCGGTGCATCAGTTCGTCGCCGTGGAGTCCGGCGGCATCATCACGATCGTGCCGGACGCCAACGCGCGGCAGATGCCGAACATCGACCTGCCGTCGACGCGTGAAGTCGGGCTCCGATGAGCTCATCACCCAGGTCATCGCCGTGCATAACGTGAACGCCGCGCAGCTCGTGCCGGTGCTTGCGCCCGCTGATGCCGCAGGCCGCGCACATGGCCGCCTATCCCAACGGCAACATCCTCATCCTCTCCGACCGCGCCAGCAACGTGAGCCGCGTGATGCGCATCATCGAGCGCATCGACCAGCAGGGCGACAACGAGGTCGACATCATCAGCCTGCAACATGCGTCGGCCAGCGAAGTCGTGCGCGTGGTGAACACCTTCTTCGCGCAGCAGTGCCGCACAGGAAGGTGGCGGCGGCGGCATCGCCGTCGCGCGTCATCGCCGACGACCGCTCCAACAGCGTGCTGATCGGCGGCGAGAAGTCGCTGCGCCTGCGCATCAAGGCGCTGATCGCGCATCTCGACACGCCGCTCGAAAGCGGCGGCGACACGCAGGTGCGTTACCTGCAGTTCGCCGATGCCGAAAAGATCGCCGCCAAGCTGAAGGAACAGATCAGCGCAACCGTCGCCATCACCGCGGGCGCACTGCCCGCGGGCTGGCGGCGCCGGCCGGCAGCGGCGTCGCGTGCAAGCGCCGACCGCTCCACCACCATCTGGGCAGAGCCGGAAACCAACGCGCTGGTCATCACCGCGCCCGCCAAGGTCATGCGCTCGCTCATGGGCGTCGTCGACAAACTCGACATCCGCCGCACGCAGGTGCTGGTCGAGGCCATCATCGTCGACATCAACGTGCAACAAGAACGCCGAGCTCGGCGTGAACTGGGCCGTGTGGTCGGACGACGACGACACGCGCATCCCGGTCGGCACGTTTCAGCAGCCGGTCGGCGGCGTGAATCTCGCCTCGCTGGCGCAGTCGGTCGACAACCCCACCGGTGCGACAATCCGGTGCTCGGCACCGGCACCACTTTCGGCATCGGGCGCATCGCCGCCGACCGGCGTGAATTTCGCCGCGATGTTGCGCGCGATCCAGGGTGACTCGAACACCAACATCATCGCCACGCCCTCCGCGGTCACCGATGGACAACCAGGAAGCCGAGCTGAAGGTGGCGCAGGAAGTGCCCTTCGTCACCGGCTCAGTACACCAACACCGGCAATGCCGACAACAATGGCAACGTGAATCCCTTCACGACGGTTCAGCGCCAGGAAGTGGGCACCGATTCTCAAGATCACGCCGCAGATCAACGCAGAGCGGCGCGCTGGTGCAGCTCAAGATCGAGCTCGAGAGCTCGTCGCTCACCGGAGACTCGCGGCGACGCGAACAGCCTCATCACCAACAAGCGCACCGATCAGCACCAACGTGCTCATCGAAGACGGCGGCATCGTCGTGCTGGGCGGCTTGATCCAGGACAGCGACATCCGCGGCGAGCAGCGCGTGCCTTACTCTGGGACGCATTCCGGTGATCGGCGCGCTGTTCAAGACTCGCAGCCGCCAGACGCGACAAGACCAACCTCATGGTCTTCATCCGCCCGAAGATCCTGCGCGACGGATTCGCCACGGCGATCGAGACCAACGCGAAGTACAACTACATCCGCGAAGAACAGCGCGCCACGATGCGGCCCAAGACCGAAATCCTGCCGCTGCTGCCCTTCAGCAAGGAGCCGCTTGCTGCCGCCGATCCCGGCACCGCTGCCGGATGCGAATCCGCCGCCCTCGAGCCTAAGAACCCGGACGGCTCGTCGCCCGAGACGCCACCGGCTTCGCCGCCACCCGCGCCGACCGGGAAGGCACGCCGCCCAAGCCATGAACGAGGTCGCCGCGCCCGAGGTCATTCGTCCGCAGCGCGTCGGCTTCGCCTTCGCCAAGCGCCACGGAGTGCTCGTGCAGCGCGTCCACGAGGGCATCGCCGAGTGCGTGTATCGCCAGGCGCGGCGCCGCTGGCCGTCGCCGAGGTGCGCAGATTCCTCGGCATCCCGCTGCGTCTCGAGAAGGTTGAAGAAGCCACGTTCGACTCGCTGCTGCGCGCAGGCTTACGAAGCCGGCAACGACGCCATGCAGGCGGCCGAAGGCGTCGAGGAATCCACCGACCTCGCGCACCTCGCGCAGGATCTGCCCGAACAGGCCGACCTGCTCGAGAGCGAAGACGACGCGCCCATCATCCGGCCTCATCAACGCGGTGCTCACGCAGGCCGTGAAGGAAAACGCCTCGGACATCCACGTCGAGCCGTTCGAGAACCGCCTGGTGGTGCGCTTCCGCGTCGACGGCGTGCTGCGCGAAGTCCTGCAGAGCCGGCGCGCCGTCGCGCCGCTCGGTCGTCTCGCGCATCAAGGTCATGTCGAAGCTCGACATCGCCGAGAAACGCCTGCCGCAGGACGGACGCATCAGTCTCAAGATCGCCGGACGCTCGGTCGACGTGCGCGTCTCGACGCTGCCGTCGGGCCACGGCGAACGCGTGGTGCATGCGTATCCTCGGACAAGCAGGCCGGCCGCCTGCACCTGTCGGCGCTCGGCATGGATCCGATCACCGAGCAGCGCATCGCGGAGCTGTTCCGCAAACCGCACGGCATCATTCTGGTCGACCGGGCCCTACGGGCTCGGGCAAGACGACGACGTTGTACGCCGGCCTCGAGCACCTGAACGACAACACGCAGAACATCATGACGGTCGAGGATCCGATCGAGTACTACATCGACGGCATCGGCCAGACCCAGGTCAACACCAAGGTCGAGATGACCTTCGCGCGCGGTCTGCGCGCCATCCTGCGCCAGGATCCGGACGTGGTCATGGTCGGCGAAATCCGCGACCTCGAAACCGCGCAGATCGCCGTGCAGGCCTCGCTCACCGGCCACCTGGTGTTGTCGACGCTGCATACCGAACACCGCTGTCGGCGCGCTCACGCGCCTGCGCGACATGGGCATCGAACCCTTCCTGCTGTCGTCGAGCCTCATCGGCGTCGTCGCGCAGCGCCTGGTGCGCACGCTCAACCCCGACAACAAGGTGCCGTTTCGAAGCCGGTGAATACGAGCGCCGCCTGCTGGGGTTGGGACCCGACGACCCGTCGCCCACGTCTGTACCGCCCAGGTCCCGGGCCGGGCGGCTTCCGCGGCCGCACCGGCATCTATGAGCTCGTGATCGTCGACGATGCAGATGCGCACCATGATTCACGACGAAGCCGCGGAGCACGAGCTCGAGCGCTACGCGCGCACCATGACGCCTTCCATCCGCGACGATGGCCTCGAGCGCGTCCTGCGCGGCGAAACCACCGTCGAAGAAGTCCTGCGCGTCACGCGCGAGGACTAACTTCAGGCGGTCTGACGCGTGGGTGCCTTTCGAATACACCGCTCTCGACACCGCGGGCCGCGAACAGAATGGCGTGGTCGAAGGCGACACCGTCAAACACGTGCGGCAGCTGCTGCGCGAGCGGCAGCTGCTGCCGGTCACCGTCGCCGAGGTCAAACACGGCGAAGCCAAGCGCGATCGCGGCTTCGCCGGTGCGGCGCGGCGTCTCCGCCTCCGATCTGTCACTGCTCACGCGCCAGCTCGCCACGCTGGTCAAGGCCGGCCTGCCGCTCGAGGAAGCGCTGCTCGCGGTCTCGCAGCAATCGGAGAAGCCACGCGTTCAGAGCATCATGCTCGGGCGTGCGCGCGCAAGGTCATGGAAGGTCACACGCTGGCCGACGGCTTCAGCGAATTTCCGAAGGTGTTCCCGAGATCTATCGCTCGACGGTATCCGCGGGCGAGAGCTCCGGACGTCTCGACGGCGTGCTCGAGCGCCTGGCCGACTACACCGAGAACCGCGAGGTCACGCGGCAGAAGGTGCTCGGCGCGATGCTCTACCCGATCGTGCTGTCGATCATCTGTTTCGGCATCGTGACAGGCATGATGGTTTACGTCGTGCCGAAAGTGATCGAGGTGTTCGAGTCGAGCAAGAGGCAAGCTGCCGTTCGCCACCCAGGTGCTGATCGTCGTCAGCGATTTCCTGCGCAACTGGGGCATTTATCTCGCGATTGCGCATCGTCGCCGCCATTGTGTCGTTCGTCTACTGGCTCAAGAATCCCGACAACCGGCGGCGCTTTCACCGCTTCCAGCCGCGCTGCCGCTCGTCCGGACGCCTGGTGCGCGGCTTCAATACCGCGCGCTTCACGCGCACGTTCAGCATCCTCACGGCCGAGCGCCGTGCCGGTGCTCGAGGCCATGCGCATCGCGGGCGAAGTGGTCACCAATCTACCGATGCGCGATGCGGTGGCGGCCGCCGCCGCGCGCGTGCGTGAAGGCGCACCCATCGGCCGGTCGCTGGCGCAGAGCAAGCTGTTCCCGCCATGACGGTACACCTCATTTCTTCCGGCGAATCGAGCGGCGAGCTCGACAACGATGCTGGATACGCGCCGCAACCAACCAGGAACGCGAACTCGACTCGATGATGGGCGCCCTGGTCGGCCTGCTTGGGCCACTTCTCATAGTTGTGATGGGCATGTTCGTCATGGGCATCGTTTTTGCAATGCTCATGCCGATATTCGAGATGAACAATTTGATTCACTGAACCTTGATGGAATCTTCGGTTTGGGCATTGCATGCCGCCCGCTCTCGTTTTATAACGCGCCCATCTGAGGTCACGGCGCGTCATGAACGAGAAACCGGAATCAGAAGAGTTCGACGAGGACGAAGAGGAAGTTGCCTTCGAAGCCACCAGCGAAGTCGACTTCGATCGTCTTGCGAAAGATCTGGACGCCGCCAAGAAGCGCGGCCAGAAGCTCGGCGATCCCGCGTGGCGCCGTCTCGAGCGGCGTTTTCGAAGACAAACACACCGCCGAACTCACCAGCGACTTCGATGACTACAACATCGACGACGACAGCACCGCCGTGCGCAAGATGACCAACGCCAAGAACGCGCAGCTGAAGCGCATCGATTTCCGGACACACATGTCCCGCACATTTCTTCACTGATTCCTGATTTACGCGCGGATTACGATCCGCGGGTCATGACGCAAACCACGACACGCAAACCCATCGTCCTCGGGCCTGGCGAGGGACGCGCCTATCCCATGGGCCGCATCGACGCCGTGTTCAAGGCCGATGGCGCCGAAACCTCGGCGGGTTATTCGATTTCCGAATGGTGGCTCGAGCCACATACCGCGGGCCCGGGTCCGCACTCGCATCCCGAAAGACGATATTTTCTACGTGATCGGCGGCACCATGAGTGTGCTGGTGGGCGATCAGTGGACGCACGCGTCGCCGGGTTCTTTCGTGCTCATTCCCGGTGGAGTCACGCACGATTTCGAGAATCAGCGGCGAGGTGCGCGCCGGCGTGCTCAACTTCTATGCGCCGGGAACGTTCGAGGAAAACATGCCCGGAGATCGCGCGCTGGTGGCGGGAAAATCCACCCAAAGATGCCGGCGGTTGATTCATCGAAAATCGCGTGATTGCGTCATCAGCGTGCCGAGCATGCGCGTGCGATCGACCAGCTTCTGCGCCACCACGTGGGTGACCAGCCCTTCCTTCTGCAACATGCCGTGAACCTCGAGCAGCCGCGAGCCACTGGCGATGCGCCGCGCGCGCGACCACACGCGCTCCCAGACGATGAGATTCACGAAGCCGGTTTCGTCCTCGAGCGTGATGAACATGACGCCAGCCGCGCTCTGCGGCCGCTGGCGCGCCGTGACGATGCCCGCCACACGCACCACGCGGCCATGCGGCAGATCGCGCAGATCGGCCGCGGTGACGATGTGCGCAGCTGCAAACTGCTCGCGCAACAGCGCGAGCGGATGGCGCCCGAGGGTCGAGGCCCTGGGTGCGATAGTCCGCCGCGATGTTCTGCCCCTTCCGTGGGCGGCGCGAGCAGGGCGTGCCTTCGGCGGCTTGCGGCACCGGCGCGAGCGGCAGCTCCTGTTCGCTGCCGGCGACCTGCCAGAAAGTCAGATGCCGGTTGCCGGACAGCTCGCGCAACGCGCCCGCATCCGCCAGCGCTTCGAGTTCGCGGCGCAGAAGATCGGCGCGTTGCGCGAGGTCCTGCACGCTGGCAAACGCGCCTTGCGCACGCGCGGCCGCGATGCGCTCCGCGGCCGCCTCGCCCAGTCGACTTCACCAGGCGCAATCCCAGCCGCAACGCGGGCTCGTCATCCGCGCGGCGTTCCAGAGTGCAGTCCCAATCACTGTGCGCACACTGATGGGCCTCACTTCAACTCCGTGATCGCGCGCATCGCGCACCAGCTGCGCCGGCGCATAGAACCCCATGGGCTGACTGTTGATGAGCGCGCAGGTGAAGGCCGCGGGTTCGTAGCATTTCAGCCAGGCCGAGGAATACACCAGCAGCGCAAAACTCGCGGCGTGCGATTCGGGGAAACCGTATTCGCCGAAGCCCTGGATCTGGCTGAAGATCTGGCGCGCGAAACTCTCGTCGTAACCGCGCGCACGCATGCCGTCGATGAGCCGCCGTTCGAAGTGCCGAGACCGCCGCGCCGCTTCCACGCCGCCATGCTCCGGCGCAGCTGATCCGCCTCGCCGGGCGTGAAGCCCGCGGCGACGATGGCGAGCTGCATCACCTGCTCCTGGAAGATCGGCACGCTCAAGGTGCGCGACAGCACGCCCTTCACTGCCTCGCTGGGATAGGTCACCGGCTCGAGGCCCTGCCGCCGGCGTAGATAGGGATGCACCATGCCGCCCTGGATGGGACCGGGACGCACGATGGCCACTTCGATGACGAGGTCGTAGAACTCTTTCGGCTTCAGGCGCGGCAGCATCGACATCTGCGCGCGCGACTCCACCTGGAATACGCCGATGGTGTCGGCGCGTGAAATCATGTCGTAGACGCGCGCGTCTTCCTTGGGGATGTCGGCCAGCGTGAACGGCTTGCGGCGGAAACTCGCCGGTGAGCGCGAGCCCGCGGCGCAGCGCCGACAACATGCCGAGCCCCAGCACGTCCACCTTGAGCAGGCCGAGCTCATCGAGATCGTCCTTGTCCCACTCGATGACGGTGCGATCGGGCATGGCGGCGTTCTCGATGGGCACCAGCTCTTCGAGCAGGCCCTGCGAGATGACGAAGCCGCCGACGTGTTGCGACGAGGTGCCGCGGGAAACCCCAGCAGCTGGCCGAGCCAGATCGAGCAGCAGCATGAGCTGCGGATTGCCGGGCTCGAAGCCCGCCTCGCGCACGCCGCTCTTCATCGAGCGAGGTGTCCCACCATTGCATGGCGCCCGAGAGCCGCTCGGCCTGCACCGCGTCGAGGCCCAGCACCTTGGCCATGTCGCGCAGCGCGCTGCGCGGGCGATAGCAGATGACCGTGGCGGTGAGCGCGGTGCGGTCGCGGCCGTATTTGCGGTAGATGTACTGGATGACCTCCTCGCGCCGCTCGTGCTCGAAATCGATGTCGATGTCCGGCGGCTCGTTGCGCTCGCGCGAGATGAAACGCTCCATGAGCAGCTCGCCGCGCGAAGGATCGACCTCGGTGACGCCCAGCGAATAACACACCACCGAGTTGGCGGCCGAGCCGCGGCCCTGGCACAGGATGTTGAGGCGGCGCGCTTCGCTCGACGATGTCGTGCACGGTGAGGAAATAGGACTCGTAGCGCAGCTCGGCGATGAGCGCGAGTTCGTAGTCGATCTGCGCGCGCATCTTGTCGGGATGCCGGCCGGCCAGCGCTTGCGCGCGCCCGCTTCGGTGAGCTTGCGCAGGTGCGAGGCCGCCGTTTCGCCGGCCGGCACCAGCTCGCGCGGATATTCGTAGCGCAGCTCGTCGAGCGAGAAGTTCGCGAGCGCGGCGATCTTCACGGTTTCGGCCAGCAGCTCGGGTGGATAGAGCCTGGCGAGGCGCGCGCGCTCGCGCAGGTGGCGCTCGCCATTGGGATGCAGCCGCGTCGCCCGCCTCGGCGACCGTGACGCCGTGGCGCACCGCGGTCAGCGCGTCCTGCAGGCGGCGCCGCTCGCGCACGTGCATGTGGACGTCGCCGGCCGCCGTCAGCGGCAGGTCGCAGCGCTGCGCCAGAGCTCGCGGCATCGCGCCAGCCGTTCGCGATCGCGGCCATCACGCGTGAGCTCCACGGCGATCCAGGCGCGGCCGGCGAAAGCGCGGGCTATCCACTCGCCCTGCCCGGCCGCATCCGGCCCGAGCGGCGGCAGCCACAGCGCCAGCGTGCCAGCGCTCGCCGCTCGTCATCGCGCGGCACCGCACCAGAACTCTTCGACGTCGGCGCGCGCGAGCGAATAGCTGCCCTTGGCGCGCCTTGCGCCGTCCTCGCGTGATGAGCCGCGACAGGCGGCCGTAACCTGCGCGGTCGCGCGCGATGATCACCAGGCGCAGGCCGCAGTCGAGAGCGAGCTCCGCGCCGATGATCATGGGTAGTTTGACGCCGCCGATCTTCTTCGCCGCCGAGTGCGCGCGCACCACGCCGGCGAGCGAACATTCGTCGGTGATGGCGAGCGCCGCGTAGCCGAGCTCCTTGGCCTGCGCGACCAGCTCTTCGGCGTGCGAGGCGCCGCGCAGGAAGCTGAAGTTGCTGAGGCAGTGCAGCTCCGCGTAGGCCGGAGCCAGTCGAGCTTCGCTCATCCGAAGATCCCGTGCAGGAACCAGCGTTCGCGCGGCGTCGTATTCGCGGTAGATCCACAGACGCGGCGCCTGTCGGCATCACTGCGCGACGTAGTAATCGCGCTGGACGTCGGCCGCCGTCCCACCAGCCGCTTTCGATGCGTTCCGGGACCGGCCAGCAACTGCGAGCGCGCCGCCATGACGCGGCCGGCCGCGCTGCGAATCGAGCTCTGCGCGCGCGCGCAGCAGCCACAGCGGACCGACGAAACGGCGCAGCCCACGGACGGATCGCCGGCGGCAGATCTTGGTAGCTACGCGGCGCGAGCGCGGGTTCCGCCACCACGCCAGGCATTTTCGGGCCGGTGTTCCGGACACGCCGGCAGATGCCGTACACCGCGCTCGGCACCGAGCCGCGCGCGCAGATGCTCGATGAGCGCCGGCATCTCGCCCGCGGGCGCATGGCCGCGCTCGCCCGGCTGGCCACAGCGGCGAGCTGGCGAGCGGCGCGCTCGCTGAGCGCGCCGCCGCGCAGCTCGCAACGCCGCACGGGCTCGGGCAACACGAGATTCGCGAGCCGTTCGCGCAGCAGTGACTGCGAATCGTTCGGCGTTCGCCTCGGGATGGGCCAGCCGCAGCGTGCAACGGTGGGCGCGGCGCGATAATGATGGAAGCGGCATTGCAGCGCGGTGATGCCACGCTGCCGGCGCACGCAGGAATTGCTCGAGCTCTGTCAAGCAGAGGCCGCAAGGCCTCGCAGGATGCGTTCGTGATCTTCGATTTCATGATCGAGATCGAGACGTCCGCGATATCGCTCGCGTCGCACTGAGGCGGCGGCGCGGATCGGCACGACGCCCGAGCAGGCGGTCGAGATCGGCGAGCCGCTCGACACCGAATCGCTTGGCGAACCCGGCGCGCGGCAGGCGCATGAGCTCACCCAGCGTGCGCACGCCCATGGCCGAGAGGCGCGCGTTTGTCCTCTTCCGGCCAGCGCAGCGTGGCGAGCGGCAGTGGTCTGAGCCGCGCCGCGCAACACGCCAGGGTCGGTGATGAAACAGCGCGCGCCGGCGCGCGCGCCGCCGCGAGCGCAGCCAGTGCGGTGGGCGCGAGCGTGAAGCGCGGCTGCGCCTGCGGTCTGCGCGCGAGCACCGGATCTGCACGGCAGGCATCGCGCAACTGGCGGCACAACTCGCGCAAGCCGCCGAACAGACGTGATGCTCGGCTTGATCTCGAGCAGCAGGCCATCGGGCGGTTCGATGGAAACCTGCGGCGTGAACGTGGCGGCGATGCCGGCCAGCCGCTGCATGAGCGCGCAGTTCGCGCGCTGCATCGCGCGGCCGCGGCATCGATGTGGAGCGAGCCGCGAGCGCCGCGTCCCAGGGTCATGCCGAGCTGGACTCCGGCCGCCTGCGCGCTTCGCATCCGCGTCGATGATGCGCTGGTTGCGATCCTCAGCGATCCACGATCACGAGCGGCGCGGACGCAGTGGCCGCGCCCGCGTCCGACGCACGCAATGCCAGCAACGGCAACTGCGGCACATGCGCCGCGATCCACAACTCACGCGGCTGGAGTGCTGAGCGCGCGCCTGCTGAATCGGGCCCCTTGGGTGGAGGCGACGCCGGCCGCACCCGTAAAACGGACGGCGTCGCACTCGACCCAGGAGAACTTGTGGCTGGTTCGGGAAAGATCGAGTCGATAGGAGCGCGGATGCATGCAGCTGACCCGCCTCACGCCGCGGCTGCGGCCCACTCGAGCTCGATGGGCTCGCGGCTGCCACCGCGACTCTTGAGCAGGCTCACGCGCGCGCCATGCCTGCCCGCCATCGGCCAGGGGCTCGAGCAACACCCGCAACATGGCCGGCGATGGCTCAGCTCGCGAATGCCCTGGCTGCGATACAGCACGCCGAGCGCACGTCCCTGCTCGGCCGCCAGCTGCAGCCGGCGGATGGCGCGCGGCGCTGGCGCGCGGCAGCCAGGCCAGCGCGCACCTCGCACGCGCCCGAACGCAGCGCCTGCTCATGCGCCCACAGCGGCAGGTGCGTGCGCACGATGAGCATGCGATCGAGCGCCACGCCATGCGCCTGCGAGCGCCGGCGCGAACGGCTCGTGCGGCGGCGACACCCAGGTGCACCAGCGCGCGGGCGTGAGCTGCGACAGCGCGGCCAGCGCGGGCAGCAGTAGATAGAGCTCGCCGACGCCGGGCTGCGGCGTGAGGATTTCTATGAGGCCGTGGCGCGGCCAGCCGCCGCCGGGCAACCCCGCATCGAGCGCGGCGAAGCCGGTGGGGAAAGTTTCCACGGCGGCGCGGCTGCGCCCACGCCACACCGACGGGTGGGCGAGCAACTCTTCCAATTGCTTTGCGTGGGTTTCAGGCATGGAGGCGCTGGCTGCATCAGCTCGCGGGGAATGAGTAAAGGAAGTCGTAGAAATGTTTGCCTTCGACGATGTTGATGCTGAGCGGTGCCGGTGAGACCCGTGAGCTCGTCGGTGCCCGAATCGGGCACCACCATGATCGACAGCGTCGGCGCGCCGCGCTTCATGCTTCCCGAGTGCTGCAGCACGAAGCTGCCCTTGCGCCCGTCGAGCGAGCCTGTGACCTGATCGATGGCCACGTAACCCGCGGAGCCTTTGACCGGCGGTGCCCGCCGACAACATGTGCCCACGCGCCTTGGCATCGAGATCGCCGCTGAATTTCTTGGTGAGCAGCAAACGGCCCAGCAACGGATCGCCCGAAACTTCTGCGTTTGCGCAGCGGCTGCACGCGTGACTTCGAAACTGCCGGAGGCGCGTTTCATGCCCTTTGCGTAACTTGAAGTTCGGGTTCTCGATGATGCCGAACACGTTGCCCCAGGGATCGAGCACGTCGGCCACGCGAATGCCTTCGCCCACGTCCTGGATGTCGGTGCGCGGCGCGGCGCCGAGCTCGAGCAAGCGCGCGAGCGGCCGGTTCGATGTCTTTCACGCCCCAGTACGCGCCCGACGGCGGATTTGGAGCCATCTGGCGTGAGGCCGAAGCTCGTAACCGCCGACATTGAAGCCCACATAGAACAGGCTCGTCGAAGTACGGCGGGAACCCCAGGACTTTCGTGTACCAGAGCTTGCCCGCCGCGATATCCGGCGTGCGGTAAATAGCCGTGCGCAGTCCTAACAACATGGAAGTATTCCAGGGCTTCGCTTCGCCATGACGGAAGCCGCCGAAGCGGCGTCGTCCAGATTATTACGCGGCCAGGGCCTTGCCCCGGCGCAGAACGCCCACCACCACGCCTTCGATGATGAGCGGGTCTTCCTTCATGTTGACCTTGATGGGTTCGAAGTCCGCGTTCTCGGGCATGCAGCCACACCACCGCGCCATCCTGTTTGTAGCGCTTGACGGTGACTTCGTTTTCCAGGCGCGCCACGATGATCTGCCGGTTGCGTACTTCCGGCGTACGATGCACGGCCACCAGGTCGCCATCGAGAATGCCGGCGTCTTTCATCGACATGCCGACCACCTTGAGCAGGTAATGCGGCTTGGGCTGGAAGATGCGGGATCGATGTCGAGCCGGGATTCGATATTCTCTTCGGCGAGAATGGGACGGCCCGCGGCGACACGGCCGATGAGCGGCAGACCCATTTGCTCGCGCATGGTGTCCATGAGCTTGATGCCGCGCGAAGCGCCCGGCACGAGCGCGATGACGCCTTTGCGCGCCAGCGCGCGCAGATGTTCTTCGGCGGCGTTCGGGGATTTGAAACCGAGCTCGTTGGCGATTTCCGCCCGCGTGGCGCGGCATGCCGGTTTCGTTAATGGCGCGCTGGATGAGGCGCAGGATTTCGGTTTGGCGCGGGGTGAGATCGGACATGGCGGATTCCTTTAAAGAAGAATCAGGGCTGGGGATTTGTACACTGTGAATTTATCCAGGTCAAGCACCCCAACGCGCTTCGATGGGGTGGTCGCAGGCGGTGGCCATACGGCCTCATCTGCGCCTGGTCATCTCGCCCGGGCCGGGCTCTCCGTAGGCGTCTTCGAGCGTCGTTCCATCCCCGGTGGCGCGGCGATCGCGCTCACCGCAGGTCCCGATACCGCCCGCACCACCGCCCCGTGCATTCCTTCTCCGCTCGCGACGCGGAGCGCCTCCCGGCCTACTACAAGATGCTCGACGCAGCTGTCGCACTGCTGCGTTCGCAGCTGCTCGAAACCCCGCCGGCCGATCCGCGCCGGTTGCGCGACCTGTGGGGCGCGCTGCAGATGGGGCGCAACTTCCGCAAACTCGACGCCAGTGTGCAGCGCGACATCCACGAACTGTTCACGCGCAGCGCCGGCGACTTGTTAGATCACTGGTTCGGAGCGACGCGAAGTGAATGGCAAGACCGGGGCCTGGGACACGCGACAGGAGGCATGGGAGCGATAACGCAAGCCCATCGTGGAAATGCTTATTCCCTCGACCCTTGACAGCACTCTCGCACCAAAGGGAGCTCACGTTGCCTCGTTATTCTGTCGGCATTTCTCCTACAAACTGCCGGGCGGCCGCGACTGGCGTCAGGAAAAGACACGTGCTGAAGACCTCGTCTTCGCGACGGTGGAATCGTACGCGCCGAATTTTCGCGCGAGCATCCTCGGCCACTCGTCTCTGAGCCCGCTCGATCTCGAAGAAAAACTCGGCCTAGCAGGCGGAGATATTTTCCACGGAGCGTTGGGCCTCGATCAGTTGTGGGCTGCGCGACCGATGTTAGGTTACGGTGATTACCGCACACCACTGAAATGCTTGTACTTGTGCGGTTCCGGTGCACACCCTGGTGGCGGAGTGACCGGACTTCCCGGTCACAACGCTGCGCGCGAGATTCTGCGCGATGGTCTGTCAAAGATCTGTTAGCAGCCCTAATAGGTGACAACTGGCTAGTGTCGCCACAGGCCGACACGAAATAAATTTCAGTTGCAAACAACGCGCGGATTTGTTGCAGTTGCGCCCGCCTAATAGACGTCTACCTTCACTCAGATCGCATTCGATGCGAGTTGATGGGGAAGCGGACTTGCTCAACCACCAATAAGGGGATTTGTCGTTATGAAGAGTGCGATTATCAAGGTTGCTGCCGTTGCAGCGTTCACCGTGTTGGCCGGCTGCCAGGACCTCAAGCCTCTGCAAGCCGATGTCGACAATCTCAAACAACAGGTAAGCCGTCTCTCCGCTGACCTCGCCGCCGCCAAGAGCTCGGCTGATGCTGCCAATGCCGCCGCTCAGTCCGCTTCGTCGACCGCGAGCGGTGCCCAGAGCGCTGCTAACCAGGCGCTGGCTGCCGCACAGGCTTCGCAGTCCTGCTGCGACGCCACCAACGAGAAGATCGACCGGATGTTCCGTCGCTCAATCTCGAAGTAAGAGCCTTAGTTCAGCTTCTGTGAAAACGCCGCGCTCTGCGCGGCGTTTTTTTGCCGTCCAGCCACACAATGAAACGCCTTTCATGACAGTCCGACCCTGGTTCATGGCCTGTGTGCTTGCCACCGCCCTGGCGGGCAATCTCGCGAGTGCCGCGCCCCAAAACTATCTGTTCACCGACTCCGACGAACTGTCCGCCTCGCGCCGTTGCTGAAGCGGCCCGACATCGGCGGCGCGCAAGTGTCTATACGTGGAAATCGCTGGAACCGGCCAGGGATCAATACGACTTCACACAGATCGAGAAAGACCTTCGCTACCTCGAGGGACTGAACCGCGAGTTGTTCATCCAGCTCCAGGATCGATTCTTCGAGATCGAGCACAGGAATGTGCCGCTGTACCTGCAGACCGGATCGATCTACGGCGGCGGACTGGTTCCGCAGGCCGACAACCCCGGCGAAAACCAACCTGTCGGCCACGGATGGGCGACTCAGCAATGGAATCCGCGCAGTACGCGAGCGTTACCAGCGTCTGCTCGCCGCGCTGGCGCAGAAATTCGATGGGCGCGTCTACGGCATCAATCTGCCGGAGTCGGCGATCGACATCGACATCAAGAACGACAAGACGGGCTTCACCTGCGAGAAATACTTCGCGGCGGAACTCGAGAACGTGGCGTTTGCGCGGAAGGCTTTCGTGAAATCACACGTGGTTCAGTACGTGAACTTCTGGCCCTGCGAATGGAACAACGACAAGAAGTTCATGTCGCGTGCGTTCGAGTTCGCGCATGCCAACGGAATCGGATTAGGCGGCCCGGACATCGTGCCCTACAAGAAGGGGCAGATGAAAAACGCCTATCCATTCTTCCATCAATACAAAGGCAAGTTGAAACTGGTGGCGATGGCGGTGCAGGAACCGACGCTCACCTACACCAACCCCGAAACCAAAAGCCGTTCACGCGCGACAGAGTTCGTGGCGTTCGCGGAAGACTACCTGGGAGTGGACATCATTTTCTGGGCGACGGCCTCGCCGGTGGCTCAGGCCCGAAATCCTCAGCGCACTCCGCGCAGATAGCGACCGGGTTTGGGTGCATCAGCGGACGCATCTTGCGCTGCAGGCAATGCCGCGGGCTGCATGACACGCGAGGCGACGACCGCAGGGCACCGCCTGCCCCGTGTCGCGCAACCAGTCCTGCGCCAGCGTGACGAGTTTTGGATCACCGTGCGCCAGCGCGCCGGCGATCACCTGCTTTTCGAGCTCCGGATCCTTGAGGAACATACGCGAGCTCGAAGCGCTGACCTGCAATCGTGAGATAGGCGTGCCACAGTGCTGTCGCGCGCCGCAATCTTTCCGCGGTACTGTTCATGAGACTCATGGATCGCTACTCCACACTCTCTCCGTGAGTACTGACGTCGAGCCCCGCAGCCTCAGCTTCCTCGCTGACGCGGAGTCCGATGGTGACTGAGATGAGCATCAACAGGATCAGGCTCACCACCAGCGCGTAGGCCGCGCAGGCGCCGATGCCGATGAGCTGCGCGGTGATGCTGCCTTCGACGCCGCCGATGGCGACCGAGGCGAACACACCGGTGAGCACCGCGCCGACAACGCCGCCGACGGCGTGAATGCCGAAGGCGTCGAGTGAATCGTCGTAGCCGAACCAGGACTTGAGGCCAACCACCGCGCCGAAGCACGCGAGGCTCGCCGCGACGCCGATGACCAGCGCAGCGCCGATGCCGACGTAGCCCGCGGCCGGAGTGATGGCAACGAGACCGGCGATGGCGCCCGACGCGATGCCGAGCACGCTCGCCTTGCCGCGCGCGGCCCACTCGATGGCCATCCAGGTGAGCGCTGCGGTCGCCGCGGCGCAGTGAGTGTTGGCAAAAGCCAGATCCGGCGCGACCGTCAGCCGACAGCGCCGAGCCGGCGTTGAATCCGAACCAGCCCACCCACAGCAGCGCAGCGCCTGTGATCGTGAGCGCGAGGTTGTGCGGGAAGATCGGATCGGTGCCGTAGCCCTTGCGCTCGCCCAGCATGATCACGCAGGCGAGACCGGTGACACCGGCATTGATGTGCACCACGGTGCCGCCGCGCGAAGTCGAGTACGCCGGAGCGACGCGAGCCAGCCATCCGGCGACCACACCCAGTGCGCCATCGGCACGTACACGCACAACGACCACAGCGCCATGAACACCAGCATCGAGGAGAACTTGATGCGCTCGGCGAATGCGCCGGTGATCAGCGCGGGCGTGATGATGGCGAACATCATCTGGAACATCATGAAAACGGATTCAGGGAATGGTCGGCGCGAGGTGGCTGACCGAGACCTCGGCCCACCCTTCGCATAGAAGAGTCCTTCGAGCGCGAAGCGGGTAGTGCCGCCGATCCAGGGTGAGTCCTCGGTGAAGGCGAGGCTGTAGCCGAATCACCACCCACAGCACGGTGACCAGGCAGGCGATGGCGAAACTCTGCGCCATCGTGGACAGCAGAGTTCTTCTTGCGCACCATGCCGCCGTAGAATCAGCGCCAGGCCCGGCAGCGTCATGAGCAGCACGAACGCGGTGGAGGTCAGCATCCAGGCGGTATCGCCAGTACTGATCTGGCCGGCATCGACCAGGTACGGAGCGGTAGGAGCCGCCGAATCGGCGGCCGACTGGGCGAACGCCCGCGAGGCGAGCGACCACAGGCCGGCCATAAGTGCGAAGGTTTTTCCTCTCATGCGCGCCATTCTGGCAAATGGCAAGCCCTAAGACCTTGCGCTTGCCACCACGATTTCGCCACCGCAAATGTGCGCCATGTCTAACAAAACAAAATTCACTCGCCGCCGCACCAGCGTGGCGCGGTCAGGTGGTCAGTCACCTGGCGCGGCGTGCGCCAGTTCTCAGTCAGCGGTCGTCGGGCCGCTGCCGCAAACAGAAACGCACCGTCGCGCCCTGCCCGGCCACCGCTTCCGCTTCGATTTCTCCGCCGTGGCGCCTCACGATGCGCTGCACCGTGGCGAGACCGGAGTCCGTGCCCAGGAAATTCATCCTGGCGGTGCAGCCGTGTAAGCGGCTTGAACAGGCGCTCGGCGTGCGCCATGTCGAAACCCGCGCCGTTGTCACTGACGCAATACCAGGTGCCGTCGAAACGTTGCCTCCACATCGAAACGTACCGGAGGCCTGCGCCGTGCGGCCGGTGAACTTCCAGGCGTTGCCAAGCAGGTCGCGCAACACCGTCATCATGAGCCGCAGGTCGCCCCAGGCGGCTGATGT
>ERZ1370068.10017-contig-8750_pt1 | contig 20406 bp, 36 predicted proteins | sample MGYA00561227_ERZ1370068 | MGnify/ENA primary metagenome ERZ1370068 (study PRJEB38410, sample SAMEA6850437) | metagenome | study: Metagenomic assessment of the ecological functions of the soil: analysis of the soil microbiota associated with the... | reverse complement strand
TTACGTATTGCTTCTTATAACGAGGCGGAAAAAATCGAAGCAGCTCATATCTAGCGTTTCGTGGGGCAGACGTCGAAGCCGTTAGGTGGTCGATCTCATTCAGCACCGACCGTACTGCCCAGATTGCCTCGTTCGCTTGGCGCACGAGTCGTCGACGTGCCCTTCAAGGGTTTTGGCGATTCTGCGCAATCGTGCGATAGAAGCCTGCGATTTCGACTGGATTTTCAGCCTCGATGCCGACGAATCGCTGCAACCTAGAGGGTGTCCGCGACGAAATTCTGGGCGCTGCTGGCCGGCTCACCTCCGCATGAAAATCGCTACGAAAGCCGCGGCGCAGCTACATGATGGGCCGCTGGATCCGGGGCTCGGGCTGGTATCCGGAATCTCCGCCAACCGCAGCTCTTTCTGCAAAGGCAGCATTCGCTACACTCTCTGAACCGGTGCACGAGGGGCTCGAAGTGCTTGGCGGGCGGTCAGTGGGCACCCCGCAGAACGCGATCTCGGCAATTTCCCCTTCCGCAATCTGGAAGAAGTCATCGGGGTCAAGATGGAACCGCTATTCCACGCTCGGCGTGCCGAAGCTCGCGTAAACAAGCGCGTATCGATGGCCAGCGCTTTCGGCCAGCGGCGGCGCGTGGTCGCCCATCAAGCATTACATTCTTTCAAGCTTTGGCTTCATCGACGGCTGGGCCGGCTTTGCTCATTGCTTTCGGAAAATTCGAGGGAACCTTCTTCTATCGCTACGCCAAGCGCCACGAAGAAACGCAAGGCTGGCAGCCGCCGGCCGGCAAGGCGATCCGGCGCGACGTCAAGACCTTGATGGGTTTGGCGAACGCGCTCTGAAAGGTTGCGCAGCACTCCGGAATGGCAGCGCCAAATAGTATTTGCGCAAGACCTCCCATGCGATCCGACCATCGGCGAATCGCCGCTGACTCGCGTGGCACATACCAGCCGTTGTTTTCATAACGCCGGATACTGCGGTAGCCGGCGGCCGTCAGGTACCGATGCTTCGACAGGTCGGCCAATACGTGATCCCCGAGCAGGACGAGCTGCGGCCGCCAACGGGCAATATCGAAAACCTTCGCAGCACCTCGATTTCGTGACCCTCCACATCGATCTGACAGAAAATCGGAATTGGTCGGGGCACCTGCCTCGGCCAAAATGCCGTCCAGCGTCCGGATCGGCAACACTGATGATCCGTTCAGGCGTGGCCCCCGGCGCCATGCAGCCTGCGGTCAAGTGACGATATGCGGGCCCGCGGCACGAAGCGGCAGTTCGCGTCCGGCATTTTCGGGCGAAGAGCAGGCGAAAAGCGAAAAACTTTGGAATTACGTCTGGCACGCAACTCGGCCGCAAGATCGGGCTGCGGTTCGGATCAGGACACCAGGTCCATCCGGATTGCTCCAACAGCCACGTTTGCGCAGCGTCGCGAGATCATCGGCGCCGACTTCGGGACAAAACAGCCTTTGACACTGCCGAAGAATGCAGCGACCAGCCGCAGACTCCCGGCGATCGGAGACCTCGCGAGCCAAGAGCGATCTTTTCCACCGGGACGAACGTGTCTTCTGATGCGCGAGTGCGCCTGACCATCGATGTGGTCGAATGGCCTGGCACGACCTCGATCAAGACAATCTTCGCCTCCGAGCGCTCTCCACGATCTCGCGACCGACGACCTCCTCACGCGGTGTAGTCGCTGCCGTTTGACCAATACAGTCGGCTTATACGCGTGCTGATCGCTTTTCCGGTGTCCTCGGCCGAACACCGCAACAAGGTCAACCGCTTCAAGCGCCGCCAGCACTTCCGCGCGCGCCTGTACCGCCTGCACGGGACGGCCGGCACCTTTCAGTCGCGTAACCGATGCATCACCATTGAGGCCTACAACCAATCGGATCGCAGCCGCCCGCGCGCCTGCCAACAGCTTGACGTGCCCGGGATGCAGGAGATCGAAGCACCCATTGGTGAACCCGACCCGCAGACCCTGTTTCCGCCATTCGTCGAGATGCTCGTCGAGTACAGCCCAATCGAAAATAATCTTTTCCTGAGGCGCCAGTGTCGCCGCCGGCAATATCCGCGTGCGAAGCTCGGCGACAGTAGCGTCGCTGTGCCGCGCTTGCCGACCACAATGGCGGCGGCGGCGTTCGCGGCACGCACGGCCGATTCAAAATCCGCCTTCATTGCCAACATCGCAGAAAGGACTGGCAACAACTGTGTCGCCAGCGCCTGAAACATCGCGAACGCGCACTGCGTAGGCAGGCACATGGACGGCGGCCGCGTCATCGCTCACCAAGGGTCATGCCTGCCCCGCTGCGCGGTCACCAGAACAGCTTCTGCGCCCGCCAAATCGCGAAGTTCCGCCGCGGCCGCAGCGATTTCTTCGTCGGTCCTTGCCGCGCTGTGGGTGGCGTCGGCAAGCTCCCGCCTGTTGGGCGTAATGAGAGTGGCGCCACGGTAAATGCTGTAGTCGCGCCCCTTTGGATCGACTAGCACGGGTTTGCCACGTTCGTTCGCGGCGTCGATCACGGCGCGGATCACGCGCGGAGTGAGTGCGCCCTTGGCATAGTCGGACAGAACCACTGCGCCGACCCGCGACATCGCCCTTAGTCACGTGCCCGATCAGCGCGTCCTCGCCGAGCGTCGACAGCCGGAAGGGGCCTCCCAATCGGCCCGCAGCAAATGTGCCGAATGGTGCTCTGACACAAAGCGGACCTTACGCGTGGTTTGGCGGCCCCCATCGACGACCAAATGAAATTCGATCAGAGGATGGGCGCCCAACGCCTTGGTCAGGGCTGCACCCGCCTCGTCGTCCCCAACGAGCACCCACAAAAATGCAGCGCGCCCCGAGCGCGACCAGATTGCGGGCGACGTTACCCGCGCCCCGATCATCAGTTCCGGCAGCGTTTGACCGCAATTACCGGCGTGGCGCTTCCGGCGAAATGCGGGAGACCTCGCCATAGACGAACTCATCCAGCATAAGATCGCCAATGCACAGGATCGTCTGCTCTCGAGACGCGGCAAGATGTCTGTCGAAGTCATGCACATCGCGTTACCGATAGCGGTCGTCGAGATTAAGATAGCCGGTGACGTATCGATTCGACGGCGGCCTCGAGCGGCATGAAGTCGGCGTTATAGCCCGCGCGCCGACGCAATCGTTCGATGCGCGCTTCGGGTGAAGCATTGATATTGCCCAACGATCGCCTCCGGCATATCAATATATTCGATATTCACAGGTCGGCGAAGCGCATCGAACATAGCGTTAATCATGTCGCGGAAGCTTTCGCGCCTTGCCGGTCCCAACGTTGAAAATGCCATTTATCCCCGTTGCGTCCAACAGCCAGCGCAGAACGGAAATGGCGTCATCAACATAGACGAAATCACGGCGTTGGTCGCCATCGGCGATACCCTCACGATGCGATTTGAACAGACCGCACAGGTTGGCCTGACCTGGCGCCATCGAAAACCTTGGCCAAAACACTCGCCATGTGGCCTTTATGATATTCGTTCGGTCCATAGACGTTGAAGAACTTCAGGCCCGACCCATTGCGGCGGCAGTTTTTCTTTCTTGCGTGAAGCGGTCGACCACCGCCAGATCGAACAGGTGCTTGCTCCAGCCGTAAAGATTCATCGGCTGAGCTTGCGCAAGCGCGTCGGCGACCAGTCGTCGTCGAAAGCCATGGCTGCCGTCGCCATAGGTTGCCGCCGACGAGGCATAGATGAACGGCGTGCGCGTTGCCGTGCACCAGTCGAGCAGCCGCAGCGACGGACGGAAATTGTTCTCCATCACCAGGTCGCCATCGGTCGCCGTGGTGTCGGAGATCGCGCCCATATGAATCACGGCGTCGAGCTTGCGGCCGTCGAGCCAAGCGGAGCCAGCTCGGCCGGAGGCACCATGTCCACGATACTGATGCTTGGCCAGATTGCGCCACTTGTCTCGTCGGTCCAGCTTGTCACTGACCGCGACGTCGGACACGCCCGGCCTCATTGAGGCTGGCGACCACGTTCGATCCGATGAAGCCGGCTCCGCCGGTAACCAAAAACATCTTGACCCCTCGCCGCCACGCTCTGCGGCAAACCTTTGCCTCAGTCAGGCGCTCAGCGCAATCTTGCGTCCTTTAGCCACGCAAATGGCCGGGAACAGGGTAAAAATCGCGACTGGACAGGCAGTGGCGGTGCACGCTAACGCCTGCCGTCTGGCCTGTTATCTTATCGGGGCGAAACGGGGAACGCCAGCGCCAGATCCATGAGGCAAGACTTCAATCATGCCGCGCCGGTCCTGATCGTCCCTTATGTGTGGATCGGCGACTTTGTCCGATGCCATTCAGTCGTCAAACTGCTGCGCGCGCATGTTCCCGAACGGCCGATCGACATCGTCAGCAATACGCTGTGCGCGCCCTCGCCGACTACATGCCCGGCGTCCGGCAGGCGATCGTCACCGATTTGCCACGCCGGCGACTTGGCATGGCTTTGCAGCGAGAACTTGCCGGCCGGCTGCGCGAGGGCCACTACGGACAGGCGCTGGTGATGTCACGCAAGTGGAAGGCGGCTCGCACCGTGGCTCGCCGGCATACCGATACGAACGGGCTTTGCTGGTGAATTCTCGTTTTGGCTTGCTCAATGACGTGCGTTTCGGCGAACGCAAGCTGCCGCGTATGATCGACCAGATGGGCGTGCTGGCGCTTCCGCAAGGAGCCGTGCCGCCGGCCGAGTGGCCGCTGCCCGGAATTAAAAGTGACAGCCCAGGAATTGGACTCGTGGCGTCGGCAGCGAGGGCTCGCGAATGAGGCCCGTCCCATTGTCACGCTATCGCCAGGCGCGGTTGGCGTCGGCAAAGCATGGCCTGTGGGCCACTATGCCGCATTGGCGGCGGCTCACGAAAGATGGCGCCGCCGTATGGGTGCTTGGTGGGCCGAACGAAACGCCCCTGGCGAAAAAATCGTACAGGGTTCTGACAGCCGGGTGCGCGATCTGACGAGCAACGATGTACGCAACGCGATACTGCACTGGCGGCAGCTGATCTCGCAGTCACCAACGATTCCGGGTTGATGCACATATCGGCGGCAGATCGGCACACCGACGGTCGCGATCTTTGGCCCGACCAGTCCCTGGCATTGGAGGCCGCTCAATCCAATCGCCGCGATCCTCGAACCGGAAGGGCATGATGATGCGCGGGTTAAAGCACGCCTACCGACGGCAATGATGCCGTCCGGCACCGGCGCACCAGCGACGTTTCGGTCGAAACCGTACTCGCGACCGCGCGGCGGATCCTCGCAGACGCAAAATATCGTATGAAATGAACGGCGGAGAGCCCCGCGCTCTACCGGCCTCGAAATTAACGAATGGACGACCCAATCCTGACGTGACAACCTTTTCCGTGGTATCAAACCATTATGGCCAAACCGAAACCCGCTCAAATTACCAGCGACCGTGCGCAGGCTGCAATCGCATCCGCCTTGCGAACTCTGGATGCGGAAGGCAGCGGCGTTGATGCACTGGCCGTGGCATTGCGCGACGGACTCGGCACCGCCTTTGCGGCTGCCGTCGATCTTATTCGCGCCGCACAAGGCCGTGTGATTGTGACGGGCATGGGCAAATCCGGTCACGTCGCGCGCAAAATCGCCTCGACGCTTGCATCGACCGGAACGCCTGCCTTTTTCGTTCACCCGAGCGAGGCTAGTCACGGCGATCTGGGGATGATTGCAAACAATGATGTGATTCTGGCTCTCTCATGGTCAGGCGAAACGGCCGAGCTGAAAAATATAGCCGACTACTCGCGCCGCCACGCAATCGAGCTGATCGCGATGACCGCGATTTCCGAAAGCACCTTGGCCAAGGTTGCGGATGTAGTCCTCTCGCTGCCACAGGCGCGCGAGGCGTGCCCTCACAATCTCGCCCCGACAACATCCTCGCTGATGCAGCTTGCGCTTGGTGATGCGTTGGCGATCGCACTGCTCGAAAGCCATGGCTTCACGGCGGTCGATTTCGGCCTGCTTCACCCCGGCGGAAAACTTGGAACCCTGCTAAAAGCTGTTCGCGATCTCATGCATACCGGCGCGGCAATTCCACTTTCGCCGCTCGGTACGCGCATGTCGGAGGCGATCCTTGAGATGACCGCCAAGGGTTTCGGCTGCGTCGGCGTCACCGATGCACGCGGGCTTCTGATTGGAATTATCACCGACGGCGATTTGCGCCGGCATATGCGCGACAATTTGCTCGACGCCCGAGTCGAGGATGTGATGACGCGGGCGCCAAAACCGTGCGACCGGACCAACTGCTGAGCGAGACCCTTGATATCCTCAATGTGATGAAGGTGACCGCGCTATTTGCGGTTGAAGCCGGCAAACCGGTCGGCGTCATCCACGTGCACGACTTGCTGCGGGCGGGCACAGCCTAGTTCGACTTGCTCTAAGCGACTTTAGCGATCGAATCGACGACATCGTCGACCGATGGCGGCATACGATCGTCGCCAAGAATACGCATTGGTCCCCTTCCAACCGGTCCAGTCAGATTTGGCTTGCTGCCAGCGAAGATCGCAACCAACGGCACACCGAGTGCGGCGGCAAGATGCAACAGCCCTGTGTCAACGCCAACGACGTATTGTGCCCCCGCGATCAGTTGCGCGACCTGATCTAACGGCGCGTGCTGAGCAACGCGCGCGCCTGGCAATTGAGCTGCAATGCGTTTGCTGCGCGCACGCTCGATTTCGTTACCCCAGGGCAATACCAGTTCGCCGCCCAGCGCCTTACCGAGCGCGATCCAGCTCGTCTCGGGCCATTGCTTGTTTGGCCGTGCAGTCCCATGCAAAAATACGACGTAGCCCGTTGCCGCCTTGGCAAGTCGTTGGCGGTCAAGCCCAAAGTCAGGCTCACCCCGCGGCTTGTAACCGAGCGCCAGTCCCGTCAGGATCTGATTGCGTTCGACGGCGTGCAAATTGCGATCGACGTGATGGCGAACATCGTAAAGTGCGACGCGAGAGGCTCTCGAATACTGGAGTGGTCGTAACCGTTCCGGCGGCCGTGGCGCGCGTGCAACAAGGGCAGTGCGCAAGAGTCCCTGGCTATCCACGATATCGTCATAGCGTCGTGCTCGAATATCGCGAAGGCTCGCGGCAATTTCGCTCCAGCGTCGCCGGCTTGTATAGCGACTTTCGCCAGCGTCGCGACGCGACCGGGATGACCTCGGCAACGGCCGGGTGGAGCCGTACCAATGGGGCAAACGCTTCTTCCACCAGCCACGTGAATGCCGCATCACCCCGCTCCCTGTGGGCATCGGTCAAGGCCGGCATGTGATGAATCACGTCGCCGAGCGAAGAAGTCTTGATAAAAGGACGTTGGTCATGGCGCGATTGCGGCGCTCATATACCGGTCATTACATGCCCGCCATAACCATGTCATACGCTCCGCGCGATCAGAATGCGACTTTTACGATGAATGTGCACACTGGCTGGGCCAAGAAGGGCATCTGACATGACGGTTCTGGTCACTGGCGGCGCCGGCTACATCGGGAGCCACATGGTGCACGACCTCGTCGAGGCGGGCGAGTCGGTGACCGTGCTCGACAATCTTTCCACCGGATTTCGTTTCCTGATACCGGCCTCGGTGCACTTTGTTGCTGGCAGCACAGGCGACCGAGCCCTGGTCGGCGAAATCATCGCGCGGCAGAACGTGACCGCCATAGTCCATTTCGCCGCATCGACCGTGGTGCCCGATCCCATCGCCGACCCGCTCGGATATTACAGCAACAACACCATGAACACGTGCGCCTTGCTTGACACGGCGATCAAAGCGGGCGCCCGGCAACTCATTTTTTCCTCGACCGCCGCGGTCTACGGGACGACCGACGCGACATCTGTGCACGAGAACGCACCGACAGTGCCGATTTCACCTTACGGGACATCAAAACTGATGTCCGAAATCATGCTGCACGACGCCGGCAAGGCGCATGACCTCCGCTTCGTAATTCTGCGCTATTTCAACGTCGCTGGCGCCGATCCCAAGATGCGCACCGGGCAGGCAACATCCGCCGCGACTCACCTGATCAAGGTGGCTTGCGAAACTGCGATCGGAAAGCGCCCAAAGTTGAACGTTTTTGGCACCGACTATCCGACGCCGGACGGCACCTGCATTCGCGACTACATTCACGTCAGCGATCTGGTGCAGGCCCATTCTGCGGCCCTTGGCTATTTGCGCAGCGGCGGAGCCAGTACGACTTTCAACTGCGGGTATGGCCGGGGCGCTTCCGTGTTCGAGGTGATCGACGCAGTGCGGCGCGTAAGCGGACGTGATTTCGCAGTCGAGGTTTCCGATCGCCGTCCAGGCGACCCTCCGGCACTGGTGGCGAATGTCGATCGGATTCGCGCGACGTTGCCATGGCGCCCGCGATTTCAGAATCTTGATACCATCGTCGCCCACGCCCTTGCGTGGGAGAAGCAATTGGCGGCCCGGCGCAAGAGCGGCGTGGCTTGACGCGCAAAATCGACGCTTTCCGCCGCATTCCGCTATCGCAGTTTTTGGCTTGAAAAATCCTTTGCCCACAGGCAAGGAGACGGTCATTCCTGCCCCAAAGTGCCCTACTCACAGCCCACAGAGGGCGGATGAACGAACACAGCTTGCCAACCGCAGACGACGAGCGTTACCGCGCCTTCGCCCTGATCCGGCGCTTGCTCACCGAACAGGGTCTGGTGCATTGGCGCAAGTACGCCGTCGCATTTGTGCTTATGGCGGTGGCGGCTGGCTGCACCGCCTTTAGCGCCTATTTGATCGGCGACGTCATCAATCAGGCCTATGTGAACCGTAGTTTGCGGGGGATCATCACGATCGGCGTCATCACCGTCGTATTGTTCGCTTTCAAGGGTTTTGCTACATATGGCCACAGCGTGATGCTCTCGCGTATCGGCAACCGCATCGTTGCCGACAATCAGCGTGCGGTTTTCAGCAAGCTGCTCAGTGAAGGCCTGAGCTTTTTCTCCGACCGGCATTCCACAGAATTTGTCGCTCGTCTGTCGACCGGTGCTGCGGCAGCGACACAAGTCATCAATTTGTTGATCACTTCTGTTGGCCGCGACCTGCTGTCGCTGATCGGCTTGACCATCGTAATGGTGGTGCAGGACCCGCTGATGTCCTTCATCAGCTTCGTGGTCGCTCCGCCAGCATTCTTGATCCTGCGCAAACTGGTCCGGCGCATTTACTCGATCGCGCGCACCCAATTCCACGGCGGCACCCGCATCATCGAAACATTGCAGGAAACGCTCCAGGGTATCCGCATTGTCAAAGCCTTCACCCTCGAAGATATCATGCGCGAGCGTTTCGACCGCAACGTTTCTGCAGTCGAGTACGAGGCCAACAAGATGGCGCGCGTGTCCAATCGCGCCAGTCCTTTAATGGAGACTCTCGGCGGCTGTGCCATCGCAATGGCCGTCACCTATGGCGGTTACCGCGTGATCGAAACCGGCGCGACCCCGGTCAATTCTTCTCATTTATCGCCGCATTTTTGCTGGCATATGAGCCGGCCAAGCGGCTCGCCCGGCTCAATATTGAACTCAACAGCGCACTGGTCGGTGTGAGGATATTGTTCGAAGTGATCGACAGCCCGCCGAGCGAGCCACTCGATACGAACAAACCTGATCTGCAAATCAAAACAGCGCGTCTCACGTTCGATGATGTGTATTTTGTATATCGCAGCGACGAACCGGTGCTGCGCGGAATCTCGTTCACCGCCGAACCCGGCAAGCTGACCGCTCTGGTCGGCCCTTCCGGCGGCGGCAAGTCAACTATATTCAATCTGATCCTGCGCTTCTATGACGCCGAACTCGGCAAGGTCGATTATCGACGAACAGGACGTTACCCAGGTGTCGCGCCGATCGCTCCGCCAGCACATTGCGTATGTCGGACAGGACGTATTTCTGTTCCGCGGGACCGTCCGCGAGAACATCGAATTCGGCAAACCGGGCGCCAGCGAAGATGAGATCGTGGCAGCCGCCAAAGCGGCGTATGCACATGATTTCATCATGTCATTTCCCACACGGCTACGACACACCGGTCGGCGAGCACGGCTTGCAGCTCTCGGGCGGCCAACGTCAGCGGGTGGCTATCGCCCGCGCCCTCATCAGAAATGCACCGATCATACTGCTTGACGAAGCGACCGCCGCGCTCGACTCCGAGATCGGAATTGCAGGTGCCGCGAGGCTATGGAACATCTTTGCAGAGGCCGCACCACTCTTGCCATCGCACACAGGCTGCATACCGTATCGCATGCGGATTGCATTTATGTGGTCGAGGATGGTCGCGTGGCCGAATCCGGACGGCACGATGAACTGCTGCACGCGGGCGGCCGCTACGCGTCGTTCTACCGCCTGCAACTCAAGGAACAGGAAAGCCGTGACCCCGTTGCCGCGGTGGCATCCTCATGAGTCGGGCGCGGTTGACGGCGACGCATCACACCTGATACCCACAGCCATCTTTTCGGGGCGCGTACTTCGCAATCGGGCCATCTTCCAACCACAACTCTATCGAACGGCCAATTCATCATGACCGACAACCGCTACGTCATTCCGCCCGCGCCACAAGCCGCAATCGCGGTTGCAGGTACCGACCGAGGTGTTCCCGGTCCGCCGGATCTGGTGCGTTGGCCGCAATTATATTGAGCATATCCGCGAGATGGGGCAGGACGAGCGCGCACCGCCGTTCTTCTTCGCCAAACCTGCCGACGCAATCGTGCCAAATGGCGGCACCGTGCCCTATCCATCGCTGACCAAGGATATGCACCACGAAGTGGAATTAGTGGTCGCGCTCAAGAGCGGTGGTCGCAACATTCCAGTCGCCAAAGCAAACGACTGCATCTATGGGCTACGCGCGTCGGGATCGATCTCACTCGTCGTGACTTGCAGATTGCCTCGCGCGACGTGAAACGCCCGTGGGAAGTCGGCAAGGCATTCGACGCGTCTGCACCGTGCGGACCGCTGATGCCGGCCGAGCAAGATCGGACATCCAACCAAGGGCCAGCATTGTCCTCAAGGTCAACGGCAGGTACGCCAGGATGGCGACCTCAACCAGATGATCTGGAACGTCCCGGAAACAATCGCCAAGCTGTCGGAAATGGTGGCGCTCGAAGCCGGCGACGTCATCATGACCGGCACGCCTTCGGGCGTCGCTGCCACGGTCGCCGGTGACAAGATCGAATGCGAAGTCGAAGGCGTCGGCAAGTTGACCGTGACCATCGGTCCGCCTCTGAAATAGCGCTAGAGCCCCAGATAGGCCCGCCGGACGCGATCATCGCCGAGGAGCTTCTCGCCCGAGCCTGTGATCGTGATCCGGCCATTCTCGAGCACGTAGGCGTGACTGGCGAGTTTAAGCGATACTGCGACATTCTGTTCGACGAGCACGCAGGTGAGCCCGCCACGATTGAGATCGCGTACACATCGCAGGACGTTCTGCACGACGGTTGGCGCAAGACCAAGCGACGGCTCGTCGAACAAGATCAACTCCGGGTTCGCCCATCAGGCATCGGCCGATGGCAAGCATCTGTTGCTCGCCACCCGAGAGTGTACCTGCGGGTTGATGGCGGCGCTCTGCCAATACTGGAAACATCGCATAGACTTTCGCAAAATTTTGTCTCGCGCAAGCCGCGGGCACGCGCAAGCATGGCGCCCATCGCAAGATTTTCGGCCACAGACAATGAGGGAAACACCTGGCGGCCCTCTCGCCACCTGACCGATGCCGAGATCACAGATTTTATGACTGGGCCAACCGGTAATTTCGACGCCGCGATACAGGATGCGGCCGTGCGCAGGACCCTGCATTCCCGCAATTGTTCGAATAAGTGAGGTTTTTCCGGCTCCGTTTGCGCCGACAATCGCGACGATGGCGCCCTTATCAACGGTGAGCGAAACCCGATCGAGCGCTTGAGCGTCGCCATAAAAATACATCGAGGTTCTCTATGGTGAGCATTAAATGACCGCCTCTGCGCCGAGGTAGCTATCAATTACCGCGCGGTCGCGCACGACATCCCCTGGCGGGCCTTCGGCAATGGCTGCGCCGTGGTGCATCACCAGAACATGCGTCGCAAGCGCCATGACCGCGCGCATCACATGCTCTCATCAACAGGATAGTGAGCCCACTGTCGCCGTTGAGCTCTTTCAGAGTTTCGACCAGTCGATCGGTCTCGGTTGGCCGCAATCCTGCCATGACCTCGTCGAGCAAAAGCAATTTCGGATCGGTGGGCAAGCGCACGGGCAAGTTCCAGACGCTTTCGATCGGGAAGTGTGAGCGCGCAGGCGCGCTGCGCGCGCTTGGCGTAAAGATCGAGCCGCCGCAGAACTTCATGTGAATGTGCGCGAGCGGCCGGAGGATGTCGGTGAAGCAGCGCACCGACCATAACGTTCTCCTCAACAGTGAGCATTGGAAACGGCCGCACAATCTGGAAGGTACGCGCTACGCCGAGGCGGCATATCCGGTCGGACGAAAGGCCGTCGATCCGCCCCCCGCGAAAAGTAACGGTACCGCCGTCGGGCGAGAGCACCCCGGCAATAGTGTTGAAAAAGCGTCGTCTTGCCGGCGCCGTTCGGGCCGATAATTGCGAAAATCCCGCGTTCCAGCACGTCAAAACTGATCCGATCGACCGCGACCAGACCGCGAAACCGTTTGCTGACGGCCGAGACGCTGAGGAGCGCGTTCATGGCTTTTGCTCTGTCAGACCCATCTGCCTGCAAATCCACGGCCACACACCATCCGGCAGCGCAATCACGACCGTTAATAACACCACGCCAAACAACAGCTGGTTCGTACCCGGCAAGTCTACGCCGAGCCATTCCAGCAGGACGCGCATGCTCTCCGCGATCGTTTCGAGCACAAAGGCGCCGAGGATTGGTCCGAACAGCGTGCCCAAGCCGCCGACGAACGGCGCGAGAACGATCAGGATCGACTGCGAGATATTGAAGACTTGTTCCGGGAAAAGATTGTTGTAGTAGAACGCATAGATCACGCCGGCAATGCCGTCATCCCCGCCGATATCGCCGCAGCCATCATCTTGTAACGGAAAGTGTCGATGCCGACGGCACGAGCCGCCTCCTCATCCTCCCGAATGGCCAGCCAGAAATAGCCCATGCGACTTTGCAGCAGTGCCCGACAACCAATGAAAGCGAGCACCGTGGCGCCAAGCAGAATGTAGTAGAACATCACCGGATGACCGCGCAGATTCCACACGTCGTTGTGGGTGTATTGCGCGACCGGCAGGAAAGGCCGGCCGTTGCCCCGGTCCAAGTCAGGTGCTCGAAACCGACACGGGCAAATTCGGCAAACAGCAATTGTCAGGATGGCGAAATAGACGCCAGCGACACGAAAACGGAAGGCGAGGAAGCCGATGAATGCGCCGGCGCCCGCCGCCACCGGCATCGGCAACGAGCAGCCCAAGCCATGGTCCGATGCCGAAATGCACAAATAGCGCCGCTGCCGTGTAGAGCGCCGAGGCCGACATAGAGCGCATGGCCGAGCGAGAGCTGGCCGGCAAAGCCCATCATGATGTTCCAGGCCTGCCCGGTATAGGCGAAATAGAGAATTAGGGTGAGCACAGTCAGCAGATAGTCGCTCGCGGCAAGTGGCGCGGCGAGGAACAACACAAGCAAAACGCTCAAGGCGATCAAGGTGCGCAGCCGCACGCCCTCAGCCAGACGCACAATCATGCCGCCCTCTTGCCCATAATGCCTTGCGGACGGACAAGCAGCACGATCACAAGAATGGCGAAAACAAACATTGATTTCGCTGAGGGCGTGAACAACAAACCGGCAATTGCTTCAGTCAGGCCGATCAGCACGCCGCCGACGATGGCGCCGGGCATGGAGCCCAGGCCGCCGGTGATAACGATAACGAAGGCGAGCAAGGTGTAGGCCGGGCCGACGGAGGGCGTGACGTCGAAGATCAACAACAGCATGCAGCCTGCAGCGCCAACACAGGCGGCCCCAATGCCGAAGGTCAGCGCATAGAGTTGCTTTACGTTGAGGCCAACCACCACCGCACCGGTCTGATTGTCGGCGCAGGCGCAGAATCGCGGTGCCAAGTAGTGTGTAACGAAAAAGCCAAACAAGACCGCAGCAACCACAATTGCGGTGAACGCTGCATAGACCTTGGTAGCGTCGACAATCAGTGGTCCATACTGAAAGCTCTGATAGCCGTAGGCCGTTTGTACGTTCTGCGAGGTCGGGACCAAAGAGAATGAGCAGCCCGTTGACGATAATAATGGCGATGGCGATGAGCAGGAGAAACTGGTTGTGCTCGGGTCGGGAAATGAAGCTATTGATCAAGCCTGCCTGCAAAGCGTACCCGAGAACGAACAGCACCGCTGCAATCGGCACCAGCATCACCAGCGGATCAAGATGAAGGGCGGAAAACAGTGTCAGTGCGATATACATCGCGATGGTCATCATCTCGCCATGAGCGAAATTGACCACACGTACCACCCCGAAAATCACCGATAGACCAAGGGCCATCAGGCCATAGACAAGGCCGGTCAATACACCGCCAACGGCGACGTTGAGATAGACTTCTGCCGGCACGGTCGTTCACGCCCTCATTTGTCATCGCCGGCCGCAAAGATCGGCGCTCCGCACCTCTTGTCCGGCCATGACAGACATGGCGGTCAAGGAGAAGCATCACCCGCGTTTATCGTACGGCTTTAGCGGCCATTCTACTTTTGCGTTGGCGGCTGTTTTCGGTGCCACGGTCACAAGCTTGCCGCCGCGATTCTGAATTGCCGACCCCTTCAGCTTGTCATTCTGGCCTTTTTCATTGAATTGAATGCCGGGACCCGGGCTCACATTGTTGGTGATATTTACCGTGCGGATGGCATCCGCGAGCGCCTTTGGATCGCTCGAGCCAGCCCGCTTGTACGCATCGGCAGCGACGAGCAACGCCTCGAACGTATAGACATGATTTGTATTGAGATTGACGCCCGGGTGAGCCTTGGCAGAAGCGCATCCTCAAGCTTTTTGCTCAGAGGCTTGTTCGGATCGTACCAGGGCACGAAGCTCAGTGGTCCGTCGGAAAGCTTCCGAGCGTTTTCAGGTACTGATCCTCATACCAGCCCGGCCCCATGCTCAGAATCGCCATCGGTGACCAGCGCTGCTTGATCAACTCGCGCGTAAGCAGGATTGCGTCATTGAGCCGGCTCACCATCAATAGCGCGTCGGCTCCTGTGGCCTTGGCCTTGGCAACTTCCACCGACAAATCCCTCGCGGCCGGATCATAGGCGATGGTGTCGACGAGTGTGTACGGTAGGTTGAATTTCGGCATCACCGCTCCGATGCCGCCTTTCATCGCCGTTCCGAAGGTATCGTTGATGTGCATGAACACTGCGGTCTTCGGTGACGCCCCGCAGCGTCGAACAATTCCTTTTGATTGGCGAAGGCGTCGCCGAGAATCATCCCAGCCGTCGGAAAGTTGCGGAACACGAACTTGTATCCCTGTTCCGTGATCTGCGGAGCGGCGGCAATATTGACGATGTAGGGAATGCCCTTCTGCTCTGCGACCTGGGCGATTGCGGTGCTTTGCCCGGAATCGAAGGCACCTACCAGAACCTGCGCACCGTCGCTGATTAGTTTCTCAGCTCGGGAACGGGCAATTTCCACTTTGGTTTCCGTGTCGCCGTTCATAATTTCGAGTGCGGACAAGCCCAGCTCCTTGAGTATGCCCGGCGCAATGTCTACGCCACGTTGGCAATCCTGGCCGATACCGGCCTGCACACCCGAGCGGGGCAGCAGCACGCCGACTTTCAGGGCGGCCGTCTGGGCACGCACAATATTGAACGGAGCGAACCCGGCGAGGGCTGCCGCGCCCAGGTCCGCCGACATCGTGCGGCGCGTCACGCTTTTGTTGCCCGGAATATGATTTCCGGCTCATAGAAGGTGCTCCTCCCGAACTTTATCGACTGTTAGCGAGATGATGCCGGATTTTCCTTTCGGTCAACAAGCCAAAGTTGCCGGGATCTATGCAGCAAATAACCGCTCAACCGCCGCGGCAATACGGAAAAGCCGATGATCATTGCCGTTTCGCGCGACAAGCATCAAAACCGGTCGGCAGAGCGCCTTCGCGTGGAATCGGGAGAGATGGCGCAAAAGGTCGAAAAATTCGCGACAACCGTGTTGCGCAGCAGCATCGCGTTCTTGCGGGCAAACTCATCAGCCGGCGTAACCTCCGCCATGGTTGGTGCGACGATCGAGAGTGGTCGGCGAGGCTAGCACATCGAGATCGGAAAGCCGTGCGTCCATCGAGCGGATCAAGCGCGCGCGATCCCGCACCATGTCGATGTAATCGGCTGCGCTGGCGTTGCGCGCGCGTTCAAGCCGCACTCGCACATTCGGATCAATGGCATCGGCGCGGCGCGACAACAAATCGCGGTGGACTGCAAAGGCTTCCGCAGGCTGCACGCCGCCTTTGCTGTTGACTTGCGCCATGCCATCGAATTGCGACAGCGTCTCGTCGGTGAGACGTGCGCCGGCGCACTTGAGCAGTCGAGTGCCTGGAAAAACGCTGCGCGACGGTCTCGTCCAGATTCTCCAAGTGGGAATCCCTGCGGTAGACCGATGCGAAGACCCGCAAGGGATGCAGGATCTGACGGCACAAATCTCTCGCCCGCCATCACCGCATCGGCCTTGGCACAGGCCTCCACCGCGCGAGCGAGTGGCCCAATTGAGATCGATGCTGTACGACAAAGGAAAGGCACCTTCCGTAGGAATGCGTTGGCGGCTTGGTTTGTAGCCAACGATTCCGCAAAGTGCGCCGGGGATTCGGCAAGAGCCGCCAGTGTCTGTGCCGATCGCGATCCTCGCACATGCCGTCTGCCACGGCGACAGCCGCACCCGCTGATGATCCTCCGGACACACGCTTGCGATCGGCCGGATTGCCCGGCGTGCCGTAATGCGGATTCGCACCAATTCCCGAATAGGCGAATTCCGTCATATTGGTCTTGGCGACAATGATCGCGCCAGCCGCACGCAACCGGTGCACCACCGGCGCATCAACTGCGGCCGGTTTTGCTTCCCTCAGCGAGCGCCTTCGAGCCCGCGCGCGTCACCTCGCCGGCAACGTCAAACAAATCCTTGATACTGACGATAGTGCCATCGAGCGGGCCAAGTGAAACGCCGGCCCTGGCGCGCGCGTCGGCGTGCCTCGGCGGCGGCCGCTGCTTGCTCTCGATAAACTGTGAGACAGGCCCGCGCGCCCTCCCCTTTCGGGTCTTCGATGCGGTCAAGCGCGGATTCTGAGCCGCTCACGGGCTGACGTTGGCTTCATAAGAAAGGTCCTCGCTCGGATCGCTGTTTCGCCGAATGTCGTGCTATTTTTGTCCGGCGTCCATCCCTCTCGGTTCAGCAGGGGGCTTGTGAGAAACGGAAGGAGCCGGTCATGCCGACCAAACCCGATGGCAAAGGCAAGCATTCACCGCCCGGCGCGGGCAACATTTACGCCAAGGCCAACGAAGTGATCGTCAAGATCACCGGTGATGATACAGGCCAAACATTCGAGGTTGTAGAAGAGAACTGCAGACCGGGCTTTCAATCGCGAGCGCATTATCACGTCAAAGCGTACGAAACATTTTTACGTTTTCGACGGAAGTGCGGATTTTCCAGGTCGGTGAAGAATTATTCCACGCCAAAGAAAGGTTCCTGCGTTCACATTCCGCCTGGCGTGCCACATCAGGTGACTTCAAAGGAAGGCGTTCGCATGCTGATGATCTATAGCCCGGCAGGCACCGAGGGCATGTTCGCCGCCATGCATGCTCTTACGCAGGAGCAACTGATGAATGCCGAGCTCACGAGGCAGCTCGCGCTCAGCATGACACCGTGATGATTGAACAGAGCAAGGATGGCCGCGGCAAAGGCACGATTTTGGGCTAGCAGGGGGCGCCACGTCCGCCATATTTATCCTCGGAATTATCAACAGCGATTCACGGGGGCTTCGCCTTGGCGAGTGGGAGCAGTACGCTTTCCGGCAGAGTCACCCATCTTCGGCTCTGCCGGACACGGATGGCCGCCATGACCGGCCCTGGACATGCGGACGTGGGTGCTGCTTGCAGTATTCGTGGCTCATATCTGCCGGCCCTGGCTCTCAGTAGCTGGTACCCCCGCGAGGGCTTCGGTTCACGCGTCGGGAATGGATCCGAGAGCTTGTGATTCGGGCGGACGACGGTCTGCCCGTTATGGCTTTTGGGCAGCCTTCTTTTCACTAGAGACTGGCGCCATCGAATTTCTTCACCTTGAATTGCTCCGTGTCGATGCCGTCGAGGCAGCGCACGTTAAGCATCACCATGTCCTTGCCCCCGGTCCCTTTGCCATAGGCGTAGGACTGGATGCCGCAAGTCTTGCAAAATGGGTGATGGATCGTGCGGTTGTTGAATTGGTAGTCCGCCATGTCATTTTCGTCGGAAAGCAATTTAAAATCCGGACTTCGCAACGGCAGACAACAACGGGCCAAGTTTGCGGCATCGTGAGCAATTGCAGGTAATAACGTCGCCGATTTCGGCTTGCGCTTCGTAACGGACTTTTTCCGCACTGGCAGCCCCCGGTGTAGGTCTTTTTCATTGTTCGCCTGCTTCTTTTGTGGGCCCCTGTCACCAAAGTTAGTCAAGAATCCAACCGGTGCGAAATCAGATTTTTCCCCCGCCAATGGGAAATCTCCAATTCGAGCAACGCCGATTGGCTTGCTTGCCGGAGGAAGCCGTGTATCGACCTTGACGGCGACCGGCACGCCCGCCGTCTTTCCCATGGCTTGACCGCCCAGCACTCAACCTAGTTTAACAGCCCGGTACATAAAGGAGCTGCACAATGGCAGACCAAAAGACCGGGCTTGTCATAACCGCCCACCCCGGTGATTTCGTTTGGCGCGCTGGCGGCGCTATCGCACTGCATCGCCAAGCGCGGCTACCAGGTCAAGATCGTTTGCCTCTCATATGGCGAAGCGCGGCGAGAGCCAATTCGCCTGGAAAGAGTACGGGTGCAACGCTGGAGAAAGTGAAGGCCGGCCGCAGGGACGAGGCCGAGCGCGCGGCCAAACTTCTCGGCGCTGAAATCGAATTCTTCGACTGTGGCGACTATCCACTTAAGCTCAATGACACGCACTTCGACCGCATGGTCGATATTTATCGCGAGCTCAATCCAGCATTCGTTCTAACTCACGCGCTGGAAGATCCATATAATTTCGATCATCCGAATGCCGCCCATTTCGCCCAGGAGACGGCGCGTCGTGGCGCAGGCCATGGGTCACAAGCCCGATGCCAAATACAAATATTCGGCGCCGCCCGTGTTCCTGTTCGAGCCGCACCAGCCGGAAATGTGCGTAACTACAAGCCCAATCTTATTTTGAAAATCGACGAGGTGTGGGAGCAGAAATACAGAGCCTTCCAGATTCTCGCGGCCCAAAAGCACTTATGGGCATACTATGAACGCGTCGCGCTCAATCGAGGTATCCAAGGCAGCCGCAATACCGGCGTGCCGATGACCTATGGTGAGGCTTATCAGCGGCTGTTCCCGACCGTGGAGGAGATTCTCAAATGAAGCCCGTCGTTATTCGCAACATCAAGCGCGCCGACAGCAGCGCCGTCGGCACACTGCACGCGGTTGGCGTTTCTACGGCGCACGAGGCGCTTCGGACGTTCAGGGCTGATGAAGCCCTATATGCGCCCTGATCTGGGCCGGCGCGCAGATCGCGGGTCCGCGGTTACCGTGCTTGGCACAACCTGGCGACAACTGGATGATCCACGTCGCCGTCGAACAATGTCAGAAAGGTGATGTGCTGGTCGTCGGCTGCACAGCGGACAATACGGACGGGATGTTTGGCGAACTGCTGGCAACCGCATTGCGCGCACGCAGGCGTAGACGGGCTCCTCGTTATCGATGCCGGTTGCCGCGACGTTCGACCGATCTCCGAAATGAGATTTCGGTGTGGTCGAAGGCGATCTCGGCCAAAGGCACGGTCAAATCAACGCTCGGCGCAGTCAGTGTTCCGGTGGTTTGCGCGGGCGTGAATGTCGAACCGGGCGACGTCGTCGTTGCCGACGACGATGGCGTCGTGGTGATCCCAGGAGCTCGCCGTCGAAACGCGCAAAAGGCGCGAAGCGTAAGGATGACGAGGATGGCAAACGCAAGCAACTCGAAGCGGGCACGCTCAGCCTCGACACTACAAGATGCGGGAGCCGCTGAGCCAAGGCAGGACTGGTGTACTCGATCATTCGGATGATAGCTGATCGTCCCCAATGCGCACGTTGGCGAGATCCGGACTTACCGATCCGTAATGGAACTACCAATAGTTTGGATAACAGCGCGTTAACTGCCGAGCCGGCAGGCTTCGGTTTCTCTGCAGCCATCTCCCGTCAGGTCCTGCCGCGCAAAAGGGTCGGAAAATAGCAATACGTAACTGAACGAAGTACATC
>ERZ1370068.4412-contig-3486_pt1 | contig 20414 bp, 29 predicted proteins | sample MGYA00561227_ERZ1370068 | MGnify/ENA primary metagenome ERZ1370068 (study PRJEB38410, sample SAMEA6850437) | metagenome | study: Metagenomic assessment of the ecological functions of the soil: analysis of the soil microbiota associated with the... | reverse complement strand
ATGTACTTCGTTCAGTTACGTATTGCTGTGAACGTCCCCTGCAGAATCGCGAAGGATGCCCCGCAGCTCCGGCGCATCGGTGCCGTTGCCGTTGCTGCGCACCCAAACGACCACGACGTAACTGCCATTCGACGTCGTCGGCCGCCACGCGAACGTGTTCTGGTCCCCAGTCTCGCGCGACGCTCCACGCGGTGCCGTCGAAAGACCACCACTTATGCTGAAGCGGCGCAATTCCCCAGTGGCCGTCGCGGTCAGGTGACGGTGGTCCCGAGGTGCCTGCGGCGCGACCTTGTCCGCGGCGAGGGTCAGCGCGGTGACCGTCCCTGCAGAATCGCGAAGGATTGCCCCGCATCCTTTTCCGGCCGCATCGCGCCGTTGCCGTTGCTGCGCACCCAAACGACCACGACGTAACTGCCATTCGACGTCGTCAGCCGCCACGCGAACGTGTTTGCGGTCGCCCAGGTCGCGCGCGACACTCCACGCTGCCGTTGAAGACCCACCACTTTATGCTGGAGCGGCGCAGTCCCCAGTGGGCGTTGCGGTCAGGTGACGGTTCAGGTGCCTCTGGTGCCATCTTGTCCGCGGCGGGGCCACGCGGTGACCGTCCCCTGCTGGAATCGCGAACGGACGCCCCCCGCATCCCTTCCGCCGCATCGGCGCCGCTTCGCCGCTGCTGCGCACCCCAAACGACGACCACGACGTAACCGTGCCATCCGGACGTCGTCGGCCCGCCACGCGAATGCGTTCGCGGTCCCCCGGTCTGCGCGCGACGCTTCCCACGCGGTGCCGTTGAAGACCCACCACTTATGCTGGAGCGGCGCGAGTCCCCGGTGGCCGTCGCGGTCCAGGTGACCGTGGTCCCGGCAGCCTGCGGCGCGAGCTTGTCCGCGGCGAGCGTCACCGCTGTGATGACCGGCCGCCGGCAGAATCGCGAACGCTGCCGACGTCGACGATTCTCCGCCGCGTCGGCGACGCTGCCGTTGCTGCGCGCCCGAAACGACCACGGCAGTAACTGCCATCTCGACGTCGTCGGCCGCCGCGCCGAACGTGTTTGCGGTCGCCCAGTCGCGCGCGACACTCACGCGCTGCCGTTGAAGACCCACCGCGTACTGCGCAGACGGCGCAAGTCCCCCAGTGGGCGTCGCGGTCCAGGTGACGGTGGTTCCGGTGTGCCTGCGGCGCCATCTTGTCCGCGGCGAGGGCCAGCGCGGTGACCGTCCCCTGCAGAATCGCCGAACGGCGCCCCCGCATCCCTTTCTGCCGCATCGGCGCTGTTGCCGCTGCTTTTCGCGCACCCCAAAACGACCACGATGTAACTGCCATTCGTCGTCGTCGGCCGCCACGCGAATGTGTTCGCGGGTCCCCAGTCGCGCGCGACGCACTCCACACGGTGCCGTTGAAGACCCACCACTTGTGCTGAATGGCGCGAGAGTCCCCCGGTGGCCGTCGCCGTCCAGGTGACCGTGGTCCCGGCGGGCTGCGGCGCCTGACCTTGTCCGCGGCAAAGCGTCACCGCTGCGGCGACGCGCCGCCGGCAGAATCGGGGAGACGCTGCCGACGCGAAGACGTCTACTGCCACGTCGGCGACGTTGCCGCTGCTGCGCACCCGGCGACGGCGACGCTGTAGTTGGCATTCGCCGTCGTCGGCATCCACGCGAAGGTGTTGGAGGTCCCAGCCGTCGCGCGATGCTCCACGTGGTGCCGTTGAAGACCCACCATTTGTGCTGGAGAGGCGCAGTCCCCGGTGGCCGTCGCGGTCCAGGTGATCGTGGTCCCGGGCGAGCTGCGGCGCAATCCTGTCCGCCGCGGCGGTCACTGCGGTGATGGTGCGCGCGGTGGCGACCGTTGTGCGTCCTGCGTGACCGTCAGGGTCCGACCTGCGATCGTCAACGTCCCCGTCCGCGCCGCGCTCGCTGTTTACGCCGACGCTGTAGCTGACCGTTCCATTGCCCGTCCCGCTAGCGCCCGACGGAGATGCTGATCCACGAGGCCTGCGACGTCGCTCTCCCCAGCCGCAGCCGCTGCCGGTGGTTACTGACGCCGATGATCCGCCGCCGCGCACGCTGCCACATCGGCCGCGTTGTTGGCGAGACGCCGTAAGGTGCATCCGCCGGTCTCGAACCTGAAACCATTTTTGAACGTGAAACTCTGCCCGTTCGGATTGGTCAGCGTCACGCCGACAGTGCCGGCCGCGCGCGCGGCGGCGCGGTCGCCGTGATGGCGCTCGGGCTGGTGACGACGGTGCTCGCGGCTAGCTGTCGTCCCAAACGTCACGGTCGCGCCGCTGAGGAAGTTGGCGCCCGATTTCAATTTCACGGCGGTCCCGCCAGCAGCCGGACCCTGGAACGGTCCGACCCACGGCACGATCGGCCCGCCGCTTGCCGCGGTTGCGCGGGCGACGCCGTCGATCTCCGATGCGGTGGTTCGCGCACGGCGACACGCCGCCCGCGACGTTCTGGGTCGCCTGCTCGTTGTAGTAAACCTGGAAGTCGTCGGATGCGACGCCGTTGTAGTCGAAGACGAGCACGCTGTCTCGCTGCGTGGTGTTCGACTGGCTGGTGACGTCCCAGTCCATCGCGATCGTCTTCGTCCCTGAAACCTGACGTTGTTGGCGATCACGGTGCGCGGCGGCAGCCAGCCGGGGCCGTGCCTGCCGAGCAACATCGTTCGCACCACCATGTCGATGTCGTTGTGCAGCGTGCTGCGCTCCACGACCTGCAGGCCGAGTGCCGGCGCCGACCACCGGATGCCGGCGTCCATCCCCTCTGATGTCCGGCGCCGACGATGCGTGATGTCGGTGGCGGCGTAGTCCTCGCCGTGGAATCCCGCGGCCGCAGCGACGCCGCAAGGTCGGGTTCGCTCGATCCCGAGATGATCGTGGAGCCCGCCGAGCGTGACCCGCGCCGACGAACGAGTGGCAGATGCCGGACGCCGTAGACGTGCCAGATCTTGAGGTCCTTGAACACGCTCGATCGGGCTCGCGGCGGCGATCGGATCCTGACTGCTCACCCACCAGCAGGTCAGGCCGCCCTGCGACGCCGTAGACCTCGTTGTTGCTGAACTCCAGAATCGGCAGCGTGTTGCCGTCGCGCGTAACGTAACGCCGCCATGTCCTGACCCTTGGCCGTCGGCATCTGCACGAAGCCGAGCAGCCGCAGAAGCTACTGCAGCCGTACGATCCCTCCCGCATCGTCGTCGTCGAAATTGGCCGGCGACGTTGTTGCGGGACGTAGTTGTTCGGGCCGCGGAACCAGAAGCCCTGATCCTCGCTGCCGTCGCCGATGGCGCCCGCCGGCGCCCGCGGCTGCGGACCGCGAAGTTGTGATCGATGACGTTGGAAGCTCTCGCGAGCCGTCCTCGGTTGTGAGCAGCGCGCCGCCGTAGTTGTAGAGCAACGTTGTCCTGCACGAGCCCGTAGTGCGAGTTGTGAACCGTGATGCCCCAGCGGCGGCGATGATCGGTCGACCCGCCGTCGATCGCGTTGCCGACCAGCGCTGATACTTTGATAGCCGCTGGCGCGGCGTCGCCGCCGGTCCCATCAGGTGATGCAGGTGCATCGGGTAGCGGCCGATCGGATTGCCTCGGTCCGAGTGGCGTCGGCGATGGTTCGCCCGAGATCCCGAACGCCGCATACGCGGATGTCGAGCGTCGGCGCGCTCGGTGAAGATCAGCGTGCTCCCTGCACGCCGGCGCCGCCGATCGGAATCTCCGATCGGACGATGACGTTGCGCGACAGATTTCCGAGATGCAGCGGCAGGAACCGGAGCGCGCCCGACACATCGCGCGCGCCGAGATGATCGAACAGTCAGGCCGGCGTTGCAGGGTAATCACGCTTGCCATCGGTCAGAGATGGCCGGCGACCGTCGCGCTCTTCCCACTGCGGCGCGATGATCCGCCAGTTGCTGACCTCATCCCAATGAAGATGCCGCGTATCCGGAATGATCACGCGATCGCCGACCGCGCCAGCCCGTCACCGCCTGCTCAGAGCGTCACCGTCGTCGCTGCCCTTCACGGGCTCGACGGTCACTCGCGAAAACGTCGGCGTCTTGATCGCGCCGTGCATCCTGACCTTGCCAGAGACCGATCAACGCGGTGCCGAACTGCTCGGGATCGGCCGTCGTGTCGAGCGGCTGGTTGGCGATGACGATCTCGGCCGTCACGCCGGCTGCGACGGAGTCGCCGCGCTGCCGACGTCCAGGTTTCCCGCGGCCATGACCATGAACGTGCCGACCTTGATCCGCGTGTTCACGTCGGTCCTGAACGTGAGTCGGCCGTTGACCGCCACGCAGGGCAGCGCGACGTCGCTGACGATGTCGTAGGTCACCGTCGTGCCGCTTGCAACATTGACAATGTCGGTGGCCGCGGGCACGCGCGCCGGCGACCAGGTGGACGGATCTCGACCAGGCGCCGCTGGTGACGCTCGCGATCGTCGACGTGGCGCAGAAATCAGGAATGTTGTGCGGGAGCGCGGTCGTGGATGCCATCGCGCCCATGTCGTGCGCTTGCGCACCGGCAGCGACTGGCGACAGCAGCGCGGCGGTCAAGCACGCGCAGACGGTCCAGGAAAACAAGCGAATGTTTCCGGCAGGCAAGCGGCCGCAGTCGTGTGCGCATGGCGGTGTGCCAACAGCAACTCGAGCACCACGCCGGGGGTGCGGCGCGCGCGTACGCAAGTCGTCCGCCAACAAGCTCTTAGCGTTCACGCGTCGCGAGGGCGCGCGTCGCGAGATGCGGCGGCGACGTCAATCGCCCAACAAATACCGTGTAGAGGTAACATTTTTGGTGGCGCATCCTGTCGGCGTGCCCGCGCGATCGCGCCGCGCGTAAAGTCAGCCCGTCGCATGCCTTTTGGTTGAAAGATGGCGGACTGACCAAAGGGCGATGAGATACTCTCGGAGTAGAGGCCATCTCGGAAATGCCATTCAACAGGCACTACGAAACCACGAAAACCACCGTGGTTTCGTGCCTGTCAGGTTTGTGAGACGCGCTCCACTGGCGCGTTCTTTCAGAAACGTAAAAAAATGGCACTGCGCATCGCATTCGACCTCGACGGCGTGCTCGCCGACATGGAGTCGGAACTGATCCGGCAGGCCGAGACGTTGTTCGGCGAGCCGATGACGCGGCGATCTCGACGCGCCTGACGCCGCCCGTCGCCGGACGCGGCCGCCGCGCCGCCGGCCGGCACCGAGGATGCGCAGCAGGCCGCCGCCGAAACTGCGGCCGACAACGTTCCGCCGCTGCTCAAAGTGAAGATGACGCTGCGCCAGCAGCGGCGCCTCTGGAAGCACGTCGAGTCGATCGAGAACTTCTGGGGCACACTGAAGGAACTGGAACCCGGCGTGATCGAGCGGCTCGCCGCGATGGCCGCGGAGCGGCGCTGGGAGATCATCTTCCTTACGAAGCGGCCTGAGAGCGCCGGCGAGACCGCGCAGGTCCAGAGTCAGCGCTGGCTCGCAGTCGCACGGCTTCCCGCTGCCGAGCGTATTCGTCGTGCAGGGGTCGCGCGGCCGGATCGCCGCCGCGCTCGGCATCGACATCGTCATCGACGACCGCCCCGAGAACTGCCTCGACGTCGTCGTCGATTCGAAAGCGCGCGCCATCCTCGTGTGGCGCGACGACGAGAAACCTGCCGTCGGCGGCGCGCCGCCTCGGCATCGGGGTGGTGAAAACCGTCGAGGAGTGCCTCGACATCCTCGTGCAAATCGATTCGCCGCGCGGACGGTCGGGCGTCATCGATCGCGTGAAGCGTCTGCTCGGCCTGAAAGAACCCGCCAGCGCTTGAAGCGTTTTCACATCGGTCCGTGGTGTCCGCCTTTAGGCGGACCTCGCGAGTCCGGCTGAAGCCGGACGCCACGTATTGATGCTTAGCGCCACCAGCCGCGCGCCCAGTAGTACGGAAGGCCGGCGAGCTCGTGGGCGACCTGCGACGAGAGGTTCAGGCCTTCGCGGCCCGGCCGCAATTGCGCCACCCACATCACACGATATTTCGCGTCCGGCGCGATCGCCGGCAGCGGATTCACGCCGACGGCGCGAAAGGCTCCAACCGCGCGGCGCATGTGGACCGCCGACGTGACCAGGACGACGCGATCGACGCCCAGCTCGCGCAGCATCGGCGCGATCGCCACTGCTTCATCGCGCGTGTTCCGCGACGCCGACTCCAGGACGATGCGATCGCGAGGCACACCGAGGCGGACGAGGAGATCGCGCATGTTCGCGCTGCTCGCGTCGCGCTGCGCGCGGACACCGAATTCCCTCCTGAACCGATCACCCAGCGCGGGTTCAACAGCTGGTAGATCCGTCGAGCCTCGAGCGCTCTTGCACCGCCGTCGGCGTTGGGCACCAGCAGGAGCTCGTCCCAGCCCCACACGATCTCGTCGCCGGCCCCGAGGACGACAATCGCGGTCTTGTCCGGGGGCGCGTCAACGTGCTCGAGAGGTGCGTAGCCGATCGCGAGCAGGCGCGACAGGCCGGCCGGAATCGCGTAGATGCTGGCCAGCAGGTAGAACGTCGCAACCGACAGAACGAACCGCCTCGGCCGCGCTCGATCGCGGCCGCGCCGCGATCCAGACAGCCGCGATGAACACAGCGAGGATCACGCCGGTCGTCGAGAAGACGATATCGAGCAGACGGCTCATCGAGGACGCGTGGATTGCTGATTAGCCGAGAGCTGACAGCTAGTGGTGTGTCTCCTCGGACTTACTATCGGGCCGCTCCGCTCCACCCCACCGCGCAGGCGTGCGCGGCGGGGACCCCGGCGTTGTCGCGGCCCGAAAATCGCGGTCGAAGGCTCGTTGTAACTAGTACTACTTCAGCGGATACGCTCCACTAGAATCTGTTCAGCCGCGCTCTGGCGGCTCCGGCTTGATCACGATCTGTTCGGGCGCGGGCGGCTTGTCCGGAGATTCGCGTCGCTTCGGCGGCGTCGTGCTTTCGTCGGCGCGCCGCGGCGCTTCGCCGTCGCGTGCGCGGACGTCGCGCGGCGGGAACCCGCGTGGTTTGCGGACCACGGCTTGCTCGCGCGGTTTGCCGGACCACGGCTTCTGTTCGCGCGGCTTACCCGACCACGGTTTGCGATCGCCCGCTCCCGTCGTCTTGCCGCCGCTACGCTTGTCCGCCCAGGGTTTGTCCTCGCGCGGCTTACCGGACCACGGTTTCTGTTCCCGCGGTTTGCCGGACCACGGTTTCTGTTCGCGCGGTTTGCCGGACCACGGTTTCTGCTCGCGCGGTTTGCCGGACCACGGCTTCTGCTCGCGCGGTTTGCCGGACCACGGTTTCTGTTCGCGCGGCTTTGTCGGACCACGGTTTCTGCTCGCGCGGTTTGCCGGACCACGGTTTCTGCTTCGCGCGGTTTGTCGGACCACGGTTTCTGCTCGCGCGGTTTGCCGGACCACGGTTTCTGTTCGCGCGGTTTGTCGGACCACGGTTTCTGCTTCGCGCGGTTTGTCGGACCACGGTTTCTGTTCGCGCGGTTTGCCGGACCACGGTTTCTGTTCGCGCGGTCTTGCCTGACCACGGTTTCTGCTCGCGCGGCTTGCCCGACCACGGTTTGCGTTCGGCGTGGCGGCGCGCCGGCTGGCTTGTCGGTCCGTCGGCCGCCGGCGTCGCCCCGCGGCGCGCGTGGCGTTCCGCTCGACGTTCCTGATTGCGCTGCTTCTTCTGATCGCGGAACTTCTGCCGCGGATCCTGTGCTGCCCGCCCGGCCGCCAGTCGCGGCCGCGCACATCATCGGTCCGGCGCGGCGCCGCGCCTTCGTCACGCGCGCGACGCGGCGCGCGGCGTCGGGCGATTCCCACAACTTGCCGCGCGCGAACCAGGCGCAGCAGCACGTCCTTGCTGGTGCGTTTCAGCTGCGTCAGCGTCGGCAGCAGTTCTTCTCGGTCGCGCGCGCGGAAAGCCGTCGGCTGGCCGTCGATCAGGATCGTCCAGTAGGCGAAGCGCGGAGGCATCGGCTCAATTCTATTGTGTTTAGACTGCGTTGCAGCTTCGAGCTCTCCACCACGGAGGGCACGGAGGACACAGAGGAAGTGGAAACGATTTCCTCCGCGTCCTCAGTGTTCTCCGTGGTGGAGAGGTTGATTCTGCGCTACGACTTCTCGAGCCGCTTCAGCTTTTCGACGAGCGTCGTGCGTTTCAGGTTGAGCAGCTTCGCGGCCTGTCCCTTGTTCCCGCCGGTGCGCTCGAGCGAGCGCTGAATCAGCTCGCGCTCGACATTGGCGATGTACTCGTCGAGATCGAGGCCTTCCTCGGGCAGCGCGACCGCCGACGACACGGCGATCTCCTGCGCCTGCTGAATGTCCGCCGGCAGATCGTCGAGGTCGATCTGCGTCCGCGCCGCGCTGAACGCGACCGCGCGTTCCACCGCATTCTCGAGCTGACGCACGTTGCCGGGCCAGGAGCACGCCATCAGCAGGCGCATCGCGTCCTGCGACACGCTCTGCGTTCGACCGGCCCTTTCTGTGCGGCCGCGCTGTCCTTCGCCAGCCGGTCGAGAAAATGCTGTACGAGCAGCGGGATGTCCTCTTTGCGGTCGCGCAGCGGCGGCAGCTGCACGGGGATGACGTTCAGCCGGTAGAACGAGGTCCTCGCGGAAGCTGCCTTCGGCGCACCATCCGGCCGAGATCGCTGTTGGTCGCCGCGATCACGCGCACGTCCACCTTGATCGTGTGCGAGTCACCGACCCGCTCGAACTCGCGCTCCTGCAGCACCCGCAGCAGCTTCATCTGCAGCGCCGCGCTCATCGTGCCGACTTCGTCGAGAAACAGCGTCCCCTTGTGCGCCTGCTCGAGACGGCCCTGCCGGTTGCCGACGGCGCCGGTGAACGCGCCGCGCACGTGACCGAAGATCTCGGCCTCGAGCAGCGTCTCGGGAATCGCGCTGCAGTTGAGCGCGACGAAGCGGTGCTGGCGGCGCGGACTATTGTGATGGATCGCGCGCGCAACGACTTCCTTACCGGTCCCGGTCTCGCCGGTGATCAGAATCGTGCTGCTCGTCGCCGCCACCGTTTCGAGCATCTGGAACAGCCGCGTCATCGGGACGGCTCTTGCCGATGATCCCGCTGAAGCGATAGCGATCCTCGAGCTGCGCCCGCAGGTAGGCGTTCTCCGACTTCAGCCGCCGCTGCTCGAGCGCCGCATCGAGCGCGATGCAGCAGCTCGTCGATCTGAAACGGTTTGCTGACGAAATCCCACGCGCCGCGCTTGATCGCTTCGACGGCGTCCTTCACCGGTGCCGAATCCGGTGACGACGATGGCGATGATGTTCGGGATAGCGCTCGACGGCGGCTTCGACGACCGCCGATCCGTCGATGCCGGGCAGACGGAGATCAGTGATGATGATGTCGAAGGCGAAGTCGGTCGAGCCGCGCGACCGCGACCTCGCCGGATTCAGCTTGCACCACCTGTGTACCCGCGGTCGGCGAGCTGCTCGGCGACGGCAAGACGAAGCGGCGCTTCGTCTTCCACGAGCAGGACATGTTTCGGTGGATCAGGCATTTACGGCCAAGTGCCAGTATTTTGACACAATCCAATCCCTAACGCCGTCATGACGCAGCTGAGTCGGATCCCGATTGCGGTGGCCTCACGGTCGTTCTCGAAGGATCGCCGCCTGCGCGACGAGCTCGCCGCGCGCTACGCCGTCATCCGCTGGAATTCGACCGATCGCGTCCTCGCCGGTCCGGAGCTGGTCGAGTTTCTGCGCGGTCACGAACTCGCGATCACCGGACTCGATCGACTGGACGCGCACGTCTTCAGCGCGGTGCCCGAGCTGCGCCTGGTCAGCAGTACGGCGTCGGCATCGACATGATCGATCTCGACGCGGCGCGCCGCCACGGCGTCAGCATTCGATGGACGCCGGGCGTGAATCGCCAGGCGGTCGCCGAACTGACGATCGCGTTCATGCTCGCGCTCAGCCGCCGCATCGTGCCGCTCGCCGTCGAGATGCGAGACGGCGGCTGGCGTCAACCCGGCGGCCGCCAGGTCTCGTCGGCCGTCGTCGGCATCGTCGGATGCGGTCACGTCGGACAGCAGGTCGCGCGGCTGTGCCGCGCGTTCAGTGCCGAGGTGATTGCCAACGACATTCGGTCCTACGACGAGTTCTACCGCGCGCACGCGGTGACGCCGGTCGATCTGCAGACACTCGCCGCGCGATCGGACTTCGTCACGCTGCACGTCCCGCTCGACGCGTCGACGCGCGATCTGATCGGCGCGCGCGAGCTCGCGTCGATGAAGCCGACGGCGTTCCTGATCAACGCCGCGCGCGGCGGCATCGTCGACGAGGCCGCACTGAAGAGCGCGTTGATCGACGGGCGACTCGCCGGCGCCGCGTTCGACGTGTTTGCGACCGAGCCGCCGATCGATCGCGATCTGCTGCGGCTGCAGAATTTTCTGGGGACACCGCACATCGGCGGCAGCACCGAAGAAGCGGTGCTCGCGATGGGACGCGCCGCGATCGCCGGCCTCGAGGCTTCGCCGGAGAGCATCGATTTGACCGCGGAAATTGTCTCGCCAAGGTTTTGACAGCGGTGACAAAAGTTGCACGGAAACAATTTCGTAACTTCACTAAACCTTCCTACCGTTGCTTCCGATAGACAACCTCGGAGGCAATTTCCCAGTGGAACGCAAAACAATCTCGATCATGAAGGCCTGTGAGCTGGTGGGCGTGAGTCGTCGGACAATCTACAACTGGCTCTCGAGCGGAAAGATCGAATACGTCCGCACCGCGGGCGGATCGGTCCGGATTTTCGTCGACACGCTGTGGCGCGATCCGAACAACGCCGCGAACCGTCCCGCAGTCGAAGAGCCGATGTGGCAGAACGACGGCCGGAACCAGGCCTGATGTCGCAGCGGTTGAGTGTCGAGGAGCTTGCAGGCGAGGAGACTGATGGACGAAACGCCCGACCTCCGTCTCCTCTTTCATCGCCTGAACAACCAGCTGGGGATCATCCTGGCGCACGCGGAGCTCCTCGAAGCGAAGGCGCCGGACGACGCCGAACCGCACGCGCGCGGCTCAGGTCGTCACGAGCGCCCTGCAGGCGATGAGCACCGTCAAAGAAATCCGCAAGATCGCCACCCCTACCATCGAGCCCCAGTAGAGCTACTCCCAAGATCGTAATTTCTACGTCAACGACTTGACGGCAGAAAGTTAGGATTCGTCAGAAAGTTGACGAAACTGCGGGTCTCCGCCTAAAAGCTCGACCAGGGTTCCGAAACAAAACACGCCACCAACCCGTTTACTGCAAGCTACTTACGGTCGAACTCTGCCAAACCGTGCCGTGGATTGGGACATGCTCGAGCGGGTTGGTATCGCCGTTGCGATAACGCGCATCCGTCGGAACCATCGAGCAGCGTTCCGGCGCTTACAGGAGATTTCTTAAGATGCGCGCCCAACCCGTCGCCGCCACCCAGAACCGCCGTATCGTCGCCAGCCTGCCCTTCGTGGAGGCGCTTGCGCGACGCATGGCCGCTCGATGCCGAACTCGATCGACATCGGCGATCTCGTCCAGGACGGCGTCCTCGGACTGATCGACGCCGCGCACCGCTTCGACGAGGAGCGCGGCATCAAGTTCGAGACGTTCGCCGAGCGGCGGGTGCGCGGCGCGATGATCGACGCGCTGCGCACGCGACGCGTGGCCGCGCGGCGTGCGCCGTCAGCGCGCGCGAGCTCGATGCGGCGCGCGAAGCGCTGCGCCGCGAGCTCGGGCACGAGCCGTCGATGGCCGATCTCGCCGCGCGCGTCGGCTCCGACGAGAAGCGTCTGAGCCGCACCATCGTCCGCATCAACACCATTGAATCGACGTCGCCGCTCGCGACCGGCGAGCACATGGACGAGAGCGTCGCTGCCGCCGGCGCTCGTCCCGTCCGAACCCGAGTCGCCTGACGCCGCCTACGAGAAGCTGCGAAACGCGCGACCGCGTGCGCGCCGCGATTCAGTCGCTGCCGTGGCGCGAGCAGCAAGGTGATCGGCCTCTACTACTACGGCGAAGTGACGATGAAGCAGATTGGCGCCGAGATCGGCGTCAACGAGTCGCGCGTCTCGCAGCTGCACGCGCGCGCGATTCGCCGCCTGCGCGACGCGCTCGGCGACATGAATCCGCAGAAGGTCGCGGAGATGCGCCGTCAGCTGATCGCGTTTGCGGCCAGAAAACCGACGATGGCGAAGGCCGCGTTGAAGCCGATGAACGCCGATCCGACGATGACGGCAGAGACGGTGGCGCCGCACGCAGGCTCGTCGTCCTTCCCACAGGCGTGTAGCGAAAAAGCCGTAGCCGCGAAGACCGCGTTGAAGATGCCGCGTCAGCGTCAGGCCGATGCGCTGCCGCGCGCTAACGTCGATCGAACCAAGCGCGCGCTCGAACACAATCGAGCGCGCCGCCCGTTGCAGACAGACGACACGAAGCGACATCAACGAGCGGGTGTCGCGCGCACGCGACTCAGGCGAGCACCTCGCGCACCGCGCGCAGCAGATCGCCGAGACGAAACGGCTTCGCCAGCCAACGGCAGCCGGTCTCGTTCGAGAAACTCCTCCGCGTCGGTGCCCGCGACATCGCCGGTCACGAAGATCACGCGCCTGGCCAGCCCGGGCGATGTCGCCGCGAGCATCCGGTAGAACGCCTTGCCGTCGACGCGAGGCATCTTCAAATCGCAGATCACGGCGTCGAAGCGCCTGCTCGCTGACGATCGCGAGCGCCTGTTCGCCGTCAGGTGCGTGAGCGGTCGTGTAGCCGCGCATCGCGCAGCGCATCGGCGACGGCGCCGGCGAGCGCGCATCTCGTCCTCGACGACGAGCATCGGCGGCATCGGCCACCGCCGCCGTCTGCGTGTCGTGGCGCGGCCGCGCCACCGGCGCCGGCGGCAGCAGCGTCGTGCTCCGTCACCGGCAGCTCGATGTAGAACGACGCGCCGCGGTCCGTGCGCGACTCGAGGCGGATGCGCCCGCCGTGCTCCTGCACGATCGCGTAGGCGACCGTCAGGCCGAGGCCGGTGCCCTGGCCGACCTCCTTCGTCGTGAAGAACGGATCGAAGATCTTCGGCTGCAGATCCTCCGGGATGCCCGGACCGTCGTCGTTGATCTCGAGGACGATCGACTCGCTGATCGGCGTCGTGCCACGTCCGCACGCACGAGCGAGCCGCGGCCGTTGGACGACAGCATCGCCTGCTCGGCGTTGATGATCAGATTGAGCAGCACCTGCTGGATCTGATGGCCGTCGGCGAACACCTGCGGCAGGCCGGCGGCCAGCGCGTCGATGACCGATGATGTTGGAGACGCGCTGCTCGTAGGCGCGCAGCGCCAGCGTCTCGCGCACGACCTGGTTCACGTCGACCATCGCGCGCGTCGTCTGGCGCTTGCGCGCGAAGGTCAGGAGGTTGCGGACGATGCGCGCGGCGCGCTCCGATTCGGAGAGGATGGTGTCGAGCCCGCGCCGCATCGGCTCGTCGAGCGCGGCGCGCTGCGATCAGCCGCTCGGCCCAGCTGAGAATCGTCGCGAGCGGGTTGTTCAACTCGTGCGCGACGCCGGAGATGGTCTGGCCGAGCGCCGCCATCTTCTCGGCCTGCAGCAGCTGGTGATAGATGTCGCGCGTCTCGTCGTCGAGTTTCTTCCGCTCGCTGACGTCGCGGATCGAGCGCCTCGATGCGCACCGTGCCGTCTGCGCTCGGATGATCGGCGCGCGCGGTCAATCTCGACCCAGACGGCGCTGCCGTCGGCGCGGCGGAGGCGCAGCAGGTAGTCGTTGACGGACGCCGTCGCTGGTCAGCCGCTCGAGCAGCGCGACGCGGGCCTGCGGATCGACGAAGCTGGTCGCAGGTCGAACGGGCACACCGTCGCGTCTCGGACGCTTCGCTGGCGTAGCCGAAGATCAGCTTGAGGTGCGGGTTGGCGGCGATGGTGGACGTCGAGTCGGGCCGATCGTGCCGATGTAGACGCCTTCGTGGACGGCCTCGAACAGGCGCGCGAAGGCCGCCGCTCTGCGCTCCACGGCGGCCGATTATATGGAGACGATCTGCGTGGCCTCGGGATTCGCCGGACTGGCGAACCCGAGTCACGCCACGTCCTCGAGTGGCTGTGCGGCTGCGGCGTCGGCGTAGTGGCCTGCCGCTGAATCCCGCGTCACTTCTTTTCGATCGGCGGCTCGGATGTCGCGGACGCTGGCGCCCGAGCGAGACATCTGCGCGCGCCTGCGTGGCGACGTCGATGCACACCGCGCAGTCGAGGCCGTGCGGCTCCCACTCGCGTGACGTCGCCGCTGCGTGTCGCGCCCGTGACGAAGCAGTCTTCGTTGCCGCGATGGCCGCCGCGCTCGCAGCCGCAGAAGCACGGCACGTAGCTCAGCACCTCGGGATGCTCGGCGGCGAAGACGTAGAGCGGCTCGGACGACCTCCATCGGCCGCGGCGGCGACTCCTGCGATCGGCAATCGGCGGCAGGATTTTCTGCGGATGCGGCTTGCGATAGATCCCAGGCGCTTCGAGCCGGCGTCTCGACTGCGCGGACTGCGCAGCGGCGGCTGGCACCGCTCGCGCTCTGATCACGCACCGCTTCACGTACGCCGAACGCGGCGACGGCAATCGCGACGGCGATGCGTGCAGCGACGCGGCAGCAGCGAGAACGAGCGCGGCTGTTCGGGCGGCGTTGGCGTCGTTGTTGCTGAACGTGTCTGGATCTTAGCGGATGATTTTCGTGCCCATGTGAAGTTCGTTTCATATTGCCGTGTCGGCGCTTTAGTGCTGCGCTGCGAATGCCGTATCCAATGAATTTCGTTCGATCGGCAGGACCGGTTTCTGCTCGCCGGCCTCGGTGATAGCTGTCATCGTCGTCTTCGCGGGGCCGATCCGCTATCTCCTGGATCTGGCGCGCGAGGTCGAGCGCTCGTCCGGCCTGGCGCTTGATGCCGGCGCTGCTCATCCTGATCTTCGTCTTCTTCATTCATCAGCAGGGAAAGCGCCAGGAAGCCAAGGCGCGATGCGCTCGCGGCCGAGGCGGACGCCGAGACGGCCCAGACGCGCGCGACCGAATTGGAACGCCTGGTTCATTTCGGCGCAGGCGCTCGGACGAGTCGCTGGATCTCGAATCGATCCGCGTGACGCCGCGGCGCAGCATCTGCCGAAGCTCGCTGGGTCCGACGAGCCGTGGGTGCTGCTGCGCGCGGCGGACGCTGGCAGGCGCTCGCAGGCACGGCGCGCGACGGCCGCCACGAGGTCGAGCGGCGCGCGCGAGCAGATCGCGAACCGTGCGCTGCAGGCGAGACGGCGGCGTGCGGATGACGCCGGTGTCGGCCGATGGGCAATTGTGCTTTCCGTTGACCGCCGGCGGCCAGACGCTCGGCGTCCTCGGCATTCCCGAACGCGCGGGGCCGTTCACGGCGGGGCGCCAGCGCGTGTTCGCGGCAGCGGCGACCTTGCTGGCGATTGCCATCCGCAACGCGCAGCTGTTCGAGGAGCTGCGCGAGAACAGCCTGCGCGACGGTCTGACCGGCTGCGTCAACCGGCACGCACGCGATCGAGGTGATCGCCACCGAACTGCGGCGCGCGCGCCGATCGCAGACGCCGGTCTCGGTCATCATGTTCGACATCGATCACTTCAAGGAGATCAACGATCAGTTCGGCCACTTGTGCGGCGACGCGGTGCTGGCAGGCCGTCGGCGCGCGGATGCGCGCCGTGCTGCGCGGCGGCGACGTGAAGTGCCGCTACGGTGGCGACGAGTTCCTGCATGCTCCTGCCCGAGACGCCGCTCGAAGGCGCCAAGCGTGTCGCCGAGACGCTGCGCCGCGAGTTCGCGGACATGCCGATCGGTTGGAAGAGACGAGAGGCGTCACCATCACGACGAGCTGGAGTCACCAGCTCGCTGCCGAGCCAGAGATGGAAACCGACGCGATCATCGGCCGCGCCGACGCGGCGCTCTATCGCGCCAAGGATGTCGGCCGCAACTGCGTCCGCGTCGCCGACGAACCGACACGTCGCCACGCGTTAAGCTCGGGACTCGGGACTCGGGACTCGGGATCTCACTAGATTCGGGCGTTGATCGACGATTAGCAGTCCGATCAGCGTTTGGCATGCTTGGGTCTGCCGTCGTGGCCCTAAGCTTCCAAGGATGCCGTCGAGCGAGTCCCGGCTCGGTCATCCCACGACGCTGCCGTTGAAAAAGCTCCAACGAATCCCAGATCCCAAACCCCGATCCACTCTCGCCGCAAGGCATACTTTTGCGTGGCTCTTCGTCTGCCTCGTCTGGGGCACGACGTACCTCGGCATCCGCATCGCGCTCGAAACGATTCCGCCGCTGTTGATGGGCGGCGATCCGCTGGATCTCGTGTCGCGGCATCGTGCTGATTGCGATCCTGCTTGCGCTGCGCGGCGAGACGTCTGCCAGCGCATGCGCGTAGTGGCCGGCGCTCATGCCTGCTCGGCATCTGCTGCTGCTCGGCTTCGGCAACGGCGGCGTGTCGTCTGGGCGGAGCAGACCGGTGCCGAGCGGTCTGACCGCCGTGCTCGTCGCGACGTCGCCGTTCTGGATGGTCGGCATCGACGCGCTGACGCCGCACGGCGGAAGCGGCTGACGCTGCGGCGCGTCGCCGGGCTGGCGATCGGCTTCTCCGGCATCATCATGCTGGTCTGGCCGGAAATCCGCCTCGACAACGGCCGCGCCTTCGTGGTCGGCGTGATCGCCGCCGCAGATTGCCTGCCTCGGGTGGGCGCTCGGATCGATCATACGCGCGGCAGCGCGGTCACACCGATGCGCGCGACGAGAGCGTCGCTCGTCACGGCCGCGTACGAGATGTTGTTCGGAGGGACTGTTTCTGTTTCGTCGCCGATCGGCGCGCGGCGGAGACTCGGCTGGCTGGCCTTCAACGCCGCGCACCGCGGCTGCGCTCATGCTGTACCTGATCGTCTTCGGCGCGATCGCCGGGTTTACCGCCGTACGCTACGCGCTGAAGCACCTGCCGGTGGCGACCGTCTCGCTCTACGCGTGCGTCAATCCGGTGATTGCGGTGGTGCTGGGCACGTTGATTCTGGAGGAGCCGTTCAGCGCCCGCCTCGCGGTGGCGGCGGCGATCGTCGTCTTGGTGGGATGGCGTTGGTGAGGAATCGCGGAGTGAGGCTGAGCAGTTGACGTTGTTGATTGCCCGATCGACCGCGGATTGGAATGCCCAACCAGCAGCCGACTCAGCAATCAACAATCGTTCAACGACCGAGCGTCAGACGACCCGTCTGCCGCTGATCAATCGCACGAGGAACAGCACGATAGCGACGACCAGCAGCACGTAGATGAAATTGCCGCAGCGTGTAGCCACTCACCACTCCGAGCAGCCACAGCACGATCAGAATGATCGCGATGGTTTCCAACATGTCAGTCCCTCCAGTTCTCACGAATCACAATCCACTTCGCCGCGCTGCGGAAAGTGCAACCTGGTGTGCCGTACGTCCTCCGACGCGGTCTTCGGATCGCTGCGATCGTGTGTTTTCTGCTGTTTACTGCCGATCTCGGCTGTGCGCACAGGCCAGCTCATCCGGCGGACCCTGCAGTCGGCTCACCGCCGGATGGACATGCCGCGGTCGACACTGTGAAGTTCCTTGCCGGTGGGGCGCTCGGCCTGGTCCATTCACGAGAGCGGTCACCTGATCTTCGACGCGATCTTCGACGGCGGAGCCCGACGATCATCGGCGTGAACTTCGGGCCGTTTCCGTTCTTCGCCATCACCCATCGCGGCGACCTGTCGCCGCGCCGCGAGAATTCACGATCTCGTCCGCCGGCTTCTGGATGCAGGAACCTGCTCGAGCGAATGGCTGCTGACCAAACAGTCCGCGGCTGCGCGACGCGCATGCGCCGGTCGTCAAGGGCCTGCTCGCGTTCAACGTGCTCAACTCGATCGGCTACGCGTTCGTGGCGTTCGCGCGCGCCGGGCCCCGTTCAGAGCGCGACACGCGCGGCATGGCGCAGTCGATCGGCGTCGACGAGCGCGTCGATCGGCGGCGTTGGTGCTCGCGCCGGCGGTGCTCGACGCCATCCGCTATTTCAAACCCGGAGCGCGCGATGGGCGATCGTGGGCGTCGAGGGCGGCGAAGGTGGGATCGGTGCCGTGCTCAAACGTCGCTGATCAACACGGGCAGCCTTAGGTCTCACCTGCATCTGCGGCGGTCCGAGCGCGAACGTCATCGTGCCTTCGATGACCGGCTTGGCCGTTCGACGCGCGCCACGCCCTTCAGGCGTCCCATCCGGCTGCGGAGGCGCAGCACGGTGGCCTCGATCTCGACGACGTCGCCGGGATGAACCGGCCGGCGGTAGCGGACCCGCTCGATGCCGGCGAAGAAGGTCAGCCGCTGCCGGTTCTCCGGCTTCGCGAGGATCATGATCGCGCCGACCTGCGCCACCGCCTCGGTGAGGATCGTCGGCGGCAGCGCCGGCGAGCCGTCGGCCGACGTGCGACAGATACCGCTCGTTGTGCGAGACGTTCTTGATCCCGACGATGCGCTTGTCGACTTCGAGCTCCGATGATCCGATCCACGAGCAGGAACGGATAGCGGTGCGAGCAGGATCCGCTCGATCGCGGCGTTGTCGAGCGGCAGCGTCAGGTCCATGACGGGCACATCAGATTATACTGCCTGGCGTCAGCTCCGCTTGACGCAGAACGGACGAGCCGCGCCGACGCCCGTGCGCCGATCGCTCCGAACATCCGAGAGCTAGTTGATCGACGCTCTTCGAGCTCGGCCGCGAGGTCGCGTCGGTGCTCGATCTCGACGAGCTGCTGCAGAAGATCCCGCAGCTGATCGCGCGGCATCACGAAGTTTCAGGCGTTCGCCGTGTACCTGCTCGATCCGAACGGCAACGAGCTGTCGATCGCCTACTCCGTCGGCTATCCGGACGACGTCGCGCGCACGCTGCGCGCTGCAAGTCGGCCAAGGCCTGGTCGGCGCGGCGGTCGCCGAGGGCCAGCCGATTCTCGTCAACGACGTCCACACCGATCCGCGCTACGTCGAAGCGGTGCCCGGCTCCGAACGCCGAGCTCGTCGTGCCGCTGCGCCGCAAGGGCCGCGTCATCGGCGCGCTCAACCTGCTCGAGCGACACCACCGGCCAGTTCACCGACAGTCGACGAGACGCTGCTCCGCCAGTTCGGCGCGCACGTCGCCGTCGCGATCGAGAACGCGCGGCTGTTCGAGCACGAGCGCGAATGCCACCAGCACGCTCGAGACCGCTCTCCGAGATCGCGCGCGAGTTCGGCGCGATTCTGAATCTCGACGAGCTGCTCACGCGCATCGCGAACCTCACCCGGCGCGTGATCGACTACCGCACGTTCGGCATCCTGCTCGTCAACGAGCGAGACCGGCGAGCTCGAGATGAAGGTCGCCGTGCGCTACGGCGACAAGGTCACCGTGCCGCGCGTCAAGCTCGGCGACGGCCTCGTCGGCTACGCGGCGCTGCACAAGGAGGCGGTGCTACGTGCCCGACGTGTCGCAGCGATCCGCGCTACATCAAGGTCGTCGACGATGCGCAGGTCGGAGCTGGTGATTCCGCTGCTGCTGCAGGATCGCTGCATCGGCGTGTTCGATCTCGAGAGCCCGGAGCTCGACGCGTTCACGAAGAGCCACGTCGAAATCCTGACGCTGCTCGCCAGCCAGGCGGCGGTCGCGATCGAGAACGCGCGCCTCTACGAGACGCATCCGCGCCAACGAGATGCGGCTCGAGAAGGAGATCCGCTTCGCGCAGCGCGTCCAGGCGGCGCTGCTGCCGACGGAGCTGCCGAAGCGCATGAAGGGCGTCGACGTCGCCGCGCGCTTCGCGCCGGCGCGCGAGCTCGGCGGCGACTCTCTACGACTTCCTCGCGCCCGAGCCGAACAGCCTGGTCGTCGCGGTCGGCGACGTGTCGGGCAAGGGCGTGCCCGCCGCGCTCTACAGCGCGTTCGCCGGCGAGCTGATTCGATCGCGCACGTTCCGCCGCCGCTACGCGCCCGAGCGGTTCAGCCCGGCCGGCGTGCTCGCGTCGACGAACACGATCCTCTACGAGCGCCAGCTCGAGGAGTACTACTGCACGCTGTGCTACGCGATGTTCGACTTCAAGCGCCGCACCGTGACGCTGGCCAACTCCGGCCTGCCGTATCCGATCGCTGCAGCGGCGACAGCATCGCAGATCGAGCTGCCGGGCGTGCCGCTCGGCTCGTTGCCGGATCGACCTACGACGAGGTGTCGTTCGACCTCGCCGCCGGCGACGCTATTCGTGTTCTGCCGGACGGCGTTTCGAGCCAACGACGCGCTCGGGCGCGAGTTCGGCGCCGAGCGGCTGCTGGATCGGTGACCGACATGGCGCACAGAAGCCGCGGGCGAAGTCGTGGATGCGATCTTGCCGCGGTTCAGGAATTTCGCGGCGACACGCCGCCAAACGACGACATGACGGCGGTCGAGCAATGCCGAACTCCTGGAACGAAGTACC
>ERZ1370068.7331-contig-6255_pt1 | contig 20419 bp, 27 predicted proteins | sample MGYA00561227_ERZ1370068 | MGnify/ENA primary metagenome ERZ1370068 (study PRJEB38410, sample SAMEA6850437) | metagenome | study: Metagenomic assessment of the ecological functions of the soil: analysis of the soil microbiota associated with the... | reverse complement strand
AGTTACGCATTGCCAGATTGTCCTAGCCTTTGCCGCCGCGCGCTTTCGCCACCACCTTCTTGCGCGCCGCGGCCGCAGCGGCTCCGGCATCGCTGTGCGATCGACCGACAGCATCTGGAGATCCTTGTCGGTGAGGCGCTGCATCAGGTTCATCGCAATCGCCGATCGGCGTCTTCGAATTCTTCGTGAGGGCGAGGACAGATCTGATAGTTCTTCATCCAGCGCGCGGTTGCTGGCGATGATCCGCAGCACGTCCTCGGACACGCTGCCCATCCGCGAGAAGCCGGCAACCTCCGGCTCCGACAGCTTCGGGCTGCTCATCACGGCGGCCGCAATCATCTTGTTCGAATCGCGGACCAGGATCGCCCGCATCTCCCGCGATCCCCGCACGGCGGCCTTCAGCCTGTCCGTGAAGGACATCGTCTGCAGCTTCTGCATCGCCGTCTGCCGATCCTCGTCCTCTCCGCCTGCCAGGAGCGGGTCGTTCCGCCGGCGGCGATCGAGCGGCTCGTCGGCGTCGAGCTGGATCTCGGGCATCTCGTCGGGGAAAGATGCCGCGATCGGCGAAGAACTCGCGCAGGTCGATCGGCACGTCGGAGCGGCGCGAGGAACGCCTGGAGCGCCTCCACCGGAATCTTGTTCAGCGTCTCTTCGGCGGTGGTGCGGATTTCCCGGTCGGGATCTTCGAGAGCAGCACCAGGATCGCGAGCTGCTCGTAGCGCGCGGCGCCAGCGTGCCCTGCGCGGCCTCGCAGCTTGCACGTCGCGCTCGACCTCGCCGCGTTTGAAGAAATCCAGGAGCGGAGTGGGACCGATCACCGGGACTGCACGTAGCCTTTGAAATTCGTCAGGTTGAGCCGCGTCGGTGACGACCTCGCCGGTCTTCCCGAGCGACTTGGCTTCGGCGCCGTTCAGCGTCAGCGATGACGGCCGACGCATCGCCGGCCGTGAGCACCATCTCACGCCGGACTTCGATCTTACGGAGATCGCCGGGCTCCAGCAACCGTTCGATCGCGATGTGGCCGTCGACCATCGCCGACACCCAGCACGGCCGCTTGACGGACAACGACCGACGGTGAAGCTTTCGTCGGCGCGCCGGCGCGTCGCAACCGCCGGCGCAGCGATCGCCGGAACCGCAGCCGCTGTGCTGTCGACGGAGCCTCGGGGCTGCGCGGATGCGGGACGACGGATGGCAGCTCGCGGCGCGGGCGGTCGGCGTCCACTGCCGGTCACGGCGGCCGGCGACGACGCCGCGCTTCCGCCGTGCTGAAGTACACCACGGCGCCCGCCAACGGCACGCAGATGACGACGCAGCCCGAGGAACGTCGCGGCGACGATCCGTCGATCGCTCTCGAAGGTTTCGTTGTCGAACACCTGATCGGACGGTCGGATGTCCGGCGGTGCACCGTGTCCTGCGGGAACTGCGCCGATGAAATCCTGAATCGTCGCTTCCGGATCGAGGCCCGACTTCGCCGGCGTAGGACGATCGCACGAAGGCGCGGCTGAAGATGCCGCCCGGCAGGCGCGAGATGTCGTTGCGCTCGAGCGCCTCCGAGCGCGGCGATCGAAATCTTCGTGGCGGTGGCGATCTGCCTGCAACGAAACGCCGCGCCGCTCGCGCGGCGGCGCGAAGCTTGGCGCCGAAGTCGCCGGAGGACGGACGTTCTGCAGACATGGTCGGACAAGCTCGACTATGTTAGGAAGCCGGTTTCAGCCTGTCAATGAATAGACCGATGCCCGCGACCCCGGCGGCGCCCGCCGCCAGCCACGTCGGCAACCCGATCGGCGGTCACGCCGCCGATGGCGAGCACCGGAACGCGTCGCGGCGGCGACGATCGGCTTGCAGCCCTTCGACGCCAAGCACGGCGCTCCGTCACCTTTCGACGTGGACGGGAACACAGTGCCAGCGATCAGGTAGTCGGCGCCCGGCGCCCGCCTTCGCTTCGGCGGCGCTGTGAACGGACCGGCCGACGAGAAAGCGGGGCGGCGCGAGCGGCGCGCCGCCGTCGATGGCGGATCGAATCGCCCCGCAGGTGGCACGCCGTCGGCGCCGCACGCCATCGCCACGTCCAGCCGATCGTTGACGACGACGCGCGTCGACGTGCCGCGCGGTGATCGCGACGATGTCGGCGACGAGCGCCGCGAGGCACGCCGCCTCGAGATCGCGCTCGCGCACCTGAATCAGCTCCACGCCGTCGTCTACGGCTCGGCGCAGCCTGGTCCAGCAGACGACCGGCGCGCTCGACCGCGAACGACGCTGCCGGGACAGAGCCGCCGCCGGTCGGTGACGAGGCACCGCGTCACGTGCGGCCGCTCCCGTCGTGGATCGTGATGTCGGCCCGGTCGCATCCTTCGACAAGCTCAGGGCGCCTCGAGATTCGAGGTCGCGCGGCGAACACCATCAGAAGATCGGCGAAGCCGGCGAACAGGTTCACGACGCCGAGGCCGGTCACGGCGCCGCGGACGTAGTTGTTCGTCAGGATCGATTGCAGCGGCGGCCACACCGACGCGAAGTAGTTGCGCTCCCAGAACGCCCGACCACGGCAGCACGAATCAGAAGCAGGCCGACTTCCAGGAAGAACGCGACGTAGACGAGCCGGCGGATCAGGATGCTACCCTCACGCCTGAACCTTGGCGAGTCGATCGATGCGTTCGGCGATGTCTTCGTAGTCGCCCGCCTCCGCCTGCAGTTCGAGGCACACGGCGAGCGCGCGCGCGCACCTCCCCGACTTTCTCGAGCGTGTCGGCCAGCTCGAAGAGCAGTCGGTGTGGCGTCGTCGGCGTTGGGCGCCGACGCCTGCGCGGCCTGTTCGAGCCATTCCAGAGACTCGGGCAGCATGTCGCGCTCTCGATAGAGGCGACCGATCAGCCATGTGGACGCGAAGCCGCAGTTTCGGCGCGCGCGAGGCTTTCTCCAGCGACTTGATGCAGCCGTCGATGTCGCCGGCGTCGCGCAGCGCCAGGCCCCGCTTGTATTCCTTCTCCAACTCGTCCATCGAGCGGTGTCGTGGCCTGCGTCGCGCATTTTTCCGAAGACGCCGTCGAGGTCGCCCGGCATCCGCGCCGCTCGGCGGCGAGCGGCACGCGCCGTCGGCTTGATGTCGTCGAGCACGACGCTGAGATCCACTTCGGCGTCCTCCGACTCGCGACGGGCGCCGGCGGCGGCGGCTCGTCGAAGTCTCCCAGGATGCTGTCGAGATCGATCGCGTTCGCGCTCAATTGCGAAATGCGTGCCCGTCTCCTCGCGCGTGCGTTTGCGGGCGGCTTCGGCTTTCTGGCCGGATCGTCGGCCTCGGCTGGCGGCCGCCACCAGGTCCGCCAGATTCCTCTTCTGAAGGCGGCGCCGGCTCCGGCTCGGGCGGCGTCTGCCTCGATCGGTTCGCTCGAACAGGTCGGTGCTCGTGAACGGCGACTCGCCGCTCAAGCGCTGCCGCGATCAGCGCGTCCGGATCCGGCTCGCCGAGCAGCACGAGCGCGCGGCGGAAGCGCTCGATGTTCGACTTGTCCCACGGCTCGCGCGCCACGAGATCCTCGGCGATGAACCGCGCTTCGGTCGCGGCGCCGGCCGCGATGTAGGCGTCCGCCAGCTGCGCCTGCGCGCTGTACATCGTCGCCTCGAGCCCGCCGTCGACGCAGATCTCGACCGAGCCGCATCAGCGCCGGCATGTGATTCGGCACGCGCGTGACGAACTCCTGCAGCGCGGCGCGGCGCCCGGCCAGTCGACCTGCGCGACGGCCGCGTCGGCGGCGAGCTCGACGACGCTGAAGCCGGCGTCAGGCTGCTGCTCGGCGACGCTCCAGCCGAGTACCGCGATCTGCTCGCGGCGCGCGGGTCCTCCTCGAGCAGCCGGCGCGACGATCGCCAGGCCTTCTTCGACCTTGCTCGCCGCGCAGCTGCATGTCCGCGACGGTCAGCAGCAGTTCCGGGATCGCTGCCGGCCGACTTCCGAGCGTGAGGTATTCGCCGGCGGTCGCGCAGATCGCCGCGCGCGATGAACGCGCGCCAGCTCGCGCCGCCAGCTCGGTGTCGAGCGGATTGAGGACGGCCGCCTGGCGCAGCGTCTCGAGCGCTTCGTCGGGCTTGTCCTGCGCCTCGAAGGCCGCCGGCGACCATCCGGAACTGCTCGACGCGTCGTCGCGCACTCGCGCGCCCGCGCGAGATCGCCGGCGGCGAAGTGGACGTCGAGCAGCTTCTCGCGGACCTCCTCGTCGTCCGGGTTCAGCTTCGCCGCTTCGCGCGAGCACCTCGACCGCCTCGGCCGGCCGGCCTTTGTCGGCCAGCTCGCCGGCGATCTCCTTCAGGTCGCTGCAGCGCGCCGCCGCCTTGTCGCCCATCTCGATGCGGCGCGCCGACCGCCGTCATGCGGCCTGCGTAGTCCTCCGGGTCGAGCGATGCCGAGCCGGATCTTCGCCTGGAGCGCGCCGCGCGTGTCGCCCTTGGCGCTGCCGCAGCTCGATCAGCGTGTTGAGGTGGGCGCGCGCGTCGGCGTAGAGGCCCTGGCTGCCGAGGATGTCGGAGACCTGCAGCAGGCGTCTGCTCGTGGTCGGGCTTGAGCTTGAGGATCTTCTTGTAGACGGCGCCGGCCTTCGCGACGCGCGCCTTCGTCGTTGAGGTTGTCGGCGATCTCGATGAACTGATCGATCGCCTTGTCGATCTGCCCGGCGCGCGCGTAGAGGTCGCCGAGCGTGTTCTTGGCGTTCCAGTCGCCGCGGCGTGTCCTCGACCATGCGCAGGTATTCCGCGATGCCGGCGTCGAGCTTGCCCTGCCGGATCAGCTTCTCGGCGTTGCGCAGCGTTAGCAGCGCGATCAATGCGGCGCACGTAGGCGAAATCTAGTCAATCGTATCAAACAGCGTCGGAGGGCGGAACGACCGGCGGTGCACGTCTGAGTAGCCGAACCGTGCAACGGCGTCGAGGTGATCGGCGGTCGCGTAGCCCTTGTGGCGATCGAACCCGTAGCGCGGGTCGCGGCCGTGCAGCTCGAGCATCTGCGCGGTCGCGCGTCACCTTGGCGACGATCGACGCCGCGGCAATCGCCGAGCAGCGGCGGTCGCCGTGCACGCACGCCGCGCTGCGCCATCGGCAGCTCGGGCACGCGGAACGCGTCGACGAGGACGATGTCGGGCAGCGGCGCCAGCGCGAGCACGCGCGCGCTGCATCGCCCGCAGCGACGCCTGGTGGATGTTGATGCGATCGATCTCGGCGGGATCGGCCGCGGCGACCGCCCAGGCGATCGGCGTGCGTCAGCGATGCGGTCGTAGAGGCGCTCGCGCTCGACGGCCGGCACGGTCTTCGAATCGCAGACGCCGGGGATGTGCCGCGTCGGGATGCAGGACGACGGCGGCCGCGACGACCGGGCCGGCCAGGCAGCCGCGCCCCACTTCGTCGACGCCGGCCACGTGCACGAACCCGACGCGGCGCAGCGCGTTCTCCAGCGTGCGCATCGCGGGAACGCGGTCACCATCGGGCGGTAGGGCAGGAGCGTCCTGCCTACTTGACCCGTCCGTCCTTCATGCGCGCCGCCTTGCCCTTCAGATCGCGCAGGTAGTACAGCTTCGCGCGGCGGACCTTGGCCGAGCGCGTCACCTCGACCTTCTGGATCGTCGGCGAGTGCAGCGGGAAGATGCGCTCGACGCCCTGGCCGAACGACACCTTGCGCACCGTGAACGACGCGCGCGTGCCGCCGCGGTGCATGCCGATCACGACGCCTTCGAAGATCTGGATGCGCTCCTTGTCGCCCTCGCGCACCTTCACGTGCACCTTGACGGTGTCGCCCGCCTTCATCGCCGGCCGCTCGGCCAGCTGTCGCCTTTTCCACCAGCTCAATCGCGCCCATGTCCCGCTCCTTTAAGCTCCCGCAGCATCTGTCGTTCTTCGTCGTCCAAACTCGCGCATCGTCCGATGAGATCCGGGCGCCGCTCGAGCGTCCGGCTCAGCGCCTCCCGCTTCCGCCAGCGCCGAATCTCCGCGTGGTTGCCCGACAACAGCACGTCGGGCACGCTGAAGCGTCGCCGATCTCCGCCGGCCGCGTGAACTGCGGAAAATCGAGCAGCCCGCGGCTGAACGAATCCTCCACCGACCGACTGCTCGTCGCCGACCACGCCCGGCACGAACCGCGCGATCGGCGTCGAGGATGACCAGCGCCGGCAGTTCGCCGCCGGTCAGCACGTAGTCGCCGATCGACAATTCCTCGGTCACCCGCTCGCGCACGCGATCGTCGAACCCTTCGTAGCGCCCGCACAGCAGCACGACGTGCGCGAGCCGGCTCAGCCGCTCGCGCCTCGGCCTGCGTGAACGCGCCGCCCTGCGGCGACGTCATGATCACCGTCAGCGGCGTCCCGCGCTCGGCCTCGATCGCGTCGAGCGCCCGGAAGATCGGGTCCGGCTTCAGCACCATCCCCGGTCCGCCGCCGTACGGCACATCGTCCACGACGCGATGCCGGTCGGTCGTGAAATCGCGCAGGTCGCGGACCTTCACATCCAGCGTCCCGCGCTCGATCGCGCGGCCGAGGATGCCCGCCGCCAGCGGCTGCTCGATCATCGCCGGAAAGATCGTGACGATGTCGAAAGTCATCCTAGCCGGACTTCGCCGTTCGCTTCGTATCAACCCTTCCGGGCGGATCGATCAGGATCCGCTTCGCCGCCGGATCGATCACCGTGCAAATCGCCGCCACCAGCGGAATCAGCACCTCGCCGCCGTCGCCCTCGACGACCAGCCGGCTGCCGGTCATCGACCCTTCGACGTCGGTGACCGCGCCGACCATCCGGCGCATCACGCGTTTCGACCCGGCACCCGATCAGATCGTGCCGGTAGAACGTGTCCGGCGGCAGCGCCGCCAGCCGATCGACCGGCACCCGCAGCTCGCGTCCCGCCAGCGCCGCCGCGTCGTTCACCGTCCCGACGCCTTCGATCCCGATGACCGGCCGCTCCCGGTGAAACCGCGCCGTCGTCAGCCTTCAGCGGCTCGACCAGCCCGCCGCGCTCGATGAACAGCTCGGCGCCCGATTGAAACCGATCTTCCGGAAAATCGGTGTCCGGGTTGACGATCACCTGGCCCCGAATGCCGTGGGGCCGGGCGATCCGCCCGACGAGCGCCATCTCTTCCCACTTCACGGCTTCAGTCTTGCGTAAAGCTCAGACTTCGTAGGCTCATTAGCTCGAACTTTCAAGCGCGTTTCCCGTATCTCGAGCGTCACTTGCTTGCTCTCCACGCTCGCCGGCGGTGGCAGCCAGCGTCCGCAGCGCGGCCGCGGTCCGCCCCTGGCGCCCGATCATCTTGCGGAATGTCCTGCGGCGACACGTAGACCTCGATGAGCGTCACCTGCTTGTGCTGCGACTCGGTCACGCGCACCGACTCGGGCGATCGGCCAGCGCCTTCGCCAGCACTTCGACGACGGCACGGACGCCGGTCGCTGCCGGGTTACCGGGCTCGGCGCTCACTTGCCCTCGGTGACCGCCGCCTGCACTGCGGCCGCCGTCGGCGCTGCCGCGGGCACGGGCGTGAGGTGGTTCTTGATGAGCGTGCGCACCGTATCGGACGGCTGGCGCGCCCTGTTTCAACCAGAAGTCGACGCGCTCCTGGCTGACCTGGACGAGCGCCGGCTTGGTGCGCGGATTGTAGTGCCCGAGAATCTCGACGAACGAGCTGTCGCGCGCCGCGCGGGAATCGGTGACGACGACGCGGAAGAAGGGGCGTTTCTTGGACCCGGCGCGGCGCAGACGGATAACGACCATCGAACTCTCCTCGAGTAGCGTCCGGGGCTCGCGCCCGGATGCTGGTTACGCTTCGCCGCGCCTGGCTCACGCCGTCGCGCTACGAACACCGCAGCGTTATCTGCGGTCGCGCAAGCATCTGCATGGCCTGACGGCGCGCTTTCTTGCCGCCGCCGGCCAGCCCGGCCATTCCGCCGAGCGACTTCAACATCTTCTGCATCTGCACGAACTGCTTCAGCAGACGATTCACATCTTCGACCGACGTTCCACTGCCCTTCGCGATGCGCTTCCGGCGGCTGCCGTTGATGATGTGCTGCTTGCGCCGCTCTTCGGGCGTCATCGAGTTGATGATCGCCTCGACGCGCGCAATCTGCTTCTCGTCGGGCTTGTTCTCCGCCAGCGCCTTGAGGTTGCCCATCCCGGGCAGCATCCCCATGATCTGCTCGAGCGGCCCCATCTGCTTGATGGTCTTGAGCTGATCGCGAAAATCCTCGAGCGTGAACTCGTTCGGCGCGGATCTTCTCTTCGAGCTTCTGCGCGTCCTCGACGTCGATCGCCGCCTCGGCGCGTCTCGATGAGCGACAGCACGTCGCCCATCCCCAGCACGCGCGACACCACGCGCTCGGGGTGGAACGGCTCCAGATCTTCCAGCCGCTCGCCGCTGCCCGCAAACGCGATCGGCACGCCGACCACCGACACGACCGACAGCGCCGCGCCGCCGCGCGCGTCGCCGTCGAGCTTGGTCAGCACGACGCCGGTGACGCCGACCCGGGCGTTGAACTCGCCCGCGCTCTTGATGCGCGTCCTGCCCGGTCATCGCATCGGCGACAAACAGCAGGTCCGACGGGTCGGTCACGCTCTTGATCGCGACCAGCTCGCTCATCAGCTCGTCGTCGATGTGCAGGCGGCCCGCCGTGTCGACGATGACGCGCATCGAAGCCGAGCGTGGTGGCTTCGGCCACCGCGCCCTTCGCGCGCGCCACCGGGTCCATCTGACGCCGGCCGGATCGTGCACCCGAACACCCGGCCTTCTCGGCGACGACGTTCAACTGCTGGATGGCGGCCGGACGCTTCACGTCCGTCGACACGAGCAGCGGATGGTTGCCCTGCTTGGTCAGCCAGACCGCCAGCTTGCCCGACGTCGTCGTCTTGCCCGCGCCCTGCAGCCCCAGCATCAGGATGACCCGCGGGCGCTTGCTCGTCGGCTGGAGGCCGCCTTCGGCCGTCGCCGAAGAGCGCGACCATCTCGTCGCGGACGATCTTGACGACCTCGCTGCGACGGCGCCGAGCCTGCGCAGCACGTCCCGGCCGTGACCGCGTCCATCGCCCGGTCGCGGACCCGGTCGATGAAGGCCTTGACGACCTTGAAGTTGACGTCCGCTTCGAGCAGCGCGAGACGAATCTCGCGGAGCGCCGCCTCGATGTTCTCCGGCGTGAGCTTCGATTCCGCCGCGAAGCGTCTTGAAAACGTCCTGGAGGCGTGTGCTGAGGGACTCGAACATGGAACCGCTAACCTGCTCTACGGCAAACCCTTATCGTAGCGGACGGGCTGCAGGCTGTCAACGCCGGCGGGCGGGATTACTTGGCGCCGATCTCGAGGCGGAGGGCGCGCAGGCGCCCGATCGCGTTCTTGAGCGAGACGGTGGCCGCATGGGCGGCCCCGACCTCGGTTTCCATTTCACCGTAGGCCTGCTCGAGCACGCCGAGCGTCGTCTCCACCTCGGCCGTGGTGACGTTCAGCGACTGCCCGGCCAGATGCTCGACCAGATCCATGCAGGCCCGCAGGAGCCCTTCGGCCTTGGGGTTGGGGGCCGCGCCGCGCTGGAGTCGCGCGCATGCCGGCCATCAGCGAATCGCGGCAGGCGTTCAGTTGACCTTTAACACTCATGAGAATCGTCTGCAGAACAATCGACGTCGACGCGGACGCGACGGATGACCGCCCAGTGACAAACCGTGATCGTAGTGGCCGCGTGACAGGGTGTCAACGGGGCGATTGCGTACCGGCGGAGGTTCCCTCGATGAAACGCGCCGCCAGCGCCGGCGTCGGCACCATGCAGACCGCCTGCCTGCCGAACCACCGGTAGCGGCGCCGTGCGACGACGCTGTAGATCCAGTCGCGCAGCGGACGGGGCACGGCCACGAACGCGTGCGCCAGCGGCCAGGGAAGCGCAGCCGCCGCGCAATCCGCAGCGCCGCCGCCGACCGGGTCCAGAGCGCGGCCGTCTTCGACGAGGACGATGCCGTCCGGCCACAGGCCGCCGGAATCGATCGCATCGAGGAGGCGCCGGGCAGCCGGCGACTGCAGGGCCCCGAACTGGAATCGCCCGGCCGGATCGCGGGCGATGACGAAGCGGACGAAGGCGTTGCAGAGGTTGCAGACGCCGTCGAAGAGGATCACCAACTCACCAACTCACCAACTAAACCGAGGACAACTTGTGTCCCATCTTCTCTTTCTTCGTCCGCAGATACCGGCGGGTCGAGTCTGACGCCGGGATCTCGAGCGGGAGCCATTCGCTGATCGACAGCCCGTAGCCTTCGACGCCGACCAGCTTGCGCGGGTTGTTGCTGAGCAGCCGCATCGATGCGGACGCCGAGCTCGCGGCAGAATCTGGACGCCCATGCCGTAGTCGCGTTGATCGGCCTTGAAGCCGAGGCGCTCGTTGGCCTCGACCGTGTCGAACCCTTCGTCCTGCAGCTCGTAGGCGCGGATCTTGTTGGCGAGGCCGATGCCGCGGCCTTCCTGGTTGAGATAGAGCAGGACGCCGCGGCCCTTCCGCGGCGATCGATCCGCATCGCCGGCGTCGAGCTGCGGCGCCGCAGTCGCAGCGGATCGAGTGCAGCACGTCGCCGGTCAGGCACGACGAGTGGACGCGCACGATGCACGTCCTTGCCGTCGCCGATCTCGCCGCGCACCAGCGCGACGTGGGTCTGGTGGTCGACCTGGTTCTCGAACGCGTGGACGCGGAAGTCGCCGTGGTCGGTCGGCATCTTCGCGGACGCGACGCGCTTCACCAGCGACTCGGTGTGCATCCGGTAGCTGATCAGGTCGGCGACGGTGATCATCAGCAGGCCGTGGCGCTTGGCGAACCGCGTCAGCTGCGGGCACGCGCGCCATGGTGCCGTCCTCGTTCATGACCTCGCAGATGACGCCGGCCGGGTAGAGCCCGGCGATTCGCGCGAGATCGACCGCCGCTTCGGTCTGCCCGGTGCGCACCAGCACGCCGCCGGTGCGCGACCGCAGCGGGAACATGTGGCCGGGCCGCGCCAGATCGTCGGGCCGCGTCGCCGGATCGATCGCGGTCGAGCACCGTCGCCGCGCGATCGGCGGCGGAGATGCCGGTGCTCGTCCGGTGCTTGGCCTCGATCGGCACGCAGAACGCCGGTGTCGAACCGCGAGCTGTTCTGCGAGACCATCAGCGGAATCTCGAGCTCGTCGAGCCGCTCGGGCGTCATCGACAGGCAGATCAGCCCGCGGCCGTAGCGCGCCATGAAGTTGATCGCCTCGGGCGTGATCTTCTCGGCGGCGATCGTCAGGTCGCCTTCGTTCTCCGCGATCCTCGTCGTCGACGACGATGACCATCTTGCCGTCGCGAATCGCCTCGATGGCGTCTTCGATGCGGCGCGAACGGCGAGCCGCTCGGTTCGTGCGATCTCGAGCCTCGCCAGCGCTCCTTGCCCTGACGCGGCTTTGGCTTTCAATGTGTCACTTCCCCGGCCGGACGCCTGAGCGTCAGAGCCGGCCAGCTCCGCGGCGCGGACGACGTACTTGCCGACCATGTCGCATTCGAGGTTGACGCGGTCGCGGATGCCGATGCGCCCGAGGTTGGTGTGCGCCATCGTGAACGGCACGACCATGATGTCGAAGCGATCGAGGCCGAGGCCGGCGACGGTCGAGGCTGATGCCGTCGACGCGCGATCGACCCCTTGTGGACGATGTAGGGCGCCAGGTGCGGCGGGAAGCTGACGGTGAACCAGTGGAACTCCGCGTCCTGCCGCGATCTCCTCGACGTGGCCGACCGCGTCGACGTGCCCCTGGACGAAGTGCCCGCCGAAGCGGCTGTCGGCGCGCAGCGGCCGCTCGAGATTCGAGGAGCGTGCCGCGCGCCACCGCGCCGAGCGTCGTGACGCGGACGGTTTCCGGGCCGACGTCGGCGTGAATCTCGCCGTGCTCGGCGAGGATCACCGTCAGGCACACGCCGTTGACGGCGAGGCTGTCGCCCGGCGCGAGCTCCGGCGCGAGCGCCGTCGCGATCCGCAGCCGGAACCCGCCGCTGGTCGGCTTGCGCTCGATCAGCTCGCCGACTGCCTTCAACGAGACCCGTGAACATAACCCTCTATCAGGACGTCGGGACCGAGCGACGCGATGCGCCGGTCGCGGAGCTCCGGCCGATCGAAAATGCGCGATCCGGCAGCAACGGCACGCGCGCCGTCGCCGAGCACCTGCGGCGTGATGTAGAGCCGGACGAAGTCGACCAGCCCCTCGTCCCAGGCCGCCGCGTGCATCGCGCCGCCGCCTTCGAGCAGCAGCGAACTCGACTTGTCGGGCGGCCAGGCGCTTCGAGCGCGGCGCGGAACGTGCCGTCGGCCGCCACCTCGATCTGGGCGCCGCGCGCTTCGAGCGGCGCCCGCAGCGTCGGCTCGCTGCGCCGCCGCCGCCGTCGTCACGATGATGACAGGCCCGGCCGCGGGTGTCGAGAGCACGCGCGCGCGCCGGCGGCGTCCGCAGACCGCCGATCGAAGACGACCCGGACGAGCGGCCGCTCGCGGAACGCGCCGCGCGGCGTCAGGTCGGGGTCGTCGATCAGGATCGTCCCGCTGCCGACGCCGATCGCGTCGATCTCGGCGCGGACGCGATGCGCGTGGCGATTGGCGGCCGCCGACGTCAGGAACGTGCGCCGGCCGGGCGCCGCCGCGATCCGGCCGTCGAGGCTGGTCGCCGCCTTGAGGACGACGAACGGCCGCCGCTCGCGCATCAGCGTGAAGAACGGCAGGTTCAGCGACGATCGCGCGTCTCGGCGGACAGCCCGACTTCGACCGTCACGCCGCGCGCGACGGAGATCGCGAAGCCGCGGCCGCGCACCGGCGGATTCGGATCCTCGACCGCCGCGACGACCCGCGCGATGCCGGCGTCGACGATCCGGCTGACGCACGGGCCGGTGCGGCCCTGGTGGCAGCACGGCTCGAGCGTGCAGTACAGCGTCGCGCCGCGCGCGCGCGCGCCCGCCGCCGCCGAGCGCGTGCACCTCGGCGTGCGGCTCGCCGGCGCGCTCGTGGAAGCCCTGCCCGACCACGACGCCGTCCGCCGACACGACGACGGCGCCGACGAGCGGGTTGGGGCTGGTGCGCCCGCTGCGCCGCGCGCGGCGTGAAACAGCGCGCGCTCCATGTAGTCGCGCTGCTCCATTTCACGTCACCATTTCTCCTGAACAGCGCCGTCGACGTATTCCTCCGGCGGAAAACGGCACCAGGTCGTCGATCGCCTCGCCGACGCCGACGTAGCGGATCGGCAGCTTCAGATCGTGCGGCGATCGCGACCGCGACGCCGCCCTTGGCCGTGCCATCGAGCTTGGTCAGCACGATGCCGTTCACGCCGGCGACGCTCATGAACTCGCGCGCCTGCGCGACGCCGTTCTGGCCGACGGTCGCGTCGAGCACGAGCAGCACTTCCTGCGGCGCGCCCGGCACCTCGCGCGCCGCGATGCGCCGGATCTTCTCGAGCTCGTTCATCAGGTTGACGCGCGTGTGCAGCCGGCCGGCGGTGTCGACGAGGATCGGATCGCGGCCCTTCGCCTTGCCCGACGTGATCGCGTCGAACACGACGGCGCGCCGGATCGGCGCCGTCGCGCGCGCGCACGATGTCGACGCCGGCGCGCGCGGCCCAGATCTCGAGCTGCTCGACCGCGGCGGCGCGGAACGTGTCGGCGGCGCAGATGAGCGGCGTCTCGCCCCTGGCTCTTGAGCAGGTTGCGCGAGCTTGCCGACCGTCGTCGTCTTGCCGGTGCCGTTGACGCCGACGATCAGCGTCACCTGCGGGCGCGCCGTCGACGGCGATCGGCGTGTCGACGGCGGCGAAGACGCTGCGGATTTCCTGCTTGACCAGGTCGCGCAGGCTGGCGCCGTTGCGCGACTGCCGGCCGTGACGGCGGCGATGATGCGGTCGGTCGCGGCGACGCCGATGTCCGCCGAGATGAGCAGCTCTTCGAGCGCCTCGACGGTGTCGACGTCGATCGGGCGCGAGCGCTGCTCCGGCGCGTCGGCGCGGCGAACGATCTCGTCGAAGCGTTCGACGATCTGCTGCGTGGTGCGCGAGGAGCCCCTCGCGGATCCGGCCGAGAATCCCATTCACTGGATCTTACCTCGCGCCGCCGGGAATCGGCGTGATGTGCAGGCCAGTGGTCAACTGCTCAACTGTCAACGTTGAACGTTGAGCGTTGAAAGTTGAGCGCAGAGTTGAATCCAACAACCCGGTCGCCTTGATGGTCACGCTGTCTCGGCCTCCGCGCGCTGCTTGCGCAGCATCAGCGCGTCGAGCGCGGTCCGCACGTCCGCGCGGCCGCTCGAGCACTTCGGCCATCTGCGTGGCGATCGGCAGCTCGACGCCGTGCGCGCTGCCAAGCGCCAGCGCGGCGCCGGTCGTGATCACGCCCTCGGCCACCATCTTCATCGCCGGCGAGGATCGCGGCCAGCGTGCGCCCTGCGCGAGCTCGATGCCGACGTGGCGGTTGCGGCTGAGGCTCCCGGTGCAGGTCAGCACGAGATCGCCGAGGCCGCTCAGCCCGGCGAGCGTCTCGCGGCGGCCGCCGGCGGCGCACGCCAGGCGCGTCAGCTCGGCCAAGCCTGCGCGTGATGAGCGCGCGCCAGCGCGTTGTGGCCGAGCCCGAGCCCTTCGACGACGCCGGCGGCGATGGCGATGATGTTCTTCATCGCCGCGCCGATCTCGACCCGCCGATCACATCGTCGCTGCCGTAGAGCCGGAAGTATGGGCACGCGGAACTCCGCGCTGCACCAGCGCGATCGCGCTTCGGTCGTCGACGCCGCCAGAATCGCGGTCGGCAGCTGGCGCGCCACTTGATCGCGAAGCTCGGGCCGGAGAGGACGACGACCGGATGCGCCGGGCCGGCCTCCAGCGCGCGATGACCTCGGACATCCGCAGCATCGGCCCGCCTCGAGGCCCTTGGTCGCGCTGACGATCGACCGCGCCTCGCGGCGAGGACGGCGCCGCCTGACTACATCACCGCCGCGGCAGCCGTGCGAGGGCATCGCCGACACGACGAGCTCGGCGCCGGCCAGCGCTTCCGCGAGCCCGTCGGTGACGACGACGGTATCGGGAAACGCGATGTCCGGCAGATAGATGGCGTTCGCGCGGCGCGCCGCCATGTCGTCGACGAGCGCGCGATCGCGCGCCCAGAGCGCGCACGTCGTGCCCGACGCGGCCCAGGTGGACCGCGAGTGCCGTGCCCCAGCTGCCCGCGCCGAGGACCGTGACCGTCCGCTTCACGCGCTCGCTCCGAAGCGGCGCTCGGTCCCGGTCGCGCAGACGCAGCACGTTCGACCGGTGCCTGAAGACGATGATGATCGCGGCGGCGACGGCGGCCAGACACGGTCGGCGCCGGGCTGCCGAGCGCGTAGGCGAGCGGCGGCAGCGCGATCGACGCGACGCACCGAGCCGAGCGAAATGTATTTGGTCAGCCACACCGCGGCCGCGAACATGGCGAGCGCCGGCGGAACCGCCAGCGGCGACAGCACGGTGAACACGCCGCACGCCGGTCGCCACGCCTTTGCCGCCGCGGAAGCGCAGCCAGACCGGATAAATGTGGCCGACAATCGCCGCCGAGCCCCGCCGCGGCCGGCACGGCGGCGCCTCGCTCACGCTGACCGCCAGCCACACGCTGGCCGCGCCCTGGCGATGTCGAGCGCGGCGACGAGCACCCTGCAGTCACGCCCCGACGCGCGCATCACGTTCGCCGCGCCGAGATTGCCGCTGCCGGTGCGGCGCAGGCGTCGGCGCCCCATCGCCGCGCCAGAATCAGCGCGAAGGGAATCGATCCGATGAGATACGCGAGATGATGACAGTCATGTGTGCGCCAGCCGTGGTGTCCACCTTCCCGCGGGGCGGACCGTCGTCACCAGTCCGGCTGAAGCCGGACACTACGTACGTACGGTTCCATGCACGACGTCAGGGCAGCGACGCGTCAGCGCGGTGTAGGCGGGCCGACGGCGACAACCGGCTTTCATACAGCGTCGCGTGGTCGACGTGCAGCCGCCGCGATCGCGCCGGCTCGCGCCGCGGCGAGCGCGCGGCCGCCGTCCGCGGGGCGCGACTCGCGCCAGCGGCCGATCGTCGGAGTGCGGATGGAAGGCACGGGCGTCGACCGCAATGCCGAGGCCGGCCACGCGCGAGGCCATCGCGCGCTGCAGCGCGATCGCCAGCGCCGCCGCGCCGTAGCCGTCGTGCCGATCACAGCACCCGCGGCGCGCACGGGGCGGGAAGACGCCGGCGCCCTCGAGGATCAGAGTCGAATGCCGGCAGATCAGTGCCGGCGCCGGCGCCGCGTTTCGATGACACGAGCGCCGCCCGCCCGGCCTCGACATGACCGAGGAAGACCGAAAGCGTCAGGTGCGCGGCGCCAGCGGCTTGACCCATTTCATCGACGCTCGCCAAGGGCCTCGGCAATCCGCGCCTGCTCCACCGCCATCGCCTCGCGAGCCATCGTCGGACGAGATCGACCGCAACGAACAGCCGCATCTGGACTCCCGCACGTAGTGTCCGGCTTTAGCCGGACCGTGACGATCCGCTTGAAGGCGGAGACTACGCATAATCTGGCTAGCGTCGTTCGGACCACTCGCGCCCGGACGGCAGCCTAGCCACCGATGAGACGCGTCATGTTGAGCGCCGACTGCGCCGCCTGGAACTTCACCATCTCGCGCCCGCCGATGAACTGAAACGTCCGCACCCGCACTCGTCGTCAGCCGGCGACCGCGATCGCGACCGTGCCGACCGGCTTCTCCGGCGTGCCGCCGCCCGGCCCGGCGATCCCGGTGATGCCGATGCCGACGTTCGTGCCGCGCGCGCGACCGGATGCCTTCGGCCATCGCGCGCGCCACCGGCTCGCTGACCGCGCCGTGCTCGGCGATCAGCGCCTCGGGCACGCCGAGCCAGCTCGGTCTTCGCGCGGTTGCTGTAGCAGACGACGCCGCGCTCGACGTAGTCGGAGCTGCCGGGCACATCGGTCAGCCGCGACGTCAGCAGGCCGCCGGTGCACGACTCGGCGACCGCGATCGTCAGCTTCCGCTCGCGCAGCAGGTCGCCGACGACGGCTTCGAGCGTGCCGGCCGTCGACGCTGTAGACCGACGGGCCGAGCGCCTCCTCGCAGCTCGCGACCGCCGCGTCCAGCGCCGCGTCCGCCTCGGCGCGGTTCGTCGCCCGCGCGCGTCAGGTGCAGCTCGATCTGGCCGAGCACGGCGAGAATCGTCGTGCTGATCGGCACCGCCTGGCGCGTCCACTGGCCGTAGACCGGCTGCGCGCTGCGCGTCGACGTCGGATTCGGCCCGGCCGGTGATCTTGAGCACGCGCCGGAACAAGCCGGCGCCGCCCGTCTCGGCGCGAGCCGCTCGCGGATCACCGCCTCGAGCATCGGCTTCATCTCGCGCGGCGGCCCGGGCAGCAGCACGATGCGCGGTGCTGCCCGTGCTCGAGCCACAGGCCGGGCGCCGTGCCGTTCGGATTCGGCAGCACCGTCGCGCCCGCGCGGCACCATCGCCTGCCGGCGGTTGATCTCCGGCATCGTCATGCCGCGGCGCGCGAACCGCTCGCGGATGCGATCGACGATCTGCTCGTCGACGTCGAGCGGCACGTCCGAGCACGCGCGCGACCGCGTCGCGCGTGATGTCGTCCTCGGTCGGGCCGAGACCGCCGGTGATGACGACGAGGTCGGCCCAGCGCGAGCGCGTCGTCGAGCAGCCGCGCCAGCTCGCCGACGTCGTCGCCGACGACCGCCTTGAGGCGCACGTCGTAGCCGATCGCGTTCGAGCCGCTCGGTGATGAAGAGCGAATTCGTGTCGACGCGAAACGGCGTCAGCATCTCGCTGCCCGACCGCCAGGATGGCAGCCTTCATCGATCAGGTAATCGGGTAATCGGTAATCGGGTAATCGGGTAATCGGGTAATTGATTGGCCGATTGATCAATCGAAAATCGATACCAGATTACCCGATTACCCGATTACCCAATGCGAGTATCACGCTGAGCGCGAGCCGATTGGCGTAGACGCCGGCCATGCAGTCGTCCGCCATGACGCCGAGGCCGCCGTGGCAGGCGCTCGAAGCGGTTCGCCGGATACGGCTTGACGACGTCGGCGAGCGCGGAAGAGCAGGAACGCCGGCGAGCGCGCCGCGCCCATCCGACCGGATCGAGAAACAGCGTGATGAGCATCCCCATCGACTTCGTCGATGACGACATGGCCGGGATCGGTGCGGCCGCACGCGCCGTTCGGCGACGCCGCCGCTCCACACGCCGGCCGCAGAAGATCGCGAGCGATCGCGACGCCTGCACGATCGCGGACGGGCCGAGCAGCCACCACACGAGCACGCCGGCGGCCGACCCGAACGTGCCCGGGGCGAACGGCACGTAGCCGATGCCGCCGACCGTGGCGACGGCGATGGCGAGGCGTTCCGGGCGCATCGTCATGCAGCCAGACGCGCGGACGACGCGCGTGCCGGCGAAGCGGTCGTGGAGGCCGCGGTGATCGCGGCTGAAGAGCGCGGTCAGGAAGCCCAGGCCGGCGGGGATCGGCGAGCACGCACCCACATCAGCGTCCGCAGAAACGCGCGGCCGAGATCGAGCGGCGCGGCTCGGAGACCGCGGGCACGACGCGGATGCCGGCGGCCATCTTGCCGAGCGTCTGCCCGCCGGCCGTGAACGCCACCAGGTAGCCGCCGTTCTGCACGAGCAGGAACGCGAGCAGCGGTCCTTTGGGAAGAATGGCCGGCGTCCTCGACGCCGATGCCGCAGATCTGCATCGTGAAGTAGACGACGGCGACGTCGATGGCGGCGAGGATCGATCAGATCGATGATGACCGCGAGCAGCCTCGCGCCGACCGCGGCGTCGGGCGCCGGACTCGCCGGCACCGCGGCCTCGTACCGGCGGTGACGCTTGCCGACCACGGTCGCGGCCGGGCGGATCGACGGCGGCGGCTCGGCCGTCGCCGTGGCAGCGCCGACCTCGTCGAGATCGCTCGCGAGATCGAGCGTCGGCGGCGCGCAGCGGCGGCTCGGCGCGCACTGCGGCGTCCGGCGTGGCGCGGCGGACGGCCAGCGGCTGGCCGCGGCGGCGAGGCCTTGGTGATGAGCGGCTCGTCGTCGGGAATCGGCGGGCCGAAGAGCGGCAGCTCGGCGCGGCGGGCCGATGGACGGCGTGCGGCGCCGCCGGCTGGCTTCAGGCGCGCCAAACACGCGGTCGAGATCGAGCGCCGCGTCGGACAGGCGCAGCCGAGGCGGCCGGCTCCATCGCCGCATCGACCATCGAGAGATCGTCGAGGGGTTCATCGCTGGCGCGTCGCCGCGCAGCGGGAGATCCGGCGCGGTGACGCGCGGACGCGGACGCCAGCGAAAACGTCGTATCCGCAATTGCGGCAGCGCTCGACCGGCTCGAACCCGAGATAGCCGCACTTGGGACACTTCATGGAACGCGCGGACCGCTTGTCACTCCCGGGCGCCGCCGGCGCCGGCATCGTCGTCAGGGCCAGCAGCTGCCGCTGGATCTCGCCGCGCAGGCGTTCGGCGTCGCCTTCTGCGGGTCGGTCGGCCGGACCGACTCGACGCGATCGTCAGCGCGTCGCGCAGGTGCCCGCCTGGCCGGCAGCGTCCGCGCGTAGGCGAGGATCGTCTCTCTCCGCGGCGCGGCCGCGGCAGCATCGGCTCGCCGGCGACCGGCGCTGACGACCGCGGCGGCGGGGCGCGTCGACGCGTCCGCGCTGTCGCGCGAAGTCGACGAGCGCGCGCCAGTCCGATCCGGTCTCTCGATGCGGCGAAGACCGCCAGCACGACGATCGCGGCGCCGAGCACCAGGAACGCGATCGAGGCCGATCATCGACCGGGACGGTTCGCGCGCGAGGCCGGCGGGCTCGCTCGTGCGCGCGGCGATCCGATCGCGGCGGTCGCCGCCGGGAGCCGCCGGTTCGACGCGGTTGATCTGATCGAGCACCGGCGAGCGCCTCGTCCGAGGGCGCGCCGCTGTCGATCGCCGCCTGCAGCAGGCGGCGCGCCTCGTCGCCGTCGCCGCGGCGGAATGCGGCGACGCCGGTTCTGGCAGCAGCTCTTCGGACTCGCGCTGCGCGCTCGGCCAGCGCGCTGCGCGCCGCGCTCGATGCAGGCGCGCGCGCGCGTGGCTGCGGTCGAGGAACAGCGCGCGCGTCCAGACGTTGATGGCGAGCTCGTAGTGCGGCGGCGAAGTAGTGGATCGAGGCCGATCAGCAGGCAGCTGCTCGATCTTCGCGTCGCGATCCGATGCCGACTCCGGCATCGATCGCTCGTGCAGCCGTCGGTGCGAAGCGGATCGGACATGACACCGTGGTGGCAGACGGCGGGGATTATAGCATCCGCGAAGTGGCCGAGTTACAGCGCCGCGCGATAGAATCGATGACGATCCTATGGTCAACGAATGCGTGCCGAACGTCAGCGAGAGGACGCCGCCCCGGGATCGTGGCG
>ERZ1370068.4750-contig-3803_pt1 | contig 20425 bp, 33 predicted proteins | sample MGYA00561227_ERZ1370068 | MGnify/ENA primary metagenome ERZ1370068 (study PRJEB38410, sample SAMEA6850437) | metagenome | study: Metagenomic assessment of the ecological functions of the soil: analysis of the soil microbiota associated with the... | reverse complement strand
CAAGCGAACAGGTCGTCGTCCCCGCGAAGGCGAGGAACCAAAGTAAACGCCGGCGATTACTGGACCCCCGCCTTCGCGGGGTGACGACAAGGAAGCGTTGCAGCGACACCAAGAATAGAGTCGGGAGAGGACGACCGAAAATGCCGGCCGATCAAGCTACGAACGAGCTGATGGCCCTGAAAAATCTCGGCCAGAAATACGCCTATACCGACCGCGAGGTGATGCTCTACGCCTATGGCATCGGCATGGGCGCCGACCCGATGGACGAGAAGGAGCTCGCCTTCGTCAACGAAGGCGCCGCTACGCCGCGCGCCGCTGAAGGTGGTGCCGACCTTCGCCTCGGTGGCGGCATGGGGCGCCGGCCCCGGCGAGATGAATCTCAACCGCGTGATGGTGGTCGATGGCGAGCGCGACATCACCTTCCACAAGCCGCTGCCGAGTGCCGCCCACATCACCGCCGACTCGACCGTGCTCGACGTCTTCGACAAGGGCAAGGACAAGGGCGCGGTGATCCGGCACCAGACGGTGCTGAAGGACGAGAAGGGCGAGAAGCTCGCGACGCTGGTCGCCTCGCGCTTCGCGCGCGGCGACGGCGGTTTCGGCGGGCCTTCCGAAGGCCAGCCCGAGCCGCACAAGGTGCCGACCCGCGCCCCGACAAGATCGTCGACATCACGACGCGGCCGGATCAGGCGCTGGTCTATCGGCTCTGCGGCGACCGCAATCCGCTGCACTCCGATCCCGAATTCGCCAAGAAGCGCCGGTTTCCCGAAGCCGATCCTGCACGGCATGTGCACCTACGGCATCACCTGCCGCGGCGTGCTGCAGACCTACGCCGATTACGATCCGTCCGCCTTCAGGCAGCACGCCGCGCGGTTCTCCTCGCCGGTCTATCCCGGCGAGACCGTGACCATGGAATTGTGGAAGGACGGCAACGTGATTTCATTCGAAGCCAAGGTGAAGGCGCGCAACGTCACCGTCATCAAGAGCGGCAAGACGGTGCTGGGTTGATAGCACGGTGCATTCCTGAATCGTGTCGTCATGCCCGGAGCTTGGTCCGGCATCCACGTCATTCGCATCAGTCGAGGGGATGTCGGATTCGGTCCGTGCGACATGCCCGGACATGACGGCGAAGACAAACGACGATGGGAGAAGAAACCATGGGACTACTCGACGGCAAGGTTGCGATCATCACCGGCGCGGGCGGCGGGCTCGGTGAGGCCTACGCCAAACTGTTCGCGCGCGAGGGCGCGGCGGTCGTGGTCAACGACCTCGGCGGACCGCGCGACGGCTCCGGCGCCGACATGTCGATGGCGCAGAAGGTGGTCGACGCGATCAAGGCCGAGGGCGGCCGCGCGGTCGCCAACGGCGCCGACATCTCGACCATGGCCGGCGGGCAGTCGGTGTTCGACGACGCCATCAAGAATTTCGGCCGCGCCGACATTCTCGTGAACAATGCCGGCATCCTGCTCGACGAGACCTTTGCCAAGGCGACGGAGGCCAACTGGGACAAGGTGATCAAGGTGCATCTGAAGGGCACCTTCTGCTGCACCCAGCCGGTGTTCAAATGGATGCGCGAGAACGGCGGCGGCGTCATCGTCAACACGTCCTCGACCTCGGGCCTGATCGGCAATTTCGGCCAGACCAATTACGGCGCCGCCAAGGGCGGTATCTGGGGCCTGTCGAACGTGCTGGCGATCGAGGGCCGCAAATACAACATCCGGATCTGGACGCTGGCCCCGGGCGCGCTGACCCGCATGACCGCAGACCTGCCGCGCTATATCGAGAACCCGAAGCGCGGCCCTTGGGCCTGATGGCATCGCGCCGGCCGTGCTATACATGGTCAGCGATTTGTCGGGCGACCAGACCGGCAAGGTGCTCGGCGTCTCCGGCCCCCGCGGCGTCCGCGAGATGCGGATGATGGAAATGGACGGGCTGGAAGCCGCCGCATCAGGGCTGGAAGGCCGAGGATATCGTCGACCACGCCAAGGAGATCTTCTTCTCGGAAGAGCAGATCAAGATGGGCGCGCGGCGGTTTAATGTTACCTGTCATTCCGGGGTCGCGCGAAGCGATCGAGACCTGGAATCTCGAGATTCGGGTCTGGTCCTGCGCACCATCCCGGAATGACGGAAAGAATAAGAGGCACACAATGACAAAGCTCACCGCCCAAGGCCGCAGGCACCTTCGCGATTGCGCCGACGCCGTTCCACGACGACGGCCGCATCGACGAGAAATCCATCGACCGGCTGACCGACTTCTACGCCGAAGTCGGCTGCGACGGCGTCACCGTGCTCGGCATTCTGGGTGAGGCGCCGAAGCTCGACGCGGCCGAGGCCGAGCAGGTCGCGATCCGCTTCGTCAAGCGCGCCAAGAACATGCAGATCATCGTCGGCGTCTCCGCGCCGGGCTTTGCCGCGATGCGCTCGCTGGCGCAAAGCATCGATGGATGCGGGCGCCGCCGGCGTGATGATCGCGCCGCCGCCGCATCTGCGCACCGACGACCAGATCACCGGCTATTTCAAGCAGGCGGCAGGAAGCGATCGGCGACGACATTCCCTGGGTGCTGCAGGATTATCCGCTGACGCTGACGGTGATCTTCACGCCTGCGGTGATCCGCAAGATCGTGATGGACAATCCGTCCTGCGTGATGCTCAAGCACGAGGACTGGCCGGGGCTGGAGAAGATCTCCGCGCTGCGCGCCTTCCAGAAGGACGGCTCGCTGCGGCCGCTGTCCGATCCTCGACCGGCAATGGCGGCGCTGTTCCTCGATTTCGAGATGGAGCGCGGCGCCGACGGCGCGATGACCGGCTACGCCTTCCCGGAATTGCTGATCGATGTCGTGAAACTGTCGAAGGCGGGCAAGCGCGACGCCGCGCACGATCTGTTCGACGCGCATCTGCCGCTGATCCGCTACGAGCAGCAGCCCGGCGCGGGACTGGCGGTGCGGAAATATGTGCTGCAGAAGCGCGGCGTGATCGCCTCCAGCGCGCAGCGCAAGCCGGGCTCGAGCATCACCGCGACGGCAAAGGCGGAAGTCGACTATCTGCTGTCGCGGGTGGCGCGGGTCGACAAGCGCGCGAATCTGCAGCCGCAATCCAGCGCGGCGGGCTAGCAAGGACCCTCATGGTGAGGAGCGCGTCTTCGCGCGTCTCGAACCATGAGACCGATAGTTCTCATCCTTCGAGACGCGGCCAGAGGCCGCCCTCAGGATGAGGTCAGGAGGAGTGCTGATGTCGGAAAAGACCGTCACACCGCGTCCGGCGTCCACCATCCTGCTGCTGCGCGACGCAGCAGCGGCACAGGATGAGATCGAGGATCTTCATGATGGTGCGCCATTATGAGATCGACTTTCAACTCCGGCGCGCTGGTGTTTCCCGGCGGCAGCGTCGACAAGGGCGATCAGGAGATCATCGCGCGACCTGCGCTTTATTCCGGCGGCGAGGGGCTCGACGCGGACGCCTTGAGCTTCCGGATCGCCGCGATCCGCGAAACCTTTGAGGAAAGCGGCATCCTGCTGGCGCGGCCGCACGGGTCGAAGGCGCTGGTCGATGCCAGGCGCGCCGGCGAGATCGAGGCGGCCCATCGCGCCGCCTTGTGCGAAGGCAAGACCACGTTTCCTGAAGGTGCTCACCGAGAACGGCATGGTGCTGGCGCTCGACGAACTCGTGCCCTATGCGCACTGGATCACGCCGGAGGGCATGCCAAAGCGGTTCGACACCTGGTTCTTCCTCGCCGCCGCGCCGCCGGAGCAGGTCGGCGCCCATGACGGCAAGGAATCCACCGATCTCGATCTGGGTGTCGCCGCGCGAGGCGCTGGAAGGCGGCGAGACCGGGCGCTTCAAGCTGCCGTTCCCGACCACGCGCAACCTGATCAAGCTCGGCAAGCAGGCAGGCGTGAAGGCCGCGCTCGACGACAGCAGGGGCAAGACAGGTCGTGACGCGTGATGCCGGTCAGCGCACAGGCTCAACGGCGGCCGTCAGCTTCGCATCCCGCTCGAGGCCGGCTACGACGGCGAGGTGTTCGAAGTCGCGCGGCGTGACGCTGAGCAGACTTCTCGCGCCTGACCTGGGCCACCGTTTCGCGGGCGGCTCCCGCCGAACGGCGTTACACGCCTGCCACCGGGCTCAGGACGCGTGCACAATTGATGCGGCGCTGGCACTGTCGTCCTGAAACCTAAGTGCATGTTCCCTGGGACCCATTCCAGCGTATAAAAGCGGACTGCTCTGAGCCGGTCCCGATACTCATGCCTATTGCCGCAATCGTCCAACGGATACGATCGTTCTCGCTTTCGATCGGTCAACTGACATTCGGCGGTTTCATGCTGGTGCTGGCCGATGATCGTGATCACCAGCGTCGCCAGCGTCGTCGCCATCCGCCACATCGATGCGACCTTTGCCGAGTTGCAGCGGCTTGCAGAGCGCTTGGCGACCTGGCCGAAGACATCGACCGCCGCATGAACGAACTGCGGCTCGCGGCGCGCGACTTCGTGACCGATCCGGCGCGTACCGTCCAGCCAGGTCGGGGAGGCGGCCTCCGCGCTGAGCGAACTTCTGAAGAAGACCCGGCTGCGAGCTCGCGCCCGAGCAGCAGGACATGATCGACGGCGTCACCGCGCGGCTGCCGACCTACCGCGAGCGGCATCGAGCGCATTTCCGCGCTGATCACGCGCCGCGCCGAACTGATCGTCGGCGCTGCCGCCGCTGCGCGAACAGCTTCGATGCGGCGATCGCCGACAGCGCCTGATCCGGATCACCGCGCGACACCTGTTTCAGACGCAGAGCCGGATCGCGTCGGCGTTGCTGGCGCACAATCCGTCGGCCGCCGAACAGTCGCGCCAAAGCATGCGGGCGCTGGCGATTCGCGAATCCGAGGCTTCGCACCGCCGTCGACAACTACGCCGACGCGATCATCGCGATCGTCGGTACCGAGAACGGCAGATCGCCGACATCGACAGGGAGGTTCTCGGCACCGAGGGCCGGCTGATCGGGCGGGTCACCGAATTGCTGCGCGAGCGTCAGCGCCAGCCGCGGCCGCGTGCTGTCCCGCGATTTTGCGCGGACGCTGCCGCAGCGACAAGTGGCAGAGCATCGTGCTCGGCACCGCCGGCGTCTTGATCGGACTGTTCGCGGCGCTGTTCGTGGTGCGCCGTACCGTCCGTCCGCTGGCGCCGATCGCGAGAGCTCGATCCGCGCGCTGGCCGGCGGCGAGAAGACGCCTCGATCCCGGCCATCGACGTCAACAACGAGATCGGCGACATCGCCCGTGCCGCCGAAGTGTTCCGCCGCACGCTGGTCGACGCCGACGCGGCGCGCGAGGCGGCGGTGCGCGCGCTGGCCGAGCAGCGGCTGGCCGAGGAAAGCTATCGCAAGCTGTTCGAGGGCTCGGTCGACGGAATCTATGTGACGACGCCCGGCGGCGCGCTGCTCAACGCCAATCCGGCGCTGGCGCGGATCATGGGATACGATACGCCGCAGGAGCTGATCAACGGCATCGGCGACATCGCGCGACAGCGTCTATGTTCATCCGGCGGCGCGCGCGGAATACCAGCGCGTTGATGCGGCGCGACGGCATGGTGCGCGAGTTCGAGTATCAGGTGCGCGCGCGCGACGGCGCGATGCTCTGGCTCTCCGACAGCGCGACCGCCGTGCGCAACGAGGCCGGCGAGGTCATCCGCTATGAAGGCACGGTGCGCGACATCACCCGATCAGAAGCGCGCCGAGGATGCGATCGCCGAAGGCCGGCGGCTGCTGCAGCAGGTGATCGACACCGTGCCCGCGGTGATCAACGTCAAGGACAAGCAGCTGCGCTATGTCCTGATGAACCGCTACATGGCCGGCATTTTCGGCGTCGAGCCGGCGGACGCGATCGGCCGCACCACCGCCGACCTGATGTCGCGCTACGGCGCGGCAGAAGACCGACGAGAACGACAAGCGGGTGCTGGCGGCGGGCAGGGAGCTCGGATTCTACGAGGAGGAATATCTGGATTCCTCCGGCAATATGCGGCAATGGCTGGTCAACAAGCTGCCGCTGCTCGACGCCGACGGCGAGATCGAGAACATCGTCACCGTCGCGCTCGACATCGGCGAGCGCAAGCGCGGCGAACAGGAGATGCGCAAGGCCAAGGATGCCGCGGAAGCCGCGTTGCGCAATCTGCGCGAGACCCAGAATTCGCTGATCGAGGCGGAAAAGCTCGCCGCGCTCGGGCGGCTGGTGGCGGGCGTCGCCCACGAGGTCAACAATCCCGTCGGCATCAGCCTGACGGTCGCCTCCGCGCTGGAGCGCAAGACGGCAATGTTCGCCGCCGAGGTCGCGCGCGGCGATCTCAGGCGATCCAGCCTGAACGAGTTTCTCGAGACCAGCCGCGATGCGTCCTCGCAGCTGGTCGCCAATCTCAACCGCGCGGCCGAACTGATCACCGTCGTTCAAGCAGGTCGCCGCCGACCGCAACTATTCCGGACCAGCGCACCTTCGACCTCGGCGATCTCACCGAGCAGGTCGTGATGAGCCTGCGGCCGGGCTTGCGAAAGCACAATCTGACGCTCAACGTCGACTGCCAGCCCAATCTGATCATGAACAGCTATCCCGGGCCCTACGGACAGGTGCTCACCAATCTGTTCCTCAATTCGGTGGCGCACGCCTTTCCGGACGGCAAGCCCGGCGCCGGTCGATATCCAGGTGCGCGGAGTCCGGCAAGGACAATGTCGAGATCATCTTTTCCGACAATGGCTGCGGCATGAGCCTCGACGTCCGGCGCCGCGCCTTCGATCCGTTCTTCACCGACGCGCCGCGATCAGGGCGGCACCGGGCTTGGGCCTGCACATCGTCTACAGCATCGTCACCAACCGTCTCGGCGGCCGGCTCGACCTCGATTCCGAGCCCGGCGGAGGCACGCGGATCCAGATCATCCTGCCGCGGGTGGCGCCGCTGGAGCAGGCCGCGGAATAGCATCTAGGTATCCGCTCGCTTATTCGAGCTCGGCCAGCTTGCGCAGGGTCGCCGTGAAGATCTGGCTGGCCTTGCCCACCAGCGCGGTTCCATCCATGACAGCCGCGGTATCGGTGAAGGTGCCGGAGACGCCGATGCCGACCGGGCTGGGCCCGCCGAACAGCGGATTGGCATCGGGACTGGAGGTGTGGCGCTGGACCAGCACCTCGCCCTTGAAGGTATCTCCCTTCGACGTGTAGCTGCCGGTGTAAAACAGATAGGCATCGCCGCCGAAGATCTTGCCCTCCCGGAACATGATCACGCCGCTGCCCTTGCCTGACCGCCCGTCCTGCAGGCTGACGTGGATCGAATACAGACCGTTCTTCATGACGTGCCCGGTTACGACGTCCGTGCACAGCGGAGTCGATCGTGCTGTTATGCCAAAGCAGGCGCACGCAGCGTCAACGCGACCAGGTCGGACTGCGCGATCGCTCCGCTCGACGCGGCATGCTGGAAATCCCGATCATCGCGCTTGTACATGACACAATGCATGCACTGACAGCGGCGAATCAGCTTGGCCTTCCGAGAAAAGTTGGCCCGCGAAATGCATGGCACATCTGCTGCACTGGCCGGTGGGTGCTGGAGCAGGAGACAGGTGAGCAACTGGATCGATTCCGGCGGCCATGCGCCGCACTCTATGCACTGACGACAAATCTGGGAATAATTCGGAACTGCCGCCGCGCGGAGGCGTTTGAAGGCGCCGCTGACGATCGGTATTGCGGTCGCTGCTATGCTGGCGCTGGCGTGCCCATCTCGGGCAGCGCGCGATTTCGACGGCCGCTATGCCAACTCGCCGACTGAAGCGATGGTTCGACAGTCTCGAGGAGCGGCAAGGGGCCGTGCTGCTCGGATGCCGACGGCACCGCGGTCGGCCGACGTCGACTGGCAATCCGCAAGACGGCACACTATCGCGTGCGGCTCGACGGCGAATGGATCGATGTGCCCGACGAAGCCGTGATCACCGAGCCGAACCGGCGTCGGCCGAACCATGGTGTGGCCGTTGCGCGGCTATATGGGCACGACCATCCGCTGCTTCATGCCGGGCAGCATGACCTAGAAAGCGTGACGATGCTGCATCGAAGGGCGCACCGGACAACCGCCGCGCCGTTTTTCCTATGCATATTTCTTGTCGCGCTCCGAGCAGCTCGATCGAGATGCCCTGCGGGCCGCGGATGAAGCAGATGCGGACGCCGGGCCGAATCGTCGTCGGCTCCTTCGTGAACTCGACGCCCTTGGCCTTGATCTCGGCGGCCACCGCATCGATGTCTCTTCACCGTCAACCCGAAATGATCGAGGCCCCTGATAGGCGCGTCATCGGCGGCGCGTTGACGCCGTCGCCGGCCGTGACCGGCGCGATGAACACGTTGGCGCCGCCGAGCTTGACGTCGATCCGCCCGGGGCCGCGGATGATTACGCCGCCGAGGATATCCTCAAGCCAGGCCGCAGTCGCTTCCGGATCAGGACTGCGCAAATGGACGTGATCCCAGGTGACTATCGGCATCGTCGCTCTCCCATTGTTTTGTCGTGTCGCATGCCGCCGACTTGCCCGCGTTGGCAGCGCATGCCGTGCGCGCGGACGCCGATTTTAGCGGTCGCATGTCTGGCACATGGCCACCCCTCGACTTGCCGATCCGGCCCAACTCGCGCGTTGCGCTCCAAGATTGTTGCGTTCGCACGCAACCATTTCCGGGTCTTCAGCGATTGATGACAGGATAAACCGACGGAACCGCGGAATCGGCACGTCGTGCGGAAGGCCGTGCGGTGTAATGCCCGCGCGGCTCTTTCGGCGCGGTGCAGCAGGCGATACGTGTTCGCCGTCTTCGATGGCATGGCAATGGACACCGGGCTATATCGCGTCAGATAACGGCCGGACTGCCCGCCAGGCTCGCCGGGATTCGCGCAAGCTATCCGGCGAGCGCCAGCGAATCTCACCGGCCGGCAAGTGTGGGGCCGGAACCTCAAGGTCAGGATTTGTCTGGCTGACGGCCGCCCTGATTGATCGGGTTCGGGGCATGGACGTTTGCGCTGCGTCCGAGGTCTGCCAGCAACACGACGGCACTGAGCCGCTGCGAGCCCGTGCGCTGGCGCTGCCTGCCACGCACCGAGCCGGCGTCAACCGCCCGCCACGGGCACGGCGCAGGACCGATCCCCGGCTCAATCCGGCAGGCCACGCCGGCGGAGGAGCTCGCCGCCTGCGGAAGCGGTCGCGGAAATCTGGTCGATGGGCTCAAGATTTCGTCGCAGTCCTGGCGCAGGGGCGGGCTGGGTTCGAAAGCGCTGGTCGACGTTCACGCTCCGCAACGCCAACGATTACGCGGTTAAGGACATCGAGATTACCTGCGCCTTCGCCCGCAGGGACGGCGGCCATTCTGACCGACCGTAAACGTGCGATTCGTGACACCGTCGGCATGAGGGAGCCAGAGAACCTTGGCCCGCATGCATGTCGGTTTCGTCAACATCAACGCCAATCAGGCCAAATGCTCGCTGGTCGCAGCCAGCCCCGTCTAGCACTGAACCTGCCTGACGGCGGTAACGCGGCAGTAACATCGCCGGTCTATCGGTCCGCGCGTGCCCAGGAACCACCAGCGCCATCCCCAGTTGTGTCAGGAGTGATCCGCGCGGGCGCGCGCGGAGCCGACGCTGAAATGCCCGTGGCGCGGTATTTTATGTCGGTCGGCGGCGTAGGCTTGTTTCGCGCCGCTGTTCGTTTCGCCAGATGCAGTTCTGCCGAAGATTGCCCGGCTGCCGACACGAACAGGATACCATGCGGACATCGACGAAGCCTGTCGATCACGGATCCATACCTTGGACCGTGAAATGGCCGGAGCAAACGCGTTGTTTTCGATACCAGCAATCCCGACGACGATCGTCCCTGCGCAAACCGTCGAAGGGGCAGAGGCCGCTGTACCGCCGCCGACGCCGGCCGCCGACGTACTCGGCAAAGACGCGCGTGTAAGTGCCTTGGCCCAGTTCGTGGCGCCTGAGCCAAAGAAGCCGGAAGCGAAAAAGCCGCAACGAAAACGCAAGATTGCAAAAGCCGTATTGCCCTGGCTGATGATCCAGGTTGCAACAACCGCGATCGGCTTCAACACGTGGTAAGCCGGGGCTATCCCTCCAGCTTTGTATCCCAGAACGTTCAAGGCCACTTTACCGCAGCGCTCTGGCACCACGAAAGGTTCAGGCTCGGGGACGGCAATCGCCAACCCGCTGCGCCACCACCGCTTCTTTGGTCTGGTATCTCTTCCAATGCCGCCCTGATGGACCTCCGTGTAGGCGCTGTCGCCCTCAGCGCATTGATCTCGGTCTGGATCGGCGCAGCGCAGTCCGCACGACCTCCTGGAAAACATAACCATCATCTGTCTTCCGAAGGTCCTTGGTGCTGCAGCCTCCCGCCTTGAGCGGGGCGAATTCCGCCTTCAGCTCCAGCGTCGGGTTGACACAGCGGGTCATCTGTCGGGCGATTGGCAACCCACTGGTTTGCAGCCGGTCGTTCCGCTTGCCGTCGGTCTCAAAGGGTCCGCTCGAACTTCCACAGCCCGCTGCGAAAAGTCGGGCCGTCAAGTAGCGCGAAGCTAGCGGAGCTTGTCGCCAACAGCGCGCAGGCCGCAGCCATGGCCAGCAACATAGCGGCGGGGGACCGGGGTCGGATTCATCTTCACGGGGAACGATTGCGGTCATTGCACTCTCCAGAAGTGAAGCACCTCGAACCATCCGGGTAAGAGCCGCGGTCCCGTTGTCAGGAGCTTCAATTTAATTTTAACCATACCTCGCAGAGTTCGAATGCAACCGCGGCGATCGAGCCGGGATTCCGAGAAGCTGTTGGGCCCCTTGAGCCGCCAAAAGTCCTTTGATGGGCTAATCTCCGCAAGCCATCCAGCCATGACGTCAGCCTGCATGACGCTGCGTTGCGGGCAGAAGGCAGACTGGTCGTTTTGTTCAGGCACGGATTGGCACGGCATTCGGGATCGACCGCTCCGTTGGCGGCATGCTTGTCCTTGACAGCTTCGCATTGTTCTGTTTTTGTTCCGGGGATCAGCGAGGCCGTCCTGGCGACCCCGCGCGTCCGCAGCGCAGGTCTGGTCCTCGTTCGGGCACGAAAAAATCGGCAAAACACGGCCGATCGAGAAGATTCTGAGAAAGCCCTTCCAAGAAACGAACGGGACCCCGGAGCCGCGGTGATCGCGCGCCGACAGGCCCGAACGTCGGTGCCGCGCAACCTTCGCCGCGCCGCGCGCGATCGGGATTTCGCGCGGTCCTGCTCTTCAAAACGATAACGTCTCGTTCACCATGCAGGCGACAAATCCGCGCATCCTCTTGGCAAACTCGTTCGACCCTCATGTTGGCTTATACTTTCGCTGATTAATCATCCTTAGAGAAGGAGCTGTCACCACCATGCAGTTCAAGCAGCCCGGCGTAAGAGTAGATAGTAAAAGCGTATGTATACCGCACGCATTGTCGTCCTGACCATCGCTCTCAGTGCCGGCGGCGTTGCCGCATTATCTCGCGCGTGGAGTTCGACAACAAGCAGCTCCCCGGTCGAACCAGTTGCACAGCTGCAGACCGTGGACGTTCTGGTTGCGAAGTCCGACATCGGTCTTGGCCAGTCGGTTGACCGCGGAAGCTCTGCAATGGCAGACGTGGCCGGCGGCAACTGCGAGCAACAGCTTTATCCGCCGCAACGAGCGGCCCGAATGCAACGACCCAGGAGTCGCGGGCTCGATTGCACGCTGCACCATTCATCGCGGGCGAGCCGATCCGCGGAGCAGAAGCTGGTCAAGGCCAACGGCTCAGGCTTCATGGCGGCCATCCTGCCGGCCGGCATGCGCGCCGTCTCGACCGAAATCTCGCCGGAGACCGGCGCCGGCGGCTTCATTCTGCCCAACGACCGGGTCGACGTCATTCCTTTCGAAGCGCGAGAAGAATCCGGACCGCCGCGGCTCAGCCGACATCGTCAACTCGGAAATCATCCTGGCAAACGTTCGCGTTCTCGCGATCGATCAGGCGCCGAAGGAAAAAGACGGCCAGAACAGCGTGGTCGGCAAGACCGTAACGCTCGAACTGAAGCCCGAACAGTCGGAGACGCTGGCCCGCGCGCGCCAGAGCGGCACGCTGTCGCTGGCGCTGCGCAGCATCGCCGATCGTCAACGCGGTCGAGACCAGGTCCGACGATCAGTCTGCGAAGCGCGGCGAGAGCGTCAACGTGGTTCGCTACGGCGTCTCAAGCCCGACGACGATACAGAAGTGATCGAAGGGACGCCCGATATGAAGTGCAGGGGAAATCAGCTGGCGATGCGGACCATTTCTGGTCCGCGCCCTGTCGTTTTCGGCCGTCGCCGCGCTTGACGCTCAATCCGGCCGCTGACGCCGGTCGTCGCGGCCGAGCCGATGCGCCGACGCGCCGGTCGCCGCCGGCGGATCAGATCAAGGTACGCTTTCTGTCGCTCGGCATCGGCAAATCCGTGATCATCGATCTGCCGCGCGACGTCAAGGACGTGCTGGTCGCCGATCCCGAAGATTGCAAACGCGGTCGATCCGTTCGGCGCAACGCGCCTACATCATCGGCGCCGCGGTCGGCCAGACCAACGTCGTGTTCTTCGATGCCGACGGGCCAGCAGATCGCGGCCTACGACATCGCGGTCAAGCGCGATCTCAACGGCGTGCGCGCCGCGCTGAGGCAGACGCTGCCGACGCGGAATCCAGATCGAAGGCGTCGGCGACGGCGTGATGCTGACCGGCTCGGTATCGAGTCCGATCGAGGCGCAGCAGGCGGGCGATCTCGCCGCGCGGCTGGTGGGCGGTGCCGACAAGGTCGTCAACTCGCATCGCCGTCCGCGGCCGCGATCAGGTGATGTTGAAGGTCACCGTCGCGGAAGTGCGGCGCGACATCGTCAAGCAGATGGGCGTCGATCTCAGCGCCAGCATGAACTATGGCACCGCGGTCGTGAACTTCAACAACAGCAATCCGTTCACCGCGCTTCGGCCGCTCGCTGGTCGGCGACAACCTGGCGCGCGTCTCGGGCATCGCCAAGGGTCTGCCGTCGGTCAGCGCGACCGCTGCGCGCGATGGAAAGCGCCGGCGTGGTGCGCACGCTGGCCGAACCGAACCTGACGGCGATCTCCGGCGAGTCCGCGACATTCATCGCCGGCGGCGAATTTCCGATCCCGGCCGGCGTGACTTGCCATGCGATCACGGCCGACGCATCGTCTGTACGATCCAGATCGTCAGCTACAAGAAATTCGGCATCTCGCTCAACTTCACGCCGGTGGTGCTGACCGAGGGGCGGATCAGCCTGCGGGTGATGACCGAGGTGTCGGAAGTCTCGACCGAAAACGCCATACTTGAACCGGTCGGCAGTCGCTGGAACGACGATTCCCTCGATCAAGACCCGCCGCGCCGAAACGACGCTGGAAATACCGTCGGGCGGCTCCATGGCGATGGCCGGCCTGATCCAGGAACAGACCAAGCAGGCCGTCAACGGATTGCCCGGCATCGACCAACTGCCGGTTCTTGGGCGCTCTTCAGGAGCCAGGATTTCGTCAACAACCAGACCGAACTGATGGTCCTGGTGACGCCCTATGTCGTTCGGGCGGTTGCCCAGAAAGAGTTGTCGCGTCCCGATGACGGGTTTGCGCTCGGCGTCAGATTCTCAATCGACGCTGCTGGCCCAGCATCAACCGGATTTATGGCGTTCGCCGGCCGCGCCGAACCGGTTGGAAGCTACCAGGGCAACTTTGGCTTCATCACCGACTGAGACGGAACTCGCCCGACCAATGCGGGACGAGGACAGAACGATGACAAACAGAACACCGGCCGATCGCCATCGAACCCTGCGCCTGTTGCGGCGCACTTCGTCGGCCTTTCAGCCGCGCTGGGTGCGTGCACGACTACCGGCGCGAGAAGTCGTGACGGCGAGCGTTCCCGACGATTACCGCCTGCGTCATCCGATCGCGATTCAGGAAGCCGACCGCTCGATCGTCATTTTCGTCGGTCATGCGCGCGGCGGCCTGTCCGCTTCGCAGCGCGCCGACGTCATGGGACTGGCACAGACCTGGGTTCGCGGAAGGAACCGGCGCGATCGTGGCCGACGTGCCGGTCGACACGCCGAACGCGCGGGCTGCGGCGGACTTCATTCCGGCGAAGTCCAGGCGCTGCTCGCGGCGGGCGGCGTGCCTCCGCGCGGAATCACTGTTGCGTCGCTACCATCCGGACGACCCGCGAACGTTCGCGACCATCAGGCTGAGCTATCCAAGGATTGCGGCGGTTGCCGGACCCTGCGGTCTGTGGCCGGAGGATCTCGGACCCTCGATCGCGAACCACGGCTACGTCGAAAACAAGCCGTACTACAATTTCGGCTGCGCTACCCAGCGCAACCTCGCGGCGATGATCGACAATCCGTCGGACCTCGAGCAGCCGCGATCCGAGACGTGCCGCCTATACGGCGCGGCGCACGGCTGCGTTCGAGAAGTATCGCAAGGGCGAGCCGACCACGACCATCTATCCCGACGCCGACAAGGCCAAACTCAGCGATACAGGCAAATGATCAGCTACGCCCGTCAAAATCCCGAAGAGCAGCCGGACGTCACGCCGCCGCACGCAGACGATTACATCGCTCCGGCACCTCGCGGTGTCGGTGCAGGCGTTTTGCGAGACCGGGCGCAACCGCAGCCGCCGTGCGATCGGCGGGCGAAGACCGCCGCCTCGGCAAGGCCCATCTCTCGGTTCAAATGGGCGGCGTGGCAGCCGCCATCGAGGCCTATCACACGCGTACCTACTCCGAACGTGATCATCCTGGAAACCGAAGGCCGCAGCGATATCCTTGCCGGCCTCGATGAACTCGCGCAACCGTGTGCGACGCCGGAACCCGCGTCGTCGTGATCGGCAGCGTCAACGACGTCGCGCCTTATCGCGAACTGGTACGCCGCGGCGTCAGCGACTACGTCGTCGGGCCGGTCGATACCATTGATGTGGTGCGCTCGATTTGCAGCCTGTTCTCGGCGTCGGAGGCCGTAGCCGTCGGCCGGATCATCGCCGTCGTCGGCGCAAAAGGCGGCGTCGGCGCATCCACCGTCGCGCACAACGTCGCCTGGGCGATCGCGCGCGATCTCGCGCTGGATTCCGTCGTCATCGATCTCGACCTCGCGTTCGGTACCGCCGGTCTCGACTACAATCAGGATCCGTCGCAGGGCATCGCCAACGCGGTGTTCTCGCCCGGATCGGCTCGACACGTCGTTCATCGAGCGCCTGCTGTCGAAATGCACCGACCGCCTCAGCCTGCTGGCGGCGCCGGCGACGCTCGAGCAGGTCTATGATTTCGGCGCCGAATGCCTTCGATGCGATCTTCGATACGTTGCGCATGACCACGCCCTGCATCGTGCTGGACGTTCCGCATCAATGGTCGGATGGACCAAGCGCGCTTTGGTCGGCGCGGATGATATCCTGATTGTCGCCGAGCCGGACCTCGCCAATCTGCGCAATACCAGTAGACATGCTTGAGCATGCTGAAAGCGGCGCGGCCCAACGACCGGACGCCGCTGTATTGTCTCAATCAGGTCGGTTTGCCGAAGCGCCCGGAAATCGACGCGCGCGAGTTCACCAAGACGCGATCGAAGCCCGCCGATCGCGGCTATTCCATTCGATCTGCAGACTGTTCGGCACGGCCGGCCAACAACGGCTAGATGATCGCGGAAATCGCCGCGCGACCATCGCACCACCGAGATGTTTCTGCAGATCGCGCGAGCGGCTGACGGGTCGCTGGCGGGACCAAAAGACCGCGACGGATCTGTTCCTGTCGCCGACTGCATCAGAGATAGCTGCGGACAGAAGCAGATTGCGCGGCGTGCAGGGTCTGGTCGTATCCGGCGAGAGCGGATCGACTGCGTGCCGGCGAGACGCGTGCCAATACGCTCAGAGGTCGCAATCAAGACGGCCGGTGGCTGCCACCGGCGCGTGTATCCGCGTCCGCGCATTCTGTCTTTGCGATGCAGCAATCGCTCGCAGATAAGCGACATTCGCCGCGGCCTCCTCGGCTGGCCGATCGGCCTTCACAATGCTTTCGGCCTCGGCAGACACGGCCCTGCAGGCCAACCACCAGCGCCAAATTCTGCCGCACGCGATGGATCAGCATCCGCGCTGCTGTGACGCGCGACGCAAGGTCTCCTCCGCTTTGGGCAGATCTTTTGAAAGCGACGTACGAAAGGCCGAGATTGGACAGCACTGAAGGTTCTTCGGGCGCGATCTTCAGCGCACTCGCATAAGTACTGCCGTGGCCTCGTCGTGTCGGCCAGGAGCTGATCGAGTGCCGTTCCCTGGACCGAGAGGATCCGCCAATCGGGATCGTCGGGCGTATGGGCGCGGCTGAGGACGTCGAATGCTTTTTGGAAATTGCCATTGTCCGCCAGCGCTCGCCCATAACCAGCAAGAAGCGCCTTGTTGCCGGAGTGAGCGATCGTGGCCTGCTCGAGCACCGCGACCGCCTGGGACCGCTGCCCCGCGGCTCGCGAGCGCCTGTCCGTACTGCAACGCCGCGTCGGCGTCCTTGGGGTTTGGCACGAAAGCGATCGCGATAGTTCTACGTCGCGCCGGGCATCGGCAACACGGTTTGGTTCGCTTATCACCCAGCGACCCCGCGACATCCGGGGCACCGGGCGGTTTGGCAGCCACAAAGCCCCAACGTCAAAAACATCGGCAATACCGCGAACGTAAGACGTCTCGCGGAGCGACAAGCGCTGGAAACTGCAGGCAACATGTACTTTGACCTGTAGTCGGCGACCAGGCAGAAATGCTCACCAGTTTAACCCTAAGTTCTGGTTACAGGCGGTGCGGCCCGGTTCCGGGAGCGAACAAAGCCTTAGCCCCATTTCGGGTTTCCCAGCCTGATCGATTCGGCGTGTTGCTTCTCGTCGTCCGCGCATTCGCCTCCGGCTCCCGCGCAGGCCAGTGCTTTCCGGCGCATGAGATAGTGGCGAACAATCCTCAAAACCCGCGTCATTAGTTCAAATCTCAACGGAATTTTAAGCTTCGGGTTCACCCTCCCGTTGCACGATTGGTGTGTAATCGATCGGATTGGCGGCGAGCTGCGTCGTGGCAAGCATCTGCCGGCTTCTCACATAAACCGCGTCGTCCCTGATTTGGCGGCGCGGCTTATATTGCCCTCCCGATGCCTGCTCGTCGGATCGCGGCATGCGGCCAGCAATGCATCGCCGACGAGATCGCATGAAGTGTCTCGATCACCGACGCTCTAGAGAGGAAAACCACCCCTGATTGCTTCACGGCGCCAAACTACGCTGCAGAGACGCTGGCCTTTGCCCATCCCGATAACCAGGGTGAATCGATCCGGAATCCTGAATGCAAGCCAGACCTCAAGGTTGCCCCGGTCAAGGACAAGTTGGGAATAGTGCACGTTATCGTGGTGACACCAAAGCTGATCGATCCGATCCGTGACGCCCGGCGACGATTGGATGTGCGAGCTTCATTCATGGGTGGGCCAACATCAGTAGTTGCGCATACTCATTATCCTGAGAAGACCAATAATTTCCTACTTAAATCCGGGCTATTTGTACCAATCTCATCAAAATGGAAGCAACGTAGATCAGGCCGAGACCTGCGCGGCCTTCGCTGGGGCGTCTCGCCAGCTCGCTCCGGACGCCAGCCGCTGATGAAGCTTACTACTTGGCCCGCCGCCTCACAGGATTGGGGCCGGGCGAACCGTTCGATCAGGCCGCGATCAATGCATCCTGGCCGTTCTCAGCGGCGGCTTCAACCGCGAGAGGTTCATCGCCAAGCGCGCGCTTCCTCGCGCGCCGACTCGGCCGCGAAGCGCCGCGCAACAGGGTTAGCAGCGGCTCCGGCAGTTTCCTCGTCGGTCTCGCAGCGGGTCAGCACGCGCTCGACCGGGGTGCGGCGCAATCGCGCCGCCTCGTCGACCGTTCCAACGAAACCGACTTCATGGCTCGCTTCCAGCGCGGAACGCCGGAAATGTCGACGGCGGCAGGCCGGGCCCGGGTCAGCAGGGCGTTGAGACTGGCGCCGCCGCGGTCGTGGGCAGGGCGGAAACCCGGGCTTGCGGCAGCCCCGACAGCTCCACAGAGCGCACAATCGAACAGCTCGAGATTGGCCGACAACAGCGCGCGCAGGATCAACCCGGCAGTGAGCTGTCCGGTCGCGCGGAGATGCCGCACCAGTCCGCGCATCGTCGCCGCGCGACTGCGCCGCGATATTTACGGTCGAGCGGGCGCGAGTCTCCCTCGCGACGCGGCCGGCGCGATCGGCGCTGAGCCAATTGCGCCCGACCACGAACTGCGTCAGCGTGTCCGACAGCTTTGCGACCAGCGCAAGCCGGATCGCGGACGGCAAATCTTCCATCATCAGCATCTTTCCGCGGATTGCCGGGAGATGGCCGTGCCGCTCGGCGATGCGGCTGTACGAAATCGGCTCAAGTTTGGCGGATGCGTTTGCGATCAGCTCGAGGCAGCGGCGGCGGTCCCGACTTCGGCAATCGCTGCGCAGACCGGACGGGAAGCTTGGTGCGCCGCGCGATTGCGCATTGCACCTCGGAATTGCCCGTGGCGACGATGTCAACGAGATCAGCGTCGATCAGAAGCGGAGAATATTCGAGAACGGGTCGCGCGACCGAGGCCTGGTCGACCGCCAGCGCCTGTACAATGACGGCCGGCGCACGGGCGCTGCTTGCGAACACATCGGCCATGGCCTGACGTACAAGAGGCGAGGGATCGTCAAGCAGGCCGCAAAGAAAGCGCCCTCGGCGGCGGCGCGATCATCATCCGACAAATCGGAAATCAGCCAGGCTCGCGCCAGCGATCGCGTTGCCTCTGCTCGCCCGCCGGCCGGAGCGGTTCGTATCCAACCGATGAACTGCCGAACGATCATGGTCCTGCTGACTGACGCAACAAGAAACGACACCATGGCGCACGGCCACTATCAGAGAAGGCAAGCCATGGCGATTAACAGCTCGTTATCCGTGGGCGGATTTTGTCTTCCTGGGGCTTCGGACGTCAGCAGACGGCCGGCCGGCGCGCTCGCAGAAGCGCGGCACAAGCAGAAAAGAGCCGTCCAGTGGCCGGGGCGGCTCCCAAGTCGCAGCGTGGATAACTCCAGCGTTCCGTAATACCGCCGTTACCTTGTTTGCGGCCATACCACGTCCGGATAAGCAGGCGAGGCGGCTGATCGACCGTGACCCAGGCAACACAGTCTGGCGCGCTCGGAGAGATTCGAACTCCCGACCCTCGGATTCGAAGTCCGATGCTCTATCCAGCTGAGCTACGAGCGCGTAAGTCTTTTCAATGACTTAGCAGAAGAGCCCTAAAGTATTAGGCACTGTTCAGGCACTGAAAACGACGGGCAAAAGGTATTTTGCTTGGCCTCGGATAGCAGACTTGCCCGACGCGGGCTAGGCGACCTTACGCGGGTCGCCTAGCTGAAATTCCAACTCTTCAACAAGCTGGGCGAGCCGCTCCCTCGTAAGAGGATCGGTCGGCTCCATAGCCAGCCGCCGGGCCTGCTCCAACTTCCGCTCAAGTTCTCGACGGTTCGCGCGCGTCATTTGAGTGCTCCTGCCAATTGGACGGCGAGGACCGCTAAAATGTTCACGGACTTCTATAGGAATCGTTAACTCCCGCTTTCCCGCGTGACCTAACTCACAGGGGTTCTGCGGGCGGACGGGGTGTTCCACCGCTGGATGAATACGCCTTTCGCGCGGGATTGCTAGCGCGGCGGCCTTAGCTCGCTGGCCATCCAGCCCACGGCGTCGGTCTTCAAGGGATCGACGGGAAAGGAAACTTTCAGGATCCAGTGGCAGGTGCTGCACTCGAAAGTACGCTCCTCGATACCACGTTTGCCTGGCGAGATCCGAGCCAATCCCCATCCTGTGCTTGCAGGTAGGACACGACGGCCGCTCAGCAATGGAATTACTCATCGCCATCCGACATTCAGGAGCCAACGATAGGCGCGGATCACGAGTTTAGGTCCGTATGCTTGCGGACTTTCTCCGACAAAATTTTGGCACAATTATTAAGAGGCGGGGAACCAGACTTAAAATCGGAATTGGTTCCGCAGGTCACGGGTGGATGCGTGACCGGCACGGCCTTGGCCCTGAAGCCCCCTATCCCCGAAGGGCGGGGTCGTGCTCGTTTGGGCCTCCACCAAACTTGAAGTCAGCCGATTTCGGTGCGGCGCCTCATAGCGCATTCGTGTGCAGCGTCGCGTCCGCTGAGCTTGCGGGTCGGCGCTATCTCGCCGTCAAGCCAATCCTGTTCATGAGCTGAGCGCGCGCCACGCAGCCTCCATCCTTTTGTACCGCCGATACGCTGGCTCGTTGGTTGCGCTCTCCGCGAGTTGCGAGCAATGCTCGGCGTTTTCGCGGAAGATTTCAGATTGCTTCACGCTATCCTCCAGAGGGCAATACGTAACTGAACGAAGTACAATT
>ERZ1370068.6148-contig-5150_pt1 | contig 20440 bp, 35 predicted proteins | sample MGYA00561227_ERZ1370068 | MGnify/ENA primary metagenome ERZ1370068 (study PRJEB38410, sample SAMEA6850437) | metagenome | study: Metagenomic assessment of the ecological functions of the soil: analysis of the soil microbiota associated with the... | reverse complement strand
TACGTATTGCTGCACGCGGCGGTCGGCTGCTCGATCAGCACGGAAGCGAAGCTGACGCTCACAGAAATGCGCGGAGCGCGTCGAAAGGCGCGTCCGGCTCCTTCGGCGGTCAGCGCGCGTGCCCGCTTCGAGTGAGCGAGACGAGCTTCGGCTCCCGTAATGCTGCGGTCAGCGCTTCGGCGCTGCGCGGCGGCGCCATGATGTCGCGCGCGCCGACGATCGCGAGCGCCGGGCAGCGCACCTGCCTGCGGCGGCGTCGAGGCCCGTCGGCGTAAGCGTTGCACGCCGACGAGGTCGGCGTGAGAGCACGCCGGGCGCGATGCGCTCCAGCAGCCGCATCGCGTTGCCGGTCAGCCAGACGCCGGGCATCGTATTGCCGCCGAGCTGCTTGCCGGCGCTGAACGACCAGCCGGTGATGAGCTCGTAGGCGACGTGGTCGTTGCGCTGTCGCGGCGTCGAGCAGTGTCGTCGCTGACCGGCATCGGCGCGGCCGGGCCGAGCAGCGCGAGTCGCGTCACGCGATCGGGATAGCGCGCCGCGCACTCGAGCGCGGCGAGCGCACCCGAGCGAATGGCCGACGAGCGCCGCTGCGCTCGATCGCCGCGCGCATCGAGCAGCGCGACAATCCAGTCGGCGATCGCCTCGACCGATCGGCAGCGCGTCGCCGCCCGAGCGGCCGTGGCCGGGCAGAGTCGACGGCGAGCACGTTGCGGCCGTGATGCGCGAAATAGCGCGACTGCAGCGCCCAGACGCTGTGATCGTTCGCCGCGCCGTGCACGAAGCACGACCGTCGGCTGCGACGCGATCGAACGCACGCGCGCCCGGTGTACGCGTAGACGTCGTGGCCGGCGACGGACGAGCGCATCACGCTCAGGCCTTGCCCGCCGCGTACAGCGCGCGGCTCAGGTCCTCGATCAGGTCGTCGGGATTCTCGAGGCCGACCGACAAGCCGGATCGTGCCCTCGGTGATGCCGGCGCTCGACGAGATCCGTCGGCCGACATCCGGAAATGCGTCGTGCGACGCCGGATGGATGACCAGCGATTTCGCATCGCCGACGTTGGCGAGATGCGAGAAGATCGTCAGCGTCTCGATGAACTTGCGGCCCTGCGCGCGCGTGCCGCGCAGGTTGAAGCTGAACACGCGCGCCGCAGCCGCGCGGCAGCAGTCGCTGCGCGAGCGCGTGATCCGGATGGCTCGGCAACTCCGGATAGCCGATCGCCGCGACCAGCGGATGCGTCGGCGAGGAACGCGACGATCCTGCGCGTGTTCTCGACGTGGCGCGCCATCCGCAGCGGCAGCGTCTCGATGCCCTGCAGGATCTGGAACGCCGTGAACGGCGCCATGCACGCGCCGAAATCGCGGATGCCCTCGCGCCGCGCGCGCAGCAGGAAGCACCGCCGTCGTCGATTCCTCGGCGAAGACCATGTCGTGGAAGCCCGCGATACGGCTCGGTCAGCGTCGGGAACTTGCCGCGCGCCGTCGGCGCCGTCCCAGTCGAAGCCGCCCGAGTCGACCAGCACGCCGCCGATCACGACGCCGTGGCCGGACAGGAATTTCGTCGCCGAATGGAACACGAGGTCGGCGCCAGTGCTCGAACGGGCGCATCGAGGTACGGCGTCGTGAACGTCGAGATCGACGAGCAGCGGCAGACCGTGGTCGTGCGCGAGCGCGGCGACGCGCGGGATGTCGAGCACGTCGAGTCCCGGATTGCCGAGCGTCTCGCCGAACAGCAGCCGCGTCGTCGGGCGGATCGCGGCGCGCCAGCCGTCGAGGTCGCGCGGATCGACGAACGTCGTCGTCGATGCCGAAGCGCGGCAGCGTGTAGTCGAGCAGGTTGTGCGAGCCGCCGTAGAGCGAGCGCGACGCGACGATGTGCGAGCCCGCGCCCAGCAGCGTGACGATCGCCAGATGCAGCGCCGCCTGTCCGCTCGCCGTCGCGATCGCGCCGACGCCGCCTTCGAGCGCGGCGATGCGCTCCTCGAGCACCGCGCACGTCGGATTGGAGATGCGCGAATAGACGTGGCCCGCGCGCTCCATGTTGAACAGCGCCGCCGCGTGATCGCTGTCGGGAAAGACGAACGACGCCGTCTGGTAGATCGGCGTCGCGCGCGCGCCGGTCGCGGGATCGGGCGCCGCGCCCGCGTGCAGCGACAGCGTGTCGAAGTGCGTGGTCTCTAGGCTTGGTCATCGGGCGCGCGGTGGCACTCGGCGAAGGTGCCCGCTATGGTAGCCCGTAGCCGGCTCGCGTCCGCGGTACCGGCGAATGCGATTAAACTCTCGCATTCCGCCACACCTCCGGGGATCACGACCATGCAACGCAAGGCAAATGCACGCTGGCAGGGCAGCACGCAGGAAGGCAGCGGCACGCTTTCGGTTCAGAGCGGCACGCTGCGACGACACGCCGTACTCGTTCAAGGCGCGCTTCGGCGACGGCAAGGGAACGAATCCGGAGGAGCTCATCGCCGCCGCGCACGCGGGATGCTTCACGATGGCGCTGTCGTTCACGCTGAACAATGCGGGCTTCACCGCGACGGCGATCGAAACGCGAGGCGCAACTGACGATGGACCCGGTCGACGGCAAGCCGACGATCACAGTCGATCCATCTCGTGACGCGCGCGCAGGTGCCCGGCGTCGTCCGCCCAGCAATTCGCGGAGATCGCGTCGAACGCCAGGGTCAACTGCGTCGTCTCGCGCGCGCTGTCGCCGTCGATCACCGTGACGATGGACGCCGTGCTCGCGTCCTGACGCGACAGAGACGTTCGATGAGCACTCCGTCCGCGCCGACGAAGGGTCGCGGCGCGACGTTCAATCCGGCGAACCGCTTTCGGCGCGAGCAGCGCGAGGCGGTCGACGACGGCTGGGCTGCCGATGGACGACGCGGGCGGCGAGGACGACGCGCTGCCGCCGCTGAAGACCGTCGTGCGGATCCAGCCGGCGCGCACGATCATCAGCCGCAACGATTCGCCGGACATCCCGTTCACGCAGTCGATCAATCCGTACCAGGGTTGCGAGCACGGCTGCATCTACTGCTACGCGCGGCCGACGCACGCGTATCTCGACCTCTCGCCGGGCCTCGATTTCGAGACCAAGCTCTTCGCGAAGCCCAATGCGGCCGCGTTGCTGCGCGCCGAGCTCGCAAGCCGGGCTATCGTCTGCGATCCGATCGCGCTCGGCACCAACACCGATCCTTACCAGCCGATCGAGCGCGAATGGAAGATCACGCGGTCGCATGATCGAGCTGCTGGCCGAGTGCGAGCACCCGCTGACGATCACGACCAAGGGCGCGCTGATCGAGCGCGATCTCGACCTGCTCGCGCCGATGGCGGCGAAGGATCTCGTGCGCGTGTTCGTCTCGATCGCGATGCTCGACCGCGAGCTCGCGCGCAAGCTCGACCCGCGCGCCGCAGCGCCGCAGCGGCGCCTCGCGCTCGTCAAGGCGCTCGCGACGCCGGCGTGCCGGTCGGCGTCAACGTCGCGCCGGTGATTCCGCAACTCACCGACCACGAGCTCGAGTCGATCCTCGAGGCCGCGGCCGCGGCGGGCGCGACGTCACGCCGGCTGGACGATGCTGCGGCTGCCGCTCGAAGTGGCGCCCGCTGTTCCGCGATTGGCTCGACAGCGCACTACCCGCTGCGCGCTGCGCACGTGATGAGCATCGTGCAGGCAGATCCGCGGTGGACGCGACAACGATCCGCGCTTCGGCACTCGAATGCACGGTCGCGGGCAATACGCCGACCTGATCAGAAAGCCGCTTCGGGCTCGCGTGCAAGCGGCTTGGGCCTAAACGCGGTGCGCAACGCGCCGCTCGATACGACGCGCTTCCGCCCGCCGCGCGCAGCGGGTCAGCTGGATCTCTTCGGATCGGAAAAAATGGGCGCCCCGAGGGACGCCCCGGAATGGGCGACGCACAGCTCTTAACGGAACGCGTACCGGATTGACGCGTAGACAAAGCGAGCGCGCGGGTCGTAGTACGAAGGATCGTAGCCGCTCTGGAACGTGAGATTCGAGTTGGTGAGTGGCGGGTCCGTGTCGAAGACGTTCTTGGCACCCAGCGTCAGCGTGAAGTTCTTGAAACCCGTGTAGCTCCCCTGCACATCCCACAGGCTCAGGCTGCCGACGCGTCGAAGGCGTTGCCGTCGTTGTCCGTCAGCACGTCGATGTAGGAGCTTTGATACGTGTTGGCGACCGTCGCGCTCCACGGACCGTAGTTCCAGTGAGCGCCGCGTAGCTCTTTCCAGCGCGGGGTGATCCCCGTCGCGACCGCCTGGAACGCGTTGGAAATGAACCCCGCGAAGCTGCCATCGGGTTGCTCGACGTCGTATTTGATGTAATAAGTACCGGACATCGCAAGCTGGAAGCGGCCGTACTCCGTTTGCGGCGACGTGAGCTTCGCGTCGACGTCGATTCCCTCGATTTTCACTCGTCCGAGGTTGACGAATCGCTGGTCGATTGCGGTGATCGGGCATGGCGGACCGCCGACGCAGGTCGCCTGACGCGTCACAAGGCTGCTGTATTCGCGCATAGGTCGCCGGATCGAGGATTGTCGCGATCGGCACGCCGTTGCTGACGAGATTCTTGAGATCGAGATAGAACCAATCGCGCAGCAAGGGTCACGCCGTTCCAGGGCTCCCAAACGCCTCCGATCATCGTCTGGTTGGCCTTCTCCGGCTGCAGAGTCGGATTTCCGCCGGTCGTTGTCGTGTACTGCGTGTTGCAATCCGGATTGATTTCGTTTCCCGGTCCGTTTGATCGGGACAGCGCAACGGATCAGAGACGCCGGCTTGCGAGAGTCCCGGCGTCGTCGGAGCTCCAGAGCTGATAGAGCGTGGGTGCCAGGAAACCCGTGCCCCAAGACGCGCGAACAGCACGGACGGCGCGGGCTGCCAGCGCAGGCTGAATTTCGGATTGGTCGTGCTGCCGAAATCGCTGTAGTGGTCGTAGCGCACCGCGGCGTTTCCTTCGAGGCTCGAGACGATCGGAATGTTCATCTCGGCGAAGAGCGCCCATACCGTGCGCGAGTGATCGACGACCTGGAGATTGCCGCCGTAACCCGCAACGTCGCCTGTCTGAAGCAGCGGATTCGGGTTCTGGGATAGTTTTTCCTCACCCGCCTGGAAACCCGCCGCCATCCGCACCGGGCCCGCGGGCAGCTTGTAGATCTCGCCCGCCCCTTTCAGATTGACGCCATAGCCGGACAGCTTCGCGTGAAATGTCTCGCCGTTGAAGTTTGTGGCGAGAATCTGCTGCGGTGATGTCGGCGGAATTCGGGCCGAAGAGGTTCACGACGCCGCTGTTCAGCAGCGGCAGGATCCTGGAATAGAGTGGAAACCCGCCGTTCAGCTGTTCGCGACTCGTGTTTTCGCTGTAGTTGAAAGTGCCCTCCCAGTCCCAGTTCCATGCCGTTCCTCGTAACGCCGGCGACGATCTGCCACGCCTGGTTGACATCGGTCGTGCTCGCGGTTGCCGCTTTCGACGGCGCGGTAGCGCACGTTGAGGGGCTGGCCGTCGACCTCATGATCGATCGCGAGCTGGTGGGGATAGAAGGGGCTCGTCGGCGGCAGGATCACGTCCGCTGCGCCGGTGGCGGTGGCGGTCGTGAAAATCTGATCCGACAACGGCACGGGCTGGATGATGAAACGCGTCTCCTGCTTCGAATAGAGGCCGGTCAAGAACGCCGTCCAGTTGTTGTTGATCATGTAGTTTGCGGACCCGAACAGGTTCAGCTGCTTCGTGTCCGGCAACGACTGGACACCCGGATAGGCGGCCGGGTCGAAGCGACAGCGCGATCCGATGACAATCGAGGGCGCGCAATTCGGGAAGCCGGGGTTGCCGATGGGACCCGGTCGCGTCGCTGCCCGACGATGAATGTAACCCGGAAATGTCTGTCCCGACGTGGTATCGAGATTGATTTGCGGCAGGTAGTTGGTTTTCGAAAGTTCCGTTCCGCTCTGAAACAGTGGCTTTGTTCTCGAGTAGTTGAACGAGATGAACGCGTTGTACTTGTCCTTCGACCAGGTCGCCGGTCCCCAACGTTCCCGATCACCTGGTATTGGTTCCCGTTTTCGCCGCTGCTGCTGCGCGTGGGCGTCCCTGCGTAGACGGTGGCGTCGACTCCCGAGAAGTCCGTGCGCATGATGAAGTTGATCACGCCGCCGATCGCGTCGCTGCCGTAGACCGCGGAGGCGCCATCCTTCAGCACTTCGACGCGCTCGATCGCCGCGAACGGAATCGCAGCCAGGTTGACGCCTTCCGCGCCCGTGATCGCCGCCCGCGAACGTTCCGAGGCGCCTGCCGTTGACCAGCGACCAGCGTCGAGCTGCCGCCCGAGCCGCGCAACGAAGCGGTCTGATTCGAGAACGTCGTCGCGCCGATCACGTTGCCGAGCGATGACGTTGCCACGCGCTGTTGTTGGCAGAGATCAGGTTCATGATCTCCATCGCGTTGGTCGCGCCGCTCTGGAGGATCTCGTCGCTGGAGATTATCTGCACCGGCAGCGCGCCCTCGCCCTCGATCCGCTTGATGTTGGAGCCCGTGACCTCGACTTTGATGTCCGCGGCCTCGACCACGTTCTGAACGACGGCCGCGAGCATCACTGGCGACAACGGCGGCGCCGACAGCATACCGACAGCGGATCTGGTTCGCCTTCATGCGATGCTCCCCCGAAGGTTTTGACGGACGGAATCGTGCCGTTCGGCATGCGCCTGCGAGCACTCCGATGTGATGGAGACTAGAGAGCGCGTTTCGCGATCGCAACGGGATGTTGGCCAACCGCGTGACGGCGACGGTGAACCGCGGGGGCCGGAGGGCAAACCGTCACTGCGGCGCGCTGGACATGACCGCAAGGCACCGTTCTCAGCAGCGAAATGATAAATGCCGAGGTGGCGCATTTTTCGAGGCGACTGGGGGTCCCCGCCGAAGAGATGTGCGCGCCACATCGGCACGTGTCACGACTGTAGCGCTGCCCGCGTAATCCGTAGCTGCTGATTGGCGGGCGGAATCACGGCAGGGGCAAATCGCTTGCGGGCGTGGGCGAGTTGGCGAAGCGTCTTGCATCCACCGGCGTTCCAGCGTATCGTCGTCGGTGTAATATGTATATGCAAGCGTGAGCCCCGAAACGGCAGGCAACCCGTCCCCCGACACGGAACGAGCTCGCCGCCGCCGAACCCCCTATGCGCCGCCACCCGCGGCCAGGGAATCGGGGACCCGCCACCAACGGGCATGGGAGGCAGCATGACGAAATTGACTTCGACCGTGAGCGCGGAGCGCACGGTGGACGACATCGAAAGCATCTACGTGGCAAGGGGGGCGAATGCGCATACGCGAACCTCAAGCTCGTAACGCGGGTGGTGTCCGGCGTCTACGACGAGGCACTGCGCCCGTGCGGCCTTCGCGCGAGCCAGCTCGCGCTCATGTGGGCGATTCTCGCGCTCGAGCCTGTGGAGCTTCGGACGCCTCGGCACGGTCACCTTCACCGACCAGACGACGTTGAGCCGCACAGTCGCCACGCGCTTCGCGCGGCCGGGCTGGTGGGCATCCGGGCGGGCGAGGATCGGCGCGTCAAGATCGCGCGGTTGACGGCGACGGGACGCGCGGGTTCCGCGCCGCGATGCCGTTATGGGAAACGGCGCAGCGGCGGGCAAGCGCCTTCCTTTCGCTCGATCGAATCCGTCGGCTTGGCCGTCAGGTCAGGAAGTCCCATCGCGCCGAGCCCTCGGCTGCCTGACTTGCGGTCTCTTGTTTGCCGCCGCGATCGTTTCCTGCCCGTATAGATGCATATACATATTTAACGGGTTCGCGTGCCTCGACGAAGAGGCCGCGCCATGAACCCGGAGTGATGCCGCCGGCAGCCCGGCGACCGAAACGCGGGAACCGTCACCCTACGCCTGGGTTCGCGCAACTCGACCCCGCTCGAGCGGATCTCGATCAAGTCGGTGAACCGAATCGTCATCGTCCCGGTCGCGGACATCAGCCGGCTCGAAGCCGAGGACAACTATGTCCGCATCTGGGCAGACCGGCCCTATCTCCACAAGGACACGCTGACTCGCCTCTCACCGCGCTCGATCCCGCCGTGTTCGTTCGCATTCACCGCTCGCACGCGGTCAACGCGCCGCGTGCGCGAATTGCGGCCGCAACTTCACGGCGAATACCTCGTCGTCCTCATCGACGGCTCGGAGATCACCTCGGGCCGGAGCTACCGGAGCCAGATTCAGCACGCGTTCGGCCTCGGCTAGGCGTCGAAGACCCCGCAGCCTGCGCACGGGTGATGTGAATCGATGCATCGAGTGGGTCTCCCTCAAGCGGCGATTCGCGATTGCTCCGATCCCCTGCGCGCTGCCGTGCTCGGGGCCCCTCTCCGCCGCTCACGCCTCGGCCTCCGCACCACCGTTTTAATTCGTTCGATCGAGTGGGTCGGCCTCAAGCGGCGATTCGCGATTGCTCCGATCCCCGCGCGCTGCCGTGCTCGGGGCCCCTCTCCGCCGCTCACGCCTCGGCCTCCGCACGGGTGATGTGAATCGATGCATCGAGTGGGTCGCCCTCAAGCGGCGATTCGCGATTGCTCTGATCCCCTGCGCGCTGCCGCGCTCGGGGCCCCCTCTCCGCCGCTCACGCCGCTCTTGTCCATCGATTTCCGATGGGGCACCATTCGGCCACCGGCGTCGCTCTCGTCCTGCGGCGGCGCTTGAACCACGCCTCGCGACTCCATGACAACACTGACCGAACGTCTCGCGCGCTGCTACACCGGCGCCGTGCACGACGTTCTGCGCATGATGGAGCACGAGAGCATCGTATTGCCGCCCGACATCAAAGCGATCGCCCCGGGAACCAAGCTCGCCGGACCGGTGTGGACGGTTTCCGGACATGTCGACCGGACGAAGACTCGGCACGAAACGCTGCTCGGCTGGTGCACGCTGCTTGCGAAGGCGCCCCGCCGGTCATGTCGTGGTTTGCCAGCCGAACAACCGTGACATCGCGCTGATGGGTGAGCTATCGGCGCAGACGCTCGCCGCGCGTGGCGTACTGGGTTATGTCGTCGACGGCGGCTCGCGCGACACCGATCTCGTCCTTGCGCAGGGCTTCCCCGTGTTTTGCTCGTTCCTCACACCCTCCGACGTGGTCGCGCGCTGGATTCCCGATCGTTACGGCGAGCCGGTAACCATCGGCACGGTCACGATCAGCACCGCGCGACTATCTGCTGGGCGATCGCGACGGCGTGGTGATCATTCCGCGGGCGATCGTCGAGGACGTCCTCAACAGGACTGAAGAAGTCGTCGCAACCGAAAGCGAGATGCGCGCGGCGCTGATCGGAGGCATGGACCCGGTCGAGGCGTACAACCGCTATGGAAAGTTCTGACGCGGACGGAGCTCTCTGCGCACCGCATGGCCGCTGACGCAAACGCACCGGCGGTGATGCGCTCCATCCCCGCGACAACATCGCTGTCGCGCTGCGGCCGCTCAAAGCCGGCGAATCGGTGATGCTCGACGGCGTTGCGCTGACGATCGAACGCAATACCGCGGTCGGGCAAAAGCTCGCGGCGCAACCGATTGCTGCCGGCGATGTCATCCTGAAATACAGCTGCCCGATTGGCACCGCCACGCAGCCGATCGAGCCTGGCCAGCGCGTTCCACACTCACAACGTCGAGTCGAACTACCTGCCGACATACACGGCTCCCGAATAGCACGATGCTCGACATAGACTCGCGCGCCGATCCTTGACCCTTGCGGTTCATCCGTTCAGGATAGACGGGCAGGCAAAAAACAACCTGGGAGGAGAGATCATGCACGCGCCTTTCAATCGCCGCCGCGTTCTGCTGGGCCTGGCCGCCGCTGCCGCCGCCGGTTCGCTGCCAACAGCTGTTCTGGGGGCCATGGGGCCCAACGACAAGTTCGATCTGCTGATCAAAGGGCGGCGAAGTTCTCGATCCGAGCCAGAGCCTGCGCGGCATGCGCGACATCGGCATCCGCAACGGCGTGATCGAGGCCGTGCAGCCGGACATTCCGGCCAGACCGGGCGCTCAGGGTGCTGAGCGCGACGGGACGGCTGGTGACCCCGGGGCTCGTCGATCTGCACGCGCATACCTTTCCATACGGTTCCGGCGATCGGCATTCCGGCCGACGAGCTGGTGCCGTTCCAGGGCACGACGACCGCCGTGTCCGCCGGCGACGCGGGCGCGAACAACTTTGCCGGCTATCGGCGCTTCATCGTCGCGCTCGACGCGCACGCGCCTCTATGCGTTCGTGCACATCGCCAACATGGGCCTGGCGGGATTTCCGGTCGGCGAGCTCTTCAACATCGACTTCGCGCAAATCGAGCCTGCCGCGCGGACGGTGGCGGAAAACGCGGGACATCGCGCTTGGGCATCAAGGTGCGCATGTCGGAGAACGTCATCGCGCAGCATGGTCTCGAGCCGCTCAAGCGCGCGATCAAGGCAGTGCGAGATGGCGGGCACCGGCGGCAAAATCATGTGCCATATCGGCGGAGTCGAGACGCCGGCAGCTGATGTCGCAGATCCTCGATCAGCTGCGGCCGCGCGACATCCTCACGCACTGCTACTCCGGCGCGCCCAACGTCGCCGGCAAGTTCACGAACATCGTGCAGGACGGCAAGCTCCTGCCGGCGGCGACGCGAAGCAAAGAAGCGCGGCGTGCATTTCGACATCGGGCACGGCGGCGGCAGCTTCGACTACACGGTGGCGGAGGCGGCGATCGCGCAGGGAGCGTCCCCCGACACGATCTCCTCCGACATGCACGTGTTCTCCGGCAACACGCCGGGGATGCCGTTCCTCACTTGGGTAATGAGCAAGTTCCTCAACATGGGCTTCACGCTCGAGCAGGTCGTGGCGATGGCGACGATCAACGCTGCGCGAGCGATCGACCGGCTGCCGAAGCTCGGCACGCTGCAGGTCGGCGCGCCTGGAGACGCGACGCTGCTGGAGATCGTCGAAGGTCCCGTCGAGTTCGTCGATACGCGCAACAACAAGCGTACGGGCAAGGTGTTCATTCGACCCGTGCAAACCGTCGCAGCCGGGATCGTCGTTCGGGCGGCCCTTTTCCGCGCCGTTCAGCGTGCGCTAAGAAGCGGGGTTCGTGGCGGGGGCGGATAAGGTGATGAAGGAGGAACCCGTGACGCGATTCGTGCTCGCTCTATCGTTCTTCGTCGTTACGCTCGCCGGCGTTTCCGTCTCCCGCAATGGCACAGGCCTATCCGGCCCGGCCGATCCGTATTATCGTGCCGTATCCGCCGGGTGGAACTTCCGACATCCTGGCGCGTTCGCTGGGCGAAAAGCTCGCCGGCTCTCTCGGCCAGCCGGTGCGTCGTGGAGAACAAGCCCGGTGCGAACGGCAACGTCGGCGCCGATTTCGTCGCGCAAGTCGCCGCCCGACGGCTACACGCTGCTGCTCGCCGACATCGGCGCGCTGCGCGATCAGCCCGAGCGTCTATCCGACGTTGCCGTTCGATCCGGTGCGTGACTTCGCGCCGGTAACGATGGTCGCGTATTCGCCGCACATCCTGGTCGTGCAATCCCGCCGTTCCGGCCAACTCGGTGCAGGAGCTGGTGGCGCTCGCGAAGAGCCAAGCCCGGCAAGCTCAATTTCGCGATCTCCGGCGTCGGCGGCGCGCCGCATCTGGCCGGCGTGGAATTTCGCGCTGCGCACCGGCGTGAAGTGGGAATACATTCCCTACAAAGGCGGCTCGCAGGCGATCGCCGATGTCGCCGGCGGACAGGCCGACGTCACGCTGAACGGAATGCTCGCGACCTATCCGCTCGTCAAGGGCGGCAAGCTCAAGCTGCTCGCGGTGTCGAGCGCCAGGCGGATGAGCGCGATCCCGGACGTTCCGACGATCGCGGAATCCGGCTTGCCGGGCTTCGAGACGGGATCATGGCAAGGCGTGGTCGCGCCGGCCGGAACGCCGCGCGACGTCGTCGCGCGCCTCAACGCTGAGATCGGCCGCATTCTCGCGCGCGCCCGAGATGCGCGACAAGCTCGGCAACCAGGGTGCGGAGGTGCGCACCAACTCGCCGGACGAGTTTGCCGCTTTCATCCGCACCGAAAAAGCCCGCTGGGCGAAGGTGGTGAAGGAAGCAGACGTCAAGGTGGAGTAGGCTCGCGCGATGGACGATGGAAACATGGCGCCTTCGACTTCTTCCGGCGCGAACCCATGGCCGCCCTCTCTGCCCTATCAGGAGTGGAAGGCGACGTACGAGACGCGCCCACATGTGACACAGGTTGTCGGGAAAACTGCAGGCTCGTCCAGACACCCCCGGATCAACCATTCGTGGCATACGTCGTTTTATGACGTCGCGCGGCATCACTCACCTCCTTCCATCCCCACGGACGCGAACGTTTCAAATCGAATTCCGACTTCATCAGATCACCGCCTGCTGATCGAGACCAGCATCGGCGGCAACGAGCGTCGCGCGTCGCTTCGCTCCCGCTCGTCGCCGAATTTTGCGCAGAGCTATTTGCACGATTGGCCGAGTTAGGCGTCGGCGCGAGCGATCCACACGACGCCCTGCGAAGTCGTCGATTGCATCCCGTTCGAGAGCGACACGGCGCACGCCACCACGTTCCGGACCACGCCAACCGATTCTTCGTGCCCTGATTCAGGCTGATCGGGTCAGCGCGTTTCGCGCCCGCTTCATCGGGTGCGCAGCCCCGCGCATTTTTCTGCGGAGCTTCGACCTCGCCTGCACTCGCCAGGCCGGAAGGCGCCCCGCACCCGGCGGTGTCCCGCATTTAGCGGATTGGGTGGTGCGCGAGGCGTACCGCACGAGGTTTCGAGCTGCGGGTTCTGCCGGAACGCAGTTGCCACAGCCGGCTTTCTATTCGTACGCATATCCCGAGCTTCGAGGGTTTGGCACGGAAGATCTGGCCTGACGGCGCTGGCTACAACACGGAACTTGGGGAGTTCATCCCTCCCTACGACCGTCGTTCGGCAATCGGCGACGCCCGACACGACGCCTGCTCGAATTCTGCAAAGCAGCTCACGAGGCGGCCGCCGACTTTGGTACCCGGGACCGCGTGGCGTCTCGAGCGCGCGGAAATACCGCGCTCGGCCGCCTGAGCAGCCTCAGACATGGGTAGCCGAGACATGCGGAAATACCGCGGCCGTTGTCATTGTGGTGCGGTCACTTTCTCGAGATCGAGACCGATTTCCGGAATTGACCAATCCGTAATTGCTCTGATTTGCCGCCGCAAGAACGCACTGATGGTGAAAGTCCACGAACGTCAATTCACGCTGCTGTACCGGTGACGAAGCCATCACCGAGTACCGGTTCTTCACACGATGACGGCGCGCCATTTCTTCTGCCACATCTGCGGCATCTACCCGTTCCACCGCAAGCGTGTCACCCCCGACTTCCTGGGCATCAACGTTTTCTGCCTCGACGATTTCTGGATCCGACCGGCATTCCCGTCCGACAAACCGCCGGCGCTAGCAATGAAGTGAGCATCCTGCGGCAGGTCCATATCCCGACTTCGATACTGGAGAATTGAGTTGGCGGTAATCCGATATCTCGTTGCCAATGTTGATGCGGCCATCGCGTTCTACGTCGACGTGCTCGGTTTCGAACTGGTCGAAAATGGGGTCCGGCTGTTTGCGATGGTCAAGCTGCGGGGACCTCACGCTTTGGTTGAGCGGGCCTGGCAGCTCGGCGGCACGTCCGCTTCGCCGACGGTTCAGCCTGTATCCGGCGGCTGGAACCGCTTGGTGCTCGAAACGGACGACCTGGAGGCGCTGGTCGCGAAGCTCAGACGATCGGGGCGAAGTTTCGCGGTGAGATCGTGGCCGGGCCGGGCGGCAAGCGGTCCTCGTCAATGATCCTGCCGGCAATCCCGTCGAGCTGTTCGAGCCGAGCGCAGAGTGAGCACGAGCGATACGACATCGTTCTACGACGAGCTTGCCCCGTTCTATCACCTGCTGTACGGCGATTGGGAGCAATCCATCGTTCGCAGGGCGGAGCGTCTCTGCGTTGCTTCAAAATCACGGGGTCGATTCCGGCGCCCGGTGCACGATGCCGCCAGTGGCGTCGGTACCCAGACACTCGGCCTTTTTGCAACACGGCTACCGCGTGACCGCATCGGATTTGTCGTCGGGAGCGATCAGAACGATTGCGGGCCGAACTCGCGCGCCGAGGTCTCTTTGCCGACGCACGGGCCGACGATCTCCGGACCCTCGATCACGTCGCGTCGGCTTCGATGGCGGCCGTCATCGCCTGCGACAACTCGATTCCGCACTTGCTGTCCGACGCCGAAATCCTGTGCGCATTCAAGTCCTGTTACCGTTGCCTGCGGCCGGGCGGCATCGCGGTGTTTTCCGTTCGCGATTACGCGGCCATCGAGCGCAGGAGCCCGGATGTCCGGCCCTACGGCTTGCAACGCGACGGCGTGTCCGGCGGTTCCTCGCGGTGCAGTCTGGGAATGGGACGGCGACCAATACGACTCCGCCTGTACCTAACGTCGGAGTTTCTCGACGGCGCCGTGCGAAACGCGGGTGCTTCGCAGCCGCTATTACGCGGTTCCAGATCGCGACCCTTCTGGATCTCATGACTCATCGCTGGTTTTCGTGGACGTCCAGCAATGCGCGATGATGTTCTCTTCCAGCCGCCGTACCGGGCCGCCGCGCGAATGGCCGCTGAACGGGACTGCGCTCCCGTTGCTTCGCCTCGACGATCTCGAGCGGATTTCGCGGAGACGCTCGAGAGTTACGCGCAGCGTGCGGAGGCGTTCCGGGAAGGCACGCGCGATCACGACGTGCGCCAGAACATCGACGCTGCTGGCGCACATCGATGCTGCGCCCCGCTTATCATCCTCGACTTCGGCTGCGGACCGGGGCGTGATCTCGCGACGTTCACGCGGCTCGGTCATCTGCCATCGGCCTCGGAGGCGCCCGCAGTTTGCCGCGATGGCGGCACTGCCACCGGTTGCGAAGTGTGGAACAGGACTTCCTGAAGCTCGAGCCGCCGGGAGGCCGGTATCGATGGCGCCCTCGCGAACGCCCGCGCCGTTCCACGTGCCCGCTCAGAATTTCGCTCCGCGTGCTGCACGAGCCACGAGCCACGCCTCGCAGCCCGGCGGTGTCCCTCTTCAGCTCGAATCCGCAGTGGCGACAACAGCGGAAGGCTGGAACCGCGGCCGGTATGGCTCGCCATACCATGACCTCGGAAGCGTGGTGCAGCGCTATCTTTCGGACGCGGGATTCATTCCGCCGACGCACCACTATTGTCCGCCCGCGGCTGTCGCGCGCGCGCAGCAGCGGACTTCGTGCGTGGCGCGCAAGCCTCTGCGTAAAGGGCGCGTTGTCTTTCAATCAATCACCGCTTCGAGCAGGCAGCCAAACTCGCGCGCGAAATCCACCGAAATGCGCGCGTGGATGGCGCCTTGCTTGTCGAAGAAGCGCTGCGTGCCGCGCGTCGTGAACACGCCCTCGTGCCAGATGTCGGGGTGGATGTAGAGGCCGCGGCTGCCATCGAAGCGGAAACAGACGAAGTCCGCTGGCCTCGATGTCGTCACCGGGCACGCGCGAGCGGCACGAGGAACGGCTTCGCGCTCGAGCGGGAAGAAGAGCTGGCCGCCGTCCGGATGGTAGCGCTTGCATGCCAGAGCAGAATTCGACGCGGGTCGCGATCGTGACCGTCGTCGGCCAGTCGCAGGATCGCTCCGGCATAGGCAAGGATGTAGTGGCCACCGACGGCGTCGTTGCGGCCATATGAGGATGTCTCCCGCCATTCGCTGATGAACGTTCCCTCAGTGGTCCCGCCCTCGGTCCCCGTGTCCACGATCGACCTGGCGGCGACCTGCGCCGGCCAGCGCACGATCTCGATCGCACACGCGGCGGAATCGTCGACCAGCCTCTGCCGTAGCCTTCGAGTGTCGCCGTCGTCGCGTCGACAACGGGCATCGTGGACTCGACTCCAATCCGGCGGGATGTCCGGATTGGAGATAATCGATGATGGTCGCCATGGCGCGGGATGCGCGTGCGCGATCACTGGATCGAGAATGCCGATCGCGCAACCGGTTATTCGGCCGCCGCGGGGGCGGGCATCACTAACGCCCTCGCGCGTAGCGAGCCAGTTCTGGAACCGCTCGAAGTAGAGATAGATCACCGGCGTGATGTACGAGCGTGAGCGCCTGCGAGACGACGAGGCCTCCGACGACCGCAAGCCCGAGCGGCTGCCGCGCTTCGCCGCCCGCACCGCAGCGCCAGCGCGATCGGCAGGCTTCCCATCAATGCCGCCATCGTCGTCATCATGATCGGCCGGAAGCGCGTCATGCACGCCTGGAAGATCGCCTCCTCGGGCGGCTTCGACTCCTTGCGCTGCGCCTCGATCGCGAAGTCGATCATCATGATCGCGTTCTTCTTGACGATCCCGACCAGCATGATGATGCCGACGAACGCGTACATGTTGAGATCGATCGCCGAACAGCCAGCAGCGTGATCAGCGCGCCGAAGCCGGCGGTCGGCGAGCCCGGACAGGATCGTCAGCGGATGGATGAAGCTCTCGTAGAGGATACCGAGCACAAGATAGATCACGAAGATCGAGAGCACGAGCAGGATGCCCATCCCGCGCAGCGACGACTGGAACGCCTGCGCGGTACCCTGGTAGATCCCGTTGATCGTCGCCGGCAGGCCGCATCTCCGCCGTCGCCTTGATCGATCTCCTCTGATCGCGTCGCCCAGCGCGACGCCGGGCTTGAGATCGAACGAAATCGTCACCGCGGCGAGCTGCCCCGAGGTGATTGATCGCAAGCGGCCCGATCGCGGGCCGTCAGCGTCGCGACGCTGTCGACAGCGGCACCAGCGCGCCCGCTCGACGATCGCACGTAGAGCAGCGACAGCGCCGCGGCGTCCTGTCTGGTAGCGTGGCTGCGATTCCATCACGACCCAGTACTGATTGGTCGGCGCGATAGATCGTCGACACCTGGCGCTGGCCGTAGGCGTCGTAGAGCGTGTTCTCGATCGCCTGCGCCGAGACGCCTAGCGCCGACGCCTTGTTGCGGTCGATCTGCGACCGGTGACCATGCGGCTTGGCAATCTGCAGGTCGCTCGTCACGCCGACCAGCGCCCGGAAGCGATCGCAGCTTCTGCCTCGATTTTCGGCGCCCACTGATACAGCTGCGTCGGTGTCGGTGCCCTGCAGCGTGTACTGGTAGGCGCTCTTGGTGATCTGACCGCCGATGCGGATCGCCGGAATGTTCTGCACGTAGGCCCTGATGCCGGATACGCGCGACAGCGGTCCGCGCAGCTGCTGAACGATCGTGTCGGCGCTCGGACGAGCTGTCGCGCGGCTTCAGCGCGACGAAGATGCGGCCGACGTTGAGCGACGCGCTGGGGCCGCCGGCGCCGACCGAGGACATCGCGCCCTCCGACGTGCGGATTCTCCTTGACGATTTCGGCGACCTGCCGCTGCATCTCGCGCCATCGCGTCGAACGAGACGTCCTGCGCGGCCTCGGTGAACACCAGGATCTGACCCGTAGTCGTCGGCGGGCAGGAATCCCTTCGGCATCGTGCGCGAAGAGAATCGCCGGTCGCGATGGCGATGCCGGCGAATGACGCCAGCACGTGAGCCGCTGGCGACGCAGCACCCAGCGCCAGCGTAGCGCCGGTAGCCGTCGAGCATCGCGCTCGAACATGCGCTCGCACAACGCGTAAACGCGACCGTGCTTGCCTCTTGTGCTCGTCGACCAGCATGCGGCTGCACGGCATCGGCGTCAGCGTCAGCGAGACGAAGCCGGAGATCAGCACCGCGACGATGATCGTGACGGCGAACTCGCGCAGCAGGCGGCCGAGAATGCCGCCCATGAACAGCACCGGGATGAAGACCGCGACCAGCGACAGCGTCATCGAGACGATGGTGAAGCCGATTTCCTTCGACCCGTCGAGCGTCGCCTGCCATGCGCGACTTGCCCATCTCGATGATGGCGCGTGATGTTCTCGAGCATCACGATCGCGTCGTCGACGACGAAGCCGACGCACAGCGTCAGCGCCATCAGCGACAGGTTGTCGAGGCTGTAGCCGAACGCGTACATCAGCGCGAAAGTGCCGATGATCGACAGCGGCAGCGCCGAGGCTCGGGATGACCGTCGCCGAAACGCTGCGCAGGAACACGAAGATGACGCTCGACGACCAGGACCAGCGCAAGCAGCAGCGACATGCTGCACGTCGTGGCACCGACGCCGCGGATCGACACCGAGCGGTCGTAGAAGACGTTGAGCTGTGATCGCCGGCGGCAGCTGCGACTCGAAGGTCGGCAGTATCTTGCTGACCGCGTCGACGATCTCGATCGTGTTGGTTCCCGGCTGGCGCTGCACCGCGAGCATGATGCCGCGCGTGCCGTTGTACCAGGCGGCGATCTTGTCGTTCTGCACGCTGTTCGAAGACGCGGCCGATCTCGTTCAGGCGCACCGGGCGCGCCGTTGCGGTAGGCGACGATCATCGGCGCGTAGGCCGCCGGCATTCATCAGCTGCCCGGTCGCCTGCACCGAAGTCGCCTTGTCGCGCCCGTAGAGCGTTCCGGTCGGCAGGTTGACGTTGCTGTTGCCGACCGCCTGCTCGACGTCGGTCAGCGCGATGCCGCGCGTGGCCAGCGCGTTCGGGATCGAGCTGGATGCGCACCGCGTACTGCTGCGAGCCGTACACGCCGACCTGCGCGACGCCGCTGATCGTCGAGATCTGCTGCGCGAGCAGGTTCTCGGCGTACTCGGCGACCGTCGACAGCGGCAGCGTCGCCGACGACAGCACGATGTTGATGATCGGCGCGTCGGCCGGGTTGACCTTGCGCTGCGTCGGCGGCGTTGGGCATCGACGAGGGCAGCGAGCGCGCCGCCGCGGCGATCGCCGACTGCACGTCCTGCGCCGCGGCGTCGATGCTGCGATCGAGCGAAAACTGCAGCGTGATCGTCGCGATGCCGTCGGTCGACACCGACGTCATCGAGTCGATGCCGGCGATGGTCGAGAACTGCTTTTCCAGCGGCGTCGCGACCGCCGAGGCCATCGTGTCGGGGCTCGCGCCGGGCAGCTGCGCCTGCACCTGGATCGTCGGGAAAGTCGACGTTGGGCAGCGCGTTCACCGGCAGCAGCCGGTAGGCGATGACGCCGAAGATCAGGATGCCCGGTCATCGACCAGCACGGTCATCACCGGACGCCGGACGAAGATCTCGGCGATGTTCACGACGGCTCGCGGTCCCTGACCGACGCTGACCTTGCTGCCGGGCGCCGAGCCGCAGCTGGCCGACGGTGACGACCTGGTCGCCCGGCGCAAGCCCGCTGGCGACGACCGTCTCGTCGCCCTCGGTCCGCGTGACCTTGATGTTGCGCAAGCTCGACGGTCATGTCCGGCTTGACGACGAAGACATACTGGCCGTTGGGTCCGTTCTGCACCGCCACCGACGGCGCGACGACCGCGTCCTTCTGGTCGTACGAGCGTCAGCACGACGTTGACGAACTGGCCCGGGCCACAGCGCCTTGTCGACGTTCGGGAACTCGGCCTTGAGCTTGATCGTCCCGGTCGTCATGTCGGCGCTGTTGTCGATGAACGACAGCTTGCCCTTGATCAGCGGACGGGACGAGTTGGCGAACTCCTGCCTGGACCTGCAGCACGCCGTCGGCCTGGATATTTCCGGATGTCGGGGATGTTCTGTTCCGGCACCGAGAACGACGCGTAGACGGGAACGATCTGGTTGATCGTCACCAGCGGGTTGGTGTCGTTGGCCTTCACCAGGTTGCCCTGCTGGATCGCGATCTTGCCGGCGTAGCCGGTCGACCGGCGACGCGGATCGTCGCAGTACTCGAGCTGCAGCCTGGCGCTCTCGATCGTCGCTTCGTCGCCGCGCACGCGTCGCCGCCGCGGTGCTCCGTGTTCGTGCTTGCACCTGCTCGTAGGCGTCGGGCGAGATGAAATTCTTCCCGAGCAGATCCTTGTAGCGCTTCTCCTGCTCGACCGCGCGATCGAGCAGCGCCTTGTCCTTCGAGAGGTTGGCCTGCGCCTGCTTGAGCGTCGCCACGAACGGCCGCGCGATCGATCTCGAACAGCAGCGCGCCCTGGCGGACTTCGTCGCCTTCCTTGAAGTGCACGCCGACGATCTGGCCGTCGACGCGGCCTTGACGCGCACGGTCGTGCGGCTCGACGTTGCCGATCGCGTAGAGCGGCACGGGTATGCCCGAGCGCGACCGGCGCTGTGGTGACCGGCACTGCGGGCGCTCTTCGGCTGCGCTGCGCTGGCCCGGGAGCAGCCGCACGATCAGGATCGTCGCCGCGACGAGCAGCGCGACCCCGAACGCGACCGTCCACGGGGCTCGTTTCGTGAACTGTGTACCGCCACGATCCTCCGCCCCGGATCGCGTTCGCGGTGGAGCGGTCAGGCCGCCACCTGCCATCGCCGCTCCGTTTTTCGCCCTAGTCTGGCATGGGCTCCGAAAGGGGAGCAATACGTAGC
>ERZ1370068.2338-contig-1493_pt1 | contig 20441 bp, 30 predicted proteins | sample MGYA00561227_ERZ1370068 | MGnify/ENA primary metagenome ERZ1370068 (study PRJEB38410, sample SAMEA6850437) | metagenome | study: Metagenomic assessment of the ecological functions of the soil: analysis of the soil microbiota associated with the... | reverse complement strand
TACGTATTGCTGCAGACGATCCATGAGGCGTTTCAAAGGGAGGCAACGAAAGGACCGCATTATCAAGATCCTCAATAGAAAGTTTGGCGCTCTTCGGTAAACTTCACCGCCGTCTACGTCACGGTTTCGCCATACCTGGATCTTTGGTTTGTCCGCATGGCCGAATTGATCCTTTATCCCCTCGTAAAGCTGGTCAATTTCCTCCATACAACGGGTGTCTAAGATGGCGCCCACAGCCCGGCTAGTGCGCTTGCGGGTCCGTATCGAATGCATCACGCATGAGTCATGAGAAACTGGCCGTTTCCATTGACCTCGCCGTCAGCAGCCAATGAAGCTGCGACCCCAACCAGATCAAACAGAATCGCCAGATTCGGCGAAACCTTAGCGAAGTCCGTCCCATAGTCCAGGTCTTTTGTACCAATTCATAGCTCTCGTCAAAGTTCTCTTTCAGCCAATGCGCGAGCGTGGTCGTAGTAATTTGATGCCGTTGAGATACCAACGCTTGACCGTCTCTGGAGATCCCCGCTGTGTCCCGCGCACCCTTCGTCAAAGCACCAAAAGTCGGCCATGCGGGAAAATGTACTTGTGGGTGAAACACGTGGAAACGTTGCTCGCGTGACGAACGGTGATGATGTGGAGAAAGAACGCCATCCGGGCTTAAGGCAGGCGGCCACTTTCTTGAAGGAGCTGCCGCTTCAAGTTCCCCACATGGCAAAAGACGAATTTCCGACCGAAAGGATCTTGTCGAACTTTCTCGTCAAAGTGGACACTCGCTGAGGTCGCCCCTCGACCAAAGTGAACCTTCCGGAGCTAAGGTAGCTCTGAGGGTCCTTCATCTTGCCGATGCATGTATTCTGCACTGCTCATGGCTTAGGTTTAGTCCCGTAAATCTGACGCCTGGGAAAACTTGGACATGACGTAATTGCGAACGCAACCCCAGCCACACCCAAAGTCCAGGATGTTATCGCCGTCCCGAATGTTGAGCTTTTCGATCAGTGTCATCAATCATGTGCATTTGAGCTTGCTCAAGATTGGCGGCGCCCTTCTGCCATACAGCCCCGCGCTGTACTTCGGGCAAACAACCTTCCAGTCGCCTAACATTCGATTTCAGCACCCGCCAGCGGCCGATCTCAGCATTGGATCCTCACCAAGTCCTGCGTGAGCCCCTCCGCGAGATGGTCGGTCTCGCGCAGCGACCCATTTCATACGGGAACGAGGAGCGCCGGGATTGGATGCCTGAACAGGACGGTCATACAGGTCCTGAAGATCGCTCAGCGGCACGTGGTCCGGGAGTTCGAGACCATTGATATAGGACTCCGCGAGCGCCATTTGCAACCCGTTGACCACCTGAGCCGGTTCTCACGGGTAGCACTGATACGCTGCCGGATTTGCGCTTGCCTTGCTGAGCGGGTGAATAACTGCGGACCTTCTGCAAGCGATTGATGAAGAAACCATAGCTCTTGTCTCGAGTTTTTGAGCAGCCTAGCTTCCTCGGCACAAAGCAGCGAGCCGAAAAATTCGAAATGGAGAGCTATTTCGCACCGAGCGACGGCAAATCCCGGCAGCGCCGGGTCGGCACGCCCAAAGAAAGCCACCACGAATCGTTTGGGATCGCTTTTTCTTCGAAGGAGTCTAATTATTCCATGGTTATCGATTTGCCATTATTTTGCTGGATCACTCGGGTTGCTCGTTACAGCGGGCCTTCTCCATCTTCTTCCCTACGGAAGGTCGAGAAAAGTGTTTTTGATGCCTGCTGCAAGGCGCCGCTTCTCGACCTGATAGTCTGCTACTTTTACGATCCTGCCACTGGATAATAGGTCCACTGGTTTCCGGTTGCCGGCCTGATCAGCGCGACTTTTGCGCAGCTAGCGACACTATTGATCTGGCAAACGATTCACAGGCAGTTCACTGATGCTGTGAAAGGCCCTCGAATCATCAAGGTCCTCAACAAGAAATTTGGCGCGCGGTTAGCAATCTCACTGCTGTCTATATTACCGATTTGCCATCCCGATATTTTGGCTCGTTCGAATGGCCGAATTGATCCTTTATCCCCGCTCGTCAAGCTGGTCAATTTCCCTCCGCATAACGGCGCTGAATGGATCAGCGTTTCGCGTCAAAAATTCAGCGGGCTTGTCGGCCATGATCTCATTTAAGCCTTACTGTGATTGGATGACAGGTGTCTGGTCACTGGAACCGAGATGCTCCGCAATGTGGAGTCCTTTGCGTCCAATTCGCTTTTCGTGCGAGGTTAGTGCGCGAATCGCGCGATTGATTTTCCGGATGTGAACAATGGTTGGGTTCCGCCTTTGAACAATAAGATGTGGTGAAAACACTGACCGTATACCCACCCGGGCAAAGGAAGTTCAGTCCTGGTTCGGGCATCCGCTGAGGTAGCGGTATCCGCCGACTTTTGGCCAAAGTCGGCGACGAAAGCCAATGAAGTATCGGCAGCTTGACAGGCGGAAGGTCTGATTGCTAGCCGGCAAGCAACGGTGGCGAACCTTACTGCTGCCGAGCGGAGGCAGGAGTTTTACAACCCTTGAACCGTAGAGGGCGGGCGACTGTTTTTGATCTCCTGCCGAGGCCGGCATTCAAATAAATCAAGCGCATCCCAAGCCCTGGGACCTTGTGGTAAAGACGAGAATCGGTTTGTCTCGCCGCATTACCTTGCTGAACAATGGCCTCACCGCACTGGCAGACATACGTAGAGGGCATTTGGGATTATGAGGATGTGTCCGAGTTCCTTTATCGCGCGCTCACGGCCCGCCTGAATTGTCGATCCACCTGGTATCCTCAATGTAATCCGATACTGGCTGATTCGTTGCCTGTTAACCAGCAGACACGATCAAAGGCGGCCCACGACGTCTCGAGTCACTACGATTTGGGCCCGCCCGAGATCATGCTCGATCCAACGATGGCATACACGTGCGCATTTCGGGAAGAAGGCGTTGCTAACTCTGATGAGGCTCAGCTGGCGAAATACGAACTCTGCCGTCGAAAACTCGAAATCTCAAGCGGAATGGCTCTCCTGACACCGGCTGCGGTTGGGGTGGCTTTCTTAAGTATGCGGTTGAAAGCGATACGGAGCGCGCCCCTGCTTAGAGTAACGCTCGCCTGAAGCAGGTGGCGCTCGGCATGGAACGATGCCGTGGATTCCCTGTCTCGGCTTCTCGTGCGGGACTATCGGGACGTCAGCGGAACGTTCGACCGAATCGCCTCCATTGGGATTCTTGAACATGTGGGACCGAAAACTACCGGACATATTTCTGAAAAGATGGATGAGCTTTTGAAACCAGGTGGGCTGCTACTGGTTCATACGATCGGTTCCGACCTCCGTCACCCACGCTGCGCCTGCCAGAATTGATTGATAAAGCGTGAGATCTTTCCGGCGGCGTCGTCCTTCGGTCAGATCGCGTCCGCCTGCGACGATCTTCTTCACGCTGTTGGATGCCCAGAATTCGGCTATTACTACTATCGCACTCTCGTGGCCTGAACGATAATTTTGAAAAGGGCTGGCTCGGAAATTCAGCATCGCATGATGCAAGATTTTATCGCTTGTGGCGGTATTATCTGCACTGTGCGCGGCGGCCTTCAGAGCCGGGAAGAATTACAGACTATGGCAGGTAGTATTCGGCAAGGAGTATCCGGGCGTTTACCAGTCGGTGCGTTAGAGGCCTCGCCTATGCTGGACCAGCTTGTCCAATACTTTTCGGTCCGCAGACCCATTCAGGCGCCGTCGAAATCCACCCCAGCTTACACTCACCATGCACCATAGTTTGCTCTGTTCTGCTCGATCACTATAGAGCGCCCTCGCGGAGCCGGATTGCTTCACCTGCTTCACGGATGGGACAGTCGGAGCGCGCCTCCTCAGATGCCCAAGGTCGGGCGCCCTTCTCGACGTTATTTGCTATTTCACGATTCTCCCGCTGATCGTGGCCCTGCGTCGCAGGTTGGAGCGGATTATTCATTGGGATTGTCGCCCAGCTGGCAACGCTGCTGATCTGGCAGAACATTCACGAGGCGGTCCAATTGAGATGCGGTGAAGGGCCCTCGGATTGTTAAGTGCTCAATAAGAAATTCGGTCCTGCCCGGAATATCACAGCTGTCTACATCACTGCCTTCGCCACGCCGATCTTCTGGTTTGTTCGAATCGCCCAAATGACTATCTATCCGCCGCTAGTATTTTAGTTAATTTGCCCGCATACAAGGCAGCAGATTGGGTCAGTGCTCGCGCCAGAAATTCAGCGGGCTGGTGGGACACGATCTCATCTGGTGCCTTTATTGTGATTGGATGACCGGCGTGTGGTCGCTTACACCGAAATGCTTGCAATGAGTCGTGGGGTGTCCGATCCGCTTTTCAGCAAGAAATGTGCCAATTGCGCGATAGATTTTCCTGACGTCAACGCTGGTTGATTCATGCATCCGGCACCATGACTGACGTCGTTCAACATTGGAGCGGATGTACTCATCCGCGAAAGAACCCTAAGCTTGGTTCGGCCACCCGCTACGAAAGGTGCATGTGACCCCCCGCCCCAACCCGTCTCCGGCACCCGACCCAAAAGTTGTCGCGTAATTCGCGAGGGTGGACCTTCAATGACCAGACGGAATTAGCCGGCTTGACCGCAGCCGTGTTCTCCGGATGATGGGTGTTGTGATCGCATTCTCCATGGCGAGCAATGCGGGACCTGGCGGTGAAAGAACCAGCGGTCCGCAGTGACGTGGCGCAAAACCATGAGGTGCCTAAGAGCATCCTTAGGAGTGACGCTGTCACACCTTCGAATTCGATCTGCTTTGCTCACCAAATCGCCGGCGCGAGTCGCTGGCGCATACGGAGGCGAGCTTCGTTCTGCAGAAAATCCCGCTTGGCCGAGATGACCGTGTCCGCCGCAAGTAGCGCCGATTCTACGGCGGCTCTGGATGCCTTCACCGCTGTAAGGATAAGCCAGGCCGAAGCGGCATCCCCGATCAGGATGAGACCTGTCGCCAAAGAGTCTCCCGTCGGGTGTGACCAAAGATAATATAAGCATGGCCATGGAAGCCATCGAGGGTGTCTTGCGGCACACGGCTGCGGGATTTGAGAAAGCTCAGAAACTGGCTTGGTGTGGCGGGTCACCGAGGAACTGTGCTCGCGGCCCAGCCCAATGTTGAGGAAATTGCCTACGAAAGCACCGGAAGCCGTAACCTTTGGAGATCATGGCAGAAGTAAATCTCTTGGAAGCTCCGGGCTTCACTCTACAGTCGCCGGCTTGCTCTTCAGTCAACTCGAACTCGAGCTCCTGTGCGGCCACCACGATTTGCCGCGTTCCGGCTTTCGCCTGCATCAACCGAGCGATCGGACAGAAGTGTCCACCCGCGCCAATCACCAGGCGGGCTTCGATAGAATTGTTAACACGCCAGGCGTTTCCTGCCCTTTCAATCGTTTTCAGCTCTTCACCCAGTCGCAATTGGGCACCACAACGTTGCAGAAGATAATCGTCAAATTCGCATCGACGGATTCCAAAGCTTACCACGTGCTCGTAGCAAATTTGGATTTCTTTGCGACCAAGCACGCAGAACTGGAGACCGGTAATCGGTTGAAGAATGTGTCCTCGGGAGTATTCCTCCAGATCGATTTGGAGCGCCTTGATCAACTTCCAGGGGTTATCCAGCCAGCGCAAGTCTTGTCTCCGCGGAAAACACCTCTTGTCCATGACGACGACGTTGCAGTCCTGAGCGTTGCAGTTCTCGCGCACAAAGTGGAACCCGCAGGCCCTCCGCCGATGATAAGAACGTCACACGAATCCATAGGCATTCAAGTCACGCGTTTTTCCGCCGCAATGAGGAGCGGAGTCCGCGCTTTGTCGAGAGCATTCAAGATTACCTTCTGGCACCAAAGTAGCGACTCCTTGGACGCATACCGATCGGCTGCTTTTTCTAGAATACGGCTGCTCACATGGTGTAGGAAGCTCTTCTCGGCTAGCTCCAAGCGCTGAAATTTGTCAATAATAGAGACCATGCCGGAGCCCCTGCATTCCTCACGAGTGGCCGGCTGAAATCGAGCCGGGGCTGATCCTCACCACAAACGCAATGGAATCATGACAAGAGAACCCGCACCGGTTGCGCTCAAGTTCGCCGATCATGCCGGCCGCTCGCGTTGTCCGGTGTTGGAAGTCGGCGCTGCCTACGGCAATGCATCCTACCCTGCTTTGGAAGCAGGCGGCACGGTGATCGCCTGCGACTTGGCCGAGGAGGAGCTCGCCCGGTTGCGACAGCCGGTGCCTCTGACATGCAAAAGCGCCTCATCACAATCGCCGCGCGCTTTCCTGAACAACTGCATTTCACCAACGGCAGCTTGAGTGCGATTCTGGCCGCGCAAGTTTTCCACTTCTTCGATGGAGAGACAGTCCGATCAGCGCTCGCGACGGCGTTTCGCTGGCTCTGAATCGGGAGAAGGAAGGCTCTACTCTCGTCGTGATGACGCCGCAGCTCAGCTACTACATAAAATTCTGCCAGAGTTTCGACGGCGGAAAGAAGCTGGTGATCCATGGCCTGAACGTTCGACCCACGCCTGGCGGCCAGTCCGGAGTGGCGGGACCGATTGCCGCACCTGGTGAATCTTTTGACGCCGACATCCTTCGCCGGGCGGTCGAAGAGGCGGGTTTTGCGATCGAGCACCTGGAGCCGTTCTGCTACAAGGATTTTCCTGAGAAGCACCGAACCAACGGCGAGGAGTTTCGGGCCTCATCGCCAGAAAACCTTGAACGATCTGGGCAGATCCGCGACGGGCTGGTGCGGGCGCTTTCCTCGCTGATCATTTCGAAAAACGTCGCCGCGCAGAAGTCACAGTTCTTGCGATTCCTGCAGAAATGACACAGTCTATCGTCGAACGGTGTTTATGAGACACTCCTCCCAGCTCGTAGCGCCCGGCTTGCATTGTCGTCGGAGCGAGTTGCCGTGGCATCAAAACCGAGCTGCGATCGCTTATGGATCTTGGACTGAAAGACAAAGTCGCTGTCATCACCGGCGCGAGCATTGGCATCGGCCTGGCTGTCGCTGAGGGCTCTCGCCGCGGAGGGAGCTCACCTGGTGATGGTCGCGAGACAACGGGAACGCCTCCAATCGGAAGCCGAGCGTCTCGCAGAAAAGTTTGGCGTGAAAACGACCGCGGTTTCTTGTGACGTCGCGACCAGCGCGGGCGTTGACGAGATCGTCGCTGCCGCCAAGAGTTCCTTGGCGGAGCGGACATTCTCATCAACAACGCGGGCACCGGCTCAAACGAAACCGTCATGGATGCGCCCGACGAGAAGTGGCAGTTTTATTGGGACCTCCACGTCATGGCTGCGGTTCGGCTGGCGCGCGGATTGGTGCCCTTCATGCGCCAGCGCGGCGGAGGGGTCATCCTGCACAACGCCTCCATCTGTGCGATTCAGCCGCTCTGAGCATGAGCCGATCTACAACGTGACCAAGGCGGCATTGATGATGTTTTCAAAGACGCTCTCGCTCGAGCTCGTCAAGGACAACATCCGGGTGAACACGATTAATCCCGGCTTGATCCTCACCCCCGACTGGATCAAAGACCGCGACACAGCTGACCGCGCGACAAAGGCGGTGACTGGCAAGGCTATTTCGACGGCATTGCCAAAGAGCACGCTCCCATCGCCCGCTTCGCCACACCGGAGGAACTTGCGAAGCTTTTTCGTCGTTCCTCTGTTCGGACCGCGCGAGCTATTCGGTGGGATCGGCCTACTTCGTTGATGGCGGCATGCTCAAGGTCGTCACCTGACCTCCCAAATAAAATCAAAATCATCCCAACTGTATGAATCCCATCGGAATACACTTCGGATATTGGACGCAATATTGGGACGTGGACCAGCTCCCGTTCGTGGAAAAAGCCCGCAAGACTGGCTTCGACGTCCTCGAAGTCCGCGCTCAGAAAATCGCGCGGATGAGCAAGGCAGAGCTCGATGCGCTCAAAGCCGCCGCCGCGGACGCGGGTCTGGAGCTCACCTACAGCATCGGAATGACGGAGGATATGGACTTGGTCTCGGAAGATGCGTCCGTTCGAAAGAATGGCGTCACCTTGCTCAGAATCTCTGCCGGAACATGAAACACATGGGTGGTAAGATAATGGCCGGCATCAATTACTAGCTCATGGCCGCGCAAACTCTTGCCCGGCGAAGACAAGACGGGCGCTGACCGATCGAGCCATTGAGGGGCGTGCGCGAGGCCGTCAAGGCCGCGGAAGATTGCGGCGTCATCTTCTGCCTCGAAGTCGTCAATCGCTTCGAGCACTTCATCATGAACACCGCTGCCGAGGGATCGCATTCGCGAAGCGAGTCGAAAGCCCAAACTGCAAAATCCTCCCTCGACACCTTCCATATGAACATCGAGGAAGACAGCTTCCGCGACTCGATTCTCGAGTCCAAGGGATGGCTCGGACATTTCCACCTTGGCGAAACCAACCGACGGCCGCCGGGGTTCGGACGGATGCCCTGGCAGGAAATCTTCGGCGCTCTGCGCGAGATCGATTACCAAGGTGCCGTCGTCATGGAACCGTTTCTTGTTCCAGGCGGAGAGGTCGGTCGCGACATCTCGGTCTATCGCGACCTTCTGGGCAACGATGACCTCGATGATCTGGTAACCCGTTCGGTCCAGTTCGTTCGCTCGAGCAAGAAAATCTGCCAAAGCAGGAAACGCATAAGCTCGCCGTACAATCAACAGCCCGCCGGAACTTGCCGTTGATCGTTCCGCGCGGCCTCTCGCCAACCACGGGTAGATCGCGAGCCTATGACGGGAGAGATGCGCTCCGCTCGCGGCCCTAGAAATGGCGCAAACCGTCGGATCTATGTCGTGGCGTTAAAGGACGAGGCGAATACTATGCGTGGAAACCGCAAGATCGAAGCAAGCAGCCGTAATAGAGATCGAATAGTAACTCGCCTATGCCAATAAAAAGAGCTCTGTTGTTTGTTGCGATCGCGCTTCTCGGAGCTGCTTTCTCTGTAGACGCGCGTGCGGATCTCAGCGTCAACGTGGTTAACAAGAGCGGAGTTGATTCGTCCCAGGTATTCATCATGTTCGGGGCGGCTCCGCTTCAGGCCAGGGCTACGATTAACGGCGCTCCGAATACGCCGATTGCGCGTGGAGTCTCTTACGAGTTGGCCACCAATCAAAGATATCAAGATAACCAGCTTCCCAGCTGGCAAGATCTACGTCTCCTTGAAGGGTCCGCTGAGTTCGGAGTTTCCAAACTTCAACAACCCGAGCCTGCCTGATCTATAATTTGCGATGGTGACAAGGTCGAAATCACTTTGATTCCCGGCAATCCTTCCAGCTGCGCCAACCTCTCCGCACAGGATTTCTTCAGCCTTCCGTTGCGCATCGACACTTTTAAGGCCGACAATTCGCCGGCAAGCACGCTGAGTTGGCGAGCGCCGACAGCGACGGTGTTTTCCGCCCTCGGCGCCCTGTCAAATTACCATCGTTCCGCCGTGGCCACCGGCACGAATGGGGTTCCCACAGACCACGGCGCACATCCTTCGCATCATTAGCCCGGCGACCGTTCCCGATCCCTCGGTCTACCAATCGTGGGATCGCTTATATTAGCATATGCAAGCCAACAATATCGTGACGCCGATCGTCGGAGAATTCATGGGCGGCAACCATCCGCGCTTTGATCTCGCCGCAAGAAGGTCGACCCCGGAGGCAACCTCGTCATGACGGGCACGGCGGCAGGTAGTCCTGCCAACATCCAGATCGCCGCGGGCAATCTCTCCAAGGGCATCTGGTCCTGCAATCCCGATTATACTGGTCAAGCGGCGCCGTCAAACACATGGGTGACAACGACGTCTACCTCGGCCGCCGGTTCGCGATGTTCTCGCGGGCTTTAACTACGGCTTTATCGGAAGTCCGGAGACGAACCCGAATACCGGGAAACCATTTGGAGCGGGTCCAAGCGAGAACTGGTATCGACCGACAGCTCCTCCGCAAAGCCTCTGCCTTCTGAAGCCGCTCAGCCCGGACACGACGGATTTCTACAACAAATACGCGTCCTACCTTGCAAAGGTCTCCGATGCCTACTCCTTTCCTTTCACTGACGTGTGCCAGGCTCCGCAGTGCAAGCCTGGACCCCGCGAATATTGCCTCGATGACTATCACGGTGCAGGCAGACGACTCAAGTAAGAGAGTCATATCCGACGAGGTAAGCGGGCCAACGTCCATGACGTTGGCCCTTCCTTTTCCGCTTAATGACTAGGCTCAGTAAAGTCCTATCGGGTATCCAGCTGAGCAACGCTTCGCGGTTTGTGAATTATGTTAGCACTCTCTTATTGACTTCCTGGCCTCGCCGACACGACAGCCGCTAACGTCGAGATGAAGGACTAAGACTAACTTCCCCGTCTCGTTACTCTCTAACGCTGAGTGCTCTAAACTTGAAATTTTTCGCGCCGGTCGTGTTTCGGCGGACTCATCGGGGGTAGAATCTGGTCTCGTTGCTCCTGAGGCAAGTTTCGAAGGGCGATTGAGTCGCGCCCGCTGTCGCCAGCTTTCGAGGCTCAGATCCCAAACACAAAGATCTCGCTTCCTGCCGATCAAAAGGCGCGAACCGTCTCGGTTGAAGGCGACAGCAATGATCGGCTTCCGCTTTTCCGGGTCAATGCTTCCTGGCATCAGGAAGAAATGAACTGCTCGCTGGGAACATCCCACAGAAATCAACGCCCCGTCTTCTGAAGCCGAGGCAAGCGTCTCCCATTGGGGCTAAAGGCCAGGCTCGTGACCTTGCCTTGTGTTTTTCATGTCTCTTTACCGTCCGGCTTTGAAGGTGAACCGGTGGCGTCACAAAGTAAGATCTTCGGATCGCGCCCGCCGCCGCCAAGCTGCCCGGTGGAGCTATACGCCAGCGCGTGGACCGGGCTGTAGGTGGGATTATCAAACTCACACACTGGTTCGGTGCCGATACGAGCTCCGGTGGTGGCGTCCCAAAGCGAGAACCTTCTCATCTTCATCGCCTGCCGCCAGCTGGTTTGCCGTCGGGACTGAAAACCAGACTGGTGACATGCTTCGGCATGGGCGTCAGGACCGTTGAGATGCTCTAGCCAGGCCGGCAAATCAAGTGGTTGCTTCCGGGCGACATCCCAAAAGAGGATTTCTTTACCCGCCGTGTTCGATGCGAGCACTTGCCCATCTGGTCGAAAAGCTAACGCTGATATGGCTCCCTTTCAGAACGCACTTGGTCCGATGAGCTGTCCAGCAGCACTCCAAAAGATAATTCCTTCATCTGACCCGCAAGCGAACGTCCGACCATCTGGACTCGACGCAATGCAAAGCACGGGTTCGCATGAGGCGACGTAGATTCCGGAGAGTTCCTGCCTAGCTGGAGCTCCAGAGGAAAATCCTCCCGGCGGAGGTCCCGAAGAGCCAGGGTCTTGCCGTTTTCGCCGACGAGGCTTACGCACCGGACCGGACTCTCCCTGAGTAAGTGGCAGGTTGATGCGCTCAGCTAGGCGCGGATCTTTCGCCTTAAGGTCCCATGACGGCAATGGTGCCCTTTGCCGGTTCCCGCGAAGATTTCGTTTTTCCTGCTGACAGCAAGACTATGGATCTCCTGGGCATACCCGCTTAGCGGTTCAGGTTTGTTGCTTGGCGAGCTGAGATCCCATCTTTGAATCGTCCGATCTGTTCCGCCCGAGACTAAGCTTCTCCCGTCAGCGCTGAAGGCGAGCGCGAAGACTGGGCTGGAGTGTCCGGCTAGTGTCCGCGGCACCTCAGGGCGATCCAGATTCCAAACGACGATTTTCTTGCTGAGACCAGCCGGAAGCGAGCATGCTTCCCTCCGGACTAAAGACGAGGCTGTAGAGCTGGGTCTCCCCTTCGCTGCCAACCGGGAGCGACAAGAGCTCCGTCTTGCTCGCGACATCCCACAGGCGAATATCTTCCTTTGCGCCGCCAGCCGCTAGAGTCAGCCGATCGACATTCGGTCTGAAGGCAATCCGTTCCACATAGTCGCCAGTGTCAAAGTTGATCCGCACTCAGATCTGGAATACTCCACAAAAGAACTTCGGTCGCCCGAAGGTGAGGCGAGCCACTTGCCATCTGGACTAAACGCCACCTGGCGTCCTTGTGTCGCCAGCGGATTGCCGACACGTGAGGCCGTGCCGACTTTCCACAACAAAATCGCTTTTGTCCTGCGCGTTCTTCACTTTTGCCGCAAGCGGCGAGCAACTCTCCGTCCGGGCTGAGAGCGACGCTATAGATCACGATGAATTCAGAATCGAGCTCGCGGCTCGGTGAAAGTCCGTCCGCCGTCCACAGCCGAATCACCCCATCCATGTCACCGGATGCCAGGGTCTTCCCATCGTCGCTCAGGGCTACGCTCGGAACGGGTTGGTTGTGACCATACATCAGGCGTTGCAAGCCCGAAGAGCCGAGGAGGGTCCGCAGGAGGCTGCTGGTCGCAGCCGTCCGGGCGACGCTTTTTTCAGTGTTGCGTTCCTTCGAGCTTTTCGGCAGTGATCCTGGATTCGAGCCGAGGAGGAGCGCCACATCGAGTTCATCCTGTTTCTGCCAAGCCTGGCCCGCCAATTGCCGGACGGTCGCTCTCATGCGCGCATTCTCGGCATGTCGCTGCGCCCGAAGTGCGTTTTCCCTCTCCTTGTCCGCCTTTTTCTCCGCGATAATTGCCCACGTTGCCGTCGCGAGCGCGACAAGCAATATGCGCCGTCAGAATCTTGACGTTCCGGCGCTCTCGCGCAGCCGCGGACGCGATGTTCCTCAGCGCGACGTTGCTGCTGCCCGGCTGCCCAACTCCTTCGCCACGCGTAGTTCTTCCTCCTTTCGTTGCTTGCTCTCCTCGACAACTACTCGGCTCGTATCGACCAGCGAACGTGCTGTATCGCTCACCTCGAGCCGCTCTGACCGCTGGCAGGCGCAGCACCCTCTCTGCTTCGAGGAGTTGACCTTGCATCAAGCAAGCCCTTCCTACCGCGTCCTTGCTGGCATCCACCGCGCAGCCAGCTTCTCGAGGCGGCGCACGGCCGCTTCTGTGGCCGCGTTGGTTTCGCTCCAGCGTTGGCGCGAACTCTGAACCGATTCGATGAACCGATCATGCGTCAGCTCGTACCATCGACTCCGACCACGAACTTCGCCCCGAATGATGTGCAAATTCTCGAGCACATCCACGGCGGCGTTCGGCAGACCTCGGGTTTCCTCTGCCCTCGAGAAACGGTCCCACGTCGTCCCGCGGAGTGATCAGAGTCGCGTTCGAACCACCGCCGGATCTTGTTTTCGGGCACACCTGTCCGCTCCGCCGTTAGGATGATACAGCGCTCATAAAAGTTCAGTAGCGCCTTGTTCGGATCGGCTGATGCCAGATCATCCATGCCGATCTCATAGTCGTCGGTCCTAAGCTGTTCCCAAAGGCTTTGGCAGACGACCTGTAATTGAACCAGCTCAACGAACTGGTCCTCGGCCACAATCGACTTGCCATCGGGACCGGTTGTTTTGAGCAGAAGCAGTTGATCTATCAAGGCTTTCGCGACCCCAGGCGCGAAGCGACGTTGCGGCCGCGTGTTTTCCAGTGGCTTCTGGACGCAGTCGAGCGCCCTCTGCTCGAGCATTCGCTCCAAGCGAAAACGGGTGTGAAACCTTTCCGGAAGGATTGTCCCATAGGGATCAATTTCGGCGAGGTGATCTTCGCGCATAACAAGAGACCGTCCTAAGTCCCGAGTCGGCCTCCTCAATTGCCTCGCGCACCTGGATGAAAAGCCGCGACGTTCTCTGCCATCGGTCGGGGTAAGCGGTGAAGAGCTCCTCGAATTGATCGAAGATCGCTATGCGGAGCACCGGATTGCCGGCATCGTCGACCGGATTTTGCGCGCTCGTAAGAAGTCGGCCGAGCGACGTCCTGGCAAATTGCGTCTCGCATCGGCACCGCGATCCGCCCAACTCATCATCGTGTGAAAGGCGTAAATATTGCCGATCTCCGCCGGGAGCAACGCCTTCCACGACTCCCTGCACTCGTGCCGACGGAAGCACGTCGAAGCCTTCCGCTTCCAAGAGGGGAATCAACCGCGCATTGACGAGCGAGCTCTTTCCGGCACCGGACTGAGAATACAGCAGCACTTCGGTGTGTGCGATAATCAACTGAGACCAGCTCATTGACTTCACGGTCGCGTCCAAAAAGAGCGCCGCGTGTCTGCGTTCGAACGGCCTTCGGGCCGACGTAGGGATTACCCTCCTCCGGCATTGCGAAAGGTCTCCCCAGCGTTGCCGAAGCTCTACCACAAAATCTCGCGGCGATCCCAGTATATCAGAGTGTTTAGAGGCGCTCCCTTGCGGTAGGAGGCCAGGTATGCTCGTTTCCTTTGCACCCTCTCCACCTCGTCGGTGCTCTCGGGCACTTGTAAAAGGTGGACCGAGACATGCTTTTTGCTAGCGATTGTTTCGTCAGGGCGGTCAGCAGACTGCGAGAGCAAAACGCGAAACTCGAGGTCTTCCAGCCGATAGCCGAGGAAAAGAAGCCAGGATTCGGTAAAAGCCCGCTGAATCCGGGATGGGATGACCTTTTCCTCGCGCGAGACAGCCACATAATCGAGGTAATCATCTTCAGTGACCAGCATGGACTCGGGAGTGTCCATGTGACCGTGCAGGTGAAAGACGACGGGATTGGCGACGGTAGGCTCGTAGCTCGAGTCGAAGATCGAGGGTTGGTCACGCGAATCGCCCCACCAACGGCAGAGCTCCCGTTTCGGTTTCCCTCATCGGCTGCGTCTTCGAAGCCTCCATCAATGTTACTGTCGTAGTCGGTCGTCACATAGACCGGCAGCGGCAACTCCGCCAGCATGCGATGCCGGTTCATCCGGCGCTTCGAGAAATCAGGTGCGAGGCGCGTTCTCGTAGCGTTCGACGATCATCTCTCGCGGTCGAAAGGGTCGGCGGTTGTCGCGATGAACTGTGCGACGCGCGGCAGATTGTCGCTATTCTCCATCGGGTAACCGCTATCCGCGGCCAGCTCTCGTGCGATGGTTGAACTCGGCCGGGACCGATCCCATGTTGGCTTCGCCGCCGATGAACGGTGTGCACTTACCCCTGCTGATGCGTTCGAGTGGCACTTTCCAATCGGCGTCTTGCAACGAACTCGGCTGAGATCCGTTCATTGGCATTTATCCCACCGCTCCCGCGAGCTCGGCTGAGAACTCCTGCGCTGTTCCCCAATAGACCTGCAAGTCCATGCTCGCGTAGTAGCGGTTGAGGTAAGTCGCGCTGTTCGCGCGCCGGTCGGAGTCGCCGGATGGGCTTGAGGACGGCGATGTTCTGGAATTTCAACCATGGACGCAGGCCCTGGAAGAGCACGCGAAAGTTCCAATCAGCCAATCGATAACCGATGAAGAGACAAGTGGAGCGATCCGAAAGCTCTTTGGATCGGACCTGGCAGCAACTTTGGATTGCGAGCGATGTTCGCCAGGAAGCTGAGATAGTCGTCCTCCGTCAGGACCGAGCGATTCCGGTAAAGTGTGGCCGTGGAGGTGATAAACAACCGGATTGGCCGGAGTCGGGACGAAATCGGTATCGAAGACAGATTCTTCAACCTCGAGAGATTCATTCCAGCGACAGAGCTCCCGCCGCGCATCTCGGTGGCGACGCCGGAGCGCCCTCACCATGAAGTCAGCGTCGTAGTTCGTCGTCATGTAGATCGACAGCGGAAGATCGGCCAGGACTGCATGCGGCTCGTCGCGAGCGCTAAGGTCCGGAGCCGGGTCAGGCCCTCAAACTGCTGAAGAATCAGTTCCTTGGGACGGACGGGATCGTACGCGAACAGCCAGAAACTGCGCGACCTCGATAAGATTATCGGCATTGCCAAAGGGGTAGACATGCTCGGCCGCCCATTTTTGGCAATCTCAGCTCCCAACGGCAGACTTCCATAGCACGCCCCCGGCGCCGATAGAAATGGTGTGCAGCGGTCCTTTTGATTCTGTCGAGCAGCATCTCCCACGTCTTATCTGGTAAGCTTTCGGGCATTAGATCTATTCGATGAGCAGTCGCTGCGCCCAGAGATGCGAAGATCGGGAAGTGTTGCAGACCTGGTGGCAGGTCTTCGATCCCGGAAGAGAAGTCGCCGACACAAAGCTGCAATGCGAAAGTCTTCATACCTCACACAGGCACCGCCAACGCGGTGGAGGCGATGACTCTTTCCCGTTCAACAGGACTCCTTTAAATCTATTACGTCAAAAGAAGACGTTTGTCCAACCAGAACTGCATCCTTGAGGTCAACTCACCTGATGGTAGCCGGGCTGTCGCCATGTCTCACTGGCTGGGAGGAGTGTGGACCCAAGCAAAGCTAAGAAATCGCTCTTAACGCAAGCTATGTCCTAAAGATATGGGGATCACTCGAGATGCTCAAAGGTAATGGAGCCCAACAAGGCTTTTGGATGTATTGCCAAAGAAGCATCGATCACCGCGTCTGGCACCACCGGATATAATCGAGATGACCGTCCCGCCGGGTATCCATTCTGCGGCATCTTCGAGAAACGAACTTTTGGTGATTAGACCAAGTGGGTCGATTTCCGCACGACCTGTCTTGGCGTTTTGCCTCCGTGCTTTTGGTTTCCTGCGGATCGCGATATCCGCGCCGAGAGAGTTGCGTCGTGTGCGATCAGCCTCTGGGAAAGCAGAGGCGGTCCGATATCCCTTCTCTTACGAAGGAGAGAAAGGAAAGTGAGAAGGTTTGTTCCGAAGAACATCGTGCGGAGTTCTTCAAAGAAACCGGCTCGTTATATGGCGAAAAATCAAAGAAGTGAAGGTTCTTTTAGGGAGGCCAATCATGGCCCGCGATAACTTGCGGATCACAGACGTTTCGCTTCCATAAAGCGTGCAGTAGCGCGGCTGCACGAAGCCGGGCTCGGGTGAGCTCGCCGTGCCGCTCCAGCATGCGCGGGATCCTCCCCGTAACAAGCGACTCAGCGAAGAACATAAAAGCGTTCCCAAGAGGGGGAGGAGTGGTCTGCTAACCAGAAATCACGTCGATTCTGCAGTGCGGAGGTACGCAAATGAGGAAACAACATTCTCGGCACCAAATTGATTACGCAGATTGGCATTCTCGTCCACGACATTGAGGCGACGTCCCAGGCTTATGCCCAATTCTTTGGCGTTGAGAAGCCGCAATATTTAATCACCGACGACGTTGACAAGGCGCAGACGCAATACAGAGGGAAGCGGTCCGCCGCCGGGGCGAAGGTTGGCGTTCTTCGACATGGGGCCCGCTTCGGAGTTGGAGCTCATCGAGCCTGACCACAATCCGAGCACCTGGCGAGAATCGCTCGACAAGAACGGCGAAGGCCCGCACCACATCGCCGTTCAGATATCAAGGGAATGAAGGAAAAAATCGCCGGTGCTCGAACGCAACCAGATGCCACTGCTCCAGAAGGCGCGGAGTATGCTTCGGCGGTCGCTACGCCTATATCGACGCGTCAAGAGATTTGAAAGTGATCATCGAGCTTGTCGGAGAACGACGCCAGTAAATACCGGCTGCAGGGCAGCTGAAGAACAAAAGAAAGCGGCGATGTCCTCGCCAGGGCGCGCGCCTGCGGTGAAGCCTACCGCCCGGGGCCTCGCGCTGTAGCGGCGGTGTCCCCACCGCCGACGGCCCCGACCGTGGGGACACAATCGCTGCAGGAGTGAGCGAAGCATACCGAGATATGAGGACATCCTCGGCCATGTCTCGACCCTTGGGAGTTTCGATAACCTTCGGAGATCTTGCGGAGACGCGGGTCGCGCATGATGTGCCGGGAGGCGCGCGCAAACCGATGTTCCCCTTTCCGATGTGTTCATGGCGATCCACATGCTGAACCGGCGGCGGCCTTTGGAGTCGTTCATGTGGGAATCTCGCGGCAAGCCGGTCCAAAATCGCTGATAACACTTTGCAGACTGCGCAAATGTTCGTTGAACGCCTTCCTCGGTGCCGAGATCGTAACCAGCCGCGAAAGAGATGAGCGGTGTCGGTACACACACAGAGACGCTCGGGATCGCGACAGCCACCCCAGGATGAATGCGAGTTCCTCAAACGTCCCGGCCGAGCGATGAACCCTGCCCCGCGGTGGTCTCAGCGCAACCCGGAGGTCTTGATCTTGGGCATGGTCTTGAAGATAGCATCCAGGCTGGCCACCACCTTCTCGAGCCCCGCTTCAACTCCTGGCCCATATGGGCAGCCGGGATGGAGCACACGGGGAAATCGGAGAGGCCCAGGCGGTCGGCCCGGACCAGTTAACTTCCTGCAGAGAGCGGAGCGACCCGGGTTGTGGAAGAGCGGTCGTCGCGCCGCGGGATTGATGAGATACCCGCTAGCGGCCGAAAACGGCACCGGAGCGCATCGCGCGATGGGTGCTCGCGAACTGCGTTCACCTCTCTTCCTGCTGGAGCGGGGGTGCAAACCGTTGCCATGTTGTTCTTAACGAGGCTCTGCATCGCGGTACAGCCAATTGCTGTCAGCTCACGGTTGATGACACAGAAACGCCGCCGCCGCCGAGATGTGCCAGCTCCCAGGAGCGGCGACTCCTCTTGCCCGTCTGTTCTCCGTTTCCGAACCGGCATCAGGACTCATTCTACCTGGATCGAATGCAAAGAATCACCCGCTCTTCGATTGCACGCAAAAATATTTTAACGGGAGAAGGACGTCTCCAGGACCTAACTGAACGAGCGCGTCCGGAATCGTGCTGATCCACTCGAGAAGCACGGCACTCTTGCAAGATCGCCACGACCATTTGACGCACTCCGGTTCGGTTGCTGGCCACCAGAAGCCTGCCTTGGTTTGAGTGCGCCGTTCGCATAGGCATCAGTGGCTTCGTCCCGCAGATGGCATTCAGCTGGGCGGGGACTGAACATGTTTAGTCCGGGAGGCCGGCCTTCGCGGTCCTCAGGGCACCATCCTGGCGGGACGAAGCCGAGCGCCGGCAGCGTTCCCCACCGCCACGGGGTTCACCTGCGAGACTCGTCCGCTCCGGAAGCCGCACCGTAAAAACGGCGCAGCCGAGATCCCGCGGCTGCCGAGTGCGTCCATCGGCCTCCCTCCATCGCGCTGGGAATCATCGAAAATGCCGACAACGACCGATTCTGTTGCCGCCAGGATCCTTCCATTGCTGGTAAGTCGTCGCGGGACCAATCCCCGCGGCTGTCTCTTGATCTCAACGGCACCGGCGCAGGGTTGGTCGCCCGAAAGCGGAAGCTCATCCATCGGTAGCTCGCCTCGTCCTCTACAATCGGCCTGCTGCGTAGGGCGCGAGCCCGCGCTTCGCCGAGCAGCCAACCGCCAGCCGCAGCTAGACCGCCGAGATGATCAGCTGGGCCGCCACGGCCAGGCGTGCGTCGCAAAGATAGCGATTCCAAAGCTGGTATAGCGCCAGCAGGAATAGCGGGATGGCCAGGAACAGCCTGCGCGCTTCAGAGAGACAGCGGCGGCGACGGCGCCGACTGACAACGCAGCGCTGAGTAACCAAGAACGAACGGCGGCAGAAGAGTTGGCGGCGGGCCAGAAGAGGAGCCGCCCATGATCGGATGCCAAATCACTGTTCGCTCGATCGGTGCCACGCCACGCCTCGGGCGTCCCCTGACGCATGGGCGGACTGCACGGGAAATACCCGTTACCGCTCCACCGGCGGTGTCGAGAGGCGACATAACTAACCGCAAAGACAAACATGGCCACGCGACTGATGATTGCCGCTGCGTCGAGGCGACCACGCACGAGAGCGCAATCACTGCAAGTGCGGAAAGTGGAAAGAGGAGGGGTATCTGCGCGCTGGTGGATAATAATCCGTGTTTGCACGTCGACATTGGGAGATCCTGCCGTGCGGATGAGGATGGAACACCTCGACAACGGCCAACACTGGGCGGCACTCAGAGCGGCCGGGAGTAACTTCAACTGGAAGCGCGGGTCCTCGCGGGTTGGACGGTTTTCATGGAGATCGCCTTCGGGACGAAACCGCGAGAAATCGCACCTTAGTCTAACGCCGGAGATTCCGATGCAAGGTGCGATGCTCGGATCGCGTCTGCGGACACGGGCACCGCGGATATTAACCGCGCTCGCGCGCTGATACCGGCAGGCTTCGGTCGCGGGCGCATTGCGAGCACTGCCGTGGAACGTAGTCCGAGATAAATGCCAGCCCGCGGGTTGCTGCAAAGCCGTTTGGCAGCTACAGGTGCGATACTTACGGCAAATCACGTTGGCTTGCGACTACATCCATTGTTCCCTAAATGCGCGAATGCTCGCCCTGTTTGTGCTGTTCGTCGCGCTTCTGTCCACTACCTCCCAGGCGAAGGAGAACTCGATGAATGCGCTTTGTTATCGCCATATTCCAAGCACGGGACGTGGCTCTTTAACGACGAGCGCCGCAATCGTTGAGGCCGTTGAAATGCAACCGGCGGGGACTATCCCTGAAATCGTGGCGGATATTCCGGGCGCGAAAGCAATGCGTAACTGG
>ERZ1370068.10906-contig-9564_pt1 | contig 20449 bp, 34 predicted proteins | sample MGYA00561227_ERZ1370068 | MGnify/ENA primary metagenome ERZ1370068 (study PRJEB38410, sample SAMEA6850437) | metagenome | study: Metagenomic assessment of the ecological functions of the soil: analysis of the soil microbiota associated with the... | reverse complement strand
CCGTCGTGAAGGAGGCTCGAGCAGCGAGCAAGAAGGTGGTCGCCCCATGCCATCGGCCGGCGGCGGAGCATCAATGGCCGTCGCCGCCGGCGTGGATGCGCTCGTCCACTCGGCGTTTGTGGACAGCGCTACTCTGGCCCTGATGAAGCAACGCGGGATCTACCTGATTCCCACCCTCACCTCATTTCAGGGCGACAAACCCCGCTCATTGCTCTTCAGAAACACATGCGAAGTGTTCTGGCGAGCGGAATTCCCATCGCGATGGGGACCGACGCGGGAGTGACTCCCCACGGTCAGAACGCGGCCGAGTTGCAGGCGATGGTCGAGGCAGGAATGTCGCCGCTCGCCGCCGTCCGATCCGCGACGATCGATGCGGCGACGCTGCTGGGGATTTCGGAGAAAGCCGGGACGCTAACGCCTGGAAAATTCGCGGACCTGATCGCCGTGGCCGGGAGATCCGCTGGAAGATGCGCGCCTGACGCAGCACGTCGTCTTCGTCATGAAGGCAGGCCGGATCTACCTCACGCCTTAGCCTCCTCGGCGCTGATCCCGGAACTGGAGTGCTGCCTGGTATTCGCTGGTGAGCCGTGCCATCATCTCCTCTCTCATCCCGTAGAGGCGCTTGGGAGGTCGAGGCGCGTGGCGGGCGAGGGCATAGCTGGTGAGGAGAGGCAGCGAGACCGAATTATCGAGATAGCACCACGACCGTCCCCGGGAGCATCGTCGGATCGATCTTGCCCCAGCTTACCGCCTCGGCCGGCGTGGCGCCCGACAGGCCTCCGGTGTCGGGTCGGGCGTCGGTCAGCTGCAGGAAGAAGTCATGCCTCCTCGTCGATCCCCAGCACTTCCTGGATCTGCGGCTCAGTCTGCAGCAGGAAATTCTTGGGACTCCCGCCGCCAACGATGAGCGCTCCGCTCTTCCCGCCGGTGCGTTTGGCGTGGAGCACGATCGCTCGCCGTCTCGTTCACGTCGGCGCTGACATCGAATCTCGGAGGCTGCTCCGCCGGGTGCCTGCTCGGCGACATTCATCCCGATCGAGCTGTCACCAGGAGAGCTGGTGTAGATCGGCACCTCCAGCGCGTGAGCTGTCGCCAGCACCGAACGCCGCTGGAGGCCCAGAGCCTTCTCCCGCTCCCGCAGGTAGCCACCGAGCAGGTAGTGATACTCCGCCGTGCTCATCGGCCGCTGGAACTCCGCCCGCGCCGACACCTCCCGCACGAATGCGTCGGTCGAGAGGAGAACGCGAGTAGTCGAAGAAGATGTCATAGATCCGCACGACACCTTTGTCGCGCAGTTCCACGTCATCAGCGTGCGGGCTGCCCTGGTGCATCGCCAGGCCCAGCGCGAAAGTGGGCATCGTGATAGAGATTGCGCCCCCGTGGAAATGATCCAGTCCACGAAGCCGGCTTCCATCAGCGGAATCAGGCTGCTCATGCCGAGACCCGCCGGTGTCATCGCACCGGTGAGGCTCATGGCCGACCGTTACTTCCGGCTCGAGCATGCGCTGGGTGAAGAGCAGGCATCCTTCGCGAAGCCGGCCCGCGTTGTAGGCGAAGAAGGCGTTGTCGATCAGGTCGGCCGCGGATTCATGACCCGTGATTCCGGTCGGATTGATCCTGCGGCCACGCAGGTACTGGGCGCTGGGGCGTGTCATCGATCATCCCACACGATTGGTCGTACCGTTCGCTTTCGCCGCGGCGATGATGCGTACCACCTCGCGCGGATCGTCGGTGACATGGAACAGGTCGAGATCGGCCTGATCGATCTTGCCCTGCGCCGCCATCGTGGACTTGAGCCACGCCACGAGACCCTCCCAGTAGGCGGAGCCGAACAGCACCACCGGAAAGCTGCTCACTTTGCCGGTTTGGATCAGGGTCAAGGCCTCGAACAGCTCGTCGAGGGTCCCGAAACCGCCGGGGAACACCAGGAAAGCCATCGAGTACTTCGCAAACATCATCTTCCGCACGAAGAAGAACCGGAAGTACATGCTGCGCCGGACGTATTGGTTGGTTCCCTGCTCGTGCGGCAGCTCGATGTTGCACCCGATCGAGAGCCCATCTCCCTCGACGGCTCCCTTGTTGGCCGCTTCCATGAGACCCGGCCCGCCGCCCGTGATGATGGGAAACCGGCCTCGGCCAGGAGCCGTGGGGTTTCCACCGCCGCCGCATAGTGCGGATCGCCGACCGGAGTTCGGGCTGACCCGAAGATCGCTACCGCGTCCTGCACATCGCCGAGTTTCTCGAACCCCTCGACGAACTCGCCCATGATCCGCAACACTCGCCAGGGATCTGTCTTCCGCAGAGCGTCAGGGGCGCTCCTGGAGCTGGGCGCTTTCAGGATCTCCTCGTCGGCGGTGGGCCCGCGAGGTCGGTCGCGGTGCAGTAGACGGGGATCTAGTGGTTTACTCACGGGGCAGGCACTCGAGCAGGGCCCGGTGATCGTCGGGCGTGTTGTAGAAGTAGGGCGAAACCCGCAGGTGGCCCGGCCGGGAATCACGATGAATCCTTGCGCCGCGAGCCGGCGCACGTCCTCCTGGGGCGCCACCCGGGAAACATCACGATTGCACTCCGATCCGCGGCTCGAGCCGCCACCGAGGATTCAAGCCACGGGCCTGGGCCTCGCCGATGAGATCCTCGGTCAACGCCTGAGTCACCTGCCGGATCGCCGGGAGACCGATTTCCCGTAGCACCTCGAGCCCGCCCAGCTGGGCGTACACCGCCGCCATGCCGGGTGTGCCCGTATCAGAATCCTCTCGCCCCGGGGCGCCGCTCGAAATGCCGGACATCGAAACGGAACGGGTCGGCGTCGGCGAACCACCCGGTCACTCGAGGCGTCAGTCGTGCGGCAAGATCGGTACGGACATACAGGAACGCGATGCCCGAACCACCGAGCAGCCACTTGAGTCCGCCGGAGCAATAGAAGTCCACCTCCGCGGCATGTACGTCAACCGGCAGTTGGCCCGGCTCCCTGATACCCGTCGATCAGGACCAGCGCCCCCTGCGGTGAGCGATCTCCGCCAGCGCGCGGATGTCCTGAATGGCGCCACTGGTGAAAGAACACATGGCTGGTCGCCACCAGTGCCGTTCGGTCATCTATCGCCCGCTCCAGCAATTCGAGGGGGACATGAGGTGCCGTCGGGACTCTCCACGACGACTACCTCGACACCTTCCTGCTGCTTGGCAATCCACTGATAGGCGACCGTGGGGAAATCGAGACTGGTCACCACGACTCTGGGCCGGTCACGATAGTCGAGTGACTCCGCCACCACGCCGAGCGCCGACGAGAGGGAGGGATGAAGCGAGAGATCCTCCGCTCTCGCACCTACCACCCAGGCGTATTCGCCGCGGAGCACTTCCAGCGCCGGCAGCCATTGGTCGTACCAGGCCGAAGCGCCCGCGCTGGTCCCAGAGATCGAGGTACTGATTGACCCGCAAGCGGGAACGCTTCGAGAGGGCGCCCAGTGAACAGCTGTTGAGGTATTTCGCGTGGCCAGAATACCGGAAATTCGTCCCGGTATCGCAGCAGCCGCGTGCGCAGGGGCCGCGGCTACGGACATGGGCGGGGAATATATGTTCGGGCTCGGTGATTCGCCCGGCGCGATGTATCTTTGCGCCCATGGCGGCGCCGGATTCCTGGTGGTCCCTCTTCCCGCAGCTGGCCGGCCGTGCCGTGCTCAATCCGCGGATCGCATGGGACCTGCTGACGCTCACTTGGGCCTTCCGGCGCCGCCGCTGGTGGGCAATTCCGCCGTTCCTTCCTGTCCCCGATCGAACCTATCTCGAGTGGCGTATGCATACCGCCTACGGCGAGGAACGACGGGTTCCTCCCGCTGAAGACGTGATCAGGTTCGCCCGTTGGCGCCGCGAGATCCTGAAGCTGTGACGGTTCCGCCCCATGTGGTGATTGTGGGTGCGGGCTTTGCCGGGCTCTATGCCGCCAAAGGGCCTCGCTCGTGCTCCGGTCCGCATGACCGTGGTGGATCGGCACAACCACCACCTCTTCCAGCCGATGCTGTACCAGGTGGCGACTGCGGGACTCTCCGAGTCGGACATCGCCTCTCCCATCCGCTCGGTCCTCCGACGCCAGATCAACACTCAGGTCCTGCTGGCCGAGGTATCGGAAGTCCGGCCCGGCAAGCGTGAAGTTGCGCTCGAGTGATGGTAGTATTCTCAACTACGACTATCTGATCCTTGCGGCCGGGGCCCGACACTCGTATTTCGGCCATGACGATTGGGAAATCCTGGCCCCCGGACTCAAGAGCCTGGAGGACGCCGACGAGATTCGCCGCCGGGTCCTCCTGGCGTTCGAACGAGGCGGAGCAGGAGCCGGATTCTGCCCGGCGGCATGCCCATCTCACCTTCGTCGTGATCGGCGGCGGAGCCACGGGCGTAGAAGTTGCCGGCGCTCTGGCTGAAATCGATCCTTTGCGCTGCGCCGGGACTTCCGCCGGATCGATCCACGAGAAGCGACTGTGATGCTGCTGGAGGGAGGGGCCGCGGATTCTGCCGAGCTACCCTCGGAGCTGAGCCAGCGCGCCAAACAGCAGTTGCGGCGGCTCGGGGTCGAAGTGCGGGAGTCCATGCTGGTCACGGATGTCCGTCCCGGCTTCGTCTCCGCTGGCGGCTGGACCATCCCGACTGGCACCGTGGTGTGGGCCGCCGGCAATGTCGCGAGCCCGTTGCTGAAATCACTTGACGTACCACTCGATCGCCAGGGCCGAGTCCTGGTGGAACCCGACTGCACCGCTCCGGGTCATCCCGAAATCTTCGTGTTGGGTGACGCGGCGGCCTACGTTGACCAGGAGATCAAACTCTGCCCGCTATCTCTCCGGTTGCCATTCAGATGGGCCAGTACGCAGCCCGGGCCATCAGGGCGACATCGCCGGTCGGCCCAGAGTGCCCTTTTCCTACTGGGACAAGGGCCAGCTCGCCGTCATCGGCCGGGGACGCGCCGTAGCCGACCTGGGGCGTTTCAGGTTCGGCGGGTTCTTCGCGTGGCTCGTCTGGATTTTCGTCCACATCTTCTATCTGATCGGCTTCCGTAATCGTCTCATCGTTCTCTTCGAGTGGGCCTGGGCCTCACTTCACCTACTCGCGCGGCGCACGTCTGATCACCGGTGCCTGGGCACCAGCCTTCCAACTGCCTCCCTCACGACCGAGCGACCTGTGAACCGCACGACCCTGTTGTTGATGCGGATAGGCCCTTGCCTTGTCTTGCCTCGGCGGTACCCTCTCGGCCCAGACCAAGCCGTTTCAGCGCGCTCTGGTCCTGACCGGCGGCGGCTTCAAATTCATGTACGAGTTTGGGGTCTACGATGCGCTCGTGGATCGAGGCTGGAAACCCGACGTGATCATCACGACCTGCGGCGCCGCCGTCGTGGCCGCGGTGATTCACGGCGTGCCCGACCGGACCGAACGGCTGGCCGTCTTGCAGTCTCCCGCCATGCTCGAAGCGTTCCGCGCCTTCAAGCTCAAGCGCGGCGGATTTCGGGACATAGAACGACTGATCCGGAAGCTCTCGCGTTACCAGACCGGAAGGCAGACCAACAGCGATGTGGTGCCCGACATTTTTCCCTGACGCTCTTCGACGACGATTCCATTCCGCTTCCGTTCTGGCACAAGTCCTTCGCCGATCGCGCCCCCGATGCTCCCCATATCGTGGTGGTCGGCGCGACCGCTGCCTTCTCACCGGAGGACGTGGAGACCCCGCGGAAGGGACGCAAACTCTTTCAGGAGACGTATTTCACCGACCCCGAGGTTGCCAGACTGATCGAGGGCTTCAAGTCTCCGATCGGCCAGAACTACCCCAATAGCACGGTCTCGGTTGATACCAAGGTCTTCACCGATCTCTCTGTCGGCAATGCCGCCTCCATCTCGATCCGCGACCCCTTCCTGATGAAGCCGCTCCGCCACGGCGATCAGTATTTCACCGGGGGATCATCGACCTCTACCCACTCGAGCTCGCCCGGCATCTGGCGTCCGAGATCGTGATGACGTTCAATTCGGGTATGGTGGATTTCGAGCTACTCGCGATCGACGTGACGCTGGGCTACAACATGAACGACCGCCTGCGGACCATCACCGGTCGGAGCGTGGACCACTGGGTGGACGCGACCGGGATCAAGGCCAGGGATTTCAGCCTCGATCCCAAGCTGAAGCGCGGCTTCCCCAAGCTCTTTGAGCTGAAGGAGAATTACCCTCAAGATCAACTCCTCATCATGAAAGACAGCGAGGGCCGACCAAGCAGGGAGTCGTACGTCGTCACGGCCGAGATGGAGTTCATGCGGCGCGCTCTGGTCGCCTACGATCGCGGGTACGACCGCGGGATTGAAGCGATTGGAGAGGTCGCTCCGGGGAGTACAGCTCGAATCCGGCTATAAGGACAGCCGCAACTTCGAGGAGCCCCGCCGCGCGCAGCCCAGTGAGCCCGAAACCGCCCCACCTTTCACCGCTACCCGGGTCAAAGCCGAGGCAAATCGACTGGGATTCTCGGCTTGTGCCATCACTTCCCTGGACCCTTTGCCCCACCGAGAGGAGCTCGACCGATGGTTGGCGAGCGGCAAGGCGGGAACATGCCGATACCTCCACCGGCAAGCCAGAAAGCGGAAGAATCCCCAGGCCGCCGACCCGTCAGCGCGGCGCGCCATAGTAGTTCTTGATAACTACTACTACGATGTCACCGAGGATACGGCTCGCCCCAAGGTCGCGAGATACGCACGCGGCCAGGACTACCACGCGGTAACCCTTAGGCGCCTTCACCTTCTGGCAGATTTTCTCCGCCACAATGGCGCGAAGACGGCTCGACCTTACACCGACTCCGGTCCGTTGGCGGAGCGCGAGCTGGCACAACGCGCCGGCTTGGGTTGGATCGGCAAAAACACGATGCTGATTCGTCCCGGCCAGGGCTCCTGGGTGTTTATCGGGACCGTCCTCACCGACCTCGACCTCGAGATCGACAAGCCTCTTGAGACTGACCACTGTGGATCTTGTACTCGATGCCTCGAAGCTTGTCCGACTCAGGCGTTCGATGCACCCCGGGTGCTCGACGCGACACGCTGCATCTCATATCTCACAATCGAGCATCGCGGGCCGATCCCAGCCGAGCTGGTGGACCAGTTCGAGGGCTGGAGCTTTGGCTGCGATATCTGCAACGAGGTTTGTCCCTGGAATATCCGTTTCGCTTCAGAGTCCAGCGTGCCGGAGTTTCGCCCTCGCGGCGCCCTGGCTGAGGCCGGCCCCGAGTTCTTTGAAGAGCTGGATGAGCCGGAGTTCGAGGCCCAGTTCGGTGATACGCCTCTGCAGCGCCCGGGGTTGGATCGCATGCGCCGCAACTGGCGCGCGGCCTGGACTTCTTTGAGACCTTGATCCGCGATGCCTCCGACTCTCTACAGCGTGGCCATTTTCGTTACCGACATCGAGCGAGCGAAGACGTTCTATCGAGACCACCTCGGACTCTCCCTCGTGAAGGAGGGGAGCTTCGGCGCCGAGTTCTGCGAAGGGAGGCACGTCTGGGAGTTCATCCGGCGGTGCATCCCGATGCCCGGGCAATGGTGGGCCGTCACACCGGCGTGACCCTCAGGATCTCCGGCCTGCTGCCATATTGCGAGCGGTTGCATGAGCTCCGGAGTCAGCTTCGTGGCGGAACCGACCCGGCAATCGTTTGGGGTCATGGCGATGATCGCCGACCCGGATGGGAATGTGTTCGCGCTCTGGGATGAGACGGTGCCCGAGTAATGGAATCTCTGCTGACAACTCTGGTATCGATCTGGACCTGGACCGTCCTCGGGACCACCCTGCTCATCTGGCTCCCGATCCTGGCCCTGATGCGCCTCGTGCTGGCCCCGTTCGATCGAGGACACTTCTGGACCGGACTCTTCTTCCGTCAGGCCGCCGTGATCACCGCGACGCTGAACCCTTACTGGCGATTTCGGACTGCCGGCAACCGGCCAGCCGATCCCCGGCGTCACTTACGTCGTCGTTTCCAACCACGAATCGTTCGCCGACATCCTTCTCATTAGTCACCTTCCCTGGGAGATGAAGTGGCTCTCGAAGGTGGAGATCATGCGCATCCCGGTCATCGGCTGGGACATGTGCTTGGCCGGCGACATTCCGGTGGAGCGGGGAACGGCGCGGAGTGCGGTGAAGGCGATGCACCGCTGCCAGGAAGTGCTCAAGGCGAAAGTGTCGGTGATCATCTTTCCGGAAGGGACTCGTTCGGCCAGCGGTGAGATGCTGCCCTTCAAAGACGGCGCCTTCCGCCTCGCCATCGACGCCGGGGTTCCCATCCTTCCGCTGGTAGTCTCAGGGACCAGCACCGCTCTGCGGAAGCACGACTGGCGAGTCGGACGGGTGAACGCTGTGGTGAAAGTTCTGGACCCGATTGAAACGACCGGCCTGACCCACAAGGATATCAGGCGGCTCCGGGACCGGGTCCGAGCCGTGATCGAGGCCGAACGGGGTGGGAAGTCCGACAAGGCTATCCCCGTCCCAGCTCGGCCGGAGACTTGACCCTGCCTACCGCGCCGACCAGCACCAGAAGCGTCAGCAGGTAGGGCAGCATCAGGAAGAGCTGGTAGGGCAGATTCAGCAGGATCGATTGGAAGAGAAACTGCAACGCCATGGCCGCGCCGAAGAAGAACGCCGCGCCGGCCACCCTGCCAGGCCGCCACCCACCGAGCACCACGATGGCGACTGCCATGAACCCCCGACCCGCTGTCATCTTCTCCGCGAAGGTGCCCACCTGTGCCAGGACCAGGCTCGCTCCGCGATGCCGGCAAACACTCCGCCCAGAACCAGTGCCACGATACGGGATCCGCTTGACCCGAACCCCTGCGGCCCTCGCGGCTTCCGGTCGATTCTCAAGCCGCCCGGGTGCCAGCCCCCACCGGGTTCGGAACAACAGGAACCAGAGCATGGGTACGGCAACATATCCCAGATAGGAAAGGACCGACTGTTCGAACAGTTGCCGGACCGACGAGGGAATTCGATTGAGGACGGGAACCGGAATCACCGGAAAGGTCGGCAGGCTGAGCCCGACGCCGGTAGACCCGTATACCCTGACGGTAGAGGCGGCTCCGGTTGCACCCACCGCGCCCAAGGTGATCGCGGTCCCGGTGATGATCTGGTTGGCCCCTGCGGTGACCGCGATGGGCCCAAGAGGAGCGAAACCGTGGCTCCGGTCGCGGCTGCTGCCACGGTCCCCGCCAGGGACCTCCGGCCGAGGAGCCGATCGCCGCGGCGAGGGCACCAGCGAGCATGGCCCCTTCGATTCCCAGATTGATCACACCCGCCTCGCTCGGCCAGCGTCTCCCCCAGCGCGGCCAGCAGGGAGGTGGCGACCCGGACCGCGCTGGCAGGGAAGGAGACGAGGAGGTCGTAATCCATCTCTCAAAAACCTTCCGTCGGTGCGCCGCCTTGCGAAGGCGTCCGGACAACAGCACGACGATGATGATGACTGCTTCGATCAAGTACCCCAGGACCGCCGGCACGCCGGCCTCGCGTTGCAGACCGCCGGCGCCCGCCTCGAGCGAAGCGAAAAGCAAACCGCTCGCGATGATGCCCAGTGGATTCAGCCGAGCCAGCAAAGCCACGGCGATGCCGGTGAAGCCGTAACCCGGCGAGAGACTCTGGAACAGGGCGTCGGACACTCCCAGAAACCTCACACGCCTCCCGCAAGACCGGCGATCCCACCCGAGGCAGCAGCGCCGTCGCAATGACCCGATTGGTGTCGATCCGCCCCGTAATGCGCGCGGCGAGGCTCCAGCGCCAGTGGCCCGCAGAGTGAAACCCCACCGAGGTGCGTCGGTAGAGCACCCAGAGACCAGGGCGAGACCGACGGCCAGCAGCGAAACCGAGGTGAAGCCGCGTACCGGGAACCAGGGGCGAGGCGTGCACTCGCGGCGATCGGATCGCTTTGCGGGTAGATCCGCTTTGTCTCTTGCAGAGGACCCTGCACCATCCAGCTGACCAGCGCCTCGGCTACGAAGTTGAGCAGCAGAGTACTGATGACCTCGAGCACACCAAACCGCAGACGGAGGAAGGCGGGAACCGTGACCCACAGGACGCCCGCGCCAACCGACGCGAAGAGAAGGAACGCGATGGCCAACGGAGCCGGCCAGCCGTTCAGATGAAGCCCTGCCTAGGTGGCCGCGATCGCACCGGCGTAGAACTGGCGCTTCCGCGCCGATGTTGAGCGCGCCCGCCCAGAAGCGAGGCCGACTCCGAGTCCGATGATGATCAGAGGGATCGAACGAGGAAGGACTGCCGAGAGGAACCGAATCCCACGATCCCGAATGCTCCCCGCCACATGGCACCAAGGGCGAGGATCGGATCATGGCACCGTCAGCAACAGTGTCAGGGTGAGAACCACAAAGCCGGCCGCGACCACGCACTGAGCAGCGGTAAGGCCCGCTCAGCTCTCACCCGGCACCTCGGCAAGCATCCGGGCCCTGATCTCGCTGACGAGAAAGGCCGGGCGGGAGGTCAATCAACCGCCCTCCCTTCACCACAAAGACCCGATCAGCCAGTTCAGCACTTCGTCCAGGTCGCTGGAATGGAAACGCCACGGCGACTCCCTGTGTTGCCGCGTCCCTGAGCCGTGCGTGGACCTCGGCGGTGGCTTTGATGTCGGGCCCCTGGTGGGATTTTCTGCGACGAGCACAGCTGGATGACGCTCCAACGCGGCTGCAAGGACCACGCGTTGCTACGATTGCCTCGCTCAGCGCGGCGGCCGGGTCTCCGGACCTGGTACCCGGATAGAGAACCCGGCGAGGAGCTGCCGCCGGTGCGCCGCCCGACCGCTGGCCAGTCGAGCCAGGGGCCCGGATCCACGAGGCGGATCTTGCCTGACTCAGCGCCAGGTTTCGGCCAGGGCTGAACTCGCCGATTAGCGCTTCGCTGGTTCGATCCTCCGGGACGAACGAAATCAGAGACCGCAACTTCGAGCTGCCCTTTGGAAGGCGCGAGACACTCCGGCCACCGCGCGCAACAATTCACGCTGTCCGTTCCCCTCGACCGCAGCTATCTCCCACCACCTCACCGGATTTCACGGTGAACGTCGCCTCACGCATCGGGGCACCGCTGGGCCCAGAACGCTCGACCGCAAGGTCCTTGGCCCGAATCCGGACCTCACCGGTAGAGGCCGAATGACTCACGCCCTGCAGCGCCACGCGGGTCGCCGATCCATCAGAAGGCAGCCAGACTGGAGGCCGTCGCTGCCTGCGCTGGGCCAGTGTGCACCACCTCCCCACGTCGCAGCACCGTGACCCGATCTGCCACCCGCATGGCTTCGTCGAGGTTTGTGGGTAATGAGTACGGCCGACACACCCTTGGATCGGAAGCCCTGAATCCGGGCGAGAAGCGCTTCGGCTTCGGCAGGTGGGAGGACTGAGGAGGTTCGTCGAGCAGGAGGATTCGCGCGTCGGTCGCGAGCGCCTAAGCACCTCCAGCCGCTGCTTCAGCGCCGCCGGGAGGTCTTCCCGCCCGAGCGGCGGGATCGATGGGAAGTCCGGTTTGTTCACTCAGCTCGCGTACCCGCCGCGACAACGGCCCCGGCGAAACCGCCCACCCGGCAGCCAAACCGATGTTTTCTGCTACCGTCAGGGCAGGTACCGACGTGAAGTGCTGATGCACCATCCCGATGCCCAGTCGGCGGGCGTCGAGCGGCCCCCGGATCTGTTGGGTAGAGCCGCGGACCAGGACCCGACCCGCCTCGGACGGACCGAGGCCGAGGCGACTCCCATCAGCGTCGATTTCCCGCCCCATTCTCGCCCAGGAGGCGTGGATCTCTCCCTCCTCGAGGAATGAAATCGGCCCGCGCAGAGCCTGCACGGGGCCGAAGTGCTTGGTTATGCCACGAAGCTCGAGCCGAGGCCATGCTCGGTCACATCCCTGTGGGATGGTCGTGAAACTCCCAACTCCAGCCGAACCGGGCACGCAGAGATGGGCAGCGAGCGCCCGCACTCCCCAGGGTCTCCGTGGCGGCGTGTCCCGCGTAGATCACGTTCACCCCATCCATCGCGTCGAAGTAGGTGTGGGCGGCTCCCTCTCCTGAGACAAGCGTGTCGCATCCCGCTTCGCGTGCGGCCGCAAGCCATATCGCCGCCGCTCCCGGTCACGACTCCGACCTGCTGAGGACGCTCCGGGCCTCCGGGATCGGTCGGGCCGAACCGCTGGGCGCGTCCGGCGCGCTCCACCTCGAGTAAGCAGGGCCGAACGTGACGAAATCGCGGTCTTTCCGGCGACCCCCAGAGCGATCCCTCGATAATCGCCAAACCAGCTCGGGTCGGGCCCCAAGTGCGCCGGCCAGCGGCGTTCGTTTCCTACCCCGGGGTGTACGTCAGGGGATGTGGGCGGCATACAGCGCGACATCACGATCCAGACAGAGCTCTGAGGCGGCGGTAGTGGCGGCCGGTGACTCGTGGATTGCCATCCCAGAACAAGCCGTGGGCTGCATAGGAGCAGACTGCCGTTTCCAGTTCCGTCGATCGTCTGCTGAGGCATCGACCGCAGCGGCCACGATCCGTTGAACCTGCCCGCTGTTTTCGACCTGCAAGCCGTTCAGGGCGTTAGGCTCGTCCGGCGTTTCGCGGACCCGCAGGTAGGGAATCGAGGTAGGCGGTAAGATCGGGGGCCGAAACCGTCCGTGGTCACGGCGCGACCGTGTCGCGCGCCATGATTGAATCGGCCGCCGCCTTGAGGCGTTCCTTCACGGCGCGGGAACTCCCGACTGGAGCGCAGGGTTGGGCTCGTAGCGAATAACGCCCGCTCTTGAGGCCGAACGACTCCACTCTTGGCGCAAGGTCCCGCCATGAACTTCACGGGCCACCGTCAGGAAAGCCCGGGGCAGGTCGATGACGGCCGATCCCAATACCCGTTCTGGAGCGAGCGCACGCTGGTCCTCGTTGGCCCCGAAAATGAACGCGTTCGGCGATTGCTTACCGCCTGAAACACACACAATTGCTGCGGCATCCGGCATTGTGAGGAACATGTCGGCACCGGCCCGAATCAGTGCAATCGCCGCTTCACGCCCGGCCGCGACATCGTCAAAGGTGTTGAGGTACGCGGGGCGCTCTCGACCGATGGTCGCATTGCCTTCGCCACCGGCAGCTAGGCGTTTTCCGCCTCCTTGATTGGCGGCAACTCGATCCACCGACGAAGCCGATACTCCCGGTCTTGGTCATCCGCCGCCACCAGGCCCGCGAGATAACTGGCCTCCGGACAACCGAAAAATGAGCGGTGAAACGTTGCCGTTCACCCGCTCTCCCGAGTCACGATAAAGACCGTCTTGAGAGGTGTTGGGCCGAGACCCGTTCGGCGAGGCCCTGGAATTCAAAGCCGTGGGCGAAGACCAGATTGAAGCCTTGGGCGGCATAAGTCCGAAGCGCCTCCTCCTGTTCGGAGGGGGTCGAGCTTCGACCTGGCTGTTGATCTGGACGTGGAGGGAATCCCTGATCTGCTGCAGACCGCGATAGGCACCTGAGTTCCAGCCGCATCGTCGATGGAGCCCGGGGTGACCAGTCCGACCCGAAACTCCCGGAGGACTTTGGCCGGCACACGCTGAACCCAGTACAATGGTGCCGAGCCACAGCTAGCGCGACACTATCAGAGCAGTGATGCTACTACCTTTATGCCTTTCGTCACTCTAAAGTAAGAAATAGGAATGATTTCCACACAAAGTGGCCACTTATCAACGATTGTGGGAATCACTGGAGATGGCTTAGTCAGCCTCACTGCCACTAGTGTGACCGATATCCGTCATTAGCCCCATCGCCCGCCGCCATTGAGAGCTGTCCATTCACCTTGCCGCCCTCGGCGATCAGGATGCGCTGGGTCATGATGTCCCCGTTCACGACTGCACCGCTTTGGATTTCGACCCGTTCCTCGGCACGTACGGCGCCCTCGATCTCGCCCCCGATTACCGCTTCGCGGGTCAGGACATCGCCGTGAATGATTCCGCCCTTCGCAATCAGGAGCTGGCCAGCCGCCCGGACCGAACCCCGAATCTCGCCCTCGACCTTGACCACCCCTTCGCTTGCCACATCACCCACGACCAGGGTGCCCGCGGCAATGATCGTCAGGCCGGCGCTTTCGTACCGGCGGCCGAGGAGTCGGATGAGTGCCTCGAGGACCCGGAGAAGATTGCCATCAGCTTCCCTCCTTAACCAAAGTCGTTGGATCGAGCGACTGCCCGTTAAGGCGTATCTCGAAGTGAAGATGAGGAGCGCTGGAGCGGCCGCTGTTGCCCGGAGCCCGATGACCTCGCCGGCGCTCACCGGGCGCCCAGCTTGAACCGTTGTGCGGTCCAGGTGTCCGTACATGGACTGATAGCCCTCGGGGTGCTGGAGGAGGACGAAGGTCCCGTACTCGGCATCGCTCCCGGTGCGCAGCACGGTACCGCCGCCGGACGCACGCACCATGGTCCCGATCGGTACTGCAATGTCAAGGCCGGGATGCTGTTCATCCACGGTGCCGGTCCCCACCTGTCCCCGAGTCACATAGCCCGGATCGTCGAGTGGCCAGTGCCGGGGCACACTGGCTTCCAGTCTCGAAGCGAACCGCCCCGTCGGGGATCCTGGCGCGCACGGCCGGCGCGACCGGCAGCGATGTCGAGAGGAAACGGGATCGGGGACGATGTCGGCTCCCAGCATCTGCCGGATCTTGGAGTAGCGCTGCTCCGCTGAATCGAGGGCCGCAACCAACTCCCTGATGCGCCCGTTCTCCGCCTCGGAGGCGGGCGATCTCATTCTCGAGGCCCGGGACCCGGGCGGCGGCTCCGGAAGATGGGAAGATAGAACGCGGCGGCGAGGAGCACGGCGGTGCCGACTACCACGGAGGCCAGCGCGAGAGAGCGGAGCACCCACAGGGGGATACGGATGGTGCGTGATGCGAGCGCCCCGTCCGGTTGCAGGATGATCGTCAGGGAACGCCGTGCTGCCATTTAGCCCTCGAACGGTCTTCCCAGCAGAAGCTCGAGCAGACGGGCGAGATCGTCGTTCGAGTAGTAGCTGAGGGCGATGAGACCTCTCCCTTTGCGCCGCGCGGTGACCCGGACGTCGGTGCCGAGCCGTTTCCCGCAGCGCGTCTTCCACCCGGCGATGCTCGGCCGAAGCCTCCTGGGGACCGCCCTGCCGCCGCGGGGCTCCGAGGAGCTCGTCCCTCGCGCACTCGGCTTTCGGTATCGCGCACGGTCCAACCGTTCGCGGCGGCGTCCCCGCGCCAGCCGACTCATCTGCGCCGTGTCGCTCACGCCCAGCAAGGCCCTGGCGTGGCCCTCCGACAGTCTTCCGTCTTCGAGCATTTCCGCACGTCGGTCGGGAGTCGCAGCAGGCGAAGCGCATTCGCCACGGTCGAGGCGATCCTTGCCGACCAGCTCCCCCACTTCGACGGGAGAAGCCTGGAATTCATCGATGAGACGCTGGTAACTCCGGGCGGTCTCGACCGGCGAGAAGATTGTCCCGCTGGAGATTTTCCACCAGCGCGAGAGTCAGCAGGGTGCGATCGTCGGCTTCCTTGATCACCGCAGGGATGCGCCGCCAGCCGAGTCGTTGCACCGCGCGCCAGCGACGCTCTCCCGCGATGAGCTGATAGCCGCCAGCATGGGCCCGTACGACGACCGGCTGAAGAAGGCCAGAAGTCTGGATCGAAGTCACCAGCTCCTGCAGCGCTGCTTCGTCCACCTTTGTCCGCGGCTGATACGGATTGGGTCTTATCGCATCGATCGGTAGTTCCTGCAGTGCGCCATCAGGCTCGGCTTTGATGCCGAGCAACCGGTCCCAACAGGGCCTCCAGCCCTCGGCCGAGGTCGCTTCGTCTCGCTCATTCGCTCACCTCACGCAGTGCAGGGCTCTCCGCGAGGCGACAATGCTTCGGTGCGGCGGACCAGCTCCCTGTGCCGTAGCGAGGTAGCTCTTCGCTCCAACCGATTGGATGTCGTACATGAGAATCGGCTTGCCGAAGCTCGGGCTTCGGCCAGCCGCACATTCCGAGGAATGACTGTCGGAAACATCTTGGCGCCGAAGTACTCCTTCGCATCGGCGGCCACCTGGCGACAGAGATTGATCCGCGAATCGTTACATTGTGAGCAGCACACCATCGATCGCGAGCGTAGGATTGAAATTCTGCTGCACGAGATTGATGGTGTTGAGCAACTGCGAAATTCCCTCCAGCGCGTAGTACTCGCACTGAATCGGGATGATGACCCCATCGGCAGCGGTCAGCACGTTGAGGGTGATGAGCCCCAACGAAGGAGGGCAGTCGATGAGAATGAATTCATGGCAGAGCCTTTGATCGGGCGAGGCACGGCGCAGCACGGTCTCCCGCTCTCGGCGGTCGACCAGGCTCGAGCTCCGCGCCAACCAGGTCCTGGGTCGCGGGCAGAACGTCGAGATAGGGAAGCGCGGGATCGTTGATGATGATGTCCCCGACCGGCCGCCCTTCGACAATCGCGTCGTAGAGCGCGTAGCGCAGGGTTTCCCGACGGATCCCCACCGCCGCTCGTGGCATTCCCTTGGGGATCGGCGTCAGCCAGGAGCGTTTTCCGCTCGGCGATGGCGAGGGACGCCGCGAGATTCACCGCGGTGGTCGTCTTCCCCACCCCGCCCTTTCTGGTTGGCGATCGCGATGAGTCGTGCCATTTGTCTCGTAAGTTATTGAATTACAGACAGTTACATGCTGTATTCAGGGGTTGCTGAACTACGGCTGGCAGTTAGAATATAGATCCAAATGTCGTAACGGCAATGGAATGGACCCACGTTTCACGTGAAACGGAGGAAGGGCTTCTAGTTTTCGCGGGGACCTACTCGGGAAGGCGCGAACTGCTTCCAGGAGTCCCGTTTCACGTGAAACAGGGATCGGACCGCCGGCGCCATTTGGCGAGTTCGACCAACAGATTCTGGAGATCGCTCGGGGAAACTCCTGGAATTCTCCCGCCTGAGCCAGAGTTAACGGCCGGATCGCGGTGAGCTTTTCACGCGACTCGAAGGAGAGTGATCGGAAGCTCCGGTAGGGCGCATCGGAAGGAAGTTCGACCGATTCCATGCGGTCGAGGCGCACGGCCCCTGCCCTCTCCCGCTCCAGATAGCCGGAATACTTCAGCTCAATCTCCGCCCACTCCAAGGCAGAATCCGGAAAGGCCGCGATCGGCTGCCTGGCCCAGCAAATCCCTATAATGAACCCCCGGCCGCCGAATGAGCGTCGCCAGCCTGACCGGTTCCTCGATCGGCGCCGATTGATTGAGCGTTAGTAGATCATTTACCGACTCGGGCGCGAAGGACGTTTCCATTGCCAGGGCGAGCGCACGGTCCTGTTCCTCAAGGCCTTGTTCACCGTGATCGCCTCTCTGCCTCTGTCAGCAGACCGAGCCGTCTGGCCGGCTCGAACAGTCGCCGGAGAGCGTTATCCTGGCGTAGGAGTAGTCGAAACTCCGCTCTAGAAGTGAACATCCGGTAGGGCTCATCAACCCCCGGCTCACCAAATCGTCGATCAGCACTCCTATCATGGCTTGATCACGTCGAAGAACGATCGATTCCTGGTCCAGTGCGGTCCCCGCGGCGTTGATCCCGGCGACGATTCCCTGCGCGGCGGCCTCCTCGTACCCTGTCGTGCCGTTGATCTGGCCCGCGAAGTAGAGTCCCTCGATCCCTCGTACCTCAAGAGTCGGCTCGAGCTGAGTCGGCGGGAAGTAGTCGTATTCAATCGCGTACCCCGGGCGAGTCATCCGGACCTGTTCGAGTCCGGGCACCGCGCGCAGGAATTCCTCCTGGACCTGGGGCGGCAGCGATGTCGAGAGGCCGTTCACGTACAGCTCCGACGTCTCTAGCCCCTCCGGCTCCAGGAAGATCTGGTGCCGTTCTGCGTCGGGGAACTTGACGATCTTGTCCTCGATCGAGGGACAATAGCGCGGCCCCTTCCCGCTGATCGCCCCACCGTACAACGCCGACTGCATCAGGTGATCCTGAATGATCCGCTTGAGCTCAGGCCCTGCCCACGCCAAGTAGCACGGCAGCTGGGGCATGCGATTTGGCCGGGCAAAGAAGGAGAACCAGTAGGGCTCCGTCTCTCCATCCTGCCGCGCTGGAAGCGGCTCAGCTCCAGAGCTCCGTCCATCGATCCTGGGAGGGTTCCCTGTCTTGAAGCGTTCTATTCTAAGTCCTTCTCTATCAAGAGCTTCCGCGATCTCAATCGCAGGGGCATCCCCGCCCGGCCGGCCGGTATCTGGGTGTCGAGACCGAGGTGAATCCTCCCTCTCAGGAAAGTCCCCGCCGTCAGAATCACGCTTCGGGCGCCGAGTCGCCGGCCCTCGCGAGTCACAACCGCACGCACCCTGCCGCCCTGGAATCGAGAGGTCCGCAACAGTTCCCTGAAGGAATTCGAGATTGGGCTGCGCCTCGAGGAGCGATCGTACCGCGCGCCGGTACAGTCCGCGATCACACTGAGCCCTGGGGGACCATACCGCAGGACCCTTGGATCGGTTGAGCATCCGGTATTGGATCGCAGCGAGATCGGTCGCCCGGCCCATGATGCCGCCGAGAGCGTCGACCTCCCGGACCAGGGTGCCCTTGGCAATTCCACCGATTGCCGGATTGCACGACATCTGGCCGATGGACTCGAGACTCTGGGTCAGAAGGAGCGTGCGCGCGCCTCGGCGTGCCGCGGCGTTGGCTGCCTCGGCACCGGCGTGTCCACCGCCGATCACGATGACGATCGTACTGCTCCATGGGCCTACAAAATAGCAGGGGCAACCCGTTCGGGCCGCCCCTGCCGACTGCGGCTGCTGGATTCCTGGAAGTCTTGCCCTTTCCCTCCCCTACGCCGTCCTCACCCACCTCCATAGCTCCGCGAGACCGGGCCGCTTCCCATAGGCCAGGATGCCGATTCGGTAGATCCGCGACGCGATCCAGCTCATGATCAGGACGCCGCCGATCGGTCGCCAGCGATCGAAAGAATGAGTTCAGGCAGCGGCAGCGGGGTGACGGAGTATCGGATCGGTGTCGCAAAGGTGCGGTGAAAGGAATCAGGCTGAGCGTTCGCGCCAGCGTGCTGTTGGGATCGTTCATCAGCGGGAACATGGTCATGAGGCCAGAGCACGATCGACGATGGTGACGGGATGCTGCGTCTGGTTGGCATCCTGCTGGCTACTGCACATGGCGCCGACAGCGGCGTACAGAGACGCGTAGAGGAAAAAGCCCAGCACGAAGAAGAGCAGGAAGATCGACAAGAGCGGCAGTGTGACTGTCGGCAACTGCACATCCTGGGCCGCATCGCTCGACAGGTTGAGAATCGCGAGGATCGGCGCGACGTTGGCGGTGAGATACAATCCGGCCATTGCCCAGATGCCGAGCTGGAACAGTCCCACCGAGGCTACTCCTATGACCTTGCCGAGCATCAGCTGGAACGGCGTGACGCTGGAGGCGAGAACTTCCACAATGCGCGAGGTCTTCTCCTCGAGCACCGAGCTCATGACCTGGATGCCGTAGAAGAGCAACGCGAAGTACATCATCAGGGTCATGACGTAGACCGGAAGAAGGAGGATTCTCCCGACTCCCCGGTGAGCTTCCCGTCGGTAATCTTGGAGGTCATCAGCTCAACCCGCCCGACGCCTGCTGCACTGCGTCCGCGCCGACGCCTTCCCGCACCAGTCGCTCGGTCAGCACGACCGGACGGAGCGCGGTCTGGAGATTGCCCATTTCGGTGAGGCTCCCCACGTTGCCGCCGTAGTAAGGAATCTCTCCCGAGGCGAGTCCCTCTTCGGTGACCAGCAGGAACCCATCGAGGGCACCCGGCGCCTCTTTGCGTTTGCCGATCAGGGGAATGAGCGAGTCCTTCACCGCATCGATCCTGTCCGGTCCCGGAGATTCGCTCAACCTGATACTTGTGAGACGCGGAGGGGCCGGTTCCCACCTTTACCTCGCGCAGCGCCGCTTCGATCCGGGCGCCGAAACGATCCCTCGGCTGCGTCGACTACCGCGATGTGCCAGGCCCCGGTCCCCGGGTAGACAAGAAGATCTGGCCCGCGATCATGAAGGTAAAGAAGAGGGAATCAGCACAGTGCTGATCACGAAGGCGCGTGGTTCGCACCCGCTCCCGAAACTCCCGGCTGATCACGGCGAAGCAGCTTATGCACGGACTTCCTCCCGGGCCGGCGCTACGGCCGCGTCCGCTCCCACCTTGGCGATGAAGATGGATTGCAGGGAGGGCTCGACGATTTCGAACCGGCTGAGGTCCGACGTCGGCGGTTGCTCGGGGCCCGAAGCAGCCGATCGGGATCCCCGTCAGCCGGCAGCTCCACCTCCGCCGACCCGCCGTAGTCGTCGGCCCGTGCGACCAGTGCGGGATCCCGGAGGATCTTCGCGGCGTTGGTACGCTGGTTTCCGGTTGAATACCAGCGCCATGCCTGCGTTGCCAGAAGTCGCGCTTCACCTCGCTCAGGGTACCATCCAGCACCTTCTCT
>ERZ1370068.786-contig-10720_pt1 | contig 20452 bp, 26 predicted proteins | sample MGYA00561227_ERZ1370068 | MGnify/ENA primary metagenome ERZ1370068 (study PRJEB38410, sample SAMEA6850437) | metagenome | study: Metagenomic assessment of the ecological functions of the soil: analysis of the soil microbiota associated with the... | reverse complement strand
GTAGCCCACTTCGTTCAGTTACGTATTGCTTAGGCGGCACTCAGGCGCGCGCCGCGGCGACGAGCAGCGCGCTGAGCGGCAACGCGATCCAGCACGCCGGCAAAAACCAAACAGGTGCCCGAAGGCGGCAGCGCGAAGATCACCATCGGCGAAGGTTCCAATGCCGATGCGCTCGCCCACCAGACGCGGCGTGAGGAAGAGGCTCTCGACGAACTGGCCATCACCGAACACCACCGCGACCTGTCACTCCAGTATAGCTGGCGAACTGCAGCACCCGCGAGCAGCGCGAGCAGCAGTCAGGCCGAAACCGGGCAGGGATGAAAAAATCGCCAGCCCGGTGAACACCCACCGGCAGCGCCAGGTCGAAGCGGAACAGCGCCAGGCCGATGCTGTAGAACGCGGCGAGGATCAGCATCACCAGCAAGCTGGCCGCGCGCAGGTACTGACCGAGCACGCTGTCGCACTCCTGCGAAAGCCTCGACCTGGGCTTTGCTGCCGGCAGCGCTGACTGACTGAGTGCGCGCCTCGACCAGGCGCGGCCAGTCGAGCAGCAGGTAGAACAGCACCACCGGAACCAGGATCGCATTGCCGATCAGCGCGAGCAGGATGCTGCCGCCGATCTTTGCGGAGTTGAAGGCGCAGCACCGAGCCAGTCTCGAGGTTGGCATCCAGAGTAGCGAGCACGAAGGCCTTGATGCCGGCGTCGGGCAACGTTCACGCCCCATTGCGCGAGCCACGGCGCCACACTGCGGTTCAGGCGGTCGGCCAGCGCGGGATCTCGCGCAGCAGCGCAGCGCTCCTTCGACAGGATCGACACGACCAGCAGCATCAACGCGAGCAGCGCGACGGAAAAGATCACCTCGACCAGCACCACCGCGAGCAGGCGCGGCACCCGCGGTGTCGGGCGATCCCATCTCCACCTCCGGGTGCAGCGCGCCAGGCGAAACTTTACGGCGCCGACGATGAACGGCGTGGCTGGCGCGAAGCAGCCACAGCGCAACAGGACGGCGAAGCATTGACCAGCTGATCGATCCTGGCGTTGGGCGGGTTTCAGGTCGCCGACGAGAAATGAGCGCCCGCGGCCCTTCGGGCAGGGCCGTGTCTTCTGGCGGCGCGGAGCGGCTTGATTACGATCCGGGCATTCGCGCGGCCTCCGGGATGCGGCGAGCCCCGCCTCAATGCAGGCGTGGCACCCCGCCCCGGCGCAGCTGTGCAAGGCGCGCGGCGATCGCCGACCGGTCCTGCGCGTTTTTGCCGGCATGTTCGGAGGTAGATCCACGAGATCGGTCGCGCCACGCGGCGTCAGGCGACCCGAGTTCGGCGTAGGCCAGGCCGCGGTCGCGTCGCCTCCCAGGCGTGGGGCAGCAGGATCACCAGGCGCTCGCTGCACCGCCAGCAGGCGCGGCCGCAGTCCGCGGCGCTGCCGAATGGATCCTCCGCCAGGTTGCGCAGCGCGCGCGCCAGCACGTCGCGACGCGCCGGCGCCGGCCTGCCAGGAACGAGTCCGAGCGGCGCGCTCTGAACTCGCCCAGCAGCCCGCGGCTGCGCTTGTACGGGCCCGAGCAGCTCTGTCGAGCTCCTCGCGCGACAGCGAAAGCGCCCGGTGAGACGGATCGACCACCACCTGCCGCGCTGCTTGCCGGTGCGCATGCTGCAGCTTGATCAGGAAATGGCCCGGGAAGCGACACGCCGCGCTGCGTCAGCCCGACCTGCGTGGCCAGTTCGATGTACAGCACCGCCAGCGTGATACCGGGATGCCGCGCCGCGTGCTGAGCACACGATGCAGGTAGCTGCTGCGCGGGTCGTAGTAGTCGTTCACGCCGCCCGCGAAGCCCAGCTCGCTGGAAGAAGATACCGGTTGAGCCAGCGCAGCCGCTGCACCGGCACCGCGTCGGCCGGAATGCGACGCCGCAGCTTGCGGCGTGTGCGTAGCGAGTCGATCTCCGCCAGCACGGCCTGCGTGTCAAGGCACGAGGAACTCGTGTCCCTGCGCGGCGTCGGCCGACGCCGATCGCACCGAGCAGTTGACGCTGAACCGAGTTCCTGCAGGGCAGGTGCCGTACACGACGGTCGTCACCGCGCAGGTGACGGCGTTGAACGCCCGGCAGACGCTGTCGCAGCTGATGTCGAGCCAGCAGGCAGCCGCGATCGCACTGATCCAGGCACTCGGGGGCGGCTGGCATCAGCCTGAGGCGCCAGCGTCGCGGCCACGCATTCAGCACGTGTCCCAGGCGCGCTGCCGCGGCGGACGTCGGCGGGAAGATTCAGCTGCAAATCGACCGAAACCGCTTGTAAAGCCGCACGCGTTGCACCCTATCATTAGCACTCGCGTTGGCTGAGTGCTAACAAACGAGCGTCGCGGCCTTCCTTAGCCGTTGCAGGGCCCGTCGGCAACCGCCGACCATCGCGTCCCAACTCATTGTATCCAGACGATTAATCTCAGGAGTGAGCGCTGACCATGAAACTTCGTCCTCTGCACGATCGCATTATCGTCAAGCGCCTCGAAGAGGAGCGCAAATCGGCCGGCGGCATCGTGATCCCGGACACCGCCGCCGAAAAGCCTTCGATGGGCGAAGTGGTCTACGCCGGCCCCGGCAAGACCGACGACAACGGCAAGCTGGTCGCCGATGGGCGTCAAGGCCGGCGACAAGGTCCTGTTCGGCAAGTACTCGGGCCAGGAATTCAAGCTGGACGGGCAGGATCTGCTGCACATGCGCGAAGACGACATCATCGGCATCGTCGCCTGATCCTCCCGCCCCAAGCACACGCAATTCAGGAGAAACCAACATGGCAGCCAAAGACGTCCGCTTCGGCGAAGGCGTACGCAACAAGATGATGGTCGGCGTCGAACGTTCTCGCCAACGCGGTCAAGGTCACGCTCGGCCCCAAGGGCCGCAACGTCGTCCTCGAGCGCAGCTTCGGCGCGCCGACGATCACCAAGGACGGCGTGTCGGTCGCGAAGGAAATCGAGCTCAAGGACAAGTTCGAGAACATGGGCGCGCAGATGGTGAAGGAAGTCGCGTCCAAGACCTCGGACGTCGCCGGTGACGGCACGACGACGGCGACGGTGCTCGCGCAGTCGATCTGCAACGAAGGCTTCAAGTACGTCGCCGCCGGCATGAACCCGATGGATCTGAAGCGCGGCATCGACAAGGCGGTGATCGCCGTCGTCGAAGAGCTGAAGAAGATCAGCAAGCCGTGCACGACCAGCAAGGAAATCGCGCAGGTCGGCGCGATCTCGGCGAACGCCGACGAGGCGATCGGCAAGACGATCGCCGAAGCGATGGACAAGGTCGGCAAGGAAGGCGTGATCACCGTCGAAGACGGCAAGGGCCTCGAGAACGAGCTCGACCTCGTCGAAGGCATGCAGTTCGACCGCGGCTACATCTCGCCGTACTTCATCAACAACCCGGACAAGCAGGTCGCGCTGCTCGACGACCCGTACATCCTGCTGCACGACAAGAAGGTCTCGCAACATCCGCGATCTCCTGCCGCTGCTCGAGCAGGTCGCGAAGGCCGGCAAGCCGCTGCTTGATCATCGCCGAGGACGTCGACGGCGAAGCGCTCGCGACGCTGGTCGTCAACAACATCCGCGGCATCCTGAAGACCACCGCCGTCAAGGCGCCGGGCTTCGGCGACCGTCGCAAGGCGATGCTCGAAGACATCGCGATCCTGACCGGCGGCACGGTCATCGCGGAAGAGCTCGGGCCTCAAGCTCGAGAACGCGACGCTGAAGGACCTCGGCCGCGCCGAAGCGCATCGAAGTGGCGCAAGGAAGACACGACGCTCATCGACGGCGCCGGCGAAAAGGCCGCGATCGAAGCGCGCGTCAAGAACATCCGCAAGCAGGTCGAGGACGCGACGTCGGACTACGACAAGGAAAAGCTGCAGGAGCGCGTGGCCAAGCTCGCCGGCGGCGTGGCGCTGATCAAGGTCGGCGCCGCGACCGAAGTCGAGATGAAGGAAAAGAAGGCGCGCGTCGAGGATGCGCTGCACGCGACGCGCGCGGCCGTCGAGGAAGGCATCGTCGCCGGCGGCGGCGTCGCGTACCTGCGTGCGCGCGCCAACCTGAAGGACCTGAAGGGCGACAACGCCGACCAGGACGCCGGCATCAAGATCGTGCTGCGTGCGCTCGAAGAGCCGCTGCGCCAGATCGTCGCGAACGCCGGTGACGAGCCGTCGGTCGTCGTCAACAAGGTCGTCGAGGGCAAGGGCAACTTCGGCTTCAACGCCCAGACCGGCGAGTACGGCGACCTGGTCGAGATGGGCGTCGTCGATCCGACCAAGGTGGCGCGCTTCGCGCTGCAGAACGCGGCGTCGGTCGCCAGCGCTGCTGCTCACGACCGACGCGATGGTCGCCGAGCTGCCGAAGGACGACGAAGCCGATGGGCGGCGGTGGCGGCGGCATGGGCGGCATGGGCGACATGGATATGTCGAGCCCAGCCGATATTGACCGAAAGGCCGCGGCGATGCAGGGCGCTTTGGGCGGAACCAAATGCGTCGATCCGCTGACGCAGCGCGATAGCGCGGCGCGAGGCTTCGAAAGCAAAGGCCCGGGCGACCAGGCGCTGTCGTCCTCGCCGATACCATGCGAGCGCAGGAGTACGCGTTGTCGGATCCGAGGCGACCGTTGTCGAATGCCACCGCGGCGGCGTATAGGGCGCCGCGGACGGTTTTCGCTGCATGCCGCGCGAATATGCATTAGACTGGCAGCGGCTCGCGCTAACGCCGCGAAATGCAACGCGTTATGCTACAGTCATCACGCGCTGGTCGTGGTGCTGGACCGCAGCAGGATCAGTCGTGACGATGACTTCCGGTGTCGATCTTCGGACTGCGCCGGTCGCTGACGCTGGCGGTCGCGATCGTCGCCGGGTTCGTGCGGCGCAGCCGCGAAGCGCCGGCTGGCGCGGCGGCGATCGACGGCGACGCGCCGAACACGATCGCGCAGTGGACCGAAGGCGAGACGACGCGCCTTGCTGTCCTCGGCCGAGGTTCCCGGGCTTTACCTGCTGCGGTCCGCGTTTCCTGTCGAAGGCCGAAGACATCGTCTTCCTGCTGCTGAAGGCCGCCTTTCCGCGGCACGAAATATTTGCGCGGATTCGGCTGGCCGACGTCGCTTGCAGGTCAAGATCGGACCGCAAGGGATGGAGCGGCTGCGCGCGCTTCCGCAAGATCGCCAACCAGCACGTCGGCTTCGTCGTCTGCGATCGCGACATGACGATCGTCGCCATCGTCGATGCGCGGGAGCCCGATCAGCTCATCAACCCGCGCGACCAGAAGCTCGAGATCGATCAAGCAGCGCTGCCTGCAGGCGGCGCAGGTGAAATACATCTGCGTCTATCCGCCGCAGCTGCCGCGCTATCGCGAGTTGCGCGAGCGGATCCTCGGTCCGGCCGGCCGATTTCACTACCTGACGTGCACGTGAGATGACGCGCGCGCCGCCGGTCGTCGATGCGACGACGCCGCTGACTTCATGAAATTCAGTACGCGCACAGAGCAGGATCAGCGCGCCGACGATCGACAGCAAGATGCCGGCCGGATGAAATTTGCCCTCGGGTGACCTGAAGAGTCACGCTGCTGACGATGCCGCCGACGGGCGAGCCGCCGATCGCCGAGCGCAGCCGTCAGCCAGAATCCCATCGGCACGGCGCCGGGATAGAAGAATCGCGCCAGCGCGCCGACGATGAAACCGATGATGATCATCCAGACGATGCTCGCCATGATGCCCATGGCGTCTCCTCGTGCCGGCGAACGTGGCCGCGTGTCGAGGCGATGATCGCCAGCACAGTAAGATTTGATGTCCGAGTACGACCCATGGCGATGGATTGCGCACGAAGATGGTCAGCTCTCACCGGCGTGATGCTCTGCGGGAATCGTCGTTTCCGCGAGCGGGGTCCAACGCGCTGCCGCGTTGTGAGCGGGGCCACGATCGTTCCGCTGGTCAGAGCTCTATACGTCCGAGGGCTGCGACAGCTGCCCGCCGGCAGATCGCTGGCTGTCGGCGCAATTTCCCGCGCGTCGGACAGCGGTTCAGCAGGCGACTCGCGCTCGCGTTCCACGTCGACTATTGGGATCGGCTGGGTTGGGCCGACTCGTTTCCGGATCACGGCGTGGACACGCAGACGCCAATACGCGGCGATGCGCGCCAACGGCGCGCACGCTTCGTCTGTCACGCCGCAGGTCCTGCTGCAGGGCCACGAATTTCCCGCCGGGCTGGCGCGGACGCCGAAGTCAGACGCTGGCGCAGGTCGGCCGCGCAGGCGCCGGCGCGGGCGACGATCGCGCTCGACGGCAGCCGGCGCGAGCGCGCGGACGATCGTCGGTCAGCCGCCACAAGTGCAGAGTCGCCGATCGCGGCTCGCGCGCCGAGCGCGCAGCGTTATCGATCGCCTATGTCGACAGCGGCCTGGTCGTCAGATGTCAAAGCCGGCGAGAACCGGGGCGTGCAACTGCACGCACGACCATGTCGTCACGCGCGTTCAAGGCCACGCGCCCGCGACCAGTGATCAATCCAAGTTTCAGTGCGCGCTTCACCGAAGCCGCGCGAATCCGGCGTCGCGCCGACGCTGGTCTGCCATCGTCAGAACGCGGTCGACAGGCGACGTGCTGCAGGCGCTCGCGCTTCCGCTCGATCGTCGACTGCGCATCTCTGACCGGACGTCGGAGCGCGCCGCCGCTGCTGGGGCGCCGACGTCGCTTGCGTACGTATCGCGAGGACCAGTAACGGAGAGTCACCCATGCGAATCCTCGCTCGCCGAAGACGACGCCTTGCTGGGCGACGCGATCGCCGCGCATCTCAGGCGACGGCGGCCACGCTGTCGACTGGGTGCGCGACGGCGCCGGCTGCCGAGCGCGGCGCTGCGCGCGCAGGCGTTCGAGCTCGTCGTGCTCGACCTCGGGCTGCCGCGTCAGTCCGGCCGCGAAGTGTTGCGCCGCCTGCGCGAACCGCGGTCGGCCTCGACGCCGGTGCTGATCGTCACTGCTGCCGATGCGATCGGCCGACCGAGTCGCCGGACTGGACGCCGGCGCCGACGACTATCTCGGTCAAGCCGTTCGCGCTGGCCGAGCTCGAAGCGCGCGGTGCGCGCGCTGATCCAGGCGACAGCCACGGCCGCGACCGCAACGTGCTGGTCCACGGCGCGCTGTCGTTCGACGTCGCGGCGCGCGACCGCGTCGGTCGGCGGCGACGCGCTCGACCTGTCGGCGCGGGAAGCTCGCGATGCTGGAGCTGCTGCTGCTGCGCGGCCGGCCGCGTGATCGCCAAGGAGCAGTTCGTCGAGCACCTGTGCGGCTTGCGATCGAGGACGTCACCGCAAACGCGATCGAGGTATACGTGCATCGGTTGCGGCGCAAGCTGGACCCGGTCGGCATCCACGTGCAGACGGTGCGTGGGCTCGGGCTACTTCCTCGCCAGCGTCCTCTGACGTCCCGCTCGCGGCGACCGTGTTCACCCTCTTCAAAGTATCTGGTCTGGCTCGTCGTCGCGCTGATGTGCCTGATGCTGGCGACGATCAGCATCAGCGAGTTCCTGGTCGAGCGCGATCGACGCGCCGTACGACGAGGAAGCTCACCGATTACGTCGCGCGTGCTCGCGAGCGCAGGTCGAGACCGATCGAGCGACAGCCGTCGCGCATCCGTCCCGGCGCGGTGCAGCTGCTTGCGCTCCGATCGCCGCGACCGGATCTTCTATGCCGCGTCCGCGATCGCCGATGGGCAGCGTCATCGCCGGCGACGACGCAGCTGGCAGCCGATCGTCGGGCGCGCTGCCGACCGGCGTGCCGACGCTGCAGAACGGACAGATCGGCGAAGAGCCGGTGCGCGTGGCTGCGATGCAGATCGCGGACCCGCGCAGAGCCTCGACGCGACGCTGACGATCGAGAGTGGCGGAGACGCTGAACAAGCGGCATGCGCTGACCGAGGCGATTGCGCACGCAGGCGGTGGCGCTGCCGCAAATGCTCGTGCTCGTCGTCGCGATCCTGCTGATCGTCTACGGCTACGCGTTCGTGCTGCGGCCGATGCAGCGGCTTCGTGCGTTGATCGACAACCGCGGCTCGAACGACCTGTCGCCGCTCGATCCCGAGACGGCGCCTCAGGACCTCCGCCCGCTGATCCTGTCGATCAACGGGCTGATGGAGCGACTCGCGCGCGAGCGTCGACGCGCAGCGCCGCTTCATCGCCGACGCCGCCCATCAGCTCCGCACGCCGCTCGCCGGCACTCAAGTCGCAGACCGAGCTCGCGCTGGTCGAGCGCGATTCCACTGCGATGCAGCGTGCGCTGGAACGGCTTGCCGCCGGGCACGGAGCGCGCGATCTTGCTCGCAAACCGGCTGCTCGACGCTGGCGCGTGCGGGCGGTCCGCTGAGCGCAGTGCGCTCCGACGTCGACTGGTCGTGCTTGGCGCGCGACACGATCGCCGACCATTTGCCGCAGGCGATCGCGCGTGGCCAGGACCTTGGATTCGACGGTCCGGCGGCCGGAGTCGTCGTCCATGGCGATGCCTTGCTGCTCCGCGAGCTTCTTTCCAATCTGGTGGACAACGCGCTCCGCTACACGCCCGACGGTGGCGTCGTCACCGTCAACGTGCGTCGCGGCAGCGGCGGCGGCGCGACATTGGCCGTCACCGACACCGGACCCGGCGTGCCGAGCGAGGAGCGCGAGAGAGTGTTCCGAGCCGTTCTATCGCGGCAGCGGACGGTCGTGGCGCCCGGCACCGGGCTCGGACTCGCGATCGTCCGCACGATTGCTGCAGCGCATGGTGCGTCGCTCGCGCTACACCCGGCCCTGGCGAGCAGGGTCTTTATGTCGCCGTCACGTTCCCGGCGCTGCAGCCGCGGCGGCGTAAGGTTGGTGTAAGGCTCCGCGCCTAGCCTCGCGCAGGGTCGTTACGAACCCGACAAACGTTCGACGCCTGGTCGCATTGCGGGCGCGACACTCAGGAGGAAAGCGATGGCTACAGTTGCACCGCGGGCCGTATCCCACAAGCAGGACTTTTCGCGCGAAGAGAAGAAAGTCATCTTCGCTTCATCGCTCGGGACCGTCTTCGAGTGGTACGACTTCTACCTGTACGCGGTGCTCGCGCCGTTCTTCGCCGCGCTGTTCTTCCCGACAGGCAACGACACCGCCGCGCTGCTGTCGGCATTCGCCACCTACGCCGCGGGCTTCCTGGTGCGTCCGTTCGGCGCGCTGGTATTCAGGCGCATCGGCGACCTCGTCGGCCGCAAATACACGTTCCTGGTCACGATCCTGGTGATGGGCTTTGCGACGTTCGCGGTGGGCTTGCTGCCGACCGTACGCGTCGATCGGCTGGGCTCGCGCCAGTGCTGCTCGTGTCGCCTGCGGTTGCTGCAGGGCTCGCGCTGGGCGGCGAATACGGCGGCGCCGCAACCTACGTGGCGGAGCATGCCGCCGCAGGCAAGCGCGGCTACGACACGGCGTGGATCCAGACCACGGCGACGCTCGGCCTGTTCCTTGCGCTGCTCGTCATCGGCCTCTGCCGCTTCTACGGGATGGCTCACGCCGGCGCAGTTCGCCGACTGGGGCTGGCGGCTTCCGTTCCTGGTGTCGCTGGTCCTGCTGGTCTTCTCGATCTACATCCGGCTGAAGCTGAACGAGATCGCCGGTGTTCCAGCGGATGAAGGCGGAAGGCAAAGGCTCGAAGGCGCCGCTGACCGACAGCTTCCTCAAGTATCCGAACAACAAATACGTGCTGCTGGCGCTGCTGGGCGCGACGGCCGGGCAGGGCGTCGTCTGGTACACGGGGCAGTTCTACGCGCTGTTCTTCCTGCTCGATCACGCTCAAGGTCGACGGGCCGACCGGCGTACACGCTGATCGCGATCTCGCTGGTGCTCGGCACGCCGTTCTTCATCGTCTTCGGCTGGCTGTCGGACAGGATCGGGCGGCTGAAGATCATCCTGGCCGGGTGCCTGATCGCGGCGGTGACGTATTTCCCGCTGTTCCAGGCGCTCGACGCACTACGTCAATCCGGCGCTCGAGACGTTTGCGAAGACGAACCCGATCACCGTGGCGGCGAAGGATTGCAACTTCCACATCTTCGTCGGACCGTGGTCGAAGTTCTCCGAATGCGACAAGGCCAAGGACTTCCTGACCAAGGCGGGTTTGTCGTTCACGTCGACGACGCTTCCGGCGGGATCGAGCGACGCCGTGATCACCAAGGTCGGCGACACCGAGCTCAAGGGCTTCGACGAGGCGGCGTACAAGAAGGTCGCTCGCCGACCGCAAGTATCCGACGTCCGCCGACCGGAATGCCATCAACTGGGGCATGGCGCTGTTGATCCTGTTCATCATGGTGATCTACGTGCACGATGGTGTACGGTCCGATCGCGGCGTTCCTGGTCGAGCTGTTCCCGACCCGGATTCGCTATACGTCGATGTCGCTGCCGTATCACATCGGCAACGGGTGGTTCGGCGGCATGCTGCCGCTGCTCGCGACCGCGCTGGTGGCGGCGACCGGCGACATCTACTACGGGCTTTGGTATCCGATCATCGTTGCGCTTATGAGTGTGGTTATCGGCTTGCTGTTCTTGCGCGACACGAAGGGCTCCAACATCCAGTCCGACGAGAAGCATGTCTACGGCCAGGCTGCGGCCGACTGATCGCACTCGGCCTTATTAGTTCCAACGGACCCCGGCCCCGGCCGGGGTCTTTTTCCGGTCCCGCGCCGTCAGTTGACGATCTGCCGCAACTCCCCGGCCTTGTACTTGGCGGCCATCTTTTCGAGCGGCACCGGTTTGATCTTTCCCGCCATCCCCGCGCAGCCGAACTGCTGGTAGCGTTGCTTGCACACGGCCTTGGCGGCGACGGTCGCCGGCTTCAGGTATTCGCGCGGATCGAATTTCGACTTGTTCTCCGCCATGAAGCGTGCGGATCGCGCCCGTCATCGCGAGTCGGATGTCGGTGTCGATGTTGATCTTGCGCACGCCATGCTTGATGCCTTCCTGGATCTCCTCGACCGGCACGCCGTAGGTTTCCTTCATCTCGCCGCCGTACTCGCGAATCTCCGCCAGCAGGTCCTGCGGCACCGACGAGCTGCCGTGCATCACGAGGTGCGTGTTCGGGATGCGGCGATGGATCGCCTTGATGCGGTCGATCGCGAGGATGTCGCCGGTGGGCTTGCGGGTGAACTTGTAGGCGCCGTGCGACGTGCCGATCGCGATTGCCAGCGCGTCGAGCTGCGTGACCTTGACGAAATCGGCCGCCTGGTCGGGATCGGTCAGCAGCATCTCGCTGCGTCATCGTGCCGTCGGCGCCGTGGCCGTCCTCCTTGTCGCCCGCGCATCGTCTCGAGCGAGCCCAGGCAGCCGAGCTCGCCCTCGACGGTGACGCCGATCGCGTGCGCCATGCCGACGACCTTGCGTGGTGACGTCGACGTTGTAGTCGTAGCTCGGCGATCGACTTGCCGTCGTCCATGAGCGAGCCGTCCATCATCACCGACGAAAGCCCAGCTTCATCGCCGACTCGCAGCACCGCGGGCGACTGGCCATGGTCCTGGTGCATCACGATCGGAATATTGCGGATAGCTCTCGACGGCGGCCTGGATCAGGTGGCGGAGGAATGCTCTCGCCGGCGTATTTGCGCGCTCCGGCGGACGCCTGCATGATCACCGGGCTATCCGGTCTCGGCGGCGGCGCTCATGATCGCCTGCACCTGCTCGAGGTTGTTGACGTTGAACGCCGGCAGCCCGTAGCCGTTTTCGGCGGCGTGGTCCAGCAATTGGCGCATCGAGACAAGTGCCATCGAGATTTCCCGGTTGACTATGGAGGAACGCGGCATTTTACAGGGGCTGCCGCGTCCGTTCCCAAAGCGGGACGCGCACGAGCTAGAGATGCACGTCCGGCCCGCCGATCACCGCGTGGTCCGGTTCGACTGCCGATGGCGAAACGGCGGCTCGAGCGGAATCGAAAGCCGGTGTCGCCGGTGGGGCGGCCGGTATCACGTGCGATCCGCGTGACGCTTCTGGCACGTCAGGAGCACTTCGTCCGGATCGCGTTTCCACCAGTTCGCGGCGGAAAAGATCTCGACCTCGTGCATGCCGCGATAGCCGGCCGCTTCCATCCACGAGCGGATGAGCGGCAGGTCGATGACGCCGTCGCCCATCATGCCGCGGTCGTTCAGGAGGTCCGTCGTCGGCACCAACCAGTCGCAGAGGTGATAGGCGAACAGCCGATCGGCGGCGCCCGCGCGCTCGATACCGGCGCTTGAGTTCGGGATCCCACCACACGTGATAGACGTCGACGGCCACGCCGAGGCCGGCGCGACCGTCCGGCGCGAGCTCGTCGCACAGCGCATTCGCCTGCGCGAGCGTGTTCACGCACGCGCGGTCCGCCGCATACATCGGATGCAGCGGCTCGATCGCGAGTGGCATGCCGGCAGCTTGCGCGTGCTCGAGCAACTCGCCGATGCCGTCGCGAACCATTTCGCGCGCCCCTTGCAAGTCCTTGACACCGACCCTGCCGTCGCGCCTCCTTGGGAAGACCACCGACGACGAGCACGAGGCAGCGCGCGCCGAGCGTGGCGGCTTCGTCGACGGCGCGGCGATTGTCGTCCGAGCGCGGCGCGGCGATCCTCGCGGATCGGCGGCGGGAAACATGCCGGCGCGGCAATAGCCCGGTGACCGTGAGGCCCGGCGTCGCGAATTCGCTGCGCCGATTCCTTGAGACCGGTGGCGGCAACCTGGTCGCGCCACGGGCGATGCCGCGAATGCCGTGGCGCACGCAACCCGCGATGACTTCAGGGCAGCGTCCATTGCGCGCGTACGGTCGCGGTGTTGAGCGCGAGGAGCGAGCGTCCGGCGCAGTCATTGGACCCCACGCTTGCGGCTATCGCCGCTGCGCTGCCCCCAAAGGGGAGCAATTCGCGCCTTGGGGCGGCCCGGCGGCGCTCATACGGACCTCACGCTTGCGGCTATCGCCGCTGCGCTGCCTCAACTGTGGAGCACCCACGCCTTGGCTCGGCGGCGCTCATGGTCATCCGTCGATACCGTGAAGGGCGAAGCAGCGTGCGCATTCGCTTCGCCGCGACGTCGGGATCGCGCAGCAGACCCGCCGCGTCGGCGAGCCGGAACAACTCGGCGAGATGCACGAGGCTGCGCGCGCTCTGCTGGCCGCCGACCATCGTGAAATGCGCTTGATGGCCGTTCAGCCACGCCATGAACACGACGCCTGTCTTGTAGAAGCGCGTAGGCGCGGCGAAAGATGTGGCGCGACAGCGGGACCGTCGGCGCGAGGATCGCGTAGAACTTGCGCGCGCTCGCCTTCGCGCAAGCGCGGTCAGCGCAGCCGATGCGGCCGGCGCGATCGCGTCGAAGATGCCGAGCAGCGCGTCCGAATGACCGGACGCGTCGCCGCCGATCAGCGCGGCGAAGTTGAAATCGTCGCCGGTGTACATCCGGACGCCGGACGGGCAGGCGGCGCCGCAGCGCGATTTCCTTGCATCGATCGAGCAGCGAGACCTTGATGCCGTCGATTTTCGCCGCATTTGCCGCCGACCACGTCCGCGCAGACGTCGATCGCATGCGCGTGGTCGCGGGTCGCGGCCCCCACGCCGATCCAATAGCCGGCGAGCGCCGGATCGAACATTTCGCCCAGCCAGTGCAGGATCACCGGCGCGCGAACCTGCGACAGCACGCGGCCGTAAACGTTGCGCGTAGTCGTCGGGCGATTTGGCGCACGGCCGCGAGCGCACGGCTCGCCATCAGGATGATGCGGCCGCCGACCGCCTCGATCGCCGCGCATTGCTCTTCGTATGCGCCGACGATGCGACGACAACGGCGCCGCGGGGTCCGCGCGCGAGATGGTCGGTGCCGGCGCCCGAAAATACGACAGCGTCGGGGATGGCGGCTGCCTCGGCGACTGCTGCGGCGAATCAGCGTGAGCGAGTTCGACCAGTCGAGACCCATCCCGCGTTGCGCGGTGTCCATGGCTTCGGCGACCCCGAAACCCAGCGACCACAAGTACCGCCGATACGCGAGCGTCGCATCCCAGTCGATCGCCGCGTCCTGCCACGGGTCGACGTGCGCGAGCGGAGCGGCCGACGACGTGCGCGGCCGCGAAAGCGACGCGATTCCATTGCGGGCGAACGCGGTCGACGGCGGCCACGGTGTCGGCGCGCGCAGCATGTAGGGCGCGAGCCGACCGTCGGCGTGGGGAAGATTGAGCATAGTCATGTTGCTGAGCCGGCCTCTCACCCGCGCTGCGCGCACCTCTCCCCGCGCGCGGGGAGGGTTGGGGTGAGGGGTGCGCCGCGCTTCACTCTGCCAGCGGGGAACGTCGATCACGCGCCGCTCCGCCCAGCTCTTCAAGCCGAGTTCTGCGAGCTGCACGCCCTTCGCGCCTTCGAGCAGGTTCCAGCGAAACGAGCCGCCCTCGACGACGTGACGCAGGAACAGTTCCCATTCGACCTTGAACGCGTTGTCGTAGAGCGTCGATTCGACGGCACGCTCCTGCCAGGTCTCGAAGAAGTCGATCGTCTGCGGCACGTCGGGATTCCATACCGGCTTTGGCGTGTGCGGCGCGCGGCTGGATCACGCAGTCCGTGAGTCCCGCCACCGCCGAGCCCAGCGTGCCGTCGACATGGAACGTGACGAGATCGTCGCGCCGCACGCGCGTGCACCACGAGCTGTTGATCTGCGCGATCGACCCCGCCTGTCGAGCTCGAACGTCGCGTACGCCGCGTCGTCGGCCGTCGCGGCGTATCGCTTGCCCTGACTCGTCCCAGCGCTTCGGAATGTGCGTCGCGCCGAGGCAGCTGACACGCCTTCACGTCGCCGAACAGATTGTCGAGCACGTAGCGCCAGTGGCACAGCATGTCGACGATGATGCCGCCGTCGTCCTCCTTGCGGTAGTTCCACGACGGCCGCTGCGCCGGCTGCCAGTCGCCCTCGAACACCCAGTAGCCGAACTCGCCGCGCACCGACAGGATGCGGCCGAAGAAGCCCTGAATCGATCAGCATCTTCAGCTTGAGCAGGCCGGGCAGCCACAGCTTGTCCTGCACGACGCCGTGCTTGACGCCTGCCGACTTGCGCGCGCCTATAGAGGTCGAGCGCGTCTGCCACCGTCGGCGCGACCGGCTTTTCGGTGTAGATGTGCTTGCCGGCGGCGATTGCCTTGCGGATCAGTTCCGGCGCGCAGGCCGGTCGACGCCGAATCGAAATAGACGGCGTCGTCCGTGTCGGCGAGCGCGGCGTCGAGATCCGTCGTCCAGCGTCGAACGCCGTGCGCCTTCGGCCAGCGCCTGCGAGCTTGGCGGCGTTGCGGCCGACGAGGATCGGGTCCGGCATGATCCGCGCGACCGTCGGCGAGCGCAACGCCGCCTTGCGCGCGAATCGCGTTGATCGAGCGGACCAGGTGCTGGTTGCGTGCCCATGCGTCCCGTGACGCCGTTCATGATAATGCCGACGCGAATCGAATCCACGCGATGCTCCGTTCAGATGGGAAAGCGCGACGTGCACGCGCATCGGCGCGAGCGACGCAATTCGGGGAAGGCGGTCGATGGCCATCATCCGTCGAGCGTGCCCTGCGCGTAGAAATGCCTGCGGATCGTCTGCGTCAGCGCGACGAATGCGCGGATCGCCCATCACCGACGAGCGAGCGCGGACGCGGCAGCGCGACGTCGTAGATCGCCGCGATGCGTGCCCGGCCGCTCGGTCATCACCAGCACGCGGTCGGCGAGGAACACTGCCTCCGGAATGCTGTGCGTGATGAACAGCACCGTCTTGCGCGTCTCGAACCAGATCCGCTGCAGCTCGAGGTTCATTTTTCCCGCGTCATCGCGTCGAGTGCGCCGAACGGCTCGTCCATGAGCAGCACCGCAGGGTCGTGGACCAGCGCCCGGCAGATCGACGCACGTTGCTGCATGCCCCCGGAGAGCTGCCATGGAAGCTTTTCGCGTCGAAGTCAGCCGAGTCCCGTCATCTGAGAGTAGCGCTGCGCCTTCGGCAGATAGTCGGCGCGACGGAGCTGCGCATGTCGATCTGCAGCGAGCACGTTGTCGATCACCGTGCGCCACGCCAGCAGCACCGGGCCTGGAACACGATGCCGACGTTGTCCGGCGGGCCGTCGACCGGCTCGCCGTCGATCGCGATCTCGCCGGCGGAAGCCGGCAGCAGACCCGCGACCATCTTCAGCAGCGTCGACTTGCCGCAGCCCGACGGCCCGACGATCGCCATGAACTCGCCTGCGCCAATGTCGAACGATGAGCGGCTGCAGCGATTCGACCGGCCCGTCGGCGGTGCGGCGGTACGTCTTGGCCACGCGCGATCGGATCAACGGCTCGATGCATCGATGACGCCGCCGGCGGACGGTGCAACGCGGCAGCCACTGCCGAGCGTATGTCGCCACGACTAGGGCAGATAGTCGTTGCGTGTAATAGTCCTCCGCCTTGCCCGCCGTCGCCTTGTCGAGCCCGCCGTATTCGACCAGCAGCGCCATCGTCTCGCCCATGTTCTTCGCCGCCGACGCGGAACGGTCGGTCGTTCGGGATTGTCCGGCCCCTTGTAGAGCGCGGCGGTCGTTCTTCATCCCGACGAGTGCCGACGTCCTTGACACCTGACTTCGGCTGCGCCTTGAGCATCGCGTCGATCGCGGCGTCGGGGTTCTTCGCCGCTTCCTCGAGCGAGCGCGTCGCCGCGCGCATGAAGCGCTTGACGATGTCGGGCTTCTTCTTCAGCGAGTCCTTGCTGCACGATGATGCCGGAGCTGACCAGGTTGACGCCGTAGTCGGCGAAGCGGATCGGGTAGACCGGCTTCTTGCGTCGCGTCCTGCAGCTTGATCGCCTGGTCCATCACGTAGCCGAGCAGCAGGTCGGCCTGGCCGTTGATCACCGCGTTGAGCTTGGTCTGCGCGTCGCCGCGACACGGTCTTGAAGTCGCTTTCCTTCAGGTCCGGTCTTCTTCAGGAACAGCGGCCAGATCTGCGACATCGAATCGCCCGGCGTGACCGCGACCGTCTTGCCCATGATGTCCTTCGGGTCTTCGGATGTTCTTGTCGGCGAAGCCCATCACCGACATCGGGCTGAAGTCTGCAGCGCGACGCCGACGGCGGTCACCGGCGCGCCCTTTGGCGGCGGCCTTGATCATCGTCGGCACGTCGACGTAGCCGAACGTCGCCGTGTCCCGGCGGCGACCGCCTGCACCGTGACGCCCGAGCCGCGGCCTTCCTGGATGTCGAGGTCGATGCCTTCCTGGTCGTAAATAGCCGCGCTCCTTGCCGAGGAAGAACGGCGCGTGCTCGCTGTACGACGTACCAGTTGAGCATCAGCACGACCTTGTCCTTGGCTCTGCGCCACGCGGGCAGCGGCGCTGCGGCAGACCGGCGAGCGCCACCGCCAGCGATCAGTGCAATGCGTTTGAGCATGTTGCATGGTCTCCTCCTTCGTGGAATGCGGCCGACCGGATTCAGGCGGTGGCGGTGAAATCGTTGCGATGCGATGCATGCCACGGAATCATCAGCCGCTCGACCAGGTCGACGGCGACGAACAGCAGCACGCCGATCACCGACAGCACGATCAGCGCCGCGAACATCAGCGGCAGGTCGAAGTTGCCGTTGGCGATCTGCAGCAGATAGCCGATGCCGGAATTCGAGCCGACGAACTCGCCGACGACCGCGCCGACGACGGCCAGCGTCACCGACACCTTGAGCCCGCTGAAGATCGACGGCAGCGCCTGCGGCAGGCTGATGCTTGCATGAACGTCTGCGAGCCGCGACGCGCTTCATCGAGCGCGCGAGGTCGATCATGTCGGGCTCGACCGACTTGAAGCCCACCACCGTGGCGACGACGACCGGAAAGAAGCCGAGCATGAACGCGCAGATGACCTTGGGAATGATGCCGAAGCCGAACCAGACGACGAACAGCGGCGCGATCGCGATCTTCGGGCACGCTCTGCGAGAACACGAGCAGCGGATAGACGAAGCTCTCGACGGTCGCGCGAATACGCGATCAACAGCGCCATCGGAATGCCGAACGCGATCGACAGCGCGAAGCCGCCGAGCGTCGCATACGTGGTGACCAGGCTCTCGCGCCAGCAGCCTCGGCCATTCGGCGACGAGCTGCTCGGACGACCGCTTCGCGGCGCCGGGATCAGGTACGGCGGGATCCGGAACACGCCAGATCGCCAGGATCCCAGACGACCAGGCAGGATGACAGAATCGAGCAGGACCGGCCGCATCCACGCCGACAACAGCACGCGCTGCCACGCGCTCCGCCGCCGCTTCCACGCCCGATCCTCCATTGCCTATTTATATAACCAGCTAGTTAATTATCGCCGCCGCGGGACTGCTGCTCGTCAATCGCGTGCGGACCTCTAGCTCGGCCGGAGGTAGCCGAGGATGACCGTCGTTCATGTGCGGCAAGGCGCTCGCGCGCTGTCGCGTCGGCGCTCGCCAGGTCGCGGCCGAACACGGCTGACAGCGTGTGGTTGTTGCCGAGATAGAAGTACGACGACGCCGCGATCGGACAATATACAGCTGCAGGCGTCGACGTTGCCGCGGAACTCGCCGCGGCGCGCCGGCGACCGCGAGCACCTCGCCCAGCGTGTCGATCAGCGGCGAGTTCATCGCGCTGCCTGCCGCGACGCCTGAGATGGCGGGCGCGGTGCAGATTCTCGCTGTTCAGCAGCGTCATGGAACTCGGGATTGGCCGGGATAGTAGGCTCCACGTGAACTCGACCAGCCGGCGCACCCTGCCGGCTCGACGTCCGGCTTCGCTAGCTTTCTGCGGCGCGGATGCGTGCGGCGGCTTGAGCACGGCGCGGAAGAGCGTCCTTGTTGCCGAGTATTAGAGCGTCGCTTGTTGGTTCGCGCGCGGGCGATCTGGTCGACGCGCGCGCCTCCAGACCGTGGCGAGCGAACTCCGCGTCGCGGCGGCAGAATCGCGGCCTGCGTCCGGCCGGGTGCCGCAGCGGCGCGCGGGCTCGAATTGGCGGAGGAAGTTTCGACAACGGCCATGCCGCAATGTTAACCAGACGGTTAATCGGCCGCAAGGCCGGATCGGCTGGAGCCTGCCGGAGTCGAACCGAGGTCCTGAATGCCGAATCGCGCGCCCGAGTTGGCCGGTGTACGCTTTCTCCTGACAATCGCGCCGGAAGGAGGGTCAGTCATGAGGCAGCTTGGCGCTCGCGGTCTCGCCGTCGTCGCCGCGCAGTTCTGTCCATCGTCGCGGTCGCTCGCTTCGGCGCGGAAGACGCGCACTGGGGCTACGTGCGGGCCGAACGGCCCAGCCGAAGTGGGGCAGCATGGAAAAGAGCTTCGCCGTGCAAGCCGGCCAGAACCAGTCTCCGATCGATATCCCGGACGCCAGCGCCCGGAAAGGCGACCTGGCGTCGCCGCTGTTCGCGTACAAAGCCCGTCGCCGCTCAAGATCATCGACAACGGGCACTCGATCCAGGTCAACTACATGCCCGGGCAGCTTCGTCACGGTCGACGGAAAGGCGTACGAGCTGGCGTGCAATTCCACTTCCACAAGCCCAGCGAGGAGAAGATCGACGGCAAGGTCCACGACATGGTCGCGCACCTCGTCCACCGGGGCCCGGGCGGACAAGCTCGCCGTCATCGCCGTCCTGCTCGACACCGGCGAGGAACACGACTCATCAAGACGCTATGGGACAACCTGCCGAAAGAGAAAGGGAAAGGAGAACGCCGTCGATGCGGTAAAGATCAACGCGGTGGACCTCCTCCCGGCGAACAAGGGCTACTACACTTCGCCGGGTCGCTGACGACGCCGCCGTGCAGCGAGGACGTGACCTGGTTCGTCCTGAAAACGCCGGTGCAGGTCTCGGCCGACCAGATCGCGCGCTTCGCGAAGTCCTACCCGATGAACGCTGCGCCCCGTCCAGCCCTCAACGACCGCGACATCCAGGCTAACGCGGTAGGCGAGGTCCGCGAGCGACGCTGTGCGGCCATCGTAAATTTGAGCGTTCGCCGCTCGCTCTGCTCGCTTAACCTTCGCCCCGCTCATGTTACCGAACGCCGAAAATCGTCAGGCTCGGTGTTCAACGACCACAATTTGAGCGTTCGCTGCTCGCTCTGCTTCGCTTAACCTTCGCGCAGCTCAGGTTAGCGAACGCCGAGATCGTCAGGCTCGGTGTTCACCGACCCTGACGATCTTCATCGTGTTGGTGCCGCCCGATTTGCCCATCGGCTCGCCGATCGTCAACACGATCAAGTCGCCGTCTTGCACGGCACCTTTGGCGAGCAGCAGATCTTCTGCGGCCAGCAGCACTTCGTCGCGATCGGTGCTTTGCTCGCAGGAACAGGGGAACGACGTTGCGGATACAGCGCCATCTTGCGCTGCGATCCGATCTTTGGCGTCAGCGCATAGATCGGGCAGCCGCAGTTGTGGCGCGACGTCCATAGCGCGGTCGAGCCGGAGTCGGTCAGCGCGGCGATCGCCCTCACCTTGAGGTGGTAAGCAATACGTAACTGAACGAAGTACAAC
>ERZ1370068.10473-contig-917_pt1 | contig 20455 bp, 22 predicted proteins | sample MGYA00561227_ERZ1370068 | MGnify/ENA primary metagenome ERZ1370068 (study PRJEB38410, sample SAMEA6850437) | metagenome | study: Metagenomic assessment of the ecological functions of the soil: analysis of the soil microbiota associated with the... | reverse complement strand
CGCCCGCGGCGGGGTGGCGTGACCGCGAACCGGCGAAGCCGGCCGCGCCCCATCGTCCTCGTCGTCCTCGATGGCTTCGGGATCGGCCACGATCCGGCCGCCGACGCGATCGCCGCGGCGCCCGATGCCGACCTGGCGGGCGCCTGCTCGCGCGCTGGCCGCACGCCGACGCTGCGGGCGTCGGAGGACGCCGTCGGCCTGCCGCCGGGCCAGATGGGCAACTCCGGAGGTCGGCCACCTCAACCTCGGGCGCCGGCCGGCCCGTCCTCCAGGACCTGCCCCGGATCGACGCGGCGATCGCCGATGGCTCGCTTCTTCGAGCGGCCGGCGCTCCTCGCCGCCTGCGACCGCGGCAGGCGCGCCGGACGGCCGCGCTCCACGTCATCAGCCTCGTCGGGCCGGGCGGCGTCCACGCCAACGACCGGCACCTCGTCGCGCTCGCCGAGCTGGCCGCGCGCGCGGGGCGTGCCGCGCCGTCCGCGTCCACGCGCTCGCTCGACGGCCGCGACACGCCGCCGACGCTCGGCCTCGGCGTTCGTCGCGGACCTCGAGGCGGCGGCTCGCCGCGGCCGCGCACCCGGACGCCCGGATCGCGACCGGTCGGCGGGCGCTACTGGGCGATGGACCGCGACAAGCGCTGGGACCGGATCGAAGCGCGGCTACGACGCGATCGTCCACGGGGCGAGGGACCGCACGCCCCGGCGCCGCGGCCGCGATCGAGCGCCGCCTACGCCCGCGGCGAGACCGACGAGTTCGTCGCCGCCGACCGTCATCGACGGCGTCGACGGCACCGGTTCGCGACGGCGACCCGATCATCCACGCCAACTTCCGGGCCGACCGGGCGCGCCAGCTGACCCACGCGCTCGCCGACCCCGGCCTTCGACGCCTTCGACCGGACGTCGCCCGACGGCCGACCGGCCCCGCGCGACCTGCTCGTCGTGACGATGACCGAGTACGAGGCCGGCCTGCCGGTCACGGTCGCCTTCCCGCCCGAGGTCGGCGCGCTCGCTGGCGCACGCGCGTTCTCGAGGCCGGCTGGCGCCAGTTCCACGTCGCCGAGACCGAGAAGTACGCCCACGTCACGTACTTCTTCAACGGCGGCCGTCGAGGCGCCGCTGCGCCGGGCGAGGATCGCGGCCTGATCCCGAGCCCGAAGGTCGCGACGCTACGACCTCGCAGCCGGCGATGAGCGCCGCGGGCGTCACCGACGCGCTCGTCGACGGCGATCGAGTCCGGCACGCTACGACTTCATCGTCGCCAACTACGCCAACCCGGACATGGTCGGCCACACCGGCGTGTGGGAGGCCGACGATCGAGGCGCTCGAGCGTCATCGATGCGCTGCCTCGGCCGCGTGGTCGCCGCGGTCGAGGCCGTCGACGCCGACGACCCGGCCGCGCCCGGCGCGCTGCTCGCGATCACCGCCGACCACGGCAACGCCGACGTCATGCGCGACGCCGCCGGGCAGCCCGGTCACGGCCCACTCGCTCAACCCGGTGCCGTTCGTGCTCGTCGGCCGGTCGGTCGAGGGCTCCGCCTCGCCGACGGCGTCCTCGCCGACGTGCGCGCCGACGCTCCTCGAGCTGGCCGGGCCTGCCGCCGCTGGGACGGGATGACCGGCCGGTCGCTGCTCGTCCTGTGGTAGATTCCGACCGCCGACACCGTACCAGAGGAGCCTGAACTCGTGAATCCGCTCCTGGCCATCGGCCAGATCATCGTGAGCATCGCGCCTCATCATCGCGATCCTGCTGCAGGCCCGCGGTGTCGGGCCTGTCCGGCACGTTCGGCGGCGACTCGGCCGTCTACCGGAGTCGTCGGGGCGTCGAGCGCCGGCTGTGGCAGTTCACGATCATCCTGCTCGTGCCTGTTCGTGGCCGTTCTCGCTGGCGTCCTTCATCTTCGCGCCGGCCGCCACCGCCTGACGGCACGTCGCGGTCGGACCGCCGCGACGACCCACCCGCTCGGAGCTCGATGACTCGAACCGACACGTTCGTCGTCGGGGCGCTCGTCCTGGTGCTCGCGCTCATCGCGGCACTCGTTGGCGTCCCGGCGCTGCTGCCCGCGGCGACCACCACCGCCCTGCCGAGCACGGGCATCGACCTGCCCGTCGCCCGGCCGTACCGCGAGGGCGTGGTCGGGCACCCGGTGTCGGTCAGCCCGTTGACCGCCCGAACGCAGGCCGACCGCGACCTGGTCGCGCCTCGTCTTCTCGGCCTGGTCCGCAACGGCCCGTCGGGAACGATCGTGCCGGACCTCGCCGAGCGCTGGTCGGTCGACGCGAGCGGCGCGGTCTGGACGTTCGACCTTCGCCGCGACGCCGACGCTGGCACGACGGCCAGACCGGTCACCGCGGAGGACGTCGCGTTCACGATCCGGACGCTCCAGGACGCGGCCTACCACGGGTCCGGCGGCCGGGTCGTGGAACGAGGTCTCGGTCGCGCACCGACGGCCCGTCGCGGGTCGTGTTCACCCTGGCCACGCCGCTCGGCGGCTTCCTCCAGGCGGCCACCCAGCCGATCGCGCCGGCCCACCTCCTCGCGGACGTCCCGATCGGGGCCTGGCCGACGACCCGTTCGGGCGGCAGCCGGTCGGCTCGGGGCCATTCGCGGTGGCCCGGCTGGATGACACAGGCGCCCAGCTGGTCCCGGCCGGCGAAGCACCGCAGGCGTCGAGTGCTCCTGAGGAACCCACCGTCCGCCGCACCGACTCGCTCGCGAGCGCTGCCGCCGCCTGAGCGGCCGTCGCGACCGATCCCGTATCTCGCCGGGATGGACTTCACGTTCTACGACGACGCCGATGCCCTCGCCGCGGCCTACCGGGCGGGCGACCTCGATGCGGCCTCGGGGATGTCGCCGGCGCTCGCCAGCGACCTCGCGCACGACTGCGGGTCAGCCGGGTCCTGCGCTACCCGGGTTCCACCCTGACCGCCGTCCTGCTCAACCTGCGGCCGGGCCATCCGGCCTTCGCCGACCCGGCCGTCCGCACGGCCCTCCTCCAGGCGATCGACCGTCCGGCGATCGTGAGCGGCGCGTTCGGCTCGGCGGCGGCCGTGGCGCCCGGCCCGATCCCGCCGACTTCGCCGCTGTTCGATGCCGCGGCGGCCGCCCGTCGCCTTCGATGCCACGGCCGCGAAGGCGGCCCTCAAGAAGGCCGGCTGGACGCAGGCCGCCGACGGCTGGCACCTGCCGTCGGCCAAGAGACCGATCGCGATCGAGCTCCTGAGCCCGGACGAGGCGTCAATCCGGCCGCGTTCGCATCGGCGGTCGCGGTGGCCGCGCGACTGGATCGGGATCGGCCTCGACCGTGACGCACGTCCGCTCCCGGCCGCCTCCTTCGTCAGGGACCGGCATCGCCAAGGGCGACTTTGCAGTGGCCGTCGCGGACGTGACCATCGGCCTCGATCCGGACGTCTATCCGTTGCTCGCGTCGAGCCAGACCGTGTCGGCGTGGTTCGAACGTCATCGGCCTCCAGGATCCGGCGCTCGACAAGCTGCTCGTAGCGGCGCGGGGACCGGGCTCGATGGACGTCCGCGAGGCGGCCTACGCGGCACTCCAGCAACAGCTCGCGAGCGGGTCGCTACCTCCTGCCGCTGGCCTTCGCCGACGAGGTCGGTGGTCGTCCGCGACACGGTCGAAGGGCCGACGATCCGCCAGGTCGCCGACCCGTCGGACCGATTTTGGGATGTGCTAACATGGCGCCTCGCTGCGGGCGCGGTGAGCCGGTCGCGCACGGTCCCACGCCGAGGTGGCGGAACTGGTAGACGCGCTGGCTTCAGGAGCTAGTGTCCGCAAGGGCGTATGGGTTCAAATCCCTTCCTCGGTACCACCCTCGTCCACCGACCGTTCGATCGCGGCGACACCTCTAGCCCAGGTGGCGGAATTGGTATACGCGTACGTTTGAGGGGCGTATGAGGCAACTCATCCGGGTTCAAGTCCCGGCCTGGGCACCACATCGTTGACACTGCACGACCGTCGCAACCGCGGCGGTCGTTATCTGTCCGGCGGGCGGTTAGCTCAGTTGGTCAGAGCACCTCGCTTACACCGAGGGGGTCACTGGTTCGAACCCAGTACCGCCCACCATCGCTCCCCGGGGACGCGTCAGAGGCCGGTCTCGCGCATGGCGGCGATCAGGGCCCGCGCCTGATCGCGGTCCTTGTCGTTCGGGTGCTGGTGGTCGGCCATGATCCCGCAATAGACGTTGTGGATGGCCTGGCTCACGGTGTCCTCGTTGAGGACCGCCACGCCGCTGTCCTGCAGTCGCTGCACGGTCTCGTCATCGGGCGGGCGGCCCATCGCCTGCTCGAGCGCTCGCTGCATCGCCATCGACCGACACCTCCGCTTCGGATCCGACGCTCGAAGCGTACGCCCCCGGATGGCATTCCATGTGCTCGATGGGCACGCTGCTAGACTCATGGGACACGGGCGCACAGAATCCACGCCCGACGGAGGAGCCGCATGAACCCAGCCATCCTCATCGTCATCGCGATCGTCGTCGTGGTGGTGGTGGTCTTCATCGCCCTCTACAACGGGCTGGTCCAGAAGCGCCTCCGGATCGATGAGGCGTTCGCCCAGATCGAAGTCCAGCTGAAGCGCCGCCACGACCTGATCCCGAACCTGGTCAACGCCGTGAAGGGCTACATGGGGTTCGAGCAGAAGGTCCTGACCGACGTCACCAACGCCCGCGCCGCGGCCGTCGCCGCCGGGGCCCAGGGTCCGGCCCAGCAGGCCGCCGCCGAGAACGCGCTGACCGGGACCCTCCGATCGCTGTTCGCGGTCGTCGAGAACTATCCCGAGCTGAAGGCCAACGAGAACGTCCTCGCGTTGCAGGAGCAGCTGACCACGACCGAGAACCAGATCTCGTTCTCGCGCCAGCACTACAACGCCACCGTGCTCGACTACAACACGAACATCCAGACCTTCCCATCCCGTGCTGATCGCCGGCGTGCTGGGCTTCACCAAGCGCGACTTCTTCGATGCCGAGCCTGAGGCCGCGAACGTCCCGAACGTCGACCTCAGCCTCAGTTGATCGCCCGCCGCGGGACCTGACCGTGGCCAGCACGTTCTACTCGCAGATCTCGGCCAACCGCCGGAACTCGTTCTTCCTGGCGGGGTTCGTCATCGTCATCCTCGGGCTGCTGGGGTACACGATCGGGTACGCCATCCTCGGGCACGCCGGCCGGTGGGGTCTTCGCCACAGCACTCGCCTTGACGGTCGGGGTGCTGACCGGGCTGACCACTTATTTCGCCGGCGACAAGCTGGTGCTGACCGTGAGCCAGGCCAGGCCGGTCGACGAGGCGACCGCGCCGCAGCTCGCTCAACGTCGTCCGCGAGCTGGCCATCGCGGCCAACGTGCCGATGCCGGCTGTCTACGTCATCGACGACACCGCACCGAACGCGTTCGCCACCGGGCGCGATCCGGCGCACGCGCTCCGTGGCGATCACGACGGGCCTCATCGAGAAGCTCGATCGCGAGGAGCTCCAGGGCGTCATCGCCCACGAGCTGTCGCACGTCCGCAACCTACGACATCCGGTTCTCGCTGGTGGTCGGGGTCATGGTCGGCGCGATCGCCATCCTGGCCGACTTCTTCCTGCGGTTCACGTTCTGGGGCGGTGGCCGCCGGTCCAGCAACCGGGACAGCGGCGGCACGGCCATCCAGGCGGTCATCTTCGTCGTGGCGATCGTCCTGGCCATCCTGGCCCCGATCATCAGCCGGTTCATCCAGCTCGCGGTCAGCCGCCAGCGCGAGTACCTGGCCGACGCCTCGGGGGTCGAGCTGACCCGCAACCCGTACGGCCTGGAGCGGGCCCTGGCCAAGATCGCGACCGACCAGGAGGTCCTCGAGGTCGCCAACCGCGGGACCCAGCACCTGTACTTCACCAACCCGATCAAGAAGTTCGAGGCGCGCTCGTCCGGTCTGATGGACACGCACCCGCCGATCCTCGACCGGATCAACCGGCTGCGCCAGCTGACCGGCGAGGCGCCGCTCGATGCGGCCGAAGCGGCCCGCTGGCCGGACCTGGACTAGGGAGCGCCGTCCTGTTGATGGGCCGTCGAGGCCCGTGGTATCGTTCTCACCCGCCGACGGGCAGCCGACGGCTGGTTGGCCATCGGGCCGAGATAGCTCAGTTGGTAGAGCACGCGACTGAAAATCGCGGTGTCGCCAGTTCGAATCTGGCTCTCGGCACCACCTACAGGGTGGGCGGATCTTCGAGCGGAAGTGGCTCAGTTGGTAGAGCATCACCTTGCCAAGGTGAGGGTCGCGGGTTCGAGTCCCGTCTTCCGCTCCAATCCCTTTCTCGCGGACCGCTGCCCCTTCGTCTAGTGGTAGGACAGCGGACTTTGGATCCGTGAACCGAGGTTCGAATCCTCGAGGGGCAGCCAACAGCCAGTCGGATCCGCGCGCGAACTCCTCGTGGCGACGTGGTGAAGTGGTTCAACACGGAGGTCTGCAAAACCTCTATTCACCGGTTCAGATCCGGTCGTCGCCTCCACACCCTGAGCACGGAACGCCCCTTCGGGGCATCGGCCTGGACGGCTCGGGAATGTTTGTCCGCTCCGTCGTGACGGCCAGACGCCCGCACGACGGGGGCTCAGCCGGACCATTGGCGGGGGTATAGGTACCCTCGTTCCCATAACGGCACCCGCGGCTCAGCCGTTGTCTAGTGTAGACCCGCAGACCCCTACCTGCTGAGGTTGATGGATGACCCGACTCAAGAGCATTCCCCTGGCAATCGGCGGACTCGTCCTGATGGCAGGCACCGTAGCCGCCTTCGCAGCGCTGCCCGAAACGGCGACTCCTGGCCTTCAGAAGGCGACCGAGGTATCCGGAAAGACGGTGCCGGTGCGAGCCGTCCCGGCTGACGCGCCTGCGGTCGATGCCCCCGCCTTCGAGCCGGCCGAGGCGCCGGCCGCCGATCTGCCCGATACCGCATCACACGGCGCTGCTGTCTCAGCGGTCGCAACGGCCGAGGATAGTACTCCGGACACCAATCACGGTGCCGATGTCGCGGCGGTGGCGAAGGACAACGTCGGCCAGGCAACCGCCACTGAGCACCGGCCCGCCACCGCTGGCAAGCCGGCGGATGCTGGCAAGCCCGCCGATCCGGGCAGGCCTGACGCGCCGGGGCGTCCATAGGGCCCTCGCGCGACCTCCCGCGCGACGCATCATCGGCCCCGGTTCGTCGGCTCACCCCATCGAACCGGGGCCGTCGCTCGATCCATAGCCTGGCCGGCGTGCTTCCCGCACGCGGGCGATCCACTCCGGCCGAGCGGGCGGAGTAGGCTGTGCACCGATGAAGGTCAAGCGCCCGGAACGCCCCATCGATCCCGCCGACTGGCAGGGACAGATGAACCGCCGACTGCGGGCTAGAGTTCATCGCGGGCGCCGAGGAAGCGTGGCGCAAGCGGATCGGACGACCGATGACGGCGGAGGAGCTCGAGCGCGAGCTGCGGCGGTACCCAGGCGATATCTGGCGCGTTTCAGCTGCGTTGCAACACGTCAGATTGCCCGAACGCTTGACCGCGCGCCTCGTTTCGATGAACAGCGGTTCATCGGCGTCCGGATGTCCGACCCCTTATCCGGCCAGAGGCCCTCGGACGCCAGCCGAGAGGCTGCTGCTCGAACCGAAGGTAGGGAGTCGTTCATTGGCCGACACGATCAAACCAGCCCGCGACGCGGCAATCCACAGGCTCGCTCGGGACCTGAGGATCCAACCGCGACGAAGCGCGAGCGATGGTGCGTCGCGTGGGAGCAATTTGCTCGCCGGCGGGGCGGGGTGGGAGTCAGTATTTCTGGGATGCCGGGCGAGGGTGGATCGATGCCCAGCGCGCGATGGGCAAGGTCCTCGCTTCGGCGAAGCGACTGCCAGACCACGCCGTGGAAAAACCCAGAGCCGCAGTCGCCGCCGTGCGCCGGTGTCGACCAGGGCGTCGTAGGCTCCAACGGCCCGGCTCCGCTCGTTCGCTTGAACGGGTGGTGCATGCCCGCACCCTTTCGTGGGCCCGCGATTGACGCTCTCCGAGGTCGGGGGTACTTTGGCCTGCCCGACCTAGTACTCGCCCACGACTTCCTGGAGGAGCCCCTCATGCGCCGTCCCACGTCACGTCGAGCTGTTCTCGCCGTCCTGGTGGCTTGCCTCGCGCTCGCGGCGCCGGCCGTGGTCGTTGCGAAGCCGGCTTCCGGCTGCACCAGCGGCACGGCCCTCGTGTTCCTGCCGAACCCGGTGGTGACCACGGGCAACGAGAACCTGACGGACCAGAAGGACGCCGACCAGGCCGTCCTCAACGACCAGCGCTTCGCCGTCACGCTGACCGGCCTCGACGGCTGCAGGCTTCCTGCGCGGGACGTGGGCCAACGTCGTCAGCGAGACCGGCAGTCCCGGCCTACTCAACGCCGGCAGCGGGTTGCACGCTACGAATACACCCGCCACGACGATCGCTTCGAGCAGGTCATGGCCTACTACTGGGTGACCGAGCTCGCAGGACTACCTCCACACCCTCGGCTTCGACGGCCGGCAGCTGGCCGCTCGTCAACGGCGACCAGCAGGCGCGTCCGGATCAACCAGTGCGGCGTCGACAACTCGTTCGCCACAGACCATCCCAAGGACGAGATGCGCTTCGGCAAGGGCGGCGTCGACGACGCCGAGGACGCCGAGGTGATCCTCCACGAGCTCGGCCACCAGATCCACTTCAGCCAGTCCGCGGACTTCTTCGCGACCAACGAGGCCGGCGCGATCAGCGAAGGCTTCGGCGACTACTGGGCGGCGACCGTCGTCGAGTGGGCGATGGCCCAGGCCGGCGTGACGGAGCTGACCGAGCCCGAGTGCATCATGGACTGGGACTCGACCTCCTACACACCGGGTCCGATCCACTGCCTGCGCCGCCTCGACGACGGACAAGATGTACCCCGCCGACCTCGACGGCGAGGTCCACAGCGACGGCGAGATCTGGTCCCACGCGCTGTGGAACCTCCGAACGGCCATCGGCGCGTCGCACGCGGACACGGCGATCCTGCTCGGCCCAGTTCGACTGGGTCGGGACGACGATGCCGGACCTCGCGGGACGCATCGTTGCCGCCGTGGATGACCAGTACGGTGCCGGTCAGACGGCGCTCGCGGTCGCGGCCTTCACGGATCGCGGGATCGTCCCGACGCCATAGGAAGATCGGTGGCCGCGAAGCGGGCTCCGAGCGCCATCCAGCCCGGGCGACTGGCGGCGTATGACCGCGTGATCGGGACCGTGGCGGGTGTCGTTCGCAAGTGAGCGACGATTCCCACACGTCCGTGAACGGCAACATGTTCAGCTATCTGTTCGACGAGGGGTCCCTGGCGCTGCGACTGTCGCCGGCCGACCGTGAGGCATTCCTGACGCGCTTCGGGACACGACTGCACGAGGCCTACGGCATCGTCTCAGAAGGAGTACGTGGACGTCCCGGAGGCGTTGCTCGAGGACAACGAGCAGCTCGACGCGTGGTTCGCCGCAAGCCACGCCTATGCGTCGAGCCTGAGGCCGAAGCCGACGACGCGGCGCGCCACGCGCGGCGGTTGACCGCGAGTCACCCAGGGCCTGGGGCGTATCGTTCACGCTGCGTAGATCGGACGATCCGGCGACCTGACCGGGTGGCAAGCCTCATCGAAGGAGCTCCCATGGCGAAACGAGCGCGCCCGACCGACTCTCCGGCGAAGGCGGCCGACGGCGCGAGGCGCGCAAGCGGCTGAAGCAACTCGAGAAGGAACTCGCCGAGCTCCAGGCGACCGAAGCCAAGCGCCGCGAGCAGCTCAACGAGGTTCGCGCGAAGCGGCCGACGTTCGAGCCCGCCTCACCGCCCAGTGGGCGATCGTCGCCGAGGCGACCGGGAGCAAGCCCGATGCCGCAGGCCGGGGCCCGATCGGCTTCTGCATGCGGGAGAAGCGACCGGTCCGGATCGACGATCCGATTCCCGTGACCCTGTCGAATGGGCGCGCGGCGATCGCCGGGACGTGCCCCACATGCGGGGCGCGAGTGATGGTCCTTTCCGCTCGCTCGATGGCGACCGGCGCCTGATCTGGGCCGTTCGGCGGCGGCAATCGCCGCCCGCCAGCCCCGGACTGTTGGCCGCGAGCGGATACGCCATCTTCCCTATTGTCCCGATTGCGGCCCAGGAGCAACGTTACCCTCGCTGTCGCCAGACGCTCCACGCGCGGGGCAGCACGAACCTTGACGACATGTCGCGCCGCCGGGGGTTGTCACATCTCGGGGATGTGGACGGGGTCACGGTTGCGGGACCGCGACCTCGTCCCATGTCTGAGGCCGATCCAGCGAGCGATCGGGCTGGCGGTGCCCGCGGTCGGCTACGCTTGGCGCCGGCCGGAGTGGCGGAACTGGCGAGACGCAGCGGACTTAAACCCGCGGTCCCTCAGGGGCGTCCGAGTTCGAGATCTCGGCTCCGGCACCAGGTTGGCGATCAGTCCTGACGGGTTATCCGAGCTGGGCGCGAATGGCGCCTGGCGGGAAGACCGTGCTGTGGATGTTCACGTAGTAACCCGCTGGGTTGGCATTGATCGCGCCGGCCAGACCGCTTGGCGCTGACGCAGCCTCGGGTCAGCGTCCGTGCTATCGAACGTCCCCGAGAAAGAGCGGCACGGCCACCGGTCCCGGGACGCCTGCCGGCGCCGGATGGATATGCCGCCGCAACGACGGTCCCGTCGATGTCGGTCCAGTTGGCGACGAAGCAGATCTTGTCGACCGCCGGGATGACGACCAGCAGCACGTGGGCCTACGGCATCCGGGTCGCCGCACACGGCCGGGGTGCACAGGTCGCCGTCGCTTCCTGGTTCCCGGTCAGGGTGAGGTGATAGACGCCGGCGCGCATGTCGGCTGCGCTGGCCGATGTCGCCGCCATGGCCCGAACGAGAGTGAGCCCGGCGAGAGTGCCGAGAATCCGCGTCACAGTGGTCGCATCCGAGTACCTCCTTGACGTCGTCAGGGTGAGGTTCGCGCACCCGGCCGACGATCCGGTCCCTCCGGGCCTGTGGACGACCTTGCAAGTCCATTGCACGAACGGCCCAGGCCGTCTCGGCGGGCCGCACCACACGGCGGGTGCGTCAGGGCGGGCTAGTCGCGGGCACGCCGTCCGTCGAGGAACGCCGGTTGCCCTGGGTCAGCGGGATGAACCAGCGGTCGAGCCCGATCCACCCGGCGTTGCGCCAGCGCGACCATCAGCAGCGCACCGAGGACGACCAGGGCCGGGTTCGAGCCGAGGCGCGCCGGCCAGCGACGAAGTTCGCGTTCAGGAAGACGCCGCCGAACGCGACGATCCCGGTGAGCCAGCCAACGAGGAGGCCGACGCCAACGGCAGAACTCCGCCGAGCGCGACAAGAGTCGCGAACAGGCCCGCGTTGGGCACGACGACGTTCTGCAGGAACGAGGCGTGCCAGCCGGGCGTGTCCGCACTTCGCGATCGCGCCACTGACCAGACCGGTGATCGGGGAACCGTCCCCGAAGAGCCACTTCCCGCTCGTGATCTTGGACCAGCCGGCAGGCAGGAACACCGACACGAGGTAGGAGCCAACCACGGGCCAGAGCCACGCGGCGGCCGTGCTCGTGAAGAGGAAGTGAGCCCACCTAGGCTCCTGGTAGTCGGCCGGCATCATGGCCGGACGGGTCAGCGCCGCATGAGCTCAACCTGCAGCGACGGATCCGGAACAGCCGCCGGACTTCACGAGCATCGGTGGCGACCGGGACCACGAGGCCGTCTTCGCCAAAGGCGATCTGGCTCAGCCGGTTCAGTCAGCCCGGCGGCCGCGGAGCGGGGCGCGAGGAAGACCGGCACGCCCTCGTTGACGGCCTTGAGGTAGATGAACGGGCCGTACGGGAGCTCGATCGACACCTTGGACCCCAGCGCGCTCTCGACGTCGCGCAGCTTGAGGATGTCGCGGGCGAACAGGTCGTTGACCACGAAGGTCGATCGGAGCCCGACCGACCCGGCTTCGGCCGAGGTATTCGAGCAGTGAATGCATCGAGCCTGAGGGCTGCGATCTCCGGATAGACCGTCAGGATCACCGTCTCTGGCCGCTTCGAAGATGACGCCTGCGTCCGATTCGTCGAGCGTACGAGCCGGCGTCGATGACGACGTAGTCGTACGACTCGAGCGGCGGTCACTGCAGGATCTGCGTCGGACGTGCTCCGGTCGTGATGGTCTCGGCCGCCTCGGGCGTGCCCGGCGCCGCGAGTGACGTGGAGGCCGCTGTCGTGACGCATCGCATACGTGCGCAGCAACTCCGGCTCGTGGAGCGCCGTGTTCGTCCCGGACCACGTCGGCGATCGTCTGCGTGGGCCTCGAGGTTGAGGTAGCGCGGCGACGTTCCCGAACTGGCAGCGCGAAGTCGATGAGCACGACCCGGTCCGGCCGGCGGCTGGCGGCCGCCACGGCCACGTTGGTCGCGATGGTCGTCGTCCCGACACCGCCCTTGGGGCTGAGACCGCGACGGCCCGCCTGGCGCGCTGGCCATCGTCAGGCCGTCGGACGAGATGATGCGGCGCCAGGCACGCGACCGCTGGAAGCGGAGCAGGAGCGCCTCGACCCGGGCCTCGAGCTCGCGCGCGTCAAACGGTCGCGCCATCGACGTCGTCCGCGCCGGCCTCGAGGAAGCGGATCGCGCTCCTCGACGTCGTCGCGTGCGCCGACGCACATGACCGGGCATCTGCGGCCATCGCCGGCGTCGAGCGGATCTCGCGTGCAGAGGTCGACGGCCGATCTTCGGGCCGCGTCGTCGATGTCGAGGATGACGAGCTGGTGCTCGGCGGCGCGACTGAACGCCTCGTCGGGGTCGGTCGGTCGGGCGTGACGGTGTATCCGGTAGCGGTCAGGATCGGCACGGATCGTCGTCACCGGTCGACCGCGATCGGAGTCGAGGAGCAGGATGGTGCTGGCGGGCACGGAGCTTCCCCATGGAGGTACTGGGCGCTGATTGGACTGGGTCAGGATCGGGCCAGAGGATAGGCGGCGTCGGCGGTGGCCGCAAGGGCTTCGTGCTAGACTCCGCGCCTGTCCTTTCCGCTCCGTGCCGGGCGTCCGTCAGCGGGGCATCCCCATTGGAAGGAGATCCTGCGCGCATGCGCCGCTACGAACTCATGCTCGTCCTCCGCCCCGACGTCGCGGACGACCAGAGCCAGGCCGTCGTCGACCGGACCACCCGCGGCAGGTCGTCGCGGCCGGCGGCCAGATCGTCAAGGTCGCCCCGTGGGGCCGCCGCCGCCTGGCCTATCCCGATCGATCGCCATCGCGAGGGCTCGTACCACATCATCCTGTTCGAGGCGCCGTCCGACGCCGATCGCCGAGCTCGAGCACACCCTGCTCATCACCGAGGAGGTCCTGCGCCACCTCGTGCACCCGCGTCGAGCGCCCGGTCAAGGTCGGCTCGCGGCGACGGCAGCCGAGCCGGCGAGGACATCGACGACGCGCGACCTCCCGTCCGAGCCTCGACGACGAGGACGAGGACCGACGACCGCGAGTTCATCGACGAATCCGAGAGCGAGGCGGCTCCGGCCGCCATCGACTGACGGGAGGCCGACAGCATGGCGTTCTGCAAGGTCGATGATCATCGGCAACCTCGGGCGCGATCCGGAGATGCGCTACACGCCCAACGGCCGGCCGGTCACGCAGTTCAGCGTCGCCGTCAACCAGAGCGACCGAAGAACCAGCAGACCGGCGAGTGGATCGAGGAGCACCGACTGGTTCCGCGTCAGCGTGTTCGGCGACCGCGCCGAGCGCGCCGCCGAGCAGCTGCGCAAGGGCAACCGCGTCTTCGTCGAGGGCCGCTTCAAGACCCGCGAGTTCGAGGGCCAGGACGGCCAGAAGCGGACGTCGCTCGACGTCACCGCCGACAACGTCATCAGCCTCGAGCAGCGACCGCGCGAGGACGACGACGGCGGCCTTCAGCGGCGCGCCCGGCCGCGTGCCGGCGCTACGCCGGCTCCGGCGGCGCCGGCGGCGGCGGCGGCGGATCCCGTCGCCGCCGACGACACCGACCTCGACGACCTTCCCTTCTGAGTCACAGGAGACCCGACCCATGCCTCCCCCGCCCGAGCCAAGAAGCGCGACGACTTCTACCGCGATCGACGCCGCCGCAAAGGTCTGCGCGTTCTGCGCCGACAAGACCGTCCAGATCGACTACAAGGAGGTCAACCGCCTCCGCCGCTACCTGTCCGAGCGGGCCAAGATCGAGCCGCGCCGCAAGACCGGCACGTGCGCCGGCCACCAGCGCGAGCTGGCCGTCGCCCTCAAGCGCGCCCGCCACGTCGCCCTGCTCCCGTACGCGCCGCAGCACCTCCGGCCCTGAGCCGGTCGCGGTGGCGCGGCGCTCGTCGATCGCGTCCCGGTCGCGGCGCCGTCGCTCGACCGGCCAGCTGACGTGCTGACGTCGGCCTGCTCATGGTCGCCGGCGGCGCGGCCGCCGGGCGTCTTCGGGTCGCTGCTCGGGCCTGGGCGGCGGCGTCCTCATCGTCCCGCTGCTGACGCTCGGCTTCGGCCTGCCGCCTGCGCGAGGCGGTCGGCGTCTCGCTGGTCTGCGTGATCGTGACCAGCAGCGCCGCTGCCGGCGTCTACCTCGAGCGCCACGTCGCCAACCTGCGGCTGGGCATGACCCTCGAGCTGTTCACCGCGATCGGGCGCCCTCGTCGGCGGGCTCGATCGCGTTCCTCGCTCGACGAGCGGCTGCTGTCGTTCCTGTTCGCGGGCCTGCTCGTCTACGTGGCGTTCACCATGGCCCGCGCCGCGACGGCGCCGCCGGGCCGCGCGCCGACACGAGGCCGACCGGACGCCGACCCGGCGAGCCCGACCCCGACCGCTGGCGCCACCGACCGTCCTCGACCAGCTGTCCGGCGAGGGCTACCGCGTCCGCAACCTCGGCCGCGGGCGTGGTCGGAGCGACGGCGCGGGCGTGGCCTCGGCGCTGCTCGGGATCGGCGGCGGGATCGTCAAGGTCCCGCTGATGAACCTGGCGATGGGCGTCCCGCTCCGGGTCGCGACGGCGACCAGCAACATGATGATCGGCATCACCGGCGGCCGCCAGCGCGGTCATCTACCTGTCCGCGGCGGGCATCGACCCGTACGTCGCCGGCCCGACCGCGATCGGCGTGTTCCTCGGCGCGACCGTCGGGTCGCGCCTCGCGCACCGGATCGACGTCTGCGCTACCTGCGGCCCTGTTCGTCGTCGTGCTCGGCCTACACGGCGTTCCAGATGCTGCTGCGGGCCGTCCAGTGACCGGCGCGCCAGCCTCGGCGTGGCGCCCGCGGCAGCCGGACGTCGCCGCGGAACGCTGATCGGCCGGCTGCTCATCGCGGTCACGTACGTCGTCGGTCGGCCTGCTCGTCGATCGGCGTCGTGCTGATGATCGCCGAACGGCGATCTCGCCGCTCGTGCCGGCGGGCCGCCATTCGACCCGCGGCACGCTCGTCGCCGAGCTCGCTCGCCCTCGAGCCCGGCCGGCGTTCCTGTGGCTCGGGCCTCGCTGGCCGTGCATCGCGGCGCCGATCGGTCGGGTCATCGTGGCCGGCGGTCGTCTACGCCCGCGACGGCGACCGGATGATGGTCGGATCGTCGCCGTCGCGATCCTCGTCGGTCATCGCCATCGGCGTCGGCACGGCCCTGGCTGTTACGGCGTCTGAGGCCGATGGACATCGTCATCCTGCTCGTCGCGCTTCGTGATCATCCTGCTCGGCGCCGAGCTGTTCACGAACGGCATCGAGTGGTTCGGGCGCAAGCTCGAGCTGGCCGAGGGCGCCGTCGGCTCCGTCCTCGCCGCCGTCGGCACGGCGCTGCCCGAGACGATGATCCCGATCATCGCGATCCTGTTCGCGACGCGGCGGCATCGTCGCACGAGGTCGGCGTCGGGGCGATCCTGGGCGCGCCGTTCATGCTCGCCACGCTGGCGATGTTCGTGACCGGCGTCGCCGTCCTGTACGCAGGCGCCGCAAGCGCCCGACCGGCGACGTCGATGCGCGTCGACACGGGCGTCCTCGCCCACGACATGCGCTACTTCGCGATCGCCTACGCGATCGCCATCGGCGCCGGCCTTCCTGCCGCTCGAGCCGGTCTGGCTCGAAGTGGATCGTGGCCGTCGGTCCTGATCGCCATCTACGCCTGGTACGTCAAGGGCCACTTCGAGGCCGACCCCGACGTCGACGCGTCCGACCTCGCGCCGCTGCGCTTCCGCCGCCTCGACCCGAGCGTCCCACCGCGACGGACCCGGTCGCGCCCCGCCTGCTGCGCGTCGTCAACCTGCAGGTCATCGCCGCGCTCGGCCTGATCATCGTCGGCGCGGTCTTCTTCGTCGACGCCGTCGAGCCACCTGGCGACCCACGCTCGGACGTCGACAGCGCGCTGCTCGCCGCTGGTCATCGCCCCGATCGCGACCGAGCTGCCCGAGAAGTTCAACTCGGTCATCTGGGTCCGCCAGGGCAAGGACACGCTGGCGATGGGCAACATCACCGGCGCGATGGTCTTCCAGTCGACGATCCCGACGGTCGTCGCGCTCGTCTTCGCGTCGAGCACCTGGGTCGTCACCGAGGACACGCACGGTCGCGTTCGCGTCGGCCGGCATCGCGTTCCTGTCGTCGGCCGTGCATCTTCATCCCGATGGCCCGCTCGCGGCGTCCTGCGCGGCAGGAACGCTGCTCGTCGGCGGCGCTCTTCTACCTGGTCTACCTGGCGCTCGTCATCGGGACCGTCAGCGGCGCGTTCGGCTGACGCCGCGCGGTCGTCCGGGCGACGCCGGAGCCGCCTCGCTATACTCGGCCGACCGTCATCGCAGGAGCCCGACCGCATGCTGACCGAGAAGTCCGCCGACACCCCGGCCGCCGACCGCGCACCACGCGCCCGCCGCCCGGCGTCGCTCGACGACCTGATCTGCTACTTCGAGGGCGACTGGGTCCCGATGCGCGACGCCAAGGTCAGCATCATGACCCACGCGTTCATGTACGGGACGGCGACGTTCGAGGGCATCCGCGCCTACTGGAACGCGGAGCAGAGGCAGCTCTACGGGCTCAAGATCCGGCGAGCACGTCGAGCGCCTCCGCCAGTCCTGCCGGATCCTGCTCATGAAGGACGTCCCGTCGGTCGACGAGCTGACCCGGCTGATCGTCGAGACGGTCCGCCGCAACGGGTTCCGCCAGGACGCCTACATCCGCCCGTCGTTCTACAAGTCGACGCAGGCGATCGGCGTCCGGCTCCACGACCTCGACCAACGAGCTGTACATCGTCAGCCTGCCGTTCGGCAACTACATCGACACCGACGCCGGCGTGCGGGTCATGACCTCGACCTGGCGGCGCAACGCCGGACGAGGCGCTGCCGGCCCGCGGCAAGATCGTCGGCGGCTACGTGAACATGGCCTTCCAGAAGTCGGAGGCCGAGCTCAACGGCTTCGACGAGGCGATCGTCCTGACCGCCGGCGGTCACGTCAACGAGGCGTCGGCGGCCAACGTGTTCGTCGTCCGCGACGGCGTCGCGCTGACCCCGCCGGTCAGCGACGACCTGCTCGAGGGCGTGACCCGCAAGGCGCTGATCGGAGCTCCTCGAGCAACGAGGGCATCCCGGTCGAGGTCCGCTCGATCGATCGGTCCGAGCTGTACGTCGCCGACGAGATGTTCCTGTGCGGGACCGGCGTCCAGGTCTCGCCGGTCGTCGAGGTCGACCACCGGCCGGTCGGATCGGGCGAGATCGGGCCGATCGGCCGGCTCGTCCGCGACCGCTACTTCGACGCGGTCCGCGGCCGGCTGCCCGAGTACGTGCACTGGCTGACGCCGATCAGCTAGCGGACCGTCGACGGCGCACGGCGGTCGCACCCGGCGCGCCGCGCGTCAGGGACCGACCGGGGCCTGGAGATCCGGCGTGGACTGGCCGATGGTGACCATGATGTCGGTCCGGATGGTCGGATCGGTCTCCGTCGGTCGCCTTGACCCCGAACGTCTGCCTCGAGGTAGGCGATCGTGGCCTCGGCATGTCGCCTCCGCACCGTTGTAGACCACGATCGTCGGTGGTCGCGGACGGCACCGGCCGGCTTCTGGCGCGGCGCGAGGCGGCCAGCCCGTGGTACTCGAGGTAGCCCGCCAGGCTGGTCGGCCGCGTCGCGGTCGCCAGCCGGCGTAGAGGACCCAGATCGCCGGCCGCCTCGTCGGCCAGCTTCTGGCGCTGGGCCTCGTCGGCGGGTCGGTCGTGAACGCGCGTCCTGACCGCGTGCCTGATCTGTCTGGACGTTGCGGCACGATGATGTAGCCGCGCGGGCTGTTGATACGTGCTCGTCTGGTAGAGCGGCGGCGTGAACACGTAGGACCGGATGTTCTTGGTGTCGACCTCGACGACGCGAGGCTCCGAGAGCTGCGCCAGCTGGCTGACCGGGATGTCGGTCGTGACCGCGGTCTTGAGCGCCTTGATCGAGCGCCGGCAGTTGCGGGATGAGGTGCCTGCGGGTCGGTCTGCTCGCGCGAGCGACAGCAGGACGCGCTGCTGGCGCTGGCCGCGGTCGAAGTCGTTCGAGCCGTGGCCGCGAGCGGGCGTAGCGGAGCGCCTGCGGCGCCGTCCATGTGCTGGATGCCGCTCGGGATGTAGACCCGCCGCGAGCTTGCCCCGGTCGCCCGGGAAGTGGTCGTCCGAGACCGGGACCTGGACGTTGATCGGTGACCCCGCCGATCGCGTCGACGACCTTCCTGAAGCCGTCGAAGTTGACCTCCACGAAGTACTTGATGTCGAGGCCGTAGAGGTTGCCGAGGATGGCCTTCAGGCCGTTGTAGCCGCGCGTCTTGCTCCGTGCCCGGGAACAGGTCGGAGCGGTTGCGAACGGCCGTCGAACCAGCTGTTGATCTTGCCGCTGAAGGCCGTCCCGAACAGGCGCTCGGGCGGGTCCGGGCGGGATCGGGACGTCGACCGTGTCGCGCGGCAGGCTGAACATCGCGACCTGCTTGGTGACCGGGTCGATCGACGACGACGATGAGCGTGTCGGTGTTGTAGAGTCCTGTCGCCCGGCCGCTGGTCGGCGCCGATCGAGCAGGATGTTGAGCCGCTCCTTGCCGTCCCACGGCGGGATCGTGACCGTCGGCAGGTCGTGCCGACGGGCGCGCACCGGCGTCGGGGAGTCGGTCGGTTCGACGGCTGGCGTCGTCGCTGGAGGTCGCGATCGCCGGCGACGTCGGTCGACGGCGTCGGCGGCGCAGTCGGGTCGCCTGACGTGTCGCTCGATGAAGATGCAGTCGCTGCCGAGGACGTCGAGCGGCCAGCATGTCGTAGCGGGCGACGACGACGTGGCTGGCGGCCATGACCAGGATGACCGCGAGGAGCCCGGCGATCGACAGCGGGTCGGCTCCGCGCGCGGCCGGCCCGAGCCGGCCGTCGCCGCCCGCGGCGTGCCGGTTCATGAACTCGGCCACCCGGTAGGCGTCGACGATCGCGATCGAGCCGGTAGATCAGGATGACGATGTTGAGCGACGAACACCGAGCTCAGGACGAACGGGTTGAGGACCAGTCCGAGCAGCTCGATCCGGTCGAGCCGCAGGACGATCCCGGCGATCGAGCGCGATGAACAGGATCGGCGCGGCCGCGAACGCGAGCGCGCGCATCGGGCGCGCCGGCATAGAGCTGCCCGAGGCCGGGGAAGAGCAGGGAGAGGAAGGCGGCCGCGAATGGCGACCGCGCGCGCCGCGGCGCGCCCTGCGTTTCGTGCATCGCGGGTAGGATACTCGGACCCGCCGAAACGAGCGCCCGCGACCGCAACCGCGCCACGTCCGACGCGCAGACCTGCCGCATCCACCCAGAGGCCGAATGTTCCGACCCGTCACCTCGAAGCCTGACTTCGTCGCGCAGGAGTCACGAGATCCTCGACCTGTGGCGCGAGCGTCGGACGTTCGCCCGGCTCCGGGCCCAGAACGCGGGCGGTCCGCGCTGGAGCTTCCTCGACGGCCCGATCACGGCCAACAACCCGATGGGCGTCCACCACGCCTGGGGCCGCGCGCTACAAGGACCTCTACCAGCGCTTCCACGCGATGCTCGGCGAGGACCAGCGCTACCAGAACGGGTTCGACTGCCAGGGCCTGTGGGTCGAGGTCAACGTCGAGCGCGACCTCGGCTTCACGCTCGAAGCGCGACATCGAGGCGTTACGGCATCGCCGAGTTCGTGACCCTGTGCAAGCAGCGGGTGCTGACCTACGCGGCCCGCCAGACCGAGCAGTCGATCCGCCTCGGGATGTGGATGGACTGGAACGATCCCGCACGAGCTGCGCCGGCTGGCGCGACCTGCTGGGCGCGGACCCTGCGCAGGTCGTCACGATCCAGGGCCCCGACGGCCCGGTCACCGACACCGTCGAGATGCTCGTCGGTCGGCTCGGGATGCCGGACATCGGCGGCAGCTACTTCACGTTCAGCAACGAGAACAACGACCTGATCTGGGGATTTCAGCAATACGTAACTGAAACTAGGGTGCACATTT
>ERZ1370068.7395-contig-6312_pt1 | contig 20461 bp, 25 predicted proteins | sample MGYA00561227_ERZ1370068 | MGnify/ENA primary metagenome ERZ1370068 (study PRJEB38410, sample SAMEA6850437) | metagenome | study: Metagenomic assessment of the ecological functions of the soil: analysis of the soil microbiota associated with the... | reverse complement strand
GTAATGCCTTTGTTCAGTTACGTATTGCGCTTTCACGCCGAAATTCGGACGCTTCCTGTCGTGCCATCGGTTACCTGAACGACCAGCACCAGCACGTCTGGGACTTCTATCGACGCGCCGCTGCCGTATCAGGCGTTCCTCGGCGGCCAGTTCAGGAGCGACGGCGTGCAGCTCAAATGGGTCGCGCCGACCGACACGTTCCTCGAATTCGGCGCCGAGATCGGCGACGGCGCGAGCTTCCCGGCACCGAGCGCAACAAGCAACGGCATCGGCAGCGGCGTCGCCGTACGTCCACGCCGGCGGCGACATCGGCGCGAGCAACAGCTGGCGCGCGGGCTGTCCTATCTGCAGTCGCGGCCGCACGGACCGCGAGTACGCGCAGACCGACCTCGCCGGCAATGACGCGCAGCTCGGCTTCACCGGCAAGAGCCAGGTCGCGATCGCCGACTTCGTCTGGAAATGGGCGCCCAACGGCAACGCGCAGGACACGAACTTCAAGCTGCAGGGCGAGTACTTCTGGCGCAAGGAGAGCGGCGATCTCACCTACGACAGCGACGGCGCGCTCGGCCTCACCAACACGTCGAGCTACTCGTCGCGCCAGAGCGGCTGGTACGTCGACGGCGTCTACCAGTTCATGCCGTACTGGCGCGTGGGCGCGCGCTACGACCGGCTCGAGCCCGGGGACGCGTCGACTACGGCGCGAACGGCGTCGTACCTCGCGCAGGACGTCGTTCAATCCGCAGCGCTATTCGGTGATGCTCGACTACACGCCGTCGGAGTTCAGCCGCTTCCGCGTCCAGTGGCAGCAGAAGCAAGGTTGCGGCCCGACGTGACCGACAACCAGCTCTTCGTCCAATACATCCTGACGCTCGGCGCGCACGGCGCGCACAAATTCTGAAGAGGCCTCGCATGAAATCCTGTTCTGCAGATGATCGTCGGCATCGCGCTCGCGTTCGTCGCGGCGCCGGCGCTCGCCGCGCTCAACGTGTTCGCCACGGTACCCGAATGGGGCGCGCTCGCGACGGAGCTGGGCGGCGACAAGGTCAACGTCTACACCGCGACCAACGCGCTGCAGGACCCGCATCACGTCGAGGCGAAGCCGAGCCTCATCGCCCGCGCGCGCAGCGCCGATCTCGTCGTCGCCACCGGCGCCGAGCTCGAGATCGGCTGGCTGCCGCTGGTGCTGCAGCAGGCCGGGCAATCCGAAGGTGCAGCCCGGCAAGCCCGGCTACTTCGAGGCGGCGGCGCTACGTGACGCTGCTCGAAAAGCCGACGCGCCTCGACCGCGCCGAGGGCGACGTCCATCCGGCGGCAATCCGCACATCCAGACCGATCCGCGCAACATCGCGCGCGTCGCCGGCGCCGCTCGCCGCGCGGCTTGCCGAACTCGATCCCGCGAACGCCGCGTACTACCAGGCGCGCTACAAGGCGTTCGCCGAGCGCTGGAGCGCGGCGATCGCCAACTGGGAGAAGCAGGCGGCGCCGCTCAAGGGCGTCGCCGATCGTCGTCCAGCACAAGGCGTTCACCTATCTCGATCGCGTGGCTCGGACTCAAGCGAGGTCGCCGCGCTCGAGCCCAAGCCCGGCGTCGAGCCGACGACCGCGCATCTCACCGACGTGCTCGCGACGCTGCAACGCGCAGCCGGTGAAGATGGTGATCCGCGCCGCGTACCAGAGCGACCGCGCGTCGCAGTGGATCGCCGAGCGCGCGAAGATCAACGCCGTCATGCTGCCGTTCACGGTCGGCGGCGACGACGCGGCGAAGGATCTGTACGGCCTCTTCGACGACACGATCGCGCGACTGCTCAAGGGGGCGCAATGAACCTGTCGCGCAGCCGAGTTTCTCGATCCTCCTGCCGGCGTTCGTCGCCGGCCTGCTGGTCACCGCGACGCACGTTCCGCTCGGCATGCAGGTGCTCGCGCGCGGCATCGTGTTCATCGATCTCGCGATCGCGCAGATCGCGGGCTGCGGCGTGCTGCTCGCCGACCAGCTCGGGTTCGAGCCGCAGGGCATCGCCGTGCAGATTGCGCGCGCTCGCCGCGGCGCTGCGGCGGCGCGCTGCTGCTGACGTGGACCGAGCGGCGTCTGGCCTGACGTGCAGGAGGCGGTGATCGGCGTCACCTTCGTGCTCGGCGCGACGGGCAGCGTGCTGCTGCTCGCGAGCAACGTCCACGGCAGCGAGCACCTGCGCGATCTGCTGGTCGGCCAGATTCTCTGGGTGCAGCCGACGCGGCTCGCCTGGACGGCGGGCGGTCTATGCGCTGGTGCTGCGCGCTGTGGTTCGGCTGCGCGCGAGCGTCTCGGCCGCGCCGGCTTCTACGTGCTGTTCGCGCGTCGCGGTCACCGTGTCGGTGCAACTCGTCGGGCTCTATCTCGTGTTCGCGACGCTGATCGTGCCGCCGCTCGGCACGCGCGCGATGACGCGGCGATCGACTCGCCGCCGCGTGGGCATTGGGCGTCGCCGGCTACGCGGCCGGCCTCGTGCTGTCGACGGCGCTCGACTTGCCGAGCGGGTCCGGTCGATCGTCTGGATGCTGGCGGTGCTCGCCGTCGCATGGGATGCGGTCATGTCCGCGCGAAGCCCTCGACACGCGTCTGGCGGCTAGCGTCAGCGCGAACCGCTAGCGCCCGAATTCTTCGCGAGCTAAGCCATGGGCCGAGGCGCGGTCGCGCGTCGCCGTCGGTCAGCGCCGAAGCCGACATGAGCAGCAGCGCGAAGCCCACTGCCGCCCACGAAACCGCCACCGCAAAAAGAGCGCGGCCGGCACCTCATTGGGCACCGGCCGCGCATGGCTGCCGCCAGCGCCGAAGGAGTGCGTCGGCCATCATCGGACGAGCCCAGCGCCTGATTGAGGATGGTCCAGTGCATGGTTTCGTCGGCCGCCAGTCGCCCGGCGACCTTGGCGAGCTGTGCGTCCTTGAACGACGGGATCACGCCGAGGTACGCGTTGGTCGCGCCGAGCTCGAGACGCGCCGCGAGGTCAGAACATCGGCCTGGACTCTTCAACGTGTCCGCTTTCAGCGCCTTCGCGTAGTCGTCGAGCTTCTCTCCTCGACCGGCTTGCCGCCCATCTTCTGGATGGTCGCGATCAGCGCGTCGCGATGGCCTTGTGATCGGCCTGAAACTTCACGGCGATATCGAGCACGGGCTGCCGCAGGAGCCCGCTCTGGGCCCCGAGCTGGTAGGCATTGATGGCTTCGTACTCGAGGCCAGCGCGACGTTCAGGATTCCCACGTCTGCGGCCATCCGAACCGCCCATCGATTGGGGCAAGTGCTGTCGTCCCTTTGCCCGCGAGCGGCAAGGCGATTGGCGGCGGCCGACGAAGCGCCACCCCGGACGAGCCGGCGAAACGCGGCGGCGGGAACGGCCAGTGCGGATGCGGACTCTTCCATGGCAGGCTCCTCGTAAGTAGGTTGCGTATCGGTGGCGGAATCCGCCACGGTTGCAGCGATGATACGAGACGCGCAGCCGAATGGATGCGTACTTGACCTTGAACGCGTGGACAGCGCGCTTGCTACCGAATCGTCGCCTCTCCGCGACCAGGTGCCTTGCGGATTTCGCGGAGCTTGGCCTTCAGGCGCAATTCGTTGTCGATGCCGACTCTTACGAGAATTTTCTGCCCCGCCGACAGTTCCTCCAGATCGGGGTCAGCGAACTCGAACATGATTCTTGGTTGTGACACATAGACCGGAGGCTTGGGCTCCGGAGCGGCCAACAAATGATCGATGACGCTGACCAGCCGATCGTTGAAGTATCCACCCGGATATCCAAGTTCGACATACGCTTGCTGAAGCAGTGGATAGAGGCGAACGTAGAATCCCACCAGGCGCTTGGTGTCGATTGCCTCTGCGGCGTCGACGTATGTGGCGTAACGGCCCGCGTTGTCGCGCGCGATCGACATCTCGTTGACGGTGCTAAGCGTGGTCAACGCCCAGGCAGCGGCGTGATCGGCAGTATTTGTGCTGCGACCTTGTTGCGCGGCAGATTGTCAACCGTTGCGACAATGCGGCGGATGATTCGGTCCGGCACGAGCAAGCGGCTAAAGGCATCGCCGTTGAGGATCGTCTCTATCGCATCCTTCGCAACGATCGTCGCTGCCGTCCAGCTGAGGCAGTGGCGGCTTGCGCACCATCGGCGTCGGCTGCCGGGACCGGATTTTCTCCACCGGATGCTGAATCGCCGGCTCAGGCTGCGCGTGGAGCGCCGAAGTCGATGCGGGAGGAGTGGGCAGCGCCTGCGGCGGGAGCAGTAACGCCGCGCGGCCAGTACAAATAGAACGCCATGGCTCCAACGACCACAGCAAGAATGCCGAATGTGACGACCATCGGCTTGACCGTTCGCTCCGGCGTCGGGCAGCGTCGTCCAGCATCCTCAACCGCTTGTGATGGAACGGCACCAAGCGTGAATTCCGATCGGGATCGAGCGTTTTCATCGTCAGCGGCAATCGTCCCGCTTCAGAGGGAGCCATTAGGATTGACTGCCCGGCAGCGAGCTCCGCGAGGGACGGCACAAGCTATTCCTGCGTGCTTCCAAAGACACCGTCGCGATCGCAGTGCCGTCACCTCCTCGGCGCCGTCTCTCCAAAGCTGATAGAGCACGATCGCCCCGAACGTCGCCGTGCCGATGCCGCCGAGCGTGAAGCCGCCGATCTTGAGCGCAAGATCGCCGGCGCCGATGGTGAGCGTCGCCGCGGCCGTGACGAGATTGCGCGCATTCGCGAGAAGTCCACGCTGTTCTGCACCCAGATGCGCGCTCCGGTCGCCGTGATGAGGCCGAACACGACGATCGCGAGCCCGCCGAGCACGGGGCCGGGAATCGTCATGATCAGCGCGCCGAACTTCGGCGAGAAGCCCGAGCACGATGGCGGTGAGCGCGGCGACGACGAACACGAGCGTCGAATAGATCTTCGTCACCGCCATGACGCCGATGTTCTCGGCGTAGGTCGTGACGCCGGTGCCGCCGCCCGCGCCGGCGACGATCGTCGCGATGCCGTCGCCGAGAAACGCGCGGCCGAGGTACGGATCGAGGTTGCGCCCGGTCATCGCCGCGACCGCCTTCACGTGGCCCAGGTTCTCGGCGACGAGCACGATCGCGACCGGCGCGATCAGCGCGATCGCCTGCGCGTTCCACACCGGCGCCGAGAATCGCGGCAGGCCGATCCACGGGGCCGCGGCAACGCTCGCGAAATCGATGGGCTTGCCCAACGCCGAAGCCGTTGGCGAGGAGCGCGTAGAGCAGATAGCCGGCGAGTCCTCCGAGCAGGATCGGCAGGCGGCCGCGCGAAGCCGCGCGCGCGAACGGCGACGAGGCCCACTGCGACGATCGTCGCGATGCCGATCCAGGTGTCGAACGTGCTCCCGGCGATGCCCTTGACGGCGATCGGCGCGAGGTTGAGGCCGATCACGGCGACGATCGCGCCCGGTCACCACGGGCGGCATGAGCCGCTCGATCCACGCGTAGCCGGCCTTCATCACGACGAGACCGATCGCCGCATAGAGCGCGCCGGCGGCGATGATGCCGCCGAGCGCGACGCGCGAGGTTGGCGTTCGGTCCGCTGCCCGCGTAGCCGGTCGCGGCGATCACGACGGCGATGAACGAGAAGCTCGAGCCGAGGTAGCTCGGCACGCGCCCGCCGACGGCGACGAAGAAGATCAGCGTGCCCACGCCCGAGAACAGGATCGCGACGTTGGGATCGAAGCCCATCAGGAGCGGCGCCAGCACCGTCGCGCCGAACATCGCCACCACGTGCTGAACGCCGAGCGCGAGCGTCGCACCGAGCGGCAGGCGCTCGTCCGGCGCGATCACGCCTTCTTCGCGCAGCGTCCAGCGCGGAAAGTACGAAGCGTGAGGATTCGTCATGAGCTGTTCAGTGGCGCAGCGCGTCGATGCCGCGCGCGATGCCGTCGAGCGTCAGCGGAAACATCCGCGGCCCGACCGCCTGCAGCACGATCTGCGTCGAGCGCGTGTACTCCCACGCGCGCGGCGGCTCGGGATTCCACCAGATCACGCGGCGGAAGTGCTCGGCGATGCGCTTCAGCCAGACCACGCCCGGCTCGTCGTTCGCGTACTCGACCGACGCCGCCCGCCTGCACGAGCTCGTACGGGCTCATCGCCGCGTCGCCGACGAAGATCACCTTCCAGTCGGGCGCCGTACTTGTGCAGGATGTCCCAGGTCGCGACGCGCTCGTTGCGCCGGCGCGCGTTGTCGCGCCAGACGTAGTCGTAGACGCAGTTGTGGAAGTAGAAGTACTCGAGGTGGCGGAACTCGGTCTTCGTCGCCGAGAAGAGCTCCTCGCAGACGCGCACGTGCGGGTCCATCGAGCCGCCGACGTCGAGGAACAGCAGCACCTTCACGCGGTTGCGCCGCTCGGGCACGAGATGGAGGTCGAGGTAGCCGGCGTTCTTCGCCGTGCCCGCGATCGTGCCGTCCATGTCGAGCTCCTCGGGGATGCCCTCGCGCGCGAAGCGGCGCAGGCTGCCGCAGCGCGACCTTGATGTTGCGCGTGTTGAGCTCGACGTCGCCGTCGAGATTGCGGAAAGCTGCGCTCGTCCCAGACCTTGACCGCGCTGCGGTTGCCGCCGCCGGCCTGCCCGATGCGGATGCCCTCGGGGTTGTAGCCGTAAGCGCCGAACGGGCTCGTGCCGCCGGTGCCGATCCACTTGTTGCCGCCCGCGTGGCGCTCCTTCTGCTCCTCGAGGCGCTTCTTGAGCGTCTCCATCAGCTTGTCCCAGCCGCCCAGCGCCTCGATCTTCGCCTTGTCCTCGTCGCGAGAGCAGCCGCTCGAACTCCTTGCGCAGCCATTCCTCCGGAATCTCCGCGCGGATGTCGAAGATCGCGTCGACGCCCTTGAAGTACGTCGCGAACGCGAGGTCGTAGCGGTCGAACTGCGCCTCGTCCTTGATCAGCGTCGCGCGCGCGAGATGGTAGAAGTCGTCGATCGACAGCGACACGACGCGCGCCTCGAGCGCCTCGAGCAGCGTCAGGAACTCGCGCGTCGACACCGGCAGGCGCGCGGACTTGAGATGCAGGAAGAAGCCGATCAGCATCGTGCGCCGCGACCTACGTTCGAGGACGCGTCAGCCGCCAGGAGATTCGTCTTCACCGCCGGCCACTCGGGCGCGATGATGCTGAAGACGACGGTGTCGCGAAGCGTCCCGTCCGGCAGACGCTGGTGATAGCGCAGGATGCCGTCCTGCTTCGCGCCGAGGCGCGCGATCGCCTCGCGCGAGGCGAAGTTGAAGAAGCTCGTGCGGAACTCGACGGCGATGCAGTCGAGCGCCTCGAACGCGTGCGTCAGCAGCAGGAGCTTCGCTTCCGTGTTGAGCGCCGTGCGCTGGACGCGCTTCGCGTACCACGTGTGGCCGATCTCGAGCCGGCGGTGCGACGGGTCGACGTTGAAATAGCGCGTGCTGCCGACGATGTCGCCGCTCGCCGGCTCGCGGACGACGAACGGCATCGCGCCCAGCTTCGCGCGCATGTCGAGCGCCGCGTCGATCCACTCCAGCGTCTTGTCCGGCGCGGGCACGCTCGTGTACCACGAGCTGCCACAGCTCGCCGTCGGCGGCGGCCGCGCTGAGCCCGGCCTCGTGCTCGCGCGCGAGCGGCTCGCAGCGCCACGTGCGCGCCGCGCAAGCGTCACCGGTTCGACGAAGGCCATGCCGACGCCTACCGCCCGCTGCGCGCCAGGAACGCGACGCGCTCGAACAGATGCACGTCCTGCTCGTTCTTGAGCAGCGCGCCGTGCAGCGGCGGAATCAGCATCTTCTTGTCGGTGCTGTGCAGCGCCTCCGGCGGAATGTCCTCGGCGAGCAGCAGCTTCAGCCAGTCGAGGAGCTCGGAGGTCGACGGCTTCTTCTTCAGGCCCGGCACTTCGCGCAGGTTGAAGAACACTTCGAGCGCCTCGGCGAGCAGCGCCTTCTTGAGGCCGGGAAATGCACGTCGACGATCCGCGTCATCGTCTCGCGGTCGGGAAAGCGGATGTAGTGGAAGAAGCAGCGGCGCAGGAACGCGTCCGGCAGCTCCTTCTCGTTGTTCGACGTGATGACGACGAGCGGCCGGTGCGTCGCGCGGATCGTCTGCTGCGTCTCGTAGACGTAGAACTCCATCCGGTCGAGCTCGCGCAGGAGGTCGTTCGGGAACTCGATGTCGGCCTTGTCGACCTCGTCGATCAGCACGACCGCCGGCGACGGCGCTTCGAACGCCTCCCACAGCACGCCGCGCTTGATGTAGTGCGCGATGTCGCCGACGTGCTCGTCGCCGAGCTGCGAATCGCGCAGCCGCGACACCGCGTCGTATTCGTAGAGGCCCTGCTGCGCCTTGGTCGTCGACTTGATGTGCCACTGCAGGAGCGGCCGGCCGAGCGCGCGCGCGACCTCCTCGGCCAGCATCGTCTTGCCGGTGCCGGGCTCGCCCTTGACGAGCAGCGGGCGCTCGAGCGTGATCGCCGCGTTGACCGCGAGCATCAGGTCGGGCGTGGCGATGTAGGTGTCGGTGCCTTCGAAGCGCATGGAGGAGTCCGCGAGCGTCGTGGTGGAAGTGGAATGGTAGCCGATTCCGCGGACCGACCGCTCCGGTGGGTGCGGCGATTGGTTCGCCTTGCCGCGGCGTTGTCGGCGCCGGCGTAGCGCTCGCCCGCGATGACGGCGATCCTGTGGACTGCGCGGCCATCGCGCTGATCCTGATCGGAGCTGCCGGCACGGTGCTGCCGGCGCTGCCCGGCGCCACGCTGGTCTTCGGCGGCATCGTGCTCGCCGCATGGATCGACGACTTCGCGCGCATCCCCGTGTGGCTGCTGGCGGTCCTCGGCGTGCTGACGGCGATGGCGTGGGTCGTCGACTACGCGGCCGCCGCGATGGGCGCGAAACGCGCCGGCGCAAGCCGGCTGGCGATGGTCGGCGCGATCGTCGGCACGCTCGCGGGAATCTTCAGCGGACTCTGGGGTCTCCTGTTCATGCCGCTCGCCGGCGCCGCGATCGGCGAATACATCGCGCAGCGCGACCTGCGCCGCGCCGGCAAGGTGGGCATCGCGACGTGGATCGGCTTGCTGCTCGGCACGGCGGCCAAGGTCGCGATCGTGTTCGCGATGATCGGGATATTCGTGTTCGCGCTCGATCGTGTAGTGTTGCGAGACGCCGCCGCATCTCGTCATCGAGGAGGCTCCCATGCGCCGCATCCGCCGCACCTTCCGCAACGATCCCGACGGACTGCGCCTTCCGGTCAAGCTCGACACCGCGACGAACGGCGAGTTCGCGCCGATTCCGCTCGTCGCGATGCACGCGCTCGCCAACGAGACGGCGATGCGCGAAGCCACGCGCCACGCGCGCGGCCTCGGCATGTCGCGGCGCGAATTCCTCGTCTCGGCCGCCAGGCACCGCGACCACGCTTGCTCGCGATGAACGCGGCCTACGCCGCGGCCGGCAACATCGGCGGCGCGTTCGTGCTCGCCGCACGCACGCGGCGAAGGATCCCGAGCTCGCGCGCGCGCAGCTCGGGCGCGGCGGACTTCATCTTCGACGTGCAGGGCCACTTCGTCGATCCGGGCGGGCATGGCTAAGGACGCGCCGCAGCGTGGCCAGGGTTCCTCGGCTTCCCGGGCGCCACGCGCGCCGGCGTGGCGAAGATCGAGCACCTCGGCGCCGAGCAGTTCGTCAAGGACGTGTTCCTCGATTCCGACACCGACTGCATGGTGCTGTCGTTCGTGCCGAGCACGTTCGCCGGCGAGCCGCTCACGATCCAGGAAGCGACGGCCTGCGCGCGGATCGTCGAGAAGCTCGAGGGCACGCGGCGCCTGCTGATCCACGGCCGCGTCAATCCCAACCAGGATGGCGACCTCGCAGCGGATGGACGAGCTCGCGGCAGCGGTGGAAGGTCGCGGCGTGGAAGACCTATACGCAGTACGGCCCGAGCGGCCGCGGCTATTTCCTGAGCGATCCGCCCGGGATCGCGATGATCGAGAAGGCGCGCAAGCTCGGCATCAAGGTCGTCTGCGTGCACAAGGGCATCCCGTTCGGCCGGCAGAGCTACGAGCATTCGCTGTGCGACGACATCGGCGTGGTCGCCGCGCGCTATCCCGACGTGAAGTTCCTCATCTACCACTCGGGCTTCGTGCCCGGACAGGCCGAAGGGCCCGCACGATCCGCGCGCACAACGAGGGCGTCGATTCGCTCGTCAACTCGCTCGCGAAGAACGACGTCGAAGCCGGGCTCGAACGTCTACGCCGAGCTCGGCTCGACGCTGGCGCTTCCTGATGCGCGACCCGACGAGCGCCGCGCACGCGCTCGGCAAGCTCATCAAGGCCGTGCGGCGAGGACAACGTGCTCTGGGGCACCGACAGCATCTGGTACGGCTCGCCGCAGGACCAGATCGACGCGTTTCGCGCGTTCCAGATTTCGCCGAGCTGCGCGAGAAGTACGGCTACGCCGAGCTCACGCCGGCGCTCAAGCGCAAGGTGTTCGGCCGCAACGCGCGTGAAGGTGTATTCGCTCGACGAGGCGGCGCTCAAGAAACACCTCGTCGGCGCGACACGATCGATCGGCGCGCGAGCCGCGTATGCCGGCGCCGAGGATCCGCTCTTCGCCACGTACGGCCCCAAGACGCGCGAAGAGTGGCTCGACCTCGGCTGATCGTAGCCGCGAGCCTGGGCGGCGCTCGACCTCGGACTGTTCCGCGCGACCGCGCGTGCCGACGCGTTAACATTGCGCACCGCTCCACCGCAAGGAATCCGACCCGTGGCCGAACCCGTCCCGACCAGCTACGACGAGCTGCCGTACATCAACAGGGCATTTCCGCAGACACATCCGGATCGCCTCGCCACGCTCGGCAGGCTGTTCGGCTTGCAGCCACCCGAGCCTCGAAACGCTGCCGCGTGCTGGAACTGGGTTGCGCGAGCGGCGACAACCTGATCCCGATGGCGCTGGGGTTGCCGAACGCCCGCTTCGTCGGCATCGATCTGTCGGCACGCCAGATCGAGCAGGGCCAGCGTCAGATCAGCGCCCTGCGCCTCACCAACATCGAATTGCGCCAGTACGACATCGCCGACGTCGACGCGTCGTGGGGCAAGTTCGACTACATCATCAGCCACGGCATCTATTCGTGGGTGCCCGCGCCCGTGCGGGAGCAGCTGCTCGCGATCTGCCGCGACAACCTCGCCGCGAACGGCATCGCGTACGTGCAGCTACAACACGCTTCCGGGCTGGCACATGCGCGGCATGATCCGCGACATGATGATCTATCACACCGCGGCGTTCCCGGCGCGCCGCCAGAAGGTGAAGCAGGCTCGCGGGCTGCTCGATTTCCTGGCGCAGAGCGCGCCGGCGAACACTCCTACGGCATGATGCTGCGGCAGGAGCTCGGACTCGATCCGCAACGAGCCGGACGCCTATCTCTTCCATGACCACCTCGAGGAGAACAACGACGCCTTCTATTTCCACGAGTTCGCCGACGCGGCGAAGCGGCACGGGCTCGAGTACCTGGCGGAAGCCGACCTGAGCGACATGCTGGTGTCGAATTTCCCGCCCAAGGTCGCGCGAGACGCTGCAGCGGGTCGCGACCGGACATCATCCGCATCGAGCAGTACATGGACTTCGTGCGCAACCGGCATGTTCCGGCAGACGCTGCTGGTGCATCAGGGCGCGCCTATCCGGCGCAACCTCGATGGCCGGGTGCTCAAGGGCCTGCTGGTCACCTCCGCGGTCCGGCCCGAATCGGCGCGGCCGGTGCTCGCGCAGGGCGTGAGCGAGACGTTCAGACACCCAGCGGGGCGAAGCACAACATTGTCGATGCGCTGACCAAGACCGCGCTCGTGCTGCTGACGTCGAAGCGATGGCCTGCTGCCTGCCGTTCGAAGAGCTCGCCGCGATGTCCCGCGCGCGCCTCAGGCAGCGAGACCGGCGACGCGCCGATCGTCGGACGACGACGACAAATCCTTCGGCGATCGAATGCTGCAGCGGCTATGCGGCACGCGTGGTCGAATTGCGGGTGGCCGCGCCCAGGCTCGCCGTCGCGCCGTCCGCGCGTCCAGTCGCGAGTCCGCTCGCCCGGCTGCAGGCGCGAGAGCGGCACGACGGTCACGAACCTGCGCCACGAGCCGGTCGAGCTGCCCGAGCTGCCGCGCCGGATGCTGATGCTGCTCGACGGCACGCGCGACTTCGAGGCGCTGGTCGCGGACGTCGTGAAGCTCGCGCAGGAAGGCAAGATCGGCGTGCGCGAGCGGAAGGCGGCCCGGTGGTCACCGACCCCGCGAGCGCTCGAGCAGATCCTGCGCTACGCTCGTCGCGGAGAACCTGCCGAAGCTGGCGGCGTGTGGCGTTGCTGCTGGAGTGACGCGCCGACAGTCGGTCACGTCGCCGCGAGCAGCCACTGCGCGAGCCACAGCGCGAGCATGCCGACGCTCATCGTCGCCACCGCGTTCTTCGTGCGCCAGGCGACGGCGGCCGCCACGAGCGCCGCGACGAGCTTCGGATTCGTGTAGGAGAACGCGAGCGTGCCCGGCGCGCGAAAACACGACGGACGGCACGACGATCGCCGTCAGCATCGCCGCCGGCACGAACCGCAGCGCGCGCGCGACGAGCGGCGGCATCTCGACCTGCGCGAACACCGCGATGAACGACAGCCGCGACAGGTAGTTGAGCGCGCCGACGACGACGATGACGATCCACCACCCGAGCGCGGAGCTCATCGCGCACCCCGCTGCGATTCGGCGAGCAATCCCGCCGACGATGCCGACGAGCCCGGCGCAGATCGAGCGACAGGCGCATCGGCAGCGAGTCGAGCGCCACGACGGCGATCCCGGCCGCGAGCGCCGCGATGCGCGTCGGGCCGTCCTCGAGCGCCGGCACGAGCAGCGCGAGAAAGCAGAGCGGCACGACGAAATCGAGCGACCACGCCGCCGGAATCACGTTGCCGACCCAGTAGCCGACGAAGCACGAGACCTGCCACGTCGTCCACAGCAGCACGCCGGTGCCGAGGAGGTACGACGCGCCGTTGCGCGTGTCGCCCGATTCGCGGAAGCGCCGGATGCCCGCGGCGAACGCCTGGTCGGTCAGCAGGAACGCGACGCGCATGCCGCCAGCGCGACGGCAGCGGCTTCATGTGCGGCGCCATCGCCGCGCTGTACATGAGAAAGCGCAGGCCGATGACGAAGCACGTGAGGATCGTCACGGCGATCGGAGCTCCGGCCGCGACGAGCTGCGCGGCGAGAATCTGCGCCGCGCCGGAGAACATCAGCGCCGACAGTCCGACGCGCTTCGCAGGGCGACGCGCCCGCCGCCTGCGCGCCGACGCCGCAGACGAGGCCGAACGGCAGCAGGCCGATGAGCGACGGCGCCATGTCGCGGACGCCCGTCGACGAAATCCGGGCGGGAGAAGATCCGGACAAGAACAGGTTACGCAGGCGAGTGACTTCGCGCGATGGCAGCGACGCGATTCATCATCCGGTCGCAGTCGTAATCGGCACCTCATGCGAAGGCGCTCGTCTGCGCGAGACCGGCATCGACGATCAGATTCTGCCCGGTGATGCCGCGCGCCTCGTCGGAGGCGAGGAACAGCGCGGTGCGCGCGACGTCGTCCTCCGACAGCCGGAACTTGAGGCATTGCTGGTCGATGAACTCCTGCTCCTGCTCCGGCGAGAACCACAGCGCGCGCTGCCGCTCGGTGGCGATCGCGCCCGGGACGATGCAGTTGACGCGGATGTTGCGCGCGCCCGAGCTCGCGCGCAAGCGTGCAGCGTCAGCCCGTTGATCGCCGCTTTCGCCGTGGTGTAGCCGGCAAGCTCGGGCCGGCCGCGCATCCACGACACCGAGCCCAGGTTGATGATCGAGCCGCCGCCCGCCGCCTGCATCTGCGGCGCGACCGCCTGCGCCGCGAAGAACTGATGCCGCAGGTTCACCGCCTGGTTGTCGTCCCAGTATTCGGGCGTGACGTCGTCGAACTCGTGCCGGTCGTCGCGCGCGGCGTTGTTGACGAGCACGCGGATCGGGCCGAAGGCCGTGCGCGCGGCCTCGGCGATGCGCGGCGCCGGAGCGCGCCGATGTCGCGCACGTCGCAGCGCCAGTAGCGAACCGCGCGGCGCCGAAGCTCGTCCGCGAGCGCCTGCGACGGCGCCTCGGCGATGTCGATGAACGCAACGCTCGGCCCCTGCCCCGCGAACGCGCGCACGAACGCCGCGCCGATGCCCGAGCCGCCGCCCGGAGACGAACACGGTGCGTCCCGCGAGATCGGGATAGCGCGCAGCGGTCTGCGCTCGCCGCCATGGATCGACTCCTCCATCACCGGTCCTTCATATGATACATATCACATAGATGACTTGAGCGTCCAGCGGAGTAGTATCCCCTTGCGCTGCTCCAGCGCGCCGCGTACGCGTCGCGGACCGCACGGATTCATCAACGGATTCGCCTCGAGGAACCCCATGGACCTCCCCGCCAATCTCTTCAAGCGCGCCATCGCTTCCGGCAAGACGCCGGTCGGCACCTGGCTCATGAGCGGCGCGCCGTCGACCGCCGAGGCGCTCGGCTGCGCCGGCTTCGACTTTCTCGTCGTCGACATGGAGCACGTGCCGATCGACGTGGGCGAGATGATCGGCATCCTGCGCGACGATCGCCGGGACGCCGGCGCAGGCGATCGTGCGGCCGCCGTGGAACGACATGGTGATGGTCAAGCGCGCGATGGACGCCGGCGCGTACGTCGCTCCTCTTCCCGTTCGTGCAGAACGCCGACGAGGCGCGCCGCGCGGTGGCGTCCACGCGCTATCCGCCCGCCGGCGATGCGCGGCGTCGCCGGCACGCATCGCGGCAGCCGCTACGGCGCCGTCGCCGATTACCTGAAGCGCGCCAACGACGAAGTGTGCGTCATCGTGCAGATCGAGACGCCCGCGGCGCTCGAGCGAGCTCGAGGAGATCGCGGCGGTGCCCGGCGTCGATTCGATCTTCGTCGGCCCGGGCGACCTGTCGGCGTCGATGGGGCACATCGGCGACATCGGCAATCCCGAACGTGCAGGCGAAGCTCGCTTCGCCGCCGCCGCGTGCCGGAAGCTCGGCAAGCCCTGCGGCATCGTCGGCGCGACGCCGGAAATGGTCGCGAAGTTTCTGGAATACGGCTACTCGTGGGTCGCGATCGGCTCCGACATGAGCCTGATGGTCGGGCGCGCGCAGGAGTATCTCGGCAAGGTGCGCGGCGTCGCGGCCGCGGCACCGGCGTCGCAAAGCTCTATTGACCGCCGCGCCAGCGATCTCCGCGGCGACGATGACCGACGCGCTGTCCCTGGCCGCGGGCGCGGCGCGAGTCGAGCTCGCGCCGGCAGTCGGCGGCGCCATCGCGGCATTCACGTATCGGCGATGTCGACGTGCTGCGCCCGACGTCGCCGCGGCGCGCGCGGCGGGCGATGTCCGCGCGCACGCGTGCTATCCGCTCGTGCCCTATTCGAACCGCATCGCGCATGCGCGGCTCGAGTTCGCGGACCGCGACATCCGCGCTCGCACGGAACTTCGGCGACCATCCGCATTCGATCCATGGCGTCGGCTGGCAGCGGCCCTGGCGCGTCGTCGCGCGCGACGAGGCGATCGCGCGCTGCTCGCGCTCGATCACACGGCCGAAGGGCGCCGAGGCGAGCGCGTGGCCGTGGCCGTTTCCGCGCCACGCAGTGGTTCGGCTTGCAGACTGACGATGCGCGGCGCGACGCTCACCGCGCAAGCTCGCGCATCGCCAACACCGGCGACGCCGCCATTTCCGTTCGGCCTCGGGTTTCATCCGTTCTTCCCGCGAACGGCGACGACCGCGCTCGATTTCGACGCGGACTCCGTCTGGGAAAACGACGACACGCAGATTCCGGTCCGCGCAGTGGCGATTCCGGCCGGCTGGCGCCGCGGGATCCTGTCGCGCGCAGTGCGAGTCGCGGCATCGACAACGTATTCACGGAGTGGAGCGGCGAGCGCGACGCTCGCCGATCCGGCCAGGCCGTTCGACACGCGTCATCGCCGCCGATCGGCGCGGCCGGATTTCGTCGTGGTGTACGCGCCTCAGGCGCGCGATTTCGTCGCCGTCGAACCCGTCACGCACATGACCGACGCGTTCAACCGCGCGCGCGCGCGGCGAGTCCGGCACCGGCACGCCGGACTCTTGCGGCCGGCGGCGGGTTTTCTTGTACGATGCAAATCTCCGCCCGCTTGCGCCCATGACCGTCTCCGCGCCGCTCCCGGCGTCGCTTCGCTGCGTGCTCGACGTCAAGCGCGAGCCTCGGCGAATGCCCGGTATGGTCGGCGGCCGAGCAGGTGCTGTACTGGGTCGACATCAACGCGCCGTCGCTCAACCGCTTCGATCCGGCGACCGGACGCAACACCGTGATGCCGATGCCGGAATCGATCGGCTGCTTCGCGCTGCGCACGAGCGGCGGGTTCGTCGTCGCGCTGCGCGGCGGCTTCTGGCTCGCCCACGGCGACGGCACGCTGATGCGCAAGGTCGCCGCCGCGCCCTACGATCCGCGCGCATCATCGCTTCAACGACGGCCGCTGCGATCCGCAGGGGCGCCTCTTCGCCGGGAGCATGAACGAGAGCGCGCGATGCGCTCACCGCGGCGCTCTATCGCCTCGATCCCGATTTCACGCTGACACGAGATGCTCTCGGGAATGACGATCAGCAACGGGCTCGCGTTGAGCCCCGACGGGCGCACGATGTACCACGCCGACACGCCGATGCAGGTCGATCCACGCGTACGACTACGACGCGCGCGTCCGGAACGCCGTCGAAGCGGCGCGTGTTCGCGCGCTTCACCGCGCGCAGGCGACCGTCCCGACGGCGCGCGCCGTCGACAGCGAAGGCTGCTATTGGACGCGCGCTCTACAAAGGCGGCAAGGTCGTAGCGGATCGCGCCCGACGGTCGCGTGCTCGCGCGAGTATCCGGTGCCGGCGATGTGCCCGACGATGTGCGCGTTCGGCGGCCCCGATCTCAAGACGCTTTACGTGACGAGCGCGCGGCAGCTGCGCGACGCCGACGAGCTCGCGCGGCTGCCGCAGTCGGGCGGCATCTTCGCGATGCGGTCGACGTGCCGGGGCTGCCCGAACCCGCGTTCGCCGGTTGAGCCCGCTCCACCGCCGACCGCGTCGCCGCCATGACCTTCGACACCGACCGCGTTCGTTCGCCTCGACGCGCTGCAGAGTCTCGACAAGTCGGCGTCCGGCGCCTCGTTCGCGACGTCGACCGGCGACATCCTCGAGGTGTCCTGCTACGGCCCGGGCGTGTTCCGCATGCGCGTCGGGCCGAACACGCAGCCGGACTACGGGCTCGTCGTGGGCGCGGACGAAGGCCTGCACGGTCGCGCACGGCGAGGACGGCACGTGGAAATTCACGTCGGGCGAATCGACGCTCGAGATCTCGTCGCGCGCCGCTGCGCTTCCGCCTGCTGCATCGCGGCGCGCCGGTCGCTGCGCTCGATCACCGACGAGCATTTCCGCGGCTGCGACGCGGCTTCCGGCGTTCGGCCGCGCTGCGCAAGGGCGGACAGTGGATCGCCGTCGCTCGCGCTCGCGTCGGGCGAGCCCGTGTACGGCCTCGGCGAGAAGTTCGGCCCGCTCAACAAGCGCGGACAGCTCATCCATTCGCACGTCGTCGACGCGCTCGGCGTCAACACGGGCCTCGCCTACAAGAACGTGCCGTTCGCGTGGAGCCCCGGCACGGGCAAGGGCGCGTGGGGCGTTTTCGTCCACACGCCGGCGTCGGTCACGCACGGCGTCGGGCATCCCGACTGGTCGCACCGCTCGTACGCGATCGCACGTCGACGACGAGGCGCTCGACCTCTTCGTGTTCGCCGCGGACACGCCGGCGGGCATCCTCGATCTGTACACGCAGCTCACCGGGCCGCCCGCGCCACGGTCCCGCTGTGGAGCCTCGGGCTCTGGGTGTCGCGCGCGTACTACAAGACGCCGGAGGAAGCGGCAGCCGTCGCGGCGAAGCTGCGCGCGCACAAGATTCCGTGCGACGTGCTGACGCTCGACGGCCGCGCCGCGTGGGACGTCGAAACGCGCTTCGATTTCGAGTGGGATCCCGACGCGCTTTCCGGATCCTCGCGCCGCGCTCGCCGCGATCAAGGCAGCACAACCTGCGGATCTGCGTGTGGGAATATCCGTACGTGTCGGTGCACTCGCCGCTGTTCGTGGAGCTCGCGTCGCGCGGCTACCTCGCTGACGACCGCGGACGGCGATCCTTACGTGTTCGGCTGGGACACCGCTCCGGGCACGAGCCCGTTCGGCAAGGTGCTGACGCCGCTCCCGGAGAGCGGCATCGTCGACTTCACGCATCCCGGCGCCTACGTCTGGTGGCGCGACGCGCACGCGCCGCTCTTCGCCGACGGCGTCGACGTGATCAAGAGCGATTTCGGCGAGCAGGTTCCCGACGACGCCGTCGCATTCAATGGCGACAGCGGCCGCCGGCTGCACAACGTCTATCCGCTGCTCTACAACCAGTGCGTGTTCGAGGCGACGGCGAAATTCCAGCGCGACCGCGAGTGCGCCGCCGATGGTGTGGGGCCGCGCCGGGTGGACCGGCAGCCAGCGCTATCCGATCCAGTGGGGCGGCGATCCGCAAAGCGATTGGGAAGGCCTCGCCGCGTCGATCCGCGGCGGCGTCTGCGTGGGGCATGAGCGGCGTGCCGTATCACAGCTCCGACATCGGCGGCTTCTACGGCTCGCAGCAACCCTCCGCGGAGCTCTACGTGCGCTGGCTGCAGGCGGCGGTGTTCAGCTCGCACATCCGCGTTGCACGGCATCGGCGAGCGCGAGCCGTGGGCGTTCGGCGCCGAAGCGGAAGCGATCGCCGCGAAGTGGCTCGCGTTCCGCTATCGCCTCATCCCGTACCTGCAGCGCGTGATCGCCGAAGCCGTCGCAACCGGCATGCCGGTGATGCGGGCGATGGCGCTCGCGTTTCCCGGCAACGCGCTCGCTCGCGGCTTCGAGACGCAGTTCATGTGCGGCGACGCGCTGCTCGTCGCGCCGATCGTGCGAGCGGGCGGCGAGGTCGAGATCGCGCTGCCGCCCGGCGCGTGGTACGACCTCATTTCGCGGCAGCGCTTCCCGGCCAGCGCGTGCTGCGCTACAAGGCGGCGCTCGACCAGTTCCCGGTGTTCGGCCGCGAGGGCTACGCGCTGCCGATGGGCCGCGCGGTCCAGCACACCGGCGAGATCGATCCGGCGAACGCCGCTCGAGCAGCTCTGGGTGTTCGGCAAGCCGACGCGGCCGTTCCAGGGCTATCTCGCAGGCGAATATCGTCGAAGCGTCGGACGGCACGTACGCGATCGGCGCCGTGGCCGACGTCAAGGTCGAGCTCTTCGGCGACGCGGCGGCTATCGCCGTCGGCGGCTTCGGCGTAGCGCGGCGTACCGTCTGCCGACGCGCGACGCACGCTCATGCACTCGCATGATGGGCCCGCGATCGCGATCACGCGGGCGAGCCCGCCGGCATCGGCGCCGGAACTGGTCGCGATGCTCGCGCGCCGCCACCGCGAACGGTCATTCGCGGCGCGGCTCGTCGTCGTCGGCGACCGCGATCTGCTGACGGCGCGCGCGGCACGGATCGGCCTGTCGCCCGGATACGTCGACTACGCCCGCCTCGGCGTTCGCGCCGGCCGACGGGCGCATCGAAGTCTGGCACCAGCCGCTGGCAGCGCCGGTGACGCCGGGACGGCCCGACCCGACGAACGCGCACAGCGTGCTCGCAATGCTGCAGCGCGCATGCGATGCCTGCGCCACCGGCGCCTTTCGCGGCGCTGGTCACGGCGCCGATCAGAAGAGCGTGCTGATGGACGCCGGCATTCGCGTTCGCAGGGCACACCGAATTCTTCGCGCAGCGCACGCACACGCCGCGCGTCGTGATGATGCTGGTCGGCGGATCGGAAGACGCGCCGCTGCGGGTCGCGCTCGTCACGACGCACCTGCGCGCTCAGGGATGTTCCGGCCGCCGATCACGCGCGGAAGCGCTCGACGCGAACGCTCGCCATCGTCGCCGCGGAGCTGCGCGCGAAGTTCGCGCTCGCCTCGCCGCGCATCGCGGTCTGCGGTCTCAACCCGCACGCCGGCGAAGGCGGGCACCTCGGCCGCGAGGAGATCGACGTGATCGCGCCGGCGATCGCCGCGCGCGTGCGGCGGGCCACGACGTCACCGGGCCGCTGCCCGCCGACACCGTGTTCGTGCCCGACGATCGCGCGGCGCTTCGACGCGATCGTCGCGATGTACCACGACCAGGGACTGCCCGTGCTCAAGGCCGCGAGCTTCGGCCACGGCATCAACGTGACGCTCGGGCTGCCGTTCATCCGCACGTCGGTCGATCACGGCACGGCGCTCGATCTCGCGGTCGACGCCGCAAAAGCGCGCGACGCGGACCCCGGAAGCCTGATCGCCGCAGTGGATCTCGCGATCGAACTCGCGCAACGCTAGAACCTGCCGCAAAATGAGGCGAACGGGCCGAGTACCTTGCTAT
>ERZ1370068.4716-contig-3772_pt1 | contig 20463 bp, 34 predicted proteins | sample MGYA00561227_ERZ1370068 | MGnify/ENA primary metagenome ERZ1370068 (study PRJEB38410, sample SAMEA6850437) | metagenome | study: Metagenomic assessment of the ecological functions of the soil: analysis of the soil microbiota associated with the... | reverse complement strand
CGATCTCGTCTTCTCTTCCGTCTCAAGTTCTGAAGATGATGTCCGCCCCCTCCGCCTCGAAGTCGCGGCAGCGCCCAGGGCCTCATCGAAACCGTGGACCGCGCGCGCGTCGGTCCGCGCCATGATCAATATGTCCACATCGGACCGCGCTTCCACGGCGGCCCGGATCTTCATGCGCGCCTCGTCACGCGCAATCACCTGCTTGCCGCGCGTGTGGCCGCACTTCTTGGGGCTGACCTGGTCTTCGATCATCACGGCAGCGGCACCGGCACGGGCATATTCGACCACCGTCCGCTGGACGTTCAGCGCGTTGCCGTAACCGGTGTCGCCGTCGCCGATCAGCGGAATTTTCGAGGCGGCGCTGCAACAGTTGCGCAGGCTGTCCAGCATCTCGCTGAATGAAATCAACCCGGTGTCCGGCAGGCCGAGACGGGCGGCCGAGACCCCAAAGCCGCTCATGAATGTGACTTTGTAGCCGTGCATCGACGATCAGCTTCGCCGAAAGGGCGTCATAGCATCCCGGCATGATCTCCAGGCTTGGTTGAGACAGGAGGTCGCGCAATTGCTGGGCTGGTGTCACGGGTGCTTTCTCGTACGTTCGATTCCGAGAACGGGGTGGAAGTTCCTACCATTATGCCGCCGCACGAGTCCCCTTTGATCCCGAAGTTCGCATCACTCGGTGCCGCAAGGTTGTGCGGACTCGGGACCCGAGACATCAGCCGCGCAGCATCCACATGATCGACGCGGGCTATTGGGGAGCGGGAATCCCCGAATAGACATTGAAATCATTAGCTTTTCTTCAGTTTAGTTTACGCTGTCCATATTCATAACCATAATCGTGTTTTGTCGCCACGAACCGAGCGGGCCGTGCTTGGCCTGCGTATCCGAGGCTCATGAACTGAGACGGACCGGCGGATGTAACCGGCCGTCAGGGGCCGCTCGGCTGTGCAGCAAATCCTCGGGGCCGTGTCTGAGTTCGACAAAGCGATGGTGGTGGCGAAGCTCAAGGGCGCCAGGGAGAGGAAGCGGATGATCTCTGGTGAGAAGGTTGAGGGCCGCAAAAGTCACGCGGAGTAACGGCCCGAGCTTGTCGCCCTGGCCCGGCAGTTGCGACGACGACGCCCTCGGCCTGGTCGAGGAGGAGCTGCGCGGCACGGCGCCAGCGCTGGCAACCCTCGACGTGCTCCTGAGGCATCGCGAGCGGCCGGATCAGTACATCAGCGGTTTCGAGACGCTCAAGGACGCGGTCCACAAAGACGGCGGTTTCTAAGCTCGTATTGGTAACATTTCCTGAGCTGAACCAAGCGTTCGATGTGGGCGAACGGTTGACCCTGCCTCTTCCAGTCTCGTTCGATCCTGTGACAGGTGTCGATCCGTCCTCCCCCTCGTGCTTCATTACAGGAGCATCCAATCAGCGAGCGGGCGGCCGCAATCAGTACATGGCCGCTGAGGTCGAACCGCGTCTGGTAGAACAACAATCGCATAAATGATCCGGTCAGGGGCGGGGTATTCCGTCACAAGAGCTACACACAGGAACTGTAGCCTGACGTCGCATTGTGATGGTCCATCAGGAAATGGTTTGCGTTGAAGGCAATCGCGCTGCGACGGTTGCTGGATGGCGTCACCATGCAGGCCGGCGTCCGCTGTCCTTCCCGCATCATCAATATTGAGGAACTAACCCGTGAATAAGTATCAGATCGGGCTTGCGGCTGCCGTCTTGGCGGCCAGCTTCGTCAACAATGCTAACGCTGCCACCATCAATAACGTTGCCAGTGGAAGCGTAGCTGTCGTCGGTGCTGACTGCTGCCGTACTGGCCAAGTCTTTTCAATATCATCCTCGACGCCGCCAACAACCGTTCGAATTATTTGGTCTTCGACCTGAGTTCGCTTGCCAGCCAGCTTGCCGGGCAGGACGCGCGTTCCGCGACCCTGACCCTTACTCAGCCAGGCTTCTACGGCAGTGCTGACCCGACGGAGACCTTTACGCTATGGGACTTCACAGGCGACGTCACCGCGCTGAAGGGCTACGGCTTCACCAATCCGCCGAACGCAGCGGACGCCGCGGCTATCCGCGAAGACCTGCGCAGTGGCATTAGCTACGGCAGCACGGTAATTTCGCAGCCTGCAGGTGGCCCGTTGTCGAGCATTACAATCACGCTGGACCCCATGGCAATCGCCGCCATCAATAGCACGCTCGACTCAGCGAACCTGCTGTTCGCCATTGGTGGCTTCTCCGACACGCTCACGGGCCAACAACTGCTGTTCCAATCCTCTGGTGGCGGGCCGAACATTGCGCGCCTCGATGTCGTACCTGTGCCAATAGGGGGCGTCGGCCTTCCGGGCATGGTGATGGCCCTTGGCGGCATAATTGCCTTGGCGCGGCGAAGGCGCAAAGCCGCGGCCTGAAAATTTGCTTCACAAGCTACGGCCCCGCTTCGGTGGGGCTTCCTTTCTTGGATCGGCGCCCTCTGAAAGAGCAGTCTTTCACTTTTCGGTGGGTATTTCGTCTTGGCCTGGATCGGTGCAACAACAGAAGCAATGGACCTGGTGCTCGAACGCTATTCTAATCGGCTATCGCCCCACTCCTCTTCCGCCTCGCGCTTCACCGCGGGAGCCTCGGGGTTCTTGAACTTCAGCGAGTCCGGCGAGCGGACCTGAGCGATAGCGCGATCCTGGACGCTTAGAGAGCAATCCCTTCACAGTCCCATCTTGCAGGCGTGCTGGAAGACCGTCAGGCCGCAGTCGTGCTCCAGATGCTCGTTCAGCCGCACACCGCGCCGGCTCTGCCGTAGGATGCTGGCGAGCATCGCCTTGCGTACCTCGATAGGCTCCCGCCGAAGGTCTGTGCCGTTCAGCGCGAGGCGACCGCGACCATATCTACGAGCAGTGCGGGACCACAAGATGGAATGACCCTCTACACAAGATAGAATGTCCCATTCTCGGCCGATTCCTTGTAATCATTCTCCACACGCCATTCGATGAAGAGTGGCGGCACCAAGTGATGGGCGGATGTTGGCGGGACGTGCACGTCCTTCCGGTAGGAAGCTTCGGCCAATGAGCCGCGTCGGCCGGAACATTTGCGGGAAAAATTGAAAAATGCGGATTTCTGGACCGAATCGAAACTTAGTGATCGGGGAGCAGCTGCGGTGTAGCGCAGACGTGGGGGCAAAAACTGCACAGAGGGTACAGAAATGACTCAGATCGCCGAGTTTGGCACCCCGACCCCGAGTCGGGGAGGCAGATAAAGTTTACGCCAGAGCGAATCCAGCAGATCAAAAATCTGGTGGAGCGAGGCAAGAGGCGAGAGGAAATTGCCGAGCTGATCGGCGTGACTGTCGGTTCGCTGCAAGTGACCTGCTCCAGGTTGGGCATCAGTCTGCGGCGACCCAATTTTAACAACGGAATTGTTTCGCTGCGGCGAAATGATCCGCGTCTTAAACGGGTCCCCGCGCCAGGCTCTGATCATGGTGGTGACAGTGCATTATTGCACCTGGAACGAAATTCGCAGCCTGGGGCAATGGAGCAAGTCCAAGCCCCTGCGCCGAGGCAGGAGGTGGAGCAAAGGTGAATGAGCCGGGCGCGGCGACCTTCGCCATCAGGATGCAGTACAGGGGTGAGGAGCGAACGACTGAATTGCCCCTGACTCAGGACATGATCGGGCAACTCGCGTTTGAGGCGGCGTTCCGGAAGGTGAGCATTGGGGAGTTCATCGGTGAACTCATTGTGGCAGTGGTAAAGCAGGACCTTTTGCAACTGATGCGTGTTCGCGACTCTTTTCGCGGCGCCGGCCGTGTGGCCGCAAGTCATTCGCGCTAAGAACACTCGATTGCGAGCCGCGACTAGACCTTCCGGTTCTGCTTCCGAAGACTTTCGCGCATCCCCCGTGGAGGTTACCGGCACCTGTTATTAACGTGAGCATCCGGAACGAACTTGCGTTGATTTCCGAATTTGGAACTGGTTACAGCAGTGCCCGCTCTTCCACAGAGAACGCTCAAGGTCATTCCAGCGCCGCTTGTTGAAACGGTGCCCACGGCGCCGCCTTCGCTGGAAACGCCTAATCCTACGGTCGAATGCAGATGCGGAACTTGCGGTGCCGTCCTGATGCGTGTGGACGAAAGTAAAGCCTCTCCTCTCATGATCCTTTGCCTCTCCTGCGGTTCGTACAATTTGACGGACGCCTGATCCCTTCAGCTTCTGTTTGTCCCCCAATGTCCGGGCAAGTGAACCGGGGCACTGGCTCGTGCGACCAACGGATTAAGTGGGCGGCTGCGGGGTTGGGCATGTGGGAGTTGGCTCCGTCATGAAAGATTTTGCATTCAAAGTGAACCTCGTCGCTCTGGTGCGAGTGCGCGCCGCCGACGAGAGCGTTGCACGCAAGGTCGTTCCTACGGTCCTTGGAGCGCCAAGCACTGTTGAAATCGGACTGGCCAATGAGAACAATGCCGCGACGGGCCGTCACGCAACGATAACCGATGTCGATTTCTCTATCGGATCGGTCAAGCCCTTTGGGGGCAAGGTTCTGAATTAGCAGCCCACGGGGCGCTAACGTTCCGCCCGCCCTCGCGATCGACCCGCTGATCTGTCATTTTCGGATCCAGCGCATTCTCGCAGCCGGGCGCACCGCTCGCACGCGGAGCGGAAGGCCACGCCTGGCCATCGCGAAGTCTGGGCCAAGCGTTCGTGCTTGGAAATATGAAGCACGCGGCATCCCTGCTGGTTTGGTGCAACTACGTCCAGAAAAGATCCAGCCGCGTCCAAGAAACAAGACATCCGCATTCAGTAGTGTCTCAAGAAAATGAACGGAACCGGAGCAAATCCGGCAGTTCGTCCCAAAGGCCACTCGGTTAAGCTCCCGAGTGGCCTTTGGCTTGGTACCGTCTAGCGGCAATCGAGTTAGATCTGGCCGCCTCGCGGACGCAGTCTATGAACGTATGCACCACAGGGCTGAGTGTTCGGTTTTTCAACGTGACGACCGCGACTTGGAAGAACCGCGTGACAAAATCGACCGGCAATACTTTGAGCGAGAATCGGTCGATGTTGAATCGCACGACGGAACCAGGCAGTGACGCAACAAAGCGGCCGGTGGCGAGCAACCTCAGACGCTGGTAGACGGAATACGATCTCACACCCATCCTGGGAACGGCCAAGCCTTTCGATTGAAAAGCCTCTGCCAGAACCGAACTAAAAATACTCTCAAGGGGCAATATCCACGGCTCGTCGACAAGTTCGGCAAGTTCGACCTTGCGACGACCTGCCCATCGATCTGCTCTTCCTGACACGATGAACGCCCGATCATCGTACAAGACCTCCACATCCAAATCCTCTTCCGCAAGCGGACTTGTTATCGCGCCGAGCAAGAAATCGACGTTGCGATCGCGCAACAGCCGAAATTCGCGTGACATATTGTTGGCTGCATGCACACCTACGATAACGCGTGGATATTCACGATGGAAGTTTTCTAAGACTTTGGTAAGCAATCCAGACGCGAACGCCTCGGGACATCCAATTCGTACCTCCCCGGCCGTAGGGTCGGTCAGAAACTCAATATCCTTTATCCCGCGATTTAGCTCAGCGAATGCCTCACTGCCCCGTCTGAGCAGCGCGCGACCATAGGCCGTGGTTTCAACGCCTTTCAGGGTGCGATCAAACAGAGGCACACCGATCGCGTGCTCAATATTGGCAATGGCCTTCGACACAGAAGGTTGCGAGAGCGCGAGCCGCTCGGCGGCTTTCCCATGCTACCCATTTCCGCCACCGTCATAAAAATGTGCAGGTCGTGCAACTTGAGCCGACGGCCAATACGATCAATCCATTCCATCGCAGTGCTCCGCCAACCTCACTCGCTCCCGCACGCAATCAGGCTTCCCGCTGCTCGACGGAATGATGCTGCAGCACCAGTTGCAACAGGTCCTTCCTTCTTTATGATCGCAGAAATGACCGCCATAACCAACTCCCCTTATCTGCATACCCTGATCTCTGCCCTCCATGGCGAGCTGACCGATCGCTTCTTCATCGAAAGGTATGCCAGTTGATCGTTCCTGACCCTTGTACTCCGTTCGGATGGTGAAGACGGCTGACGCCGGATCGGTCGAGCTCCCCGCCGGGCTCCTTCGGATGCCGTGGCAGCTCGGGCTTCTCCCATTGGCTTTCCCCGAAATTGATGGAGGTCCTTTGCGGGCCCCGACGTAATGTGTTCCCGATGTGAAATCCGCCGGGGGTCCAAAGCCGCGTCCGACGAGCAAACCGGTGGCCCGATTCCGTCTCCAAATTTTCGTGCTCGAGATAGAATTGAGTCGTCATTCTGACGTTCCGTGTGCCGATCGGCCGGCGCTCGACGTCGTAAGAGAACAGAAAGCCCTCGCCCCCGCTTCGCTCAGCACCGCACCCGAGTTTCCAGCCGAGATCGACGGCATCTCCGATGCCGCTGTTCGTGCCCAACGCTATCGAGCGCAGCTTCCGTACCGGCTTTCGCTATGGCAGTCTTGTAATGCCCCCATAGCTGTCTATTTGTGGCCCGCCGCGCTTATTTGAATGCCTTCCCATGATATGGAACAACCGCATTGGCCGTCGGCTCAAGTTGCACGACCTGCACATTTTTATGACGGTGGCTGAAACCGAGAGCATGGGGAAAGCCGCCGAACTGCTCTCGATTTCGCAGTCTTCTGTGTCAAAGGCCATCGCTGAGATCGAGCACACGATAGGTGTGCGCCTACTCGATCGTACGCCGAAAGGCGTGGCGATCACTGCCTATGGTCGTGCACTGCTTAGACGCGGCATTGGAGCATTCCATGAGCTCAGGCAAAGCATCAAGGACATCGAGTTGCTGTCCGACCCAATGGCCGGCGACGTTCAGATCGGATGTCCCGAGGCAATCGCCTGTGGGTTGCTTCTGGCTATCTTAGACCGCTTCTCGTGCCAACATCCGCGCGTTGTCCTATCCGTGTATTCCGCCAACAATATGCCGCTTCAATTTCGGATGTTGCGCGATCGAAACGTGGACTTCCTGATCGGGGACTACCCAAACCCGTTGCGGACGATGATTTGGATGTGGAGGTCCTTTACCGGGATCGGCCGTTCATTGTGTCCGGAGCAAAGAACCGGTGGGCAGGTCGTCGCAAGGTCGAACTTGCCGAGCTGGTTGATGAGCCATGGCTACTGGCGCACGAGAGCATTTTCAGTTCGCTCGTCGAGGAAGCTTTTCAATCGCAGCGTCTGGCCCGCCCGAAGCTCGGGGTGAGAACATATTCTACTTACCAGCGCCTCAGTCTGCTCGCCACCAACAGCTTTATCGGGGAGAGAGTGGTTCAGTGCTCCGATTCAACATTGACCGATTCCCGCTCAAAGTATTGCCTGTCGATTTTCCTTTTCGTTCCTGGCCAATTGCAATCGTCACGCTCAAGGATCGAACCCTCAGTTCGGTCGTGCAAACCTTTATCGAATGCGCTCGCGAGGTGGCGGCCATGATGACGCCGGAGGGTGCTCAGCACATACAACAGGACTAGCCGGTGACTGTCATCCTTGAGATGTGAGCGCAGCGAACCTCGAAGGATGGCGACTTGATATCGGTCTGGCACGCCCCTGTGGTCAGCCGGCAGCGAGTCCGAAATCAGCAGGCCTCAGACGGGGAATAAGCCTTCCTGCATTAGCGCCGGTTAGAACAGCTTGTGCTTCGGTCCCGAGCGCACGAACCGCATTCACGTATGCAACGACCTCGTCATCGTCGCGCACGGCCTGAGGATAGTCGGTCGCAAACACGACCTGAGCCGTCGGCAACTCGGAAAGCCCGGTGCGAACCCATTCGGCACCTCGCTCTGCGGCCTGATCGGGACCTGACCACCCGGCACAATCGTAGAACAATCGATGATGCAGATAGTGATCAAACGGCTTTTGGGGCCGCCGGTTATGCCGCGGGATTGAAGCAGTGCCGCTTTTCTCCCGTTGTTGGAGCCCGTGAATGCGTGGGAGATATCGGCTGATGCCACCGGCAAAATGTGAGATCTGAATAGTTAAGGAGGGAAGCTCGTCGAGAAGCCCGCTGTTGATGAGCCGCACCGTCGTCACCATCAGGGAGAATTCCCAGCCGAGCATCCGGCCGAGGTCGTCCGCCTCCATCTGCCCCCATGAGATGACCCGCGGCAGGGGATGGATGAAGATGTAGAGCCCAAGGTCAGCAGCTGCCTTCCAAAATGGGCGCAAGCCGTCGGCATCGAGCGATTGCCCCTGAAGCTCGGACGCAATGACTGCCCCGGAAAGCCAAGTTCAACGGCGCAGCGCTTTAGTTCGAGTGCTGCCTCTTGCGGGTTTAACGCCGGGACGTGCGCGAGGCCAACGAAGCGATCGGGATGATCCCGTTCCGCTTGGTGCATGCGGTCGTTAATCAGGCGGCAGGTGGCAAGGTTTGGCTGATCGAACCCTCGCCGCAGGAGAGCACCGCAACGTCGATGCCCGCCTTGTCCATCATCCGCACATGCGCGGGAAGATCGGCGAGCTCAGCATTGAAACGATAATTGGGATTTCCTTTTTCGTCTAGGCGAACGGTAGAACCGTCCTTGCTCCCCTCATCAACTCGGGCGGTGTATAATGATGATGAAAATCGATGATCATTTTGATTTCTCTGAACGTGAATGCCAGCAGCCGTCAGATTGGCTCGTATCGGAAACCGAGATCTGCGCATTCGATGATCGCGGCATCGCCCGTGCTCCAGTGACATTACTGCATTGCGAGGCCGATTTGCTTGATGACGGGCTTCCACAACTGTCGTTCGCTGCCGAATGAAATCGCCGAGCTCTTGCGAGGACATCGGACGCGTCGAGAGGCTAAGCTCGTCGAATTTCTGCTTGACGTCGGGCCGGTCGAGAACCTCGCGCAAGTCGACGCTCACTTTTGTACGATCGAGGACGGAGTGCCGGGAGGTGCGACCAGGACAAACCATCCTGACGCGGCGAATCCATGCACCGTTTCGGACACCGTCGCAAGGTCAGGACGCGACGCCAAACGCGCAGGTGATGCAACTGCCAGCAACTTGACTTGCCCTCCGGCGAGGGGGCCGGCGAGGCCTTCGATGATCATCGGTACCCGACCACTGATCACATCACTCATGGCCTGTGCGCTGCCGGGATAAAAGACGTAGGTCAGCTCCGCACCGGAGCGTTCGCGGAACAGTTCGGTGGCTAAATGTGGTATCCCCCGCGGTTGGGGATCGCCACACTGAGCCCTCCTGGTTGCGTTCGTGAATAGGCGATCAGCTCAGGCAGCGAATTTACCGGAAGGGTAGGAGAAACCGCGATCGCCATCGGCACTTCGCCAACGAAGCCGATCGGGACGAAGTCGTTCACATTAAGGGGAAGATTGGGCTGAATCTCCGGCAGGGATATGAAGGTCGACGCGATCGCCATGTACAGAGTATAGCCATCGGGAGTGGCCGCAGCCGCGGCGCGCGCAGCAATGGCGCCCCGGCGCCCGGTTGGTTGATCAACGTGGTTTGCTGACCCCACATCCTGCCGAGATGGTCGATGACAATCCGCATTGCCGGGTCAGTCCCGCCGCCCGCTGCTAGCTGAGTGATGAATTTCACAGGCCCCGCCGGGTAGTCTTGGGCATGCGCGGAGAATCCGGCAGGCGTCGATGTTGCAAGCAGACAGACCAATCCAACTTGGAACAATAAGCGCTGCATCTCCATAGCCTTCTCCCTATGACCCGCCGCGCTGCCCCAGTGCGGCAGATCATTGATTCCTGGACGCCCATTCCTTACACTGCCTAGTGGTTTCCGGCGGTGTTGACCAGCGAGCAGTGGTTGGAAAAGTATAGCAAATGCGACCGGGCCGCCGCCGATCAGGTTCGTTCCTGACGGAGCGCACCCGTTCCGGACCCAATCGTGAATTTGGAGCCGCTCGGCAGACTGACGCCAAATTGCAGCGTCAACGACAGGCAACAACCCCCCATTGGGGGTTGCTCTTATTGAGCAGGGTTGGCGCACAGAAACGCGGATCATTACCAGCGGGTCGCCGCATCGTGATGATCCGCGATCTGGTGGACTCGACTGCCCTATCGGACCGATTTGATCCCGGGATATGGGCACTGTAAGCGAACCCGGTGTCCTACTGCGCGATTTCCCGTTCGCGAAATCCGGCCGTGGTGCTGCGCAGAATCTTGTCGACAAAGGCGGCGGCGCTGCCCGCAACGGGACCGGGAAGTTTGCTCCATATGACATTAGACCGCCCGCCTCGACGTATTCCCAAAATCCGGACATCGTCGGCAGTCGCGCGGCGGCGGCCAAGCTGCTGATGCGAATCCAGTTGGTGGTCAAAAGCGGACTGCGCACGACATAAAGTGCTTCCGCGCGGCTCTTGAGCGTGTCGAACGCAGGCGTGATATCCTCGGCTTGCCGGATTTCTGATGTGGCGGCCTCGAGCCCGAGCTTGCGGGCGGTTGCCTGAACCTCGCGCGTCTCCAGCACGCCAATGGGACTGCCGACATTGGCCAAGATCGCCAACCGGCGGAGAGTTCGAGCCGCTTGCCAACCAAGTCGGTCGTCTGGAGCGACAGGCCGGTGACGTTGCCACCGGTCGCGCCAGACTCGCGACCCGGCCTCTATTGACCACCACCTCGCAGCTGTCGCGGGCGGCTGTCTTCATAGACAGAGACCTACAACCCATGGCATAATTCAACCCGAAATTGTCTCCGTCACCTCTGGTGTGCTTGTGGCACTGGTGGAAAGAGCAGAGCTTGTGGCACATGCGTTAGATTTCCTCGTACGCCTAACGGACGAGGATGTGCCCCTTGATGAAGCGCTGAACACACTATCTGCGTTCGCGGAACAATTTCAGTCAGGTGCCATCGTGGGCGGCACCCTCATTGATAGCAGCTCGGCTACGTTTGATAGGGTTGTGTATCCCAGCCTGCTAGCCTCGCCTTTCAGCACGCTTCGTCATGTTCCCATCAGCTCGCCGATTTTCGGAACTTGCGCGAAGGCGGTGCGTGAGGGAAAACCATCTCATGCAGCGACACCGCGACTGAAGCCTGTTTCGATGTGAGCTGGCGCAGTCTTTACCTCGGCCTTGGCATCCACTCGGTGCAATCCGCTCCCGTATTCAGCTTCAACGGGAGACCTCTTGGTACCTTTGTCGTGGCACTCAGGCAGCCACATGCTTCCTTCGACATGGAGATGACTGGGTTCGGCGTGTATGGAATGCGGACCATTCTGCAAAACCGGCCATGCTGCCCCGCGGTCTCACCACCACCTAAAGATGTAGCTTGAGTCGCGCGCCGCGACATGGCTCAGCGTGGAGGGCATGGGCGAGTCGCTTTTATGCCCTCGGCTGGAGGAAGCCTTCACGTTCGTGGGCGCTGCCTTTTGCGTGCCCTTCCGTACAGAGCGAGTGAAATGGTTGTTGATTTTCAGCATCACTATACACCACCCGAGTTGATGGAGACCGGCAAGAGCGACGGTAGCCTCCGCCTCGACGAAAACGGAAATCCAAATTATCGGTTCAATCCGCTGCTCGCCGATCTTCCCGCGCATGTGCGGATGATGGACAAGGCGGGCATCGACGTTGCGGTGCTCTCCTGCGGATCGGGCTTCGATCAGCCAAACCTTGCTACTTGCCGCCTGATCAACGACCGCATGCACCAAGCCGAACAGGATCACCCCGGCCGCTTCATCGGACTCGCGCACGTCCCGGCGTTCAATTTTCGGGAGACAGAGACCGAGCTTAAGCGTTGCGCTGTGGAGCTAGGCTTCCCCGGGATCGTCATTGCCTCTGAGGTTCAAGGTCAGCCCCTGGATGCACCAAGCCTACGCCCGTTTTGGAGGGCGGCTGCCGACCTCGGGCTCTATGTCTTCATCCATCCCCGCCGCAACTGATAGGCTGGGCGTACATGGATGCGGATGACCTGTGGCGCATGCTCGGCTGGGAATTTTCGCTGATGGTGGCGACGGTACGGCTGATCAATAGCGGTCTTCTCGATGAGCTTCCGTCATTAAAGATTCACGTCTCACATTTCGGCGGCGGCATCGCTCGTTACCTCCCACGCATCCGTGGGCTCCAGGATCGTGAGAAAAGTGGCACAGCGCAAATTCCCCGGCATTCTCGGATGCCACGAGAGCCGTTCGATCATTATCTGCAGCATCGATTGTTTTACGATTGTGCTGGCTGGTCAGGCCCCGACTGTGCCGCCGAGCGAGGCGCCGAGTGGGTGCGTGTTGGCCTCGCGGAGCTGCCGTCCTCGCAAGTCCTATTCGCAACCGACTATCCTCAGGCGGTCCGCCAGGACGAAGAGGTTATCGCATATGTTAAGGCCGTGTGCGGGCTCGGGTCGGGAGCTCGGAAAATTCTCGATGACGCAAATGCGGAGAAGCTCATTCCGAACCTAAAAGAGCGGCTGGCACGTGTGCAGCTTCATGCGGAAAATGGGGTTCTCCAGTTGGCAGGGGAACAGGGCGCGGCAATCTCGACCCCCGTTGATGAAAGCCAGTCAGTCATGCAGCAGCAGCAGATACAGCTAAAGAAGGACACCACGAATAAATAGGCTACGGTTCTCGTGCGAACAGGCCTCCTAATTTGTTGATGGACGCCCATGCGTCCGCGACTGCGAAGGCTGACCCAGAGGGCTATGTTACAAAGTCCCGCGAGTTGGCCGAAAAGAAACTGGCCTCGTTGTATGCGGGGATCATCGGGGTGCAATCAGTCGGCGGTGTGGCAAAACCGACTGATCCAGTCAGTGCCGTTGTCATGAGGCTGGCGCGGAGGACGATCCAAAAGGAAAGGCCTCGGATATCGCGGCTGCGCCGAAGGATCAGCGGTTGGCTCTTATCAATCGGTTGGCTGCCGAATATGCACAGTCGGTCGCACTGGCGGCCGTTTGTAGAGGCACCGGGACGGCTTCATATCAAAAGCCGGGGTCAACCGCGCGGTCGCGCGCAGTTCATGACGTGCCGCGTCGCGCACTGAAGGCCAAACGCTGGCGGCGCAGGAAGAGTGCCCTGCATGAGGCGGGCGCGGCGAAAGTCTTCAAAGAGAAGATTAGCGGCGCGGCAAACCATCGCGCTCAACTCCATCGGCTGCTGAAAACCATCGACGCGGGAGACCTTGTGATCGTCACAAGGCTTGATCGGCCGGCCCGGTCAACACGGGACCTGCTCAACATTCTCGACAAGATCGCGAAACAGGCGCGACATTCAAATCACTCGGCGACACTTAGGCCGACACGACCACAGCCCACGGCCGCTTGATGTTGACGGTTCTTGGTGGCCTCGCGGAATTTGAACGGGAGTTAATTCGTGTGAGGACTGGCGAGGGCCGCGTTCGCGCGAAGGCCAGAGGCGTCCATATGGGACGGCCGTTCAAGCTGAACCGACATCAGCAACGCGAAGCGATTGCGCGACGAGAGGCGGGGAAGCGCTAACGGATATCGCCAGGACATTTGGAGTGCATCACACTACGATCGGCCGATTGCGGGCCTAACAACAGAGCAACGTGCGTGATGGCTCCGGATCAGTCCCGATTTCTTGCGGCCACTCCGGCGTACGTTCGAAGTAATCTGCGAGTGGCCATAAGCGCTACCACCGCGTCGGCCATCATGGAATGACGCGACGCCGAAGAAGATCGCGGCAGTCAAGGTGATTGTGAGCAAGGGGAGCCACGTCTGCGCATAAAGCAACATCTGACGATCCTCCCAGGATCGGCCCCACCATCACACTTGATGGATGCAAAATAGGTTCCGCTCGCCGTGCAAGTTAAATCGGGGATGCCCATTCAGCGACGAGACCGCCAACTGAGGCGGCCTCTGTTGTTCTCTTAGGGTCGGGAAATCGCGCGATAAGGTGATCGCTCTCCCAAAGCTCGCCGTCCTGGCGGCTTACAAGTTGCCGCGCTTTTTGGACTGCTTTTCTCTCGTCGGCACATTCGATGCGTTGGACGCAAGAAAAGTGTCCATCATCGCGAAAGGTGTAGGTGCGATACTGGTGCATGAGCTTCGCTCCGCTTCGTGCAATGCACAGGCGGGAGCGCGGACGCCGACCGGGCCGCTCGCTGGAATGGCTCAAGTTTAAGAAATTGACTGCGCGGAAGTCAGAATCCAGGCGCGGCATCTCTACATCAGCGCACGCAAACGCAGCGGCCTCCGCCACGCTGGCAAACTCGCCTATCCGGCTAAACCCTCAACGTCGAAAGCCTCGACCGTCCCATTCGGGCTCACAAAGAGCAGGGCAATCATCCCGCTGGCGTGATCGTAGACATGCAATTCCCGTGTCATAGTAACCCTCCGGCCCACGCCCCCGGTGCGGGCTCAAGGGCGCGGAATCCGCTTGTTGGTTCCGATGCGCGGAACGCGTTGGTTCCACGGTTGGGGCAACCTGTCAATGCAGGTTGGCTATGGTCTGCTATGCGGGGAAGGGGGCAGTCGAAACGGCCGCAATGCCCATTCAGAGCGGTCAGGCCACCGAGGCATGAATTTAGGACCGCTATGGGAGTTACTGCGGACGTGCGGCGAGGCCATTGTAGTGCCGGTCCGACGTGAATGACCCGACTCCGACATCGTCCAGCATTTCATGTTGCAACAGCGAAGGCGATCTCAGCCCCTATCAAAGCACTCGTTTGAGTCGATACGATGCTGTCTCCTGAGCCCAGGAGCGAACATGAGGCGGCGGGAATTTCTCAGAGTTATCGGTGGTGCGGCGGCTTGGCCGGTATGTCAATCCCCGTACAGCACCCCCGCCGTCGCCTTGTTGGCGTACCAGCGCATCGCGCCCGGGTGGAACGGCAGCAAGGTGTTGCGGGTGAAGTTGGCGGGCACAGTCTCGGCGGCGGCGTGGCTCGCCTGCATCAGCTCGTCGTTGCCGGAGAAGACCGCCTCGGCGATCGCATAAGACCAGATCGTCGGGCAGGAGCTGCGTGCCACCGCGAAATTGTAGAGGCCGACGGTGAGGCCGCCAAGAAGCGGCTGCATCACAACGTGCTCGCCATCGCCCTTGCCAACAAGCTCGCGCGCATCGCGTGGAGCGTTCTTGCTCACGGTCGAGCCTTCGAGACGAACAAGCTTCTGGCTGCTGCGTAATCGTTCGCGAGTAATTGAATTACCTGCCCGCCGAGGTCTGCGAGAGGATGAGACGAGATGGAGGTTCGGTCTTCCCGGCGCATGCGAACACTGGTGACCCAAATGGCCCAGTTGAGGCCTGTCCGGTAATGAGATCGCAGCGCGCTGATATCCATGATGGCCCGGAGCCCGCGCTCCAATCAAAGGCCGGATACATTGATGCAAGACCGCTCACCGCTAACTCGTCGAAATCTTCTTGCTACGCACGGCCGGACCATACATTCGGGTCATTTTCGACCAAGTTCAGCGGGGTTTGCCTATCGGCCCCTTCCGCTTAGCCCCAAGAGCGGACATTCCGCCAGCGCCCGTCTTATGAGTACACGCCCTAACTAATGAGTGGCTCGTATTTGTCCAGCACGCATCATTTCGCTCTGAACAGCGTCATACAGCGCAATCCAAGCTCGTTTTAACTCTGGAGTAAATGCGGGACCAAACTGCTGTTCCAAACTCCATATCAATGCATCACCAAATGCAACAAAATGCAGTGGCTTGACTCCAAATTGGGCGTGCTGACGACCCGAGTGACTAATCAATGATTGAAATAGTTCGCGTTGATCGAGTGCGCCAACAATGGCGGCGATCATGTCCATCAATTTAAGGTGTTGTCGCTCCAAATCAGCGGGGAACAGGCGGTGCGCATCGGGAGCCAGTTCGAAGAATCGGCTGTAAAACAGTCCGGCGAGTTTTCGGCGGACCGGCCAAATCCGATCGAATGATCGTCGAGATCAAATCAATCTGTTCCGGCGTCATTACGGCAATGTTCACAGCCCGCTATCCTACAACGTAAGTAGCCCGCTGATCGTTGCGATCCTTCGGCCGCTCGGCCTGCGATTTAGGTGTGTGCGCGCCGCCCGGCAGGCGCACTGTAAACACCGAACCTTTGCCCATCTCGCTCGTCACGGTGACGCCGCCGCCCATCATGGTGGCGTCGGCTAGCCGAACTCCTCAAACAACTTCGCCTGCTGCCCTGGGGTCATGCCTATCCCGGTGTCGGAGACGGATAGCTCAATCCAGTGGCGAGTAGTCATGACCATCATCTCGGTGAGTCCAATGGAGGCGTTGAGCGGAGTACGCAGCTCATGGCTCACGCTGGATACGAACTGCGACTTTGTATTCGCTTGTCCTGCCCCAGTGCGACTCGTAGGCTGGGCGCACATGAATGCGAACGACATCTGGCGCATGCTCGGCTGGGAATTTTCGCTGATGCTGGCGACGGTAAGGCTGATCAACAGCGGTCTTCTGGAAAAGGCGTTGCGGGGGTGAGATGACGTTCAAATTCATCACTCGTGTTCGGCGGCGCGACGGCGGTGACCGATAGGTGCACGCGGTTGGCGCAAGAGTTTGCGCTCGGGGGAGGGCCAGAATGATCGTCGATTTCCAGCATCATTATACGCCGCCCGAGCTGATGGACAATAGCAAGGGCTCCATCCTCACTCGCCTCAACGCAAATCAAGATCCCATTCTCCGGTTAACTCCTTTACTCGCCGATCTGCCTGCGCATGTTCGTATGATGGACCAAGCAGGCATCGATGCTGCGGTCCTCTCCTGCCTGCAGGGCTTTGATGAGCCGGATGTTGCCACCTGCCGCCTGATCAACGACTGCATAAAACAGGCTGAACGGGATCATCCCGGCCGATTCATTGGACTCGCGCATGTCCCGGCGCTCGATCCGCGAGAGGCAGCAGCCGAGCTTAAGCGCTGCGCCGTCGAACTCGGTTTCCCGGGATCGTCATCGCCTCTGAGCTTCAAGGGCAGTCACTCGATGCGGCAAGCTTACGCCCGTTTTGGAAGGACGGCCGCCGACCTCGGGCTCTTCGTCTTCGTTCATCCCCTGCCGCAGGTCATCGGCTGGAGGCAGATGGATGCGGACGACCTGGGACGGATGCTCGGCTGGGAATTCTCCCTGATGGTGACGACGGTGCGGCTCATCAACAGTGGCCTGCTTGATGAACTCCCACCCTGAAGATTCTGGTCGCGCATTTTGCCGGCGGCATAGGTCGATACCTCCCACGCATTCTAGGGTTTCAGCAGCGAGAGGAAACTGGCACGGCGTCAATTCCGCAGCATAACCGGCGGCCACGAAAGGCCTTCGAGCACTATTTGCGTGATCGACTGTTCTACGATTGTGCCGGATGGTCGGGTCGCACTCACGCCGCCGAGCGAGGGGCCGAATGGGTGCGCATTGGCCTAACAGAGCTACCCGCGTCCCAGGTTGTGTTTGCGACTGACTATCCTCAGGCAGTACATAATGACAACGAGGTTGTTGCATACGTCAACGCCGTCCGCGCGCTTGGGTCCGAAGCGCAGGCAGTTCTCCACGGCGCCAACGCGGAGAAGCTCATTCCAGACCTAAACGACCGGGTAAAGGCGCGCGTGTGATCTGATCGAGGCCGCAATCTGGCGGGCCATACAATTCTCATCTCGTCGGAGTCGCTTGGCTCACTGTTGCTGCTGGGCGATCTTTTGATGCGTTTTCGGCCTGTCTAGTCCTCCTTGTCAACACCCGCATGATGCGACCAGGCGGCTTATTATTATCCCCCCTGATGTTCAACTCGCGAATGAGGCGGCCGTATTCCTCGTATTGTTTGCGAAGGTAAGCGCCGAAATCCGCGCCGCACGTTCCAACCGGAAGGAGCCCTAGGGCGGCGAACTTCGCCTTGACCTCCGGTACCTGCAACGCCGCAGTGAACCAGCCGGTGAATTGCGAGAGTGTGTCCTTCGGCGTGTTTGCAGGTGCGACCACCCCGAACCAAATGTCCGCATCGAAGTCCTTGTAGCCGGATTCGATAAAGGTCGGCACGTCCGGCAGTTGCTCCATCCGGGTCCGTGAGGAAACGGCGAGCGCGCGCAGCTTCCCGGCTTTCAGCAGCTCCGCGACTGCCGCGTAGTCGGCAAATACGGAAGTGACGTGCCCACCCAACAGCGCGTTCACGGCAGGAACATTGCCGGGATATGGGACGAACGTCATGTTAACGTTGGCCGCGCGCTTGAGCATCTCGAACGCGATGTGGGTTGTGGTCGCCGGGCCGATACTTGCCAGCGAGAACGCGCCGGGCTGCGCGCGTGCAGCGTCGAGCAGATCGGCAAGCGTCTGGTAGGGTGATGCATTGTCGACGACGATGAACGTCGGCGTATGCAAGAGGTCGCAAATCGGCTCGAAGCTAGTCAGTGGATCGTAGTTCAGCTTTCGTAGATGCGTATTGATGACAAACGGAGGCGATGTGATCAGTAAAGTGTTACCATTAGGATCGGCGCGGGCTGCGGCTTCGGTTGCGATCAACGTGCCCGCCCCGGCAGGTTTTGGACGATCATCGTCAGTCCTTGCGCCTTGTTCAATTGCTCCGCCAGCAGGCGCGCGATGATATCGACCGAGCTCCCGGCGGCAAAGCCGACGAGCAAGTGTACCGACCGCCGATCGGTTTGCGCCCTTGCCATAGACGAAAGGGCAGGAAGAGCTACAGCAGTCATTACAATATGCAGAAGTTGACGACGCAGAAGTTCCATAAGCCCGTCCCCAAAAGAGCTGATACAGGGCATGGTGCGGAGTTAGACGGTATTGTATGAATGGGACCCGCGACAGCGTCGATTGTAAACAGCTCTAGAGTGAAGGCAAGACTTTGGGAACTGTGCCGATGAAATGGACCGAACGCATCGGTCGTCGGCTCAAGCTGAGCGACCTCCACCTTTTATTACGGTGGTGGAAATGGGCAGCATGGGGAAAGCCGCCGAACGGCTTGCTATATCGCAGCCTTCTGTATCAAAGGCCATTGCCGACCTAGAGCACACCATCGGTGTGCGCCTGCTAGATCGAACTGGAACCGGCGTGGTACCCACAGCTTATGGTCGCGCTCTACTCAGGCGTGGCATCGGCGCATTTGATGAGCTCAGGCAAGGCATCAAAGATATGGAGTTTCTGGCCGACCCGACGGTCGGCGAGGTCCGGATCGGATGTCCCGAGGCGATCGCGTCTGGATTGCTTGTGAAAGTTTTAGATCAGTTCTCTAGCCAATATCCGCGCGTGAAAGTAAGAGTGTCGAGCTGCCGACAATATGTCGCGTGAATTGTGGCAAGTGCGCGACCGCCAAGTCGATTTGTTGCTCGGTGCAGTAACAAAGTTGTTTGCGGAAGAGGATTTGGAAGCAGAAGTTCTGTACGATGATCGGCCGTTCATCGTGTCAGGAAGCAACAACCGATGGGCGCGTCGTCGCAAGATCGAGCTCGAGGAACTGCTTGAGGAGCCATGGCTATTGCCGGGTGAAGGTTTCTTCCTGACAGAGGCCTTTCAATCGCTGGGCTTCGCCGTTCCGAAGTTCGGCGTGACATCATATTCCGTGTACCAGCGCATCGCTATTGCTCACCACCGGTCGTTTTATTGGAATGCTGTCTGGCTCCGTGATGCGTTTTTCCCCAGCCGAGCACGCACTCACTCAGCGTATTGCCTGTCGATTTTTCCCATCGTACCTGGCCAGTCGCGATCGTCACGTTGAAGGATCGAACTATCAGTCCGGTGGTGCAAACCTTCATCGACTGCATCCGCGATGTCGCGAGGCCGCTGAAGGAAGGCCAATAGTTTCGATTGCAGCGTCCGGCGGCACGAGCTGGCGCGGTCGGCAGGCCCTCACCGCTTCCCTCGGGCGCCGACCGCGCTTGCCCCGAAAGGGCGGTCACCCGATAGCCTGCTTATGGTTGCCTGGCTCACGCCGTAAGACCTCGCGAGATCGGCCTGCACCTCGCCATCCGCAAGACGCTGCATAGCCTCCTGCCGCTGGGGTCAGAGGTACGGGGACGACCAAACCTCACCCCTCATTTCGCGCCCCTAGCGGCTACGCCACGGCGACGCTTGCGCCGTCGAAAGGGCGGCTGATGCGCTGCACTGTCGATGGATTGACGCCGAACCGCTCGGCAATGACCCGTATGCCAGGCCGCCCAGGAGTCGCCAGAGCCTCACGGATCTCGTTTCTCCAGCGCAGGGGCTATCGGAGGCCGACCAAGACGCTTCCCCTCGCTCCTGGCCCTCGCAAGCCCGGCGCGGACGCGTTCCTGAATCATGGCGCGCTCGAACTCGGCAAATACGCCCATCATCTGAAACATCGCCTTGCCCGCAGGCGTCGTGGTGTCGAGCCCCTGTTGGCGCAGGAATAGATCGATCTTGAGTGCGTGCAGCTCGGACAGGAAACCGACCAAGTCCTGCAGGCTGCGGCCTAACCGGTCTACCGACCACGCCATGACCATGTCGAATTCCCGTCGCGCGGCATCACGGCACAGCTTGTCGAACGCCGGTCGCTTGTCGCGGCCTTTGGCGCCGCTGATGCCGTGGTCCCGGTAGACCTTGACGATCTCGCAGGCGGATGCTGGCAGACCCTACGGTTG
>ERZ1370068.6649-contig-5619_pt1 | contig 20465 bp, 19 predicted proteins | sample MGYA00561227_ERZ1370068 | MGnify/ENA primary metagenome ERZ1370068 (study PRJEB38410, sample SAMEA6850437) | metagenome | study: Metagenomic assessment of the ecological functions of the soil: analysis of the soil microbiota associated with the... | reverse complement strand
AGACGATCTCGATCCTGCGCGGCCTGCGCGAGCGCTACGAGGTCCACCACGGCGTCCGGATCACCGATCGGCGCTCGTCGGCGGCCGCGACGCCTGTCCGACCGCTACATCACCGAGCGGTTCCTGCCGGACAAGGCGATCGACCTCGTCGACGAGGCCGCAGTCGCGGCTGCGGATGGAGATCGACTCGATGCCCGATCGAGATCGACGAGCTCGAGCGACGCCGGATCCAGCTCGAGATCGAGCGCGAGGCGCTCCGCAAGGAGAGCGACGACGCCTCGAAGGCGCGCCTCGAGGCGCTCGAGGAAGGAGCTGGCCGACCTCGAGGAGCAGGCCGGCGCGATGAAGGCAGCGCTGGGAGGCGGAGAAGGCGGCGATCGCCGCGATCCGCGCGACGCAAGGCCGAGCTCGAGACGCTCGACGCCGGATCGAGACAGGCCGAGCGCGAGACCGACTACGCGACCGCCGCCGAGCTGCAAGTACGGCACGCCCAAGCGAGCTCGCCGACGCAGCTCGACCGAGCAGGAGACGGCGCTGACGCGCGCTCGCAGGGCCCGGGCTCGCTGCTCAAGGAGGAGGTCGACGCCGACGACATCGCCGAGATCGTCGCGGCGCTGGACCGGGCATCCCGGTCACGCCGCCTGATGGAGGGCGAGACTGCAGAAGCTCATCGCACATGGAGGAGCGGCTGCACGACGCGGTCGTCGGCCAGGACGAGGCCGATCGCGGCCGTGTCGGACGCCGTCCGGCGGGCGCGTGCCGGGCTCAAGGACCCGCGCCGCCCGATCGGCTCGTTCCTGTTCCTCGGCCCGACCGGGCGTCGGCAAGACCGAGCTGGCCCGGGCGCTGGCCGAGTTCCTGTTCGACGACGAGAACGCGCTGGTCCGCGATCGACATGAGCGGAGTACATGGAGAAGTTCGCCGTGTCGCGCGGCTCGATCGGCGCGCCGCCCGGCTACGTCGGCTACGAGGAGGGCGGCCAGCTGACCGAGGCGGTCCGCCGCCGGCCGTACTCAGGTCGTGCTGCTCGACGAGATCGAGAAGGCGCACCCGGACGTCTTCAACGTCCTGCTCCAGGTCCTCGACGACGGCCGGCTGACCGACGGCCAGGGCCGGACCGTCGACTTCAAGAACACGGTCATCATCATGACCAGCAACATCGGTCAGCGGCGCATCGCCGCGAGCGGCGGCCCGGACGCGGCGATGCCGCGCCTACGAGGCGATGAAGCGCGAGGTGACCGAGAGCGCTGCGGCGCGCACTTCCGGCCCGAGTTCCTCAACCGGGTCGACGAGGTCATCGTCTTCCACGCCCTGACCGAGGCCGACCTCGAGCGGATCGTGGACCTGCTGGTGGCCGACCTCGCGCGCACGCCTGGCCGAGCCAGGACATCGCGCTCGAGCTGACGCACGCGGCGCGGAGCCCTGCATCGTCCGCGAAGGCACGGACCCGGCGCTTCGGGGCGCGGCCGCTCAAGCGGACGATCCAGCGGCTGGTCGAGAACCCGCTGGCGCGGTGCCGTCGTGGCCGGCGAGTTCCGGCCGGGCGACCTGGATCGCGGCCGACGCGGACCGGGTCACCGGCACGCTCGTCTTCTCGACCGAGACGCGCGACGGTCGTCACCGAGAAGGCGCCCGGAAGCGCGACGCCCGGTCGCGGCAGGGTCGAGCCGGTGCACCGTGCCGGGTGGCGAGCCGGGTCAACGCATAGCGGAGCGCCGGACCGGACGGCCTGCCCGAGCCGGCGGCGCGTACCGCTCGGCGCGGCCGTGCCCGTCGTATCGACGAGCGCTACCGCGCCGCGCCGCGCCTGAGACCGTGCCGTCGAGCCTGCTGCCGCGCGCCGGCCGAGATCCTGCACTGCCGGTCCTGGCCGGTGGCCGGCGACCGTGCGCCTGCACCGCGGACGCCGCCCGGCCCGGTCGGCACCGGGCGGCCGGCCGCCGTCCCTCGTCCTCGCTCTACCCGGACGACGACGGGTCTGCGCGGGTCGTCCTGACCGAGCGGGCCAGCCGCACGACGGTCACCACAGCGGCGAGGTCAGCTTCCCGGGTGGCAAGGCCGAGCCCGACGACGCCGACCCGGCGGCGACCGCCCTGCGCGAGGCGCCGAGGAGGTCTGGCCTCGACCCGCGACGCGGCGGGCGTCCGGGTGCTCGGGCGTCTCGACAGGTTCTGGATCCCGGTCAGCGACTTCCAGGTGACGCCCGATCGTCGCCGTCGCGCGACCGGGCTGCGCCGACCGTGACCGCCTGCGCCGGACGAGGTCGCCCGGATCCTCGAGCCGCCCGTGCTCGCGCTTCCTGCCCGGACGCCCCGATCGAGATCGTCGAGCGGCTGATCGGCGAGTGGCCGCTGCGCTACGGCGCGTACGAGATCGACGGCCTGTCCGTCTGGGGCGCCACCGCCCGGATCCTCAGCCAGCTCCGGAGCCGCCCTCGCCGACGCCGATCGCCGGCTATCCCTTGAGCCGCATGACCGGCGACATCCTCATCCGCGGCATGAAGACGCCTGTTCGAGGCCGATCTCCCGCGGAGGCGGACGCTGCCGGACGAGGACATCAACGGCGGCAACAGCGGCAACCTGATCTTCCTCGAGAGCGCGTACAAGCTTCTGAGCACCAGCGACGCGACATCGGAGCCCCGCTGACCGGTTCCACCCCGAGCGGATCGGCGCCGACGTCGATCAACGAGCGCTTCGACGCCTCTGTCATCCTGCTCTGCTAACGCCTTCCGGCCGGCCTTCCGAGCCGACCCTCGAGCGCTACACGGAGACCGATCGAACGCCTGAAGATCCCGTCGTCGTCCTGTCGTCGGCTCCAGGCAACGCTGCCGTGCGCGGCCGGCGAGCCGCCTCCGATCGACGACCTCGGCCAAGCGGTTCATGCGTGCCGTGCTCGACCGGTCCGCCGCTCGGTCGGCGCCCGCGGCGAGTACACCCAGGACTACCTCGACCGACTCGGCTTCCACGACGTCGAGGTCAGGTCGGCTGCACCGTCAGATGTTCCTCGACGGCCCGGCCGCCTGACCGTCACGCGACGCCGACCTGGCGCTCGACCGCGAGGCGCGGATCGCCTGGCTTCACCGTCTCGCCACGCCCAGCCAGATGGGCGACCTCACTCACCGCCCGCTCCAGGCCGCTACCCGAACCTCGAGTACTCTCGCCCAGGAACCGCGATCGCCGTCTTCCGGCTCCTAAGCACTGGCGGCGTCGACTCCGACACGATCCTATCCCGAGCCGAGCCCGCTTCCCGGCCCACCGGTCGCACCTCGCTGCTGCGTGGAGGACCGGACGCGGATGTTCGGTCGACCGTGGCCCTGGCTTCGACGCACCTCCGCGCAGCTCGACTTCGTGTTCGGGACCCGGATCCACGGCAACGTCGCGGCCATCCTCGCCGGGACGCCGGCATTCGTCCTCGCCCACGACACGCGGACGCTCGAGCTGGCGAGCTACTTCGAGCATCCCCCATCGGGTCATGTCCGACGTCCACGCCCGACACCGACGCCGCGGAGCTTTCACGCGGAGGCCGACTACGGGCCGCTCGCTCGACGGGCACGCCGCCCGGTTCCGAGCGCGTTCATCGGGCTTCGTCGAGGGTCACGGCTCTGCGCCATCGTCTTCGAACCCGGCGAGGACCCGACCGCCTTCGACCGGCGGATCGCCGCCATCGACTTCCCGCCCGCGGTCCGGGTCCGTCGCAACGTCCTCCTCCACCGCCTCCGGGGACGGAGCGGCCGCCTGCTGCGGCGCGTCTCGCGGTCGGTCGCACCCGCGGCGAGGTGCCGTCGAACCCGGAGAGCGCTGACCTCCAGGGCGGGCTCGCCTCGGTCGGGTCCGCCGACCCCGGTCGGTCGGTTCCGTGGCGCGAGCCGGCCGCACCGCATGCTCCGACCGGCGCGGCGCCGTCGTCGCCTGCCGGCGGCGGCTCGACCGGCGACTCACCTCGCGATCGTCGGGACCGGCATGAACTCGACGATGAATGCGCGCATCTCCGAATGCCTCGGTCCAGGCCGCGTGCGGGATGTCGGCCGGCCAGACGGCCGCCTCGCCGGCCGCGATCCGCGTCCAGTCCTCGCCGACGCCGACCCAGCCGCCGCCCTCGACGACGATGAACCAGGTCGAGTTCGGGCTGGCGTGGGGCTCGATGCGCGCGTTGCGCGCGAAGGCGAGCTCGGTGACCGTGCCGCGCGCCGTCGGACGCGATGACCTGCCCGGTCAGCCCGACCGACCCGATCGGGCCGTCCGGGCGCCGGTGGCCGACGCCGAACCGGCGGATCTCGATGGGCAGCGGCGCTGCGCGACGACCTCGGCGGATCAGCGCCGGCGGCGCTGCTGGCGTCTGCTGGCGGCGGCCACCGGGCGCTTCTGATCGTCGCGTCGGGTTCGGCGTAGCCGCTGCCTTGTGACGTAGCGGTCGCGGGCGAGGCGCGCCTCGTACGCGGTGAAGAATCGGCGGGAACCGGAGGAAGCGGATCCAGACCATCGTCCCGAGGCCCGACGATCTGGGTCGTCAGCACGAGTGAAGTAGTCGAACACGAAGAGCGACTCGATGATGAGCATGCTGAACGTGATGAGCCCGGTCCACCACAGCCACTCCCACATCTCGAGGTACGGCGGGTGGCGGTGGAGCGCCCGCGTCCGGACGTTGTACAGGATCGTCAGGACGACGAGCAGCACGGACGCGCGGCGATCCACGTCGGGTGGAAGAGTGTCCGGGAAGTTGTCGCCGGTGAACGCGGTGAAGAGGTACTCCCAGGGGGCGAGCGTCACCGTTCGGCCTCGTGGTCGCGTGTGGATGGGCACCCGGAGTATGCCATGTCAGGCGGTATACTCGGCCCGAACGATGCGGCGCCGTCGCGTCCGTCCGGGGACCCACCGGCTCGCCCGCTGACGCGCCGCACGAGCCACGGGAACGGGAGGAAGCCCCGGGTGCGAGCCCTGCTGTCAGTGGCGAACCGCGACGGGATCGTCGACCTGGCCCGTGACCTGCTCGGCCTCGGGATCGAGGTCGTCGCCACCGACGGCACGCGCGACTACCTCGCCGGCGAGGGCGTCGAGGTCGCTCGGTCTCGTCGCTGACCCAGGGCGAGCCCGACGTCGGCGGCCAGGTCAAGACGTTCCACCACGCGGTCTACGCCGGCATCCTCGCCCGGCGCGACGTCCCGCCCAGCTCGAGGAGCTCGAGGCGCAGGGGATCGGCCTCATCGACATCGTCGTCGTCAACGTCAAGCCGTTCGCGCCGGCCGATCGGGGTCAAGCTCGTCGGGCTCGACGAGGCGATCGAGATGATCGACGTCGCGGGCGCGGCGCTGCTCGGCGCGGCCGCCCGCAACGCGGCCGGCGTCGCGTCGGTCGCGGATCCCGCCCACTACCCGCGGGTCGTCGCCGAGCTGCGCGAGCTCGGCCGTGGTCAGCCCGGAGACTGCGGGCCAAGCTCGCGGCCGAGGCGTTCAGCACGGTCGCCGCCTATCACGCCGAGATCGCTGCCTACCTCAACCAGATCTCGGGCAACACCTTCCCGCGACCGCCTCGCGCTCGTCCTCGAGAAGGTCGACGACCTGCGCTACGGCGAGAACCCGCACCAGCGCGCCGCGTTCTACCGCGAGACGACGCACCGCAGCGGCACGCTCGCCGACGCGACCCGGCTCCAGCGGCGACATGCCGTCGTTCAACAACCTCCTCGACCTCGACGCCGCGTACCGGATCGCGCGCGACTACACGCGCGCCGACCGTCGCGATCGTCAAGCACACCGGATCCCGTCGGGCTCGCCTCGCACGACGAGCTGGTCGGAGGCCTACCGGCACGCGCTCGAGACCGACCCGGTCGCGGCGTTCGGCGGCATCGTCGGGGTCAACCGCGAGCTCGACGGCGCGACCGCGCGGGAGATCGCCGCCAACTCGTACGAGGCGGTCGTCGCGCCCGGCTTCAGCCAGTGCCGCGATCGGCATCCTGCGCGGCAAGCCCGGCCTCGAGCTGCTGGCCGATCCCGCCCGACCCGACCGAGGGCATGCGCGACTACGGCATCGCCAGCCTCGACTTCAAGCGCGTCGCCGGCGGCCTGCTCGTCGAGAGCATCGACGACCTCGGCCTCGACCGGGGCCGCCTCCAGGTCGTGACCCGCGCGCCGCCCGACGCTCGAGGAGCTGACCGACCTGCTGTTCGCGTGGCGGGCGGTCCGCCACGTCCGCTCGAACGCGATCGTCCTCGCCCGCAACGGCGCGACCGTCGGGATCGGGGCGGCGCCAGGCCAGCCGCCAGGTCTCGGTCGAGATCGCGGTCCGCCGGGCCGGCGACCGGGCGAAGACTCGCGGTGCTCGCGTCGGACGCGTACTTCCCGTTCCCGGACGGGATCCAGGCCGCGGCCGGGGCCGGCGTCACCGCGATCATCCAGCCGGGCGGCTCGATCCGCGACGAGATGGCGATCGAGGTCGCCGACCGCCACCACATGGCGATGGTCTTCACGGGACGACGGCACTTCCGGCACTGATGACGGCGCCGAGCCGGCCGACGGCACCCCGGCGACGCCCGCGGCAGGTCCGATGGAACAGCTCCTCGCGCTCGAGATGATCCGGGTCACGGAGGCCGCGGCGCATCGAGTCGGCGCGGTTCATGGGTCGTGGCGAGAAGGACGGCGCCGACGCGCGCCGCGACCGAGGCGATGCGCCGGACGATGGACGAGATCGACTTCGCCGGCCGGATCGTCATCGGCGAGGGCGAGCGCGACGAGGCGCCGATGCTCTACATCGGCGAGCGGGTCGGGCGGAACTGGCGCCGGATCGCGACGACGTCCCGCGGGTCGACATCGCGGTGGACCCGCTCGAGGGCACGAACCTCGTCGCCCACGGCCAGGCCGGCGCGATCACGGTCCTCGCGGCGTCCGAGGCGGGCGGCCTGACCCACGCCCCGGACACGTACATGGAGAAGCTGTGCGTCGGGCCCGGTCGCGGCCGGCAAGGTCGACATCCGCGACGACGCCGACCGAGAACCTCGGCCGCATCGCCGAGGCGCTCGGCCGCAGCGTCGCGCGACATCACCGTGGTCATCCTCGAGCGGCCCGCGCCACGACGACCTGATCGCCGAGGTCCGCGAGGCCGGCGCGCGGATCAAGCTCATCGGCGACGGCGACCTGTCGGCCGCGATCTCGTGCGCCGTCTCGGGCACCGGCGTCCACGCCGTGATGGGCACGGGCGGCGCGCCCGAGGGCGTCATCACCGCGGCCGCGCTGCGCTGCCTCGGCGGCGAGATCCAGGCCCGCTTCCGCTATCGCAGCGACGAGGAGCGCGAGCGCGGCGCCGCGGATGGGCCACGGCGACGAGGAGCGCGTCTACCGACCGAGGACCTCGCGCCGGGCGAGCAACCTCGTCTTCGCGGCGACCGGCGTGACCGCCGGCGACCTGCTCCAGGGCGTCCGCTTCTTCGGCGGCGGCGCGCGGACGCATTCGCTGGTGATGGCCTACCAGGCCAAGCAGGTCCGGTTCGTCGACACGGTCCACATGTTCGACCGCGACAGCCCGCCGCGCGTCCGGCTCTAGGGAGCTTCACCGTGCGCTACGGCTACAAGGCTTCGGCCGAACAGTTCCACCTCGCGCGCCTGCTCGACCTCGCCGTCGCGGCCGAGCGGGCCGGGCTTCGAGTCGGTCTGGACGAGCGACCACTTCCAGCCGTGGCGCCACACCGACGGCCACGCGCCCGAACGCCCTCGTCTGGCTGGGCGCGGCGGCGCAGGCCACGACGACCGCGTCACGCTCGGGCACCGAGCGTCCTGACGCCATCGTTCCGCTACAACCCGGCGGTCGTCGGCCCAGGCGTTCGCGACGCTCGGCTGCCTCGCGCCCGGGCGGATCGTCCTCGGCGTCGGCACCGGCGAGTCGCATGAACGAGATCCCGGTCGGGGTCGACTGGCCCGACCAGAAGGAGCGCTTCGCCCGGCTGCGAGGAGTCGGTCGACGCTCATCCACCAGCTGTTCGCGCGAGGACTTCGTCACCTTCGAGGGCGAGTACTTCCGGACCCACAACGCGACCATCTACGACCGGCCCGACGAGCCCGTGCCGATCTACATCGCGGCGCTCGGGACCGGCCGCCGCGCGGCTCGCCGGGCGCGTCGGCGACGGCTTCATCTGCACCTCGGGCAAGGGCGCAGGAGCTGTACACCGAGACGCTCCTGCCCGCGCTCGCCGAGGGCGCGGCAGAAGGCCGGCCGCGATCCGGCCGCGCATCGACCGGATGATCGAGATGAAGGTCAGCTTCGACACCGACCGCGCCCGGGCGATGGAGGACACCAAGGTCTGGTCGGCGCTCGCGCTGTCGGGCGAGCAGAAGGTGGGCGTCGACGACCCGCGCGAGATGGAGCGTGCTCGCGCAAGGGCGTCGAGGACATCGCCTACCGGCGCTGGCTGGTCTCGTCCGACCCCGACGAGCACGTCGAGCAGATCGCCACCGTACGTCGGCTACGGCTTCGACCACCTCGTGTTCCACTTCCCGGGCGACGACCAGGAGGCCGCCATCGCCCGCTACGGCGAGCTGATCCTGCCGCGGCTACGAGCGCGCTTCGGCTGACGTCGGTCGGGCGTCGATCGGCCGCCAGAGCAGCGTCGCCGGAGGATCGTCGCGAACCGGTCGGACCTCGTCGTCCGTCGTGTACAGCGGCATCGGGGCCACGCGGATGAGGTCCGGGGCGCGGTAGTCGGCCACGACGCCACGCGCGGCCAGCCGCGCCAGCAGCACCTCCGGCGTCGTCGTGGCGGAGCGAGAGCTGGGCGCCGCGGGCGGCCGGGTCGCGCGGCGTGACGATCTCGACCGGGACGTCCGCGAGGCAGCGCCTCGAGGAAGCCCGTCAACCGCATGGAGCGTGCCCGGAGCGCGGGCATCCCGACCTCGTCGAAGATCGCCAGCGAGGCGGCGACGGGCGCCATCGCCAGGATCGACGTCGTCGAGGTCGCCCAGCCGGCGGCGCCCTCGGCCGGCACGAACGGCCCGACCGGGTCGAACCGCACCTCCGGATCCAGCCCCCACCAGCCGCCGAACCGCGGCAGCGAGCGGTCGCGGGCGTGGCGCTCGTGGACGAAGATCACGCGCCGGCCGCGCCCGGTCCGCCGTTCAGGTACTTGTACGTGCACCACGGCGGCGAAGTCGACGTCCCAGTCGTGGAGCGACAGCTCGATGTTGCCCGCGGCGTGGGCCAGGTCCCAGCCGACGACCGCGCCCGCGGCGCGGCCGGCCGCGGTCAGACGCTCGATGTCGTGGGCCTGGCCGGTGGCGAAGTTGACCCCGGCCAGGAAGACGAGCGCGAGGTCGTCGGCCGTGTCGGCGATGGCCGCTTCCAGGTCGGCGGTCCGGACCGATCGCCTCACCGTCGCGCGGGCCGACGACGACCAGGTCCGTCGCGGGTCGAGCCCGCGCTGGGCGAGGTGGCTCGTCAGGGCGTGGCGGTCGGACGGGAAGAGCGGCCCGTCGGCCAGGATCCGCCGCCGCCGCCCGGCTCGGCCGGAAGAACGAGGCGAGCAGGAGATGGATGTCGACGGTCAGGCTGTTGAGCAGCGCGACCTCGACAGGGCGCGCCCCGACGATCCGGCCCATCGCCTCGCGCAGGGACCCGTCCAGCGTGAACCACGGCCGCTGCGGGTCGAACCAGGCGTCGACGCCGAGGCGCGCCCAGGCGTCGAGCTCGGTCGCGATGGCCGCCGCCGCGGTCCGCGGCTGCAGCCCGAGCGATTGCCCCGCCAGGTAGATCGCCGGCGATCCGTCGGGCGCCGTCGGGATGTGGAACCGGTCGCGCGTGGCCGGCGTCGGCGCCCCAGCCACCTCGCGCGTCCGCGCGTCCTCCTCTGACATGGACCGGTCTCCGGTGGCGGGTGGCGTTTCGCGAACGGAGGGTAGCATCTCGCCGATGCGTGCACCCGCGAATGCGCCCATCGGTGGCACGTCGCGCCTCGGAGTCCTCCTGATCGCCGGGTCCGTCGCGGCTTGCATGGACTTGCGGTGCAGCGTCGGCCATCCGCTGGACGCGACCGCGTCAGCTCGCAGCATCGCCCGTCGCGCAGCGCAGCCCGTCCGTCGGCCCGTCCGTCGCCCCGTCGCTCGCTGCCGACGCCCGGTCGCCTCCGGACGGCACGACCGCGGGCGAGGACGCGCACGGATGCCTTCGGCATCGCCCAGGTCTGGGTCCCGGCCGGGATCGTTCACGATGGGCACGGATGCGGCCGCCATCGCCGCCCTCGAGACGCAGAGCCCGCCGCCGTGGGTCGCGAGCGAGTTCCCGAGCGAGGTGCCGGCCCACGAAGGTGAGCTCTCAGCAAGGGCTACTGGATCGACAAGACACGAGGTCTCGAACGCCGACTTCGCGCGCCTTCGCGGACGCCGGCGGATACACGAACCAGGCGCTCTGGTCCGAGAGACGGCTGGGCGTGGCTCGGCGACGAAGGACGCCTCGCGACTGCCGCTCCACTGCAATGGCGACGTCGCGCGACGCAGCCCCGGATGTGCGTGACCTGGTACGAGGCTGATGCCTATGCCCGCTGGCGCGGCGGCCGGCCCCCGACCGAGGCCGAGTGGGAGTACGCGGCGCGCGGCCCTGAAGTCGTCGCGTCTACCCCTGCGGCGACGCTTTCGACCGCGAGAAGGCGAACGTCCTCAACAGCGTCAGCCCCGAAGCCGGTCGGAGTCCTACCCGTCGGGCGCCAGCTGGGTCGGCGCGCTCGACATGTCGGGCAACGCGATGGAGTGGGTCTCGGACTGGCTCGCCACCGACTACTGCGCGAGCAGCCCCGCCACCGACCCGACCGGTCCGGCGACCGGCGAGAAGAAGGTCGAGAAGGGCGGCTGGTGGGGCAGCAACGAGTTCCGTGGCAGCGGTCCGCCTACCGCCACTACGAGGACCCGCCGACCTACGGCGACAAGCACATCGGCTTCCGGGTGGCCTCCCAGTGAGCCAGACCGTGGTGGCGATGGGCGGCGGCGGGTTCTCGATGGAGCCGGACAACCCGCTCCTCGACGATCACGTGCTCGACGCTCGCCTGTGCGGCCCGCGGGCACGACACGGCCGCGCGTCTGCTTCCTCGCGACGGCCAGCGGCGATCGCCGGTCTACATCGCCGACTTCTACGCGGCCTTCGCCCGGAAGGCCGAGGCCACCCACCTGCCGCTGTTCCTGCGAGCCGAGATCGACATCGACGCGTTCCTGCTCGAACAGGACGTCGTCTACGTCGGCGGCGGCAACACCGAGAACATGATGTCGATCTGGCGGGTCCACGGCGTCGACGCGGCCCTGCGCCGCGCATGGGAGTCGGGCGTCGTCATGACCGGGCTGTCCGCCGGGTCGCTGTGCTGGTTCGAGACCGGGACGACCGATCTGTTCGGACGAGGGTCTCGCGGCGCTGTCGGGCGGGCCTCGGCTTCGTGCCCGGGAGTCACTCTCCGCACTACGACGGCGAGGAGGACCGGCGGCCGCGCTACCACCAGCTCGTCGAGGAGGGCGCCCCGTGCCCGCCGGGTACGCGGCCGACGACGGGGCGGCGCTCGTGTTCGATGGCCGTGACCCGGTCGAGGTCGTCACGTCTCGGCCGGCCGCGCGGGCGTACCGCGTCGAGCTCGGTCCGACGGTCGTGCCGTTCGAGACCGTCCTGCCGGTGCGCTACCTGGGCTGAACGCGGACGCCAGTCGCCGGTCTGCGCGTCCCAGGCGGCGACCGGGCGGACGGCATCCGGTGGTTCGATCGCGGCGGCCGGCGGCGCGCGGTCCTCGACGGTCATCCCCCAACCGGGCGGCACGAGGCGTGGCGCGAGGTCGGCCAGCGGGGCGAGGACGAAGAGGCGGGTCCTCGCCGCGGCGTGTGGGACCTCGAGCAGGCGAGCTGCCTTGGCCGGGTCGGTCTCGGCGTCGATCGAGCGGGCGTCGGGCGGACGCTCGACGGCCAGCCGTGCTCGACCGAAGACGAGGATGTCGAGGTCGAGCTCGCGCGGGCCCCAGCGCCGCGCGCCTCCGCCGACCGAACTTCGCGCTCGAGGTCCTTCAGCGCCGCGAGCAGCTCGAGGGCAGCCGCCGCCGGGTCCGCGCCGCCGTCGACGTCGAGCGCGGCGGCGGCGTTGTGGAAGTCGGGCTGGTCGGTGACGCCGACCGGGGACGTGACGTAGAGCCGCGAGACACCCTCGGAGACGCGCCCGTGGCAGGTCCGCGAGGGCAGCGACCGCGCTCGGCGAGGGTCGACGCTGGCGTCGCCGACGTTCGCGCCGAGGCCGATGTAGGCGCGGACGCGGCGGGCCATCGTCACCCGGTCGCCCGCCGCCTCGCGGACGGCGACTAGACTCCGGGCCATGCGCCCGGTCACGGTCCGAATCTTGCACCCCGAAGCCGGGCCACGTGCCGGCGCCCATCGGCCGCGCTGGCTTGCCGGACGAGCGTGCCCGGCTCGCTCGAGCGCCACGTCGACGGGTTCCGCGCAGCGGGCGCCGCGGACGTGCGCGGTCGTGTCCGGGCCGCCGGACGCGACACTCGTTCGGACAGAGCGGCTCCGCGACCTGGTCCGTGCCGATCGCCCGGCCGGGCTCGTGGTCCTGGGCTCGGGCGCGATCCCGCTGGCGACTGCCGCGCGACCGTCGCGACCTGGTCGTGGCGGCACGGTTCCGACGATCGCACGGTCGCCCTCGCCAACAACACGCTATTCGGCGGACGTCGTCGCGATCGCCGCCGCGTCGTCCGCCCTCGGCGACGTGCCGGACCTGCCATCCGACGAACGCGCTGCCGCGCTGGCTGGCCGAGGTCGCCGGGCTACGAGGTCACGCGACCTGCGGCGCCGGTGGCGGCTGGCGGTCGACATCGACGGGCCGCTCGACCTGGTCCTGCTCGGAGCGCCTCGGCGGCGCGCTACGACCTGTCGACCCGGGCGCGTGCGGGCAGCGCTCTCAGCCGTCGGTGACGTCGCGGCGCGATCGACGCGGCCGGAGCTCCTCGTCGCGGGCCGGACCTCGGCGGCGACGATCGCTTGGCTCGAGCGGTCGCACGTCGTCGCGCACGCGCGCCCTCATCGAGGAACGCGCGGTCATCCGCACCGCGACCGCCGGGCCAGCGTCCACCGGCATCCGGTGCTCGGCCGAGCTGATCGAGCGCGACGGGCCCGAGTCGCTCGGGGCGACGCTCGCGCGCTTGGGACGACGCCGCGATCGTGACACCCGGGTCCTGCATGGCCGCCGGCTCGGGCGCGAGGAGGCGGACTGGCCGCGGCGCGGGAGGACCGCGTATGCGTCGGACCTCCTGCTCGCGCGACCGCGATCGTCGGACCCGTGGCTGCGGGCACTGACTGCGCGTCCGCGGCCGCTGCGCCATCCCGGTCGTCGCTCGGCGGCCACATCGCTGGTCGGACCGGGCCTGCCGGCTCGTGCTCGCGGCGACGGCGGGTCGGCGCCGATGGAGATGACCCGGCCTTCGCGCGACCCCGCCCTCGATCTCGACGCGGTCGGCCAGGACGAGGCGCTCGTCGGCGCGCGATCCGCGCCGAGATCGAGCGCGACGGACCGATGACGTTCGCCCGGTTCATGGACCTCGCGCTGTACGACCCGGACGGCGGCTACTACCGGTCGGATGCTGGCACGACCAGACGCGCCGGCGACTTCCGACCGCCCCGGAGGCCCACCCGATCTTCGGTCGCGGCGCGTCGCCCGGGTCCGTGGCGACGACGCGTGGCATCGACTCGAGCGACCGCCTGCCTTCACCCTGCGCGAGTACGGCGCGGGCGACGGGACGCTCTGGCGCTCGCGATCCTCGACCGGCCTCCGGCCGAGCGCCCGGACCTCGCCGCCACGATCGCGCTACCAGCCTGGTCGAGGTCGAGCCGGCGCCGCCTCGACAGCCTCGCCGCGGTTTCGACGGCCGCCGGGTTCGCGGCTCGACGCCTCGACCGGCAGACGCCTGACGAGCCCGATCGACGGCGTCGTCCTCGCCAACGAGGTGCTCGACGCCCTGCCGACCCACCGCGTCATCGGGCGGGCGGCGTCCTGCGTCGAGGTCTTCGTCGGACTCGACGGACGACGGTGACTCGTCGACATCGAGGTCGAGCCGTCCACGCCGACGCGCTGGCCGAGCGGCTCGTGCGAGACCGGAGGTAGTCGTCCTCGTGGACGGCCAGACAGGCCGAGATCTGCCTCGCGCTCGACTCGCTGGGTCGCGGAGGTGCGCCGCAGGTCTCGGCTGGCGTCGCGCCTGTTCATCGACTACGGCTACCCGGCGGTCGAGCCGTACGACCCGGTCCGCCGGCGCGACGGCACGCTCCGTGCGCTACCTCCGCCACCGCGTCCACGACGACCCGTATCGTCCACGTCGGGCGGCAGGACCTGACCGCGCACGTCGACGTGACCGTCGGTCGAGCGCGCGGCGACGGCCGCCGGTCTGACCTACCTCGCGCACGATGACCCAGGCCGAGTGCCTCTGGTCGGGCCCGGCACGGAGGAGCTCCTGCAGGCAATCCAGGCGGATCCGGCGACGACGCTCGAGTCCGTATCTCGCGGTCCGCTCGGCGCTGATCCGGCTGCTCGATCCGAGCGCGATGGGCCGCTTCCGGTCATGGCCTTCGGGCGCGACTGGCCGGCCGGTGCTGCCGCCGCCTGCGCGGATTCGGGCTACCGCCTCTGCACGCTGACGGAGCCGCCGACGGCCGCGCGAGCCGCACCAGACCCCACCGGAATACGCCGATGTACCTATTGCCGCCCATCGGTGCCCCGACGCACGATCTGCGGCGGTCGGGCACGACCTGACGGGGAGTGGCGCGCGAACCTGCACGCGCGCTCGGCGTGCGCCGCTCCCCGACACACCATCGCCGCGTGCGACGCCGGCCCACCGCGATCCCCTTCCACGCTCGCGGTGAGCATGCGTGCCACTCGGCGTCGCGCATCCGTCGCCAGCCTCTTTGCCCGCGATAGAATGGCGTCCGGAGACAGCCTCACTGATCCCGGGTACGGCTGCGCGCTCCGCACACGGATCCTCTAGCCAGCGGCGCCGCCGAGCGCGCGTCGCTCGAAGGGAGTTCGGCTTGACCGGCATCTGGTACGTCGTGGGTTCGCCTTCGCCGGGTGTCTCGTTTCGTCTTCCTGACGATCGGGGCCGCGTGGCTGATCTCCCATCGCAACCGCGGTGACGAACACAAGGGCCTGCCCTACGAGTCGGGCATCGACACCTACGGCGACACCCACGGCCGGTTCGGCCTGTCGTTCTACATCTACGCGCTGCTGTTCGTCGCCTTCGACATCGAGGTCGTGTTCATCTACCTCTGGGCGATCGCCTTCCACGATCTCCTGCTCGGCGGCTTCGTCGAGCATGCTGATCTTCGTCGGCGATCCTCCTGCTCGGACTCGCCTACGCCTGGCGGAAGGGCGCGCTGACGTGGCGGTAGAACCAGGCGACGAGGCCCGCGTCCGATCCTGCCGGCGGTCACCGACCAGGATCGCAGCGTCACGGCTCGCCGATCGTCGTCCCGAACACGCTCTGGCAGGCGGCCGATCCGGAGGCCTACGACGGCGGCCGCGAGAGCGACATCACCCACCTGCGCGAGTTCGAGGAGAGCGGCCTCGGCCGGCGCGACGACGCCCGCTGGAGCGGCGTCCTCGAGGTCATCCCGACCAAGGCGGACTACGTCCTCGACCTGATCCGGATGAACAGCCTCTGGCCGCTCCTGTCGGGCCTCGCCTGCTGCGCCATCGAGATGATGTCGGCCGCGACGTCCAAGAACGACATGGACCGCTGGGGCATGTTCCCGTTCCGGGCCAGCCCGCGCCAGGCCGACGTGCTGATCGTCGCCGGCACGCTGACGACCAAGATGGCCGGGCCGCTCGTCCGCCTGTGGGAGCAGATGCCCGAGCCGAAGTGGTGCGTCGCGATGGGCGACTGCACGTGCTCCGGCGGGCGCTACAAGCGGAGCTACGCGACGGTCGAGGGCATCGACCGGGTCATGCCGGTGGACGTCTACGTGCCCGGCTGCCCGCCCCGTCCGAGGGTCTCATCTACGGGATGATGAAGCTCCAGCAGCTGGTCAAGGACCGCCGCGGCCACTGGCCGGAGCCGGGCGATCGGCCCGACCGTCCCGGAGGACGTCTAGGCGTGGACCGCCAGTTCAAGGCGCCGTCTCGAGGCGCGCTTCGGCGACGTCCTGACCGGGCCCATCCGGCAGCGCCACGACGAGACGGAGATCCGGATCGGTGCCGGCGACGTCGTCCGGTCATCAGCGGCGCTCCACGACGAGCCGGCGCTTCGACTTCCGTTCCTGGCCGACCTCGCCGGCGTCGACACCGGGCAGGTCATGCAGGTCGTCTACCACCTGTGGAGCGACGACGACGCCGGACTGGCTGCGGGTGACCGCCGGACGGCCTGTCGCGCGACGACCCGCGCGTCCCGTCGGTCACCTTCCTGTGGAAGGGCGCCGAGTGGATGGAACGCGAGGCCTACGACATGTTCGGCATCACGTTCGAGGGCAACCGCGACCTCCGCCGGATCTACATGCCGCCCGACTACCAGAGCTTCCCGCTGCGCAAGGACTTCTACCTGCCCGACGACGCGGCCCGCTCGCCGGGCGGCGGCGTCCGGCCGATGGAACGCGGCCACAGCCCGGTCAACGCCCCGTCGACGGCGCTCGTCCGCCGGACGGCGGGCTGACCGGATCCAGACGATGCCGGTCAATCCAGCCCACGCGTCCGCCGACGACCCGCGCGTCACGCTCGACCGCGAGCTCGGCGTCTTCGAGCCGGTCCCGCCGTACCCGCCGCGCACCGAGCGCGAGGCCGAGTTCTACACGCTCGGCGACGGCGAGATGTTCATCAACATGGGCCCCCAGCACCCTCGACCCACGGCGTGCTCCGGGTCGTGCTCAAGCTCGACGGCGAGAAGGTCGTCGACCTCGACCCGGTCCTCGGCTACCTGCACCGCGGCGTCGAGAAGCTGTGCGAGAACGCCGACTACCACCAGACCATCAGCCAGGTGGACCCGCTCGAGTACGTCAGCGCGCTGTTCAACGAGTGGGCGCCGGTCATGGCCTACGAGAAGCTGCTGGACGTCGAGGTGCCGCGCCGCGCCGAGTACATCCGGGTCCTCTCGTCCGAGCTGAACCGGATCGCCAGCCACGCCCTGTTCCTCGGCTGGATGGCGCTCGACCTCGGCGGGCTGACGCCGATCCTGTGGTCGTTCATCGAGCGCGACGAGATCGTCGACATGCTGGCCTGCCCTGACCGGCCAGCGGATGCTCGTTCAACTACTTCCGGATCGGCGGCGTCAACGGCGACCTGAACCACGAGTTCATGAGCCGCCTCGGCGACTGGATGTCGAAGGCGACCGAGCAGATCGAAGCCGGCAACGCGCTGCTCAACGAGAACGAGATCTTCGTCCGCCGGATGCGCGGCCTCGGCACGATCGACACCGCGACCGCGCTGCGCGATGGTGATGACCGGCCCGAACCTGCGCGCGACCGGCGTGCCGTTCGACATCCGCCGGGCGCACCCGTACAGCGTCTTCCCGAGCTCGAGTTCGACATCCCGACCCGCTGCCGAGGGCGACTGCCTGGCGCGCTACCTGCTCCGGATGGACGAGATCAAGCAGAGCCTCCGGATCATCGACCAGTGCCTCCACAACATGCCCGACGGTCCGGTCATCGGCCAAGCTGCCGCGGCTCCTGCGGCCGCGTCCGGGCGGGCCTACGCCGCGGTCGAGGGGCCGCGCGGGCCAGTACTCGACCTACGCCATCAGCGACGGCACCGACCAGCCGTTCCGGATGCGGATCCACGACCCGTCGTTCATCCACCTGCAGTCGGTCGGCGTGATGATGCCCGGCCACCTGATCGCCGACACGATGGCGATCATGGCCAGCCTCGATCCGATCATGGGCGGCGTCGACAAATGACCGTCGTCGGCAAGACGCTGGAACCGCCTGACCCTGCCGGGAAGGTCATCTTCACGGTCGGTGCCGCTGCTGCATCGTGACTGACGATCGCGCTGGTCGTCGGGATCGTGCATGCTCGGCGGGCCGGTGCTCGACCTGCTCGTCGACGAACCTGCCGATCGTCCGGTTCGTGGTCGCGGTCACGATCGATGCTGCTGATGACCGTCCCGACCGCCTTCCTGATCATCTACATGGAGATGAAGATCATCGCCCTGATGAATCTTCGGATCGGGCCGGACCGGGTCGGGCCGTGCGGATCGCTCCTGTCGGTGGTCCACGGGCTCAAGGTCCTCATGAAGGAGGACTTCACCCCGACCGGCGCCGACCCCATCGTCTTCACCTGGGCCCCGGTCGTGACCTACCTCGCGCAGCGTCATGACCCTGCTCGTCATCCCGTTCGCGCCCGGCATCTTCGGCCAGGACCTCAACCTCGGCCTGCTGTACTTCTTCGCGATCGGCGGACTGTCGGTCGTCGGGCTGCTGATGGCCGGCTGGTCGAGCTACAACAAGTACTCGCTGCTCGGCGGCCTGCGCTCGGCGGCGCAGGTCGTCTGCTACGAGATCCCGCTGACCCTGTCGGTCGTCGGGCTGATCCTGCTGGCAGGCACGATGAGCCTCGAACCAGATCGTCAGCAACAGCAGGCCGGCTGGTTCACCGACTGGTACGTCTTCCAGCCAGCCGCTCGGCGTCCTGATCTTCTTCATCGCCGCCACGGCCGAGGCGAACCGCACGCCGTTCGACCTGACCGAGGCTGACTCGGAGATCGTCGCGGGCTTCGCGACCGAGTACTCCGGGATGCGCTTCGGCTTCTTCTTCTTCGCCGAGTACGTCAACGTGTTCATCATCTCGGCGCTCACCGTCACGCTGTTCCTCGGCGCCTGGAACGCGCCGTTCCCGTGGCCGTGGCCGGTCGAGCTGTCGCTGAACCCGGGCGCGCTCGGGATCGGCATCCTCATCCTGTTCGCGATCGTGCCGCTCATCCTGACACTCGCCTTCGCGGCACCCATCTGGATGATCGGCGGCGACCGGGTCCCGGCCTGGCTGGCGCTCCTCGGCGGCTTCATCCTGGCCAACCTCGCTCGTCGGTGCCGTCGTCGTCGGGATCGCCTACCTCGGGCTCGACTGGGTCGCCGGCCTCCTGTGGTTCCTCGGCAAGACCTACGTGCTCGTCTTCACCTTCGTCTGGATGCGCGGGACGCTGCCCGCGCGTCCGGATCGACCAACTCGATGGACTTCGCCTGGAAGTGGCTCGCTGCCGGCGTCGCTGCTCAACCTCTTCGTCACGGCCGGCGCCATCGTCGTCTTCGAGATCGGTGCCGGCTGATGGGCATGGTCCCGGGCCTCGGCATCGCCAAGGGCATGGCCCTCACCCTGCGCCGTTTCTTCGAGCCCAAGGTCACGGTCATGTACCCGGAGGACCGCCGCGACCCGCCGCACAAGTTCCGGGCCGCCTCAGCTGCTCTACGACGAGTGGGGCACGCTCAAGTGCGAGACCTGCTTCCAGTGCGCTCAGGCCTGCCCGCATCGAGTGCATCGACATGGGCGGGATGGACACCCGCGGCCGGTTCCACGTCCACTGGGGCGCGTCCGAGACGTACGGCGAACGCGGCGCGAGGAATCGGCCCTCCGCCGCTCCGGCCGGACGGTCCCCGATCCCGCCTACGGGCGGTTCCCGTCGGTGGACATCGCGGCCGTGGACGCGATCCTCGAGGAGTACGACCACGACCCGGCTGGACATGCTCGGCGATCCTCGAGGCGACCCAGGCGGCATACGGCTACCTCCCGGTCGCGGCGCTCAAGCGGATCAGCCAGAGGACGGGCGCCTGGTACGCGATGATCTACGGCACCGCCAGCTACTACGGCCACCTGCGGTTCGAGCCGCGCCGAGGCGACCGTCCAGGCCGCTGCGGTCGACGCTCAACGTCCGCCCGAGGCGACCTATCTCGCTGCGTTCGACGCTGCGCTGGCGGGGAGCGCCAAGGCCGCGCGAAGGGCACGGGCAGCGCCAGGGCCCCGGGCAGGCCCGGCGATCCCGGCGCGCCGGCGCGGGCCTGACCGATGACGACCGTCCTCAAGACACCGGCCGCCTGGCCGACGGTCCTCCTCGAGCGGGTCGACCGCACGGATGCGACCGACCCGACCGACCTCGACGCCGCGACCCGGGCGGGAGCCTTCGACGCCCTCCGGCGCGTCATCCGCAACTTCGGGCGCGAGCGCGACGATCGCGATGATCTCCGGCCGGGGCTGCGCGGTCGGGGTGGCGCGGGCTTCCCGGCGCGCCGACAAGGCGGCGGACCGCGGCGCCACCACGGACGCCGCCGCGCCGCTACGTCGTGACCAACGGCTCGGCGCGCGGACCCGGCGACCGGCACGGACCGGTTCCTGCTCGAACGCGACCCGTTCGCGGTCATCGAGGGCGCCGCCATCGTCGGCCTTCGCGCATCGGCGCCAGACGACGTCATCATCGCCGTGCGCGCGGACGCGAGCCGAGTGCCGATCCGGCGCCTCGAGGCCGCCATCGGCGCGCGCCGATGGACGCAGGCTACGTCGGGTTCGATG